>Ga0256855_1000019_pt1 | contig 11445 bp, 14 predicted proteins | sample BONnt9_FD_181174 | JGI IMG/M metagenome (GOLD analysis project Ga0256855, IMG submission 181174) | Terrestrial sediment cell enrichment communities from Utah, United States - BONCAT_SYTO_Terrestrial_sediment - 9 | ecosystem: Environmental > Terrestrial > Deep subsurface > Rock core/Sediment... | reverse complement strand
TCTACGGCAAAAGAGCCCCAACCATCCGCCGAGAAAGCAATAGGACGAACTTCACGAACGCGTCTGATCGCTTCTGCCGTTCCTAGTCGGAATCTTCTTTTGAGATAGTAGGCCAGAAACAGGCCAGTTCTATCCTTGCCAGAATGGCAGTGGACGAGCGTTGCTCTTCCATCCGTTTCGTTGGACGCGATCCATACGTAGGCATTGTCAAGCGCCGCTAAATTATGCTCCAAGTCCCCTGGTCGCGGAGGCGCGTTACTGCTTAGCGGGACACAGTCGTAGCGAAGCCCACAAGACCTGATTTCGTCTGCGTAACACTGTACACCGTCGTTGACTGACAAGATCGCGCCAATCCCCGCAAGCTTAATTTCTTTGGGATCCCACGGGAGTAACGATGGTCCTGCCCGGCCCGCGATCACGCCCGGAACCAACCAATAAACGTGCTTCATTCTCAACTTTCCAGCAATTTTGACGTTGTAGTCGCGCAGTTGTGTGTCGTCAACGGACTATTCGGCATCTTTCGCTTGCGGTTCGGGCAAGTGATTGGTCGTACCTGCCTCAGAATCGCCGGTGTCTCTACAGAAGGAGGACCCCTCTCAGGAAGTGCGACCAAGGTTTTTTGGTCTACATTTCGCTGCGCCCAGTGAGCGTCGCCCTTGCTGTTGGCTATTGGTTGCACCGGGAGCGTAGATGCTTTGAAACCTTCAACATAACCCCTCTCAGCCAGCGCGTTCTAGTTCTCAGGAGGCCGACTGCAAAGAGCATCTTCCTTGCTTGGGACCATCCACAGGTATAACAGCTCACTGCAACCGAGTCCGGAAACTCAGGGGCTTGGCCCCGGATTCGAGTGCCCCGCACCTGCGCGAGCCGTTGGCGCAAAGAGTTGCTGGGCACCAACTCCAGCTGATTTGAGCCCTCCTGCTTCGGCTGAGGCGCTTTTCTTCGGTGCACTCAGCTCCGACTGGCTAGGCGCAGGATGTGCAGCGCCTCCGCGAAGGTGGCCGCCACCTGAGGAGATGCCTCCACCGGTGCGAGTGCTTCTTGGTCGCCTTCCACGCCGGCGCGCAGGTCCGCCAGTAGCCCAGGGTGAACTCGTTCGACACGTCGCAAGACGGCGACCAGCAAGTAGCAGCAGGCACCGGCAGTTGCGTACTGTATTTCGGGGTCACTCATGCTGGTACCTCCTCTGCTCTGGGTGACAATGCCGCAACCACAACGAGCGCTCGGCGCCGCGCTGGTGGCTGTGGGCTGAAATAGATAGGTTATGGTCTTTGACGCGACGGGTCGCGCGCGAGGATGAGACGGCTCAGGGGGTGTGACCGTCTTCCCAAACCTCCCAACAATTGAAGTAGGTGTGGATATGCCGAGCGCGGCTTCGCCTGATGCCTCCTGAGAGAGCAACGCAACGGCCTCGGCTGCCAGGGCCCTAGGCGGAGTGAATCGAGCTACCAATTCTCCACGAGACTATTATGTGAGCGCGGGGTCTGGAACTGCGCGGCGCTTGCGCTAACGACCGCGTAGCGGGTGCCTGCCTGAAACGCGCTGAACTCACTCATGCCTTGCGCTTGAGTGAACGGCGCAAGCGGGTCCACTGTCTCAGCATTCCGAGCGTTGTTATCGCTGTGCCGTGACAGCATCAAGGTCGAGAGAAGCTACCGCGAGACAGAAGCAAGATCTACTGCTGTGAGCAGACCAGGATTGCCCCGTCCCTGCCCACTCGCTCCAATTCTCATGGCGCTCCTTTGAAGCAGCACGCGATCTTCTTCAAGATACCGGCTGGCTATCGAAGCTTGGAAGGCAACTTTGGCGGAGTTCAACCATCTGGGTTCTGAGTCGCTACTTCCGCTCGGGTGCGGGCACTGGAACGAGCAGCGTTTCGTACGTGGCGACCAACACTCTCCTTTTACGTACAGGTGGTTTACGAGAGCCTCTCTAGTCGGTGCTGAGGGCACCCGATTCCTGCGGCATGAGCCCCAGGCTCCAGCGGATGCCCAAAAGCTCACCCCATGATCAAATCGACGCTGCAAACTTTGGCAGTGACGATTCAATTTGCAGTGTTCGACGCAAGGGGAATAGACCAACACCTCATCCCCGCGGTGACGACCCCATGTAGCACTGCTCGGGAATTTAGAACGTGCGTGCAACGACTATGCATTTTCCTCCTCTGCGTAGTCTGCCACCTCTGTTTCGCTCAGTCCGCTCCAGGGATATACATGTGGAGAGACGCACAGGGGATTGTAAATTTTTCAGATCGGCTGCCACTATCGCCGAGTGGGCAGGTGAAGCATCTTGGTCTCCCCAAAGACTTCCAGAGTCGGACCGATCTCCCGCAAGCCGTGCCGAAGGCGGCGATTAGGCAGAACACAGGTTCTGATCACAATATGGAGGCCCCTGACGTTGGGACGAGGAGCAAGAGCCATGATGCCCCGTCGGATGCCTCGCGTGGGACGGATTGTGAGAGGCTCTGGGAGAGCTACTTCGCAAGTGCGGCGTGCTACCACCCATTTCGCACGAAGCATGGGATAAAGGCCGTTGCTTACGAGGCTTGTGGGGAACCCGTGAAGGATCCGTCGGACCGGTGCGTACGCAGAAACTAATAACAGCTGCTCCGAAGTGGCTGCAGCCTTCTCTAAGCGCTTCCTCCACATTCTGTGTCGACCGCGTGTTGGCGATGGGTCCTTCTTCGTTTTTCCTCTGCTGCAGTAGCCAGATCTACGACGTTGTCACCGCGAAAACTAATCCGTTGGCTGCGCATAGGAAGCCAGTAAGACCGATGCGGTACGTCTACCACCGTTGGAGGCGACAGCAAACGAGCACAAGGGAAGGTTGGAAGGTGAGTACGCCTGGACAGCTTTTGGAGGCGAGAGAAAAAGAGGATTCTGAAGAGGGGGTAGATGAATGAGACTGGTGTCCTGTACCAAACAGCTGCACGCGGCTGCAATCCTGAACATACTGAATGATGCGATCGTGAATTCCACGGCGCTATATGACTACGAACCACGAGGGCCGGAGTCGATGCAAGCATGGTTCGCGGCAAAGGTGACTGGCGGGTACCCACCTAGGCGATTGCCATCGAAAGCTGGTTGAAGCGGGTTTCGGTCCGATCGCGGGCGTAAGCCGCCATGTGCGCAGACGTCATGAGGGGACGAATACCCAGCGTGACCAGCACCACGTCGATGAGGGCCAGCGCCCGAAAAAATTGAGCAGAGAAGATCAAGAGCTGCGCTCTTCGATCAGCGCGAGTGCCGCTTTTAGAAAGTGATCAGCAGACGCACGCATGCTTGAAACCGTCAGGCGCATCTCGTTTACCATTTCTTGGTCAGCCGCCGGATCAGAGAGAGCAAGGTCCATCGCATGCTCTGCCCTCTTCAGAGCAGCGTGAATCTCTGACCAGCGAGCAAATGCCGCTGAAATCTCCTGCCGAGTGGACATAGCGCGTGATCGTGAAAGTTCTACTCAGGAGCGGGAGAGGTCGCCGGCAGTGTGGATGTAGGCGATTTGCTCACGAACAGTGCGTCCCGCCAGGCATCTGAACACCTTCAAACGGCTGCGCCGCTGCCCCGCTGCGCGGCTGCACTGCTTCAGGCCATTCCTTGCGATCAGTAGGGTGCGACCTTAGCCACGGCTCATACCACCTATACAGCCTGCTCAAGGCAACCGGATTCCCGAGCACCAACGCCACAGTCACACCCACTAAATTCAACTCACATTCGCTGAGTCGATTCGGAGTACCTTCCCAGGGTTGAGGATGTTGTGCGGATCCAGAGCTAGTTTGATCCTCCGCATGACGTTGACCGTGCTTGCACCGTGCTCCTCTTCTAAGTAAGGAATCTTGTGGAGGCCAATGCCATGCTCACCTGTGCATGTGCCGTCGTAACGGATGGCGCGCCTCATCAACCTCTCGCTGACGGCTTCGGCTAAGCGGACTTCCTCAGGGTCGCTGGGGTCGACGAGCAGGAGGCAGTGGAAATTGCCATCTCCAATGTGGCCGAAGACCGGTGCCAGCAGCCCACACTCCTCGATGTCCGCCGTCGTCTCGGCTAGGCAGATTGCAAGCTGCGAGATTGGCACGCATGCATCTGTGGTGAAGGACCGGCACCCTGGCCTCAATTGAAGGCAAGCGAAGTAGGCGTGGTGACGCGGTGTCCATAAGCGAGTGCGGTCCTCTGGACGAGTTGCCCACTGGAAGTCTCCGCCGCCATTCTCATCAACCAGCATGCGAAGGGAGGCGCTCTGTTCCTCAACTTGGGCACGAGACCCACTGAACTCCAAGAAAAGGGTAGGTGCTACTCTAAGATCTGTGCGGCTGTGAGCATTGATGGCACGCATTGTTAGAGCGTCCAGCATCTCGGCGCGAGCCAACGGCACACCCATTTGGATTGCCTGGATCACCGTGTCCACAGCGCTGCGTACGTCCGGGAAGTTCACGACTGCGGCAGCAATAGCTTCCGGCTGCGGATGCAGCTTGACAGTGATTTCAGTGATGATTCCCAGCGTGCCCTCAGACCCGGTGAACAACTGAGTCAGACAGTAGCCAGCTGAAGACTTGCGCGCGCGTCGAGCAGTCCGAATCACTTCACCTTGAGCAGTAACCACAGTGAGCGAGAGCACGTTCTCTCGCATGGTGCCGTACCGCACGGTGTTTGTGCCGGAGGCGGCAGTCGCTACCATGCCACCAATCGTCGCATTAGCGCCAGGATCCACTGAAAAGAAGAAGCCAGAATGCGCCAACGCCTCATTCAGGGCCTCACGCGTGCAGCCGGCCTGAACGGTGGCTGTGAGATCCTCTGCATGGACACCGAGTACCTGGCACATGCGTGAGAGATCGATGCACACTCCGCCGTGAACGGCAAGAAGGTGCCCTTCGATGGACGAACCGACACCGTACGCGATTACCGGTACGCGCTCACTGGCACACTCGGCAACAATGGCGGCGACCTCGTCTGTGGAAAGTGGGAACGCGACCGCGTCTGGTGGACACGGCTTGTAGGCAGATTCATCGGTTCCGTGATGCAAACACACCGCGGGGGTTGTCGTGAAGCGCTCCCCGAGCAGTGTGGCAAGTCGATCGTACAGTTGCTTCGGTAATGCGCGTGTAGTGCTGGTGTTGATTGTGGTCGCGTCTGCCTCGTCAAGCACCGTAGACATCTAGCCTCCTGTTGGAAGGCGGAAGTCTAGTTCTCGCTCTCCCATGTGGGAAATACCATTGCGCTATACGGCCAGAGGAATACGCTATAGCAAGCGAACTCCTTGCCAGAGTCCAGATCGCACCTGTGAACTGACTATTTCCGTTAGCAGTCTCTTCACAGCTACCGCTGCGAGTGACAAGGACTCGCCACGAGTGCTACTCACATAGACTTTTCGCGACAGGCAGGGGCTCAGCGGTACCGCGTGCACAGATCCATTCGCAAGCAGTCGGTCGATTGCTCCCCAAGGCATGATGCTGCAAGCAGCTCCAGTCTCCAGAGAGCGCAGCATGATGCTCACCGAGTTCGCTTCCACTGCTGGTAGCGGCAGCACTGCTCCGGCTGAGCGAACGGCTTCCTCGACCAGAGACCTGACACCGTGGTGCCTACCAGGTAGTGCCATACGGTAACCGCCCAGATCTCCGACGTGCACGACCGCTGGAAGCTTCATGGTGGTGCCTGCAACAAAAAATAGCTCCTCTTCCATGAGAGGCACTGAATCCAGCAGCGCAGCGTCTTGGTCACTGACGATCACAGCGACGTCCATGCGACCACTTTCCAGGCCGCGCAGCAAATTGCCACTGATCTCGTCGAACAACTCGAGCCGCACGCCTGGGTGCCTTTGTGCAACGGCTTCCAGCAACGGCATTGCGTAGTGCAAAGCAGTGCTCTGTGGCAGGCCAACTGCTATGCTGCCAACAAGTTCGGATCCCGCTTCTTGAACGACATTTGGAAGATCTTCGATGTCCTTGAGGATGCGCTGAGCATGGCGGTAGAAAGTTCGGCCGCACTCCGTGACCTCTACCCCACTGTGCTTTCGACGCAGGAGCGCGTGTCCGAGCTCCCCCTCTAGCTGCATGATCTGTTGACTCAGCGCAGGCTGGGCGATGTGCAGTACCTGCGAAGCCTTCGAAAAGCTACCGGCGTCCACGATTTTCAGGAAGTAGCGAAGCTGCCGAAGTTCCACCGGAGGCCTTTCATCTGCCGACCGTGTATCCACGAGCCTGGCGGGTGCCTACATATCCGATCGTCAATGAACGGGCGAGGGGAGAGTCGATTGAAAAGTCGCTTTCGAAACCTAGATCAACTTCCTTAGAATGACCCGCGAGAAATAGCCCTCAGAATACTGTCCATATTCAACGAATCCGTGCCTGGCGTACCACGCACGATTCTCCACCATCAAGATATTTGTGTAGAGTTGAAGTGATGCGAATCCGCCTTCTCGTCCAATTTCCTCCGCCAGCTCTAGGAGCCTCAACCCGATGCCACTGCGCTGGAACTCTGGACGAACTGCAATATTATCTATCCACAGCTCACTGCGAGCCACATTCATCACCAACACCCCTATCACTCGGTGCTCTACGGTCATCACGTGCACAACCTCACGTGCGATCGCATCTGCATAGTCGTCGAGCATCGGCGCGGGTTGGCGGCCAAGGCGCTCAATATACGGAAGGTAAGCCTCACAAACGCAAGAGGTAACGGAGCCAACATCGTTAGGTCTGGCCAGTCGAGGTGCGAACTGTGTGCGAGTTAAAACCATTGAGAGATCCCCGAGTGAATGAAGCGGGACCGAAGCCTACAGGTCTGATGAACATCTCGCCTGGCTGCACACCGGACAGCAAACCAGCCTGCATTTTAGCGGCACGAACGCTTATCTCCACGAACCTTCAATCGCAGTCACTCGCGTCTCCCTACCGTGACGTTGTAGAGCGGGGTTCGCGCAGCTGAAGGTCGGCGCGGTGCTCTGGTTGAGGCCTATATCGACGGAGCCAGCGCGCCATCTTCTGCAAAAGTGCGTTAGCGGTAAGGAGCGACCGCTTCGATTCAGCAAAGGAGTGCCAGTCGAAAAAGAGGTCCGATCTGAGTGCGTGAACGAGTACAACGGCCCCAGGTGGCACGACGCGAGCCTCTCCTTTCTGAAGGACTGCCTCCGCGTCACCAAAACTTCGGCGCTTACGAGTAGTGACAAGAACAGAAGCAGTTCCAGAGAGTACGGTGAAGACTCCGCCATGCTTCGGTGTGAGCTCCATAAACGCATCAAAGGCAAGTCGCCACGCGCCAGGTGGTCTCTTAGGCATAGCGAAGTCGCGAGAATGTTCGGTAGTCATGATTCCAAGGAGATCAGAAAACGTTTACGAGAAGACGAAAGGAGCCACCTCGAGAGATCATGACGATCGTGAACAGTCAGAAGCCGACGCTCATGAATACGATCAGATCACTCGACATCGAGCACTGCGCTAGGACTCGCGCGGGTAGCGACAATGCAGAGTGACTCCTTGCCAGAAACAGTCAACGCAGTATTCCGATCTAAGATGTAGTCATTGGGGTCATCATGCCTAGTAACCCATAATGCACCGGCCCTGCAATGCAAAGTAATTGGACGGAGCGGGCGAATGGTCACCGCACAGCACTTACCAGCGCCGAACTGAAAAGATGTGGGTAGCGCCGCGTCGGCGATAAGTGTCGGATCTTCAAGACCGTCTGTGTAGACTTGATAAGAAACAGGAAGTCGAGCGGCCTCAGTTCGACCGAAACGCCGAAGCGCAGACATCAGGAATATTTTCGAACGATGCATGTCTAACATCCGACCTCCAGCTGAGTACATGGTCGGCGCATCTCAAGAAAATGTCATGTGAAGATCGAGCGTGCGTGGAGTGAAATTCGCTCATGCTTGTAGTCAGGGTCGGCGTCTCAGAAGTTTCAGGGGATGTCTGATCCGCACGATAGAGGGGGCGAACCTCATTAGGCCCCCGCACGCTCTCGTGACTCCCAAAAATGCTGCGTCGAGACTTTCGTTGACAGCTTGCCTCCTCAAGTGCGACGCAAGGCGGTGAATATCCTCTGAGTTGATGATCGCTCCTCGTTCGGCCTCATTCATGCTTCTTTTCCGGGAAGTTGGCTGCGTTCACTTTAGATGCTTGGCGAAGAATCGGAAACGATCTTGAGAGAGAAGCGGCTTTGCTCGATTGGCAAAGGAGGGACTAACATGCAACTCCATGCGAGAACTTCAGATTTCAGATTCCGTCATGTTCAACCGCGTGGTGAAGGCCTTCAATTAGCTCTTGGGGTTCGTGATCTGGAAGATCGCGTCGGGGGTGTCCGTCAAGAGGGCGCAGTAGATCGCGAGGGGAAAGAGGTCCGAAACGGGGATCAAGTGCAGCAGGTCCTTCCAAATCGAACAGCCTGTCCTCTGCTGCGGACTGCAGTTCCACCGGTGGCTCTCGCGACGCAAGAGGCGCCACAGCTTCCGGGATTTGGCAGTACGCGACAGGAGGGATATCGAGAAAGCCAGACTACTTTGGACAGCGGGTACGCCGCATGAAAGTTCTTCCACCTGTTTTCTGGAAGCGTCGACTTGTCGTCAGCCGCCGCCGTATCAGAAATCCATTGAAGATTCGATCAGCTTGCAGAGACCGGCACCATCGATCCCGCATCGTTCAGACGCCTCTGTCTGTGGAGACTGCTGCTACTCTCACGTCGGTTGTTACACCGCCAAATTGGACGCCCCCCAGAAGCACACTGTAGCCGTTACTGAAATCCAACATTACACTGCGCCGTGTGTCCTCTTGGCAGCAGTGTGCGCTTCGGTTGACGTTCAATTCACGGCCCCGTTGAACCGCAGTCGCGGCTGACATCGCAGCCGCCGGGTACTGCAAGCAGCACATTGCCAAACAAATTGCAGCCGGAGCTCAGCGCTCGTGAGGCTCAGCGCTCGTGAGGCCCCAGTACACCAATCGCGGCGACCAAGGAAGCATGGGTGAGCGGATCTACCGGCTTGTGCACACGCTCTCTGCTGGCCGGCCGCTGGCCCAGATATGCGTTGCCCCGCCATGCTTTTGCTGGGCGGATCGGCCGTGGAACGAAACCACCGCCACAGTTCGGGCAGACATCAAACAGAACATCGCTTACGCAGTCACGACAGAACGTACATTCGAAAGAGCAGATCATTGCCTGCAGCGAGGCTGGGGGGAGCGACTTGTCGCAGTGCTCACATGTTGGGCGAAGCTGTAGCATTGGTAGTGTAGTTGTCAGGAGTGCTGAAGGTGGTGCCTAGTGGGCACGGGGTTGGTCGTTCTAGAAATGCAGCACCTAGGAAGAGCTGAGCTCTGCATTTCATATGCTCTTCTCTCGCGAAAGTGCGACATGTGGTCCGTTTGCGGAGAGTAGTGCCAAGCAGCACCGAGTGGCGCAGCGGAGTACATAGCAGACTTCAAAAGATCTCACGTATTTCGTGGGGCAACGGCTTCACGCGCATACGAACTGGCCAACACCACGCCACGATGTTTCATTGGCCATCCGTAATCTGGTGGCTAGTTTCCGCTGCTGGACGGGGGACACATGGTGAAGCGGGCGTCATCAAGCGCATGAACGAGTGCCCGTTCGCGTTTCCCCACGACTAGCGAGTCTCCACCTTGGAGGATCTGGTCGCGATCGTCCCCTTCCGTCACCCACAGGCAGCCTGCGTGACAGATCAAACCGACTCCTGCTTCATCGCTAACCCACAGAACCCTTCCCCGCTCCAGCTCCAAAACCACGGGAGTGCGTGTACGTAGCCGGAGTCCATGTGTTTGCATGACACCAGAGTAAGCGCTGAACTATGCACAGGACAAGCGAATTGAACGCAAGCCGTCAAGCACCGCTTGGAATGCGATGCTCGTTCAGTGTTAGGAGCGATCCCTTGGACACCACTGTGCTGCCGCGTCAATAATGTAGAAAGCAAGTGGGATCCTGTCATGACGATTCAAACGATCTTGTTCCGATTGACGATGATGCTGATTGCCTGTGACGTGACTTCGGCACAGGTGACGCGGACCAATGCTTTCCAGGATCCATTCGGCTCCGCTACAGCAGGGTTCCCCGGCTGTCCTGTGCCAGCCGGCCCGTTGCTCACCACGGAGGAGGCTCGCCGTGAAGCACACTGGCGGGTCGAGCGAGGCGCTAGCTGCTTCCAGTCCGGGAGATGTCGGCTGCCCAATGCCTATGCGTACGATCGTGAGATCTTTCCGCGAGTCATGCGGTACGTGCAGCAGGACAGCCGTTTCGACAACACAAGCTTGTGGATCACGGTGCAGCGGCGCTGGGTCACTTTTCAAGGCTGCGTGCGTAGTTCAGCTCAAGGGGTGGCTCTAGAATCTGCCGTTCGCCAGGTAGGCGACGTCGAGGCGGTGATTGGAGGGTGGGATATGATCCGGGTGGTTCATAAGATTTCCCAACGCCTCAAGAGAACTCCAGTAGTAGACGTTCGAGTGGAGTCCTGTCTCAGGATTGGACCAGCTCTCCGTACCTAGGAAACCTTCGATGGACTCGGTGGCGTGCTGTTGCCGCGTCCAATTGTTGAAACTCTTCGTCGTAGCCGCCCTTCGAAAACGTGAGGGTGCAGGTGTAAACTTCTAGCTCATCCATGTCGACGGCCGTCCAGCGTGACGCGTGAGTTGCGAAGGGCTTCAGCTTCGTCTGAGTTATGTTGTCTCACTTGAGAAGGCCCTTTATCTACAAGCATTGGGCATGACTAGCCCAGTTGAGCCTTTGATCGTTTTTCTACTAGCGACGTTGAAAGGCGGATCAGCGCGACGCGTGGGATTGGATGCCAGCTTCACCCAAAGATCCAGATCCTCTGAACTTGCATCCCAGTAGCTGCCGTAGAGAAGTGGGCCATACTGGTACATATGCAATGCGAACCGTGCTGCATCAGTGTCATTGTGCGCGGCTGCACGCACAAACTTCCCGTAAGCCGCAGGAAACTTGCCAGCTTTGAAGTGGCATACAGCCTGATCGAACAGGTGCTCTCTTTCCGTAAGACTGGCTCCCCAAGAATGCTGCGCGCTTACGGTGACAAAGACGGAGAGAATGAAGTGGAGCAGCGTTCTCACGGTAAATCGATGATGTAATGCCTTAACAATAACTTCTTTTGCGCAAAAACAGAATGAAATTGTGGCCCAATGGAGATGCTCGACAGGAATGTACATGCGGGGCCCTCGCCTGGGCCCATGGGGCTTGACGCTCACGCTCCCTCCGTTCCTGGTCATAGCCATCTGCGTCTTAGCAGCAGGGTGAGACCGAGAATATCGATCGCCTTGATCACACGGTACAAACCGGCCAGCTTGGCGCGACCAGAGACAATATAGCTTGAATACGCTCGGCGCCTTGTATCCGCATCCCCTTCTGAACCGATCGGTCTAACGTGTATTCCCGATCTGGTCCAGCAGTGTTTTGCCGAATGTTGAAGCGTACTCACTGTAAGCAGATCCGAGCGCCT
>Ga0256855_1000017_pt1 | contig 12225 bp, 21 predicted proteins | sample BONnt9_FD_181174 | JGI IMG/M metagenome (GOLD analysis project Ga0256855, IMG submission 181174) | Terrestrial sediment cell enrichment communities from Utah, United States - BONCAT_SYTO_Terrestrial_sediment - 9 | ecosystem: Environmental > Terrestrial > Deep subsurface > Rock core/Sediment... | reverse complement strand
CCCCCACCCCGGTCGCCCCGTCGGCGGCCGAGCAACGCACCAAGAACCCGCTGCGCCCCACGCGCCTGGACGAGATGATCGGCCAGCCGCGGCTCAAGTCGATGCTGCGCCGCATGATCGACGCGGGGCAGCGGTCCGGCAGGCCGCTCGACCACCTGCTGCTCGTCGGCGCGTCGGGCACCGGCAAGTCCACCGTGGCCAACATCGTGGCCAACGAGCTGGGCGTGCGCGTCTTCCAGCTCCAGGCGCCGCTCTCTCACGAGACGCTGCTCGACCTGCGCGAGCTGATGCAGGACGGCGAGGTCCTGTTCGTGGACGAGGTCCACCAGCAGGCCATCGCTGACCGGCGCGGCAAGTCCTCCTCGACGCAGCCCGAGGTCCTCTTCAACGTCATGGAGGACAGGACGATCGTCACAGGTTCGGGCGTCCTGCCCTTCCCCGCCATCACGGTAATCGCGGCGACGACCGACGAGGGCCAGCTACCCGATCCGTTCATCAACCGCTTCCCGCTGCGCCCCGTGCTGGAGCCCTACACGCTGGCGGACCTGGTCTTCATGGCCCACGCCAACGCCTTCGCACTCGGGTGCGTGCTGTACGACGACGCGCCGGAGCTGTTCGCCGGGGCCTGTCGCGGCACGCCGCGGGTGCTCAACAACTACGTCAAGAACGCCGCCCCCCTGGCGCCCGCGGGCATCATCGACCACGCCCTCGCCGCCGAGGTCCTGCGGGACTTCAACGGGACCACGCCGGATGGCCTGACGCAGGACATGCAGAACGTCCTGCGGTTCCTGCTCAAGCGCAGGCGAGTCAACAAGAAGGACGGCGAGGTGACCTATGGGGCATCGGTGTCCTCCATCGCCACGGCCATCGGCAAGTCGCGCGACCAGAAGGCAGTGCAGCTTCGCGTCGAGCCGTACCTGATCGCGGAGGGCTACCTGGAAGTCGCGGCGGGAGTCGGGCGGCGGCTGACCCCAGAGGGGGTGATCCGCGCAAGGGAACTTCTTACCTAGACACCTGTCGCGTTTGACGTACAGTGCAGTCAGTCAGTCCAACCCACGGAAGGAAACCACGCATGTCCCCCACCACCACCGGCCCCACGGCCAAGCAGCAGGAGGTCCTCGCCGGACTCCAGGCGGGCAAGACGGTCGATGACCTGGCCAAGCAGATGAAGGTGACCAAGTCGGCGATCTACGGCCACATGCGCCTCCTGCGCGACGCGGGCATCGAGCTGCCCGAGGTGCACACCGGCTCGTCCAGCCCGGCGCCCGCCTCCGGCACCACGCCGACCCCACGCCGCTCGTCGGCTCGCGGCGGCCGTCGCAGCTCCCCGGCCCCGGCCGCCAACGGCACGAGCTTCTCGCTCGACGGCGTCTTCTCCACCGTCGCGCAGCAGATCGAGGCCCAGCGCGCGCTCCTGGAGCAGCGCTTCGCCGCCATCGACGGCGAGGTCGCCCAGCACCAGGCGGCCATCGAGGCGCTCGGCACGCAGAAGGTCGAGGTCACGCAGGCGATCGAGCGCCTCCAGGCCGTCGCCGCGTCCATCACGGGCGCCGAGCAGGCGGCCGAGGCCGAGGCCACGACGGCGCCGAGCCTGTCGTGAGCGTCGAGGACGACATCGTCGAGGTCGTGGACGAGTTCGCCGACGCGCTCGACCCCTCGCGGGTCGAGCGTGAGGCAGAGCGTCTCGGCCTGACCGTCGCCGAGCTGCTCGACCGCATCGTCACCGAGGTCAAGGCGCGCCTCTAGGGGCGCGCCTTGCCGAGACTCCCGTCAGGAGGTCCTGTGCTGAAGAACCCCGCACTCTGCCCCGGCACGGGGCGGATGCTGGCCATGTCCTCCGACAAGGAGGAGTTCCACTGCCCGGCCTGTCGCAAGCGGCTCGGCCCGGGCACGCGCGGTCACCGCACCGCCACGATCGAAGTCCCCCCACACCCGAAGAAGGAGCCGCGATGAAGTGGACCAAGCGCCAGTACGACTGGAAGGTCGCGTCTGACGAGGAGGCCAAGAAGGGCAACGGCTTCGCCGCCGGGCTGTTCGCCCTCCTCGCCCAGCCCAACGAGCAGGAGCGCAAGAAGCAGGAGGCCGAGCGCGACCGCAAGGCCGGGGCTTCCGAGTGAACCCCCGACTGAAGTCCCAGCCTCGTGACCCGTTCAAGGCCATGCGCGTCGGGCGCTGGATGCGCGACGCACAGCACGGCCGCTGGCAGCTCCGGCGCTTCAAGGTCACGGACCGCGACTACGAGCGCGAGAAGCTGACGGTCACCTTGCGCGAGCCGGAGTACCGCCGCGACATGGCGCTGCGGCGGGTCATCCCGCCCGGCAAGTACGTCTCGCTGCGGCGGCGGATGACGTGGAACGAGAAGGTGGACGCGATCGAAGACCAGATCGGCAAGCTGTCGGAGATGGCCGAGTCCACCGGCAAGTCGGCCGAGGAGTTGGTCGCGCAGTTCATCCCCGAGGACCGCGACTGGACGCCGGTCATGTCCGACACCCCGGTCGAGCTGGAGGGGCACCGCACGGCCATCGAGAAGGCCGAGGGCAACGTCCTCATCACCGGCCTGGGGCTCGGCTGTCTCGTCGCCGGGCTGCTCGTCAAGCCGGGCGTCAAGCGCATCGACGTGGTGGACCTGGACCCGGACGTGATCGCCCTGACCAGCGGCTACTACCTGGATGACCCGCGCGTGCACCTTCACGTCGGCTCGGCAGCAGACCCGGCCACCGTCCCGCCCGACCTGTTCTGGGACTACGCCTGGCACGACATCTGGACGCACATCGCGTCGCGCAACCTGAACGACGCCACCGCCGAGCACGGCATCTCTTACGACCGCCTGTTCGAGCTGTACGCCGACCGTGTCCTGGGCGACCAGGACGCCTGGGCCTACGAGGAGGCGCTGGAGATGCGCGACCGCATCCAGGCCGAGCGCGAGGAGCAGCGGCGCTTCGTGGCCAAGCTCCGACTCGCGTCCGAGGAAGAGCAGGTGGCCATGCTCCTCGACAAGATCATCGAGCAAGACTTCCCTGCCGCCCCGATCACGGACGCGCTGCGTGCGCTCTTCGACATCGACGGCAAGAAGAGCGCGCACCTGCGCGAGCGACTGGCCGAGCCCGGGTTCCTGGACGAGCTGGAGCGGATCGCCAACCTGCCCGCCGAGGACCCCGACCCCATCGGAAACCCCAACTCCCACCTGGAGGCCGCCTAGTGCCCACGACCGACGGTCAGTACCACTGCGACGAGTTCATCGGCGAGATCATCGGCATCGGTCGCGTGTGGGGCTTCACGATCGAGATGCTCGACGAGCGGACCACCGCGCTTGACCGGCGCGTGGTCGCCGCTGTCGTGCTCGGCGATGGACCGTCGCCCGACGCGCCCACCCGGCGGTTCGTCGGCCAGGGCAGGACGATGGGCTTCGCGCTCGCCGACGTGCGCGAGAAGATCCGCGACCACTACGGGAGGTAGCCATGCGCGACATCAACGTCACGCTCAGGTTCGAGAAGGACGAGGCGGCCGACAAGTTCATGGCGCTCATCACCGGACGGGAGACGGAGGATGTGCTCCTGACCATCGAGGACGCTGTCAACGAGCGGCTCGGCGTGGAGTCCTTCGAGGACGGCGCGCGGGTCATGGGCACCGAGGAGGACGAGGGCCTGGACATCCACATCAGCCGCGGCCCATGAGCAGCATCGACGACTTCATCGCCTACCAGCGGGACTACAACGGCGTCAGCGCCAAGCGCCTGACCGAGCAGCGCACCACGCTACGGGCGTTGGAGGTTCACTCCGGCGCCGACGCGCACGCGGTGACCGACCAGCAGTTCGCCGCGTTCCTCCAGAACCTCTCGGCGCAGGGGAAGCACCCGAACACGGTGCGTTACCGCGGCAACCTCCTGCGTCCGTTCTTCACCTGGGCGTGGTCACAGCAGCTCATCGACGGCGATCGTCTCATGCGCCTGCGGGCGGTCAAGAACCCACGCGGTGCGACGGGAGTCTCGACCCCCCGGCCGTACACGCGCAAGGAGATCGAGCGCATGTGGCAGCAGATCGACGCGCAGTTTCCCCGTGCACCGCTGTACGTGAAGCGGTGGAAGGCGGGACGCTCGAAGTGGCACCGGGTGGCCACGCACGCGATGGGACTCCAGGTCGAGGCGATCGTCATGCTCGCCCTGCACGGTGGCCTGCGCCAGGACGAGATCTTCCGCCTGTCCCTGGAGGCGATGCACCCGGACAACGCCTACATCGTCGTCGAGGGTGCGGCGAAGGGCGGCGCCAGCCGGGAGCGCGAGGTGCCCATGACCGAGGACCTCCGACGGGCGCTGGCCGAATGGCTGGCGTTCCGCGCGCTCATCGCCCCCGCCCATGCCAGCCCGTGGCTCGTGCTGACGGCGACCGCCTCGCCGCGCAGCACCGTCCCCTCCCACCCGTTCAACCCGATGTCGCGCACGAAGATGATGCGCCTCATGGGGACGGTGGGCTCGGGGTGGGAGCTGCACCGCCTGCGCCACACCTGCGGCACGGCGTGGCTGCGGGCAGGCATGCCCCTGGAGAAGGTCCAGCGGGTGCTCGGGCACGCCACCCTCCAGCAGACCCTGGCCTACGCGCAGATCGTGGCGGACGACGTGCACAAGGCCGCCGTGCGCAACGAACCTCGCTTCACCTACCTGACCAGCCGACCACGAGAGGACGCAGCATGATTCCGCTTCTGCCCGAGAACCCGGAGGACATCTACCCGGAGGACGTGAAGGGCCGGACGATCACGACCAAGATCGCCGACGACGGTCGGGGGAACACGATCCACCACCACGAGGCCATCCCCGGCATGGGGGTGTGCGACTTCTGCTCTGGGCCTGGCCCGTTCCACTCCCACGACGCGGGCGCGATCGTCTTCGGCACGATCATCGACGAGACGGGCCGGTCGCGCACGGACACGAGCCACGACCCCTGGGCCGCATGTTCCGACTGCCATCAGGACATCCTCAGCGACGATCGTGAGGCGCTCGTCAAGCGTTCCGTCGAGAACGCGCTCATCAACCACCCGGAGGTCCGGGCTCACCGGGCGCTCATCGAGGCTGAGATCCGGCGGGTGCACAGCCAGTTCTTCGACGCACGCAAGTGAACCGCGACGAGAGTCTGGCCTACCTGCGCCAGCCGATGGCCTGGCCCCGGCGTGCGAACGGCATGCGGGCCAGGACGATCACCGCGGTGATCCGCGTGACGGACAAGGGCTCGGAGACGGGCACGGTCTTCAACGTCCCCCACCGGCCGCTGACCACGGTCTACTCGGCGGGGATGTTCGACATTGGCCACTGCATGGTCCTGGCCGGGTTCACGGGTCCGGTGGAGGGCGTGACGGAGTACGCCTACCCGAGCCTCGAAGCCCTCGTCGATGACGGGTGGCGGGTGGACTGAGTGCCCGACGGCCGCGCCCGCCCGACGCGATGGACGGTGAAGCAGCGCCACCACGCCCTGGAGCTGTACCGCGCTGGCTTCTCTCCACGCGACGTGGAACGGCTGACGGGAGTTCCGACCCCGACGTTGCAGGTGTGGCGCAAGAAGGCGGGTATCCCGGCGGACCGCAAGCTGCGCGCCACGCCGCGTACGCCAGAGCCGCTGCGCACGGCGATCGTGAGACTGCATGAGCGTGGGCTGACGCCACGAGAGATCGGCGCACTCGTGGGGCGTCACGAGAACACGGTGTCGTATCACCTGCGCCGGGAAGGCAGACAACGAACGATCAGCGAGGCACTGCGCCTCGCCTGGAAGGATGGGAGACGCTATGGCTGACGATAACCGCATACCTGGGACGCGCGTCCCGGATACCCCGATCCACCGTGCGTCGATGTGGCTGGAGGACCTGCGCTTCGGTGACCGTCGGCGGGACGCCGGGGTGGAGGCGATCAGGGACGACGACTACGTGCGCTTCATCCAGGAGTGCGCCCTGCTCGGGGTGACGGTCGAGAACCTCAAGGAGGCGTCGTCCTTCTACGGGGCGAACAACGCGCGCATGCTGACCGGCGGGCGCCTGCGGGTGGCCATCCCCTCCCCCACCGGGGAGGGGATCATCGACCTCGCCTCGATCTTCGCCAGCGTGTGGCTCGACGCCTTCATGCACGGGGCGGCTACGGCCCGCGGCAAGGTCGGCATGAGCAACGCCGAGCTGGACGCGCTCAGGCGGCCAGAAGGCCCCTGACGACCGGGTCGGCGCCCAGGAGTTCCCTGACCTGCGGGTCCCTCGCCAGGCGGGCCAGGATCCTCTTCCTGCGGTGCGAGATCATCGAGCCCGTGACGCCCAGCATGCGGGCGACCTCGACGCCGGTCGTCTCGCCCAGGATGGTCAGGTTGAGCACGAGGCGGTCGGCGCCGGAGATGGCGGCGTTCTCCTCGACGGCAGTCAGGAGCTTCTCGTCGTCGGCCTGAGTGGCGACCGCCTCGAACTCCTCGGTGCTGCGCTCGTCGGCGGGCTCCAGCCCTTCGGGCCAGTGGTGCTCGCGCATGTCGATCCACCGGCCGCGGCTGCCCGGCGTCATCCGCCGCAGCTCGTCCTGGATCTCGTGGTGTGCGCGCATGCGCGCGTAGTTGAGGAAGCTCGCGCCCTTCTCGGGACGGAAGTTGCGGGCCGCCTTGATGGCGCCGATCATGCCGACCTGGAAGGCGTCCTCTCGCTCCAAGTGGCGCGGTAGGGGCAGCGACTTGACGAGAGCTTCGACAGTCGGGATCGCGGTGGTCGGATCTGGCTGCTGCTCGGTGATGGGCTGCATGGCAAAACGCACGATGCCCCCCCGTTGCGGAGCTGTGCACTAGCGTCTGCCCAACGTGCCGAAAACCGAAGGGACGAAGTTAGGCGGCGGCGAGGACCTGCGCCTGACTAGGGCGCCAGTCGGCCATCTTGAGCCTGATGGACCTCACCCCCCGCTCGACCTCAGAGCGCCGCAGGCCGAGCTGCGCAGCGATCTCCGTCTGACGGTAGTCGGACCACAGCAGGCAGACGATCTCGCGCTCGCGGTCGGTCAGCGTGGAGGGGATGAGCGGCACGCCGTCCTCGATGTCGCCGAAGACCTGGTCGTGGTCGGCGGCAAGGTAGCGCAGCTCGAACGCATCGGTCAGGTGGCGCCCGGCGAGATGCCCGTCGTGCCCCAGCGCGCCCTGGTCTTCGATGTAGACCTCGCCGCGTTGCTTTCGCTTGACGAGGTCCTTGCACTGGTTCTTGATGCACATGAACACGTAACGCTCGACGGGAGAAGGTCCGTTGCCCGGAGCCTCCTTCTTCCACTTGGTCGAGTCGAACGTCTCCAGTGCTCGCCAGACCTTCACGCGCAGGATCTGGACGATGTCCTCGTACTCCTCTTCGACGTAGTTCACGTACAGGGCGGCCGTCTTGCGGCAGAGGCCCTCGTAGTGATCGACGGCGTGCTGGTCATGGCGCTGCACGAGGTGAGGGTTCCATCCCCTGACTCTCGTCACGACCTCTACAACGACAAGGCTCCCGCACGTTGGCGGGAGCCGAAGCCAGGCGTCCCTACCGGGTGACCTTACCGGCGGCGCAGCAGGACCGCCAGGACACGCTGGAGCAGCGTGGGGCGAGGCGACCCGGACGGCGGCGACAGCCGCTGTGCCCAGGGCACCTAGTTCTTCCGGCCGCCGAGCACGGCGGCCTCCATCTGACCGGCGGGCACGACGACGGAGCCCGGGCCGACGATGATGCCCGCGACGAAGCCCAGGACCTTGGCCAGGGCGGCCGAAGTCGTCTCGTCCAGGTCGATGCCCGCAGCGAGGAGCACGAAGGCGACCACGGAGACGACGAGGTCGATGGTCAGCTTGGGCGAGAGGCCCTTCTGCTTGACGTTCTTGAGGACGGTCATGTGTCTAATCTACGAACGGCCACGGGCCACCCGAAGGTGGCCCGTGGACCTGACGATCCCCACCACAGAGGACCTGCGCGGGGCGGTGTGACAGGCCGCACCCGGCTGCATGGCAGGCAGCCCGTCAGACGGTAGCGCGCTTGCGGCTGACCTTCACAGCGCGCTCGATCGCGTCGGCCCAAAGTGGGGACATCGCCGTGTAGGTGCGCTGGCTCAGGACGTGCGCCCGCGCCTGTTCTCCGACGACCGTCCGCAGCTCGGGGCTGTCGATCAGGTCGAGGAGCAGGCTCTGGACCTTCTCGGGCTTCATCGCGCGGAAGCCGGTCACGCCGTCCTCGATGTCGCGGTAGACGTAGGGGTGGCCGATCACCGGGATGCCGAGTGCGCTCGCCTCCAACCAGCGCAGGTCAGACTTGGCCTTGTAGAAGCCGCTCTTGCCTGCGGGCGCCAGCGCGATGTCGAACATGGTCATGGCCGCGGGGTACTGCTCGATGGCGCACCAGGGGATGGACAGTGCGCGCTCGGCGCCGAAGTGCGGGACGAAGCCCTCGGCGAACGGCTGGCCGATGGAGACGAAGCAGCTAGACGGGCGTCGGGACATCACCTGAGCGGCGGCCTGGAGCCACGGCACGGCAGCGTCACGGTGTCCGGTGGCCCCGGCCCAGCCTATGTTCACCGTCTCGCGCTCGGGGCGCGTGTAGGCGTAGCGCGCCGGGTCGATGCCGTTACGGCAGACCCACACGTTGCGGTTGAACGGCCGGTAGCAGGAGGCCAGGAAGTCCGTCGAGACGATCATGCCGTCGCATGAGCGCATGCACGCCTCGTAGGCCGCCATCTGGTCGTGCTTGAAGGCGTCGCGGAAGTCGTGGTCCTGCTGCGCCTCGATCGCGTGCAGCCAATCGTCCACCTCGTAGATCACGGTCACGCCGTGCGACTGGAGTTCGTCGATGACCTTCAGCCAGCCCGCCCCCTTCGGCTGCTGGAGCACGACCACCTTGTAGTCGGAGAAGCGCGGGACCTGACTCTGCCCGCGCACGAGGCCAGTCGCGTAGCTGACCTGCGGCGGGTCGCCGTTGAGGCCGATGTAGTCGGCGCCCAGCGCGGTCGCCGGGAGGAGCACGCGGTAGTAGCAGACGGCCGACGCGCCGATGCCGACGAAGAGGATCTCGCTCGGGTCGATCACAGTGAGGGCACCAGGGTGGCGAAGTTCGTGTCGGCGTACTTGGTCGCCAGGTGGGTGATGGACTGGATCTGCCAGTCGCGCAGCTTGTCCGACTGCCGTCCGCGGAAGACCGACTCGTGGTGGTAAGCCCTAACGGTCGGGGTGTAGACGCACTCGCGTCCGGCCAGGAAGGTGCGCAGGCAGTAGTCCACGTCCTCCCAGCCCATCTTGAAGTCCTCGTCGTACAGGCCGACCTCGCACAGCGTCTCGTGGCGGATGAGCTGGAGGGCGGCCGTCACGGGGCACGCGCGGGGCGTGAGCGCCTCAGGCAGGTTGCCGGGGCCGAACTTGTGCAGGTGGTCGAAGCAGCGCGACAGCAGCGAGAAGTAGACGCCCGCGTGCTGGATGGTGCCGTTGGGGTACAGCAGCAGGGCGCCCACCACGTCGGCCAGGCCCTCGCCATGCAGCTTGCGCTGGCCCAGCATGTTGGCCAGCCAGGTCGTGCCCTCGAACTCGATGTCCGCGTTGACGAGGATCGCGTCGCGGTCCGTCTCCAGCGCCAACTTCAGTCCGACGTTGACGGTGGCGGCGAAGCCGGAGTTCTCCTCCTTGCGGTGCAGGTCGAAGTTGAGGATCTCGAAGTCGCGCTCCAGGCCGTCGAGCAGCTCCTGAGCAGGCGAGCCGTCGTCCACGACGATGATGTCCAGGCCCCAGCCTGCCGTGTCGCGCATCGTCTCCAGACAGTCCGCGAGGAGAGCCAGGTCGCGCGCGTCCGTCACGTAGGTCGGAACGACCGCCAGGGGGTTCACGACGGCCCGGGGATCGCGTCGTTGTCCGCGTCACGCCAAGCTGCGATGCGCGTCGGGAACACGTCGATGTCCGACGTGCCGGAGTAGCTGATCGTCAGCCCTTCCGAAGCGTAAGGCTCGACGGCCAGCGGGTCAGGGTAGTCGGGGTCCCCGGCGAAGGGGCTCTTCGACCACCGCTCGTAGGTCACGCACACCTCGAAGAAGTAGGGCGGCCCCATCCCGACGAGCAGCGCGGGGTTGATCCAGTTGCCGTCGGCCTGGGAGCTGTAGGTGGGCAGCCACGCCTGGTACTTGGACAGGTACGCCTCGCCGTCGATGTAGGTGTCCTCGTATTCGGCGAAGCCGCCCCCGCCCCACGCATAGAACGGGCGCCAGTAGTAGTCGAGCGACCAGCCGCCGTAGCTCTCGAAGTAGGCGTTGCCCTGCGGCATCGTCCCCACCACGTAGAAGCGGGCCTCGACCGCCTCGTGGTCCACCGATCCACCCGGCCGCTCGGGCCTCGGGGACGACGGCTTCTCCAGCGAGAAGGTGTGCTTGAAGGTCCGCTTGCTCGGGTCCGTGCGCGGCGGCCAGTGCGGGCTGGCGGGCGGCGGTTCCTGCAACGCCGGTCCGCGGTAGAAACGCCAGACGCGAGCCTGGTCTTCACCGCCGGAGTCGAGGATCTGGTAGGGCTCCATCCGCGTGCCCTCACGGATGCCATGGGTGCCGCCCTCGGGGCGATTCTTGCCGACGCGCGCCATCAGGTCACTTCCTCAGTCGGGCCGAGCTGCGTGCCCTCGGGGGGCTTACCGATCGGCTCGCCGGTCAGGTAGAGCGCGACCGGCGGCGTGCCCGTGCCCCACACGACGAGCTTGATGTTGTCGCCTGCCAGGATCGCCGCACGTTCGTTCTCTGTCGGGACCCAGACCGAGCAGATGACGGGGTAGCCGTCCTCGTCGATGCCCTTCTCGACCCACAGGTCGTTGTCCTCGGTCCCGTCCTCCAAGTGGAAGATCCCATTGGAGTTGTGGGTACGTCGCGGCTTCACGCGAACACCCGCTTGTGCATGGCGTAGGCGACGAGCTTCCACCACGGCTTGGCGAACGCCCTGGTCGTGATGCACGCCTCACCACGGCGCCGAGACAGCAGCTTGTCCTCCATCCCGTCAGCCGGGATGAGCGCCTCGCCGTCGATGCCCCAATCGCGGTCCCAGGAGTTGGTCACCCGGATCATCGGGACGCTGGTCTTGATCGCCTTGCGGTTGGCCCAGGGTCGGATGTAGCCGTTGACGGGGACGCAGATCCCCCGACCGAAGTAGGAGTGTCCGCCGATCTCCGTGCCTGACAGGTCGAGGATGCCGTCAGGGCCGGGCTCGTACATGGAGTCCAGCCACGGGGTGCCGAACACCACGCCTGCCACGTTGGACAGGGCGCCGAGCGTCTGGTCGATGCCGAAGCCCCAGCGGAACTCGCCGACGTAGCCCACCTCCCTGGCGGCCAGGATGGCGCCGAGCACACTGGAGCCCTCGTAGTTCTCGCCGGGCCACTCGTCGAGGCGACGCGCGCGGTAGTAGAGGTCCTGCGCGACGGCGTTGGAGATGCCTCGGGCGGGGCTCGGGTGAGCTGCCAGGTCGTGGGCGCGAGCGAAGCCCGTGCAGGCCCCCTCACGTCCCTGGTCAAGGCGCAACTTCAGTCCCCAGGTACGGGACTTGAGCACCGTGCTGAAGCGCGGGTCAGCCGTGATCGGGTAGTCGCGTGACCGCTCGTCGAACTGGACGAGACGGTCCAGTCGGGGGTCGTGAGTCAGGCTTCCGTCGCGGAGTCGAATGGCCACGAGAGGTGGTCTACCGCAGACAGCTCGCCACCTGGATCGGCTTTCGTGCAGCGTGCGCCGACCTAATCACCGTCGCGCTCTCGACCGACTACTAGGGGCATGGCTAAGCCCCCTGTCCGTGAAGTCGAAGAAGCGATGAGGACCGCACGCGAGGCGGCCAAGAGAGAACTGCCGTCGGCCTGGGCTTACCGCCAGGCGGCCATCCTGCGCCAGCGCAAGGAGCGCGGCGGACGGGTCTGGTTCGCCGCGGCGCGGCGCCTGGACTCAGAGGAGGCGAAGGAGCGCAACAGGCGCGCCCGCGCAGAGGCGGACGCGCCCTTCACCTGACCTACCTGCGGCGCGGGCAGCCCTTGCGCGGCTTGGGCTTGCAGGCGCAGCGCCGAGCGGTGCGGCGCTGGCACGCCTTCGAGCGGCACGAGCTGCCACGCGGGGCCGAACTGGCGTTGGAGGAAGCCGCCGCGTGGGAGTTCGACGCGGCAGACACGTTCGGCGAGACGACGATCGTCGGGCTGACCGTGACGCCGACGACCGGCGCGTTGGTGATCGTGACCTCGGGCGCCGGAGGAGCGGGCACCGGGGCCGGGACGACC
>Ga0256855_1000016_pt1 | contig 12271 bp, 10 predicted proteins | sample BONnt9_FD_181174 | JGI IMG/M metagenome (GOLD analysis project Ga0256855, IMG submission 181174) | Terrestrial sediment cell enrichment communities from Utah, United States - BONCAT_SYTO_Terrestrial_sediment - 9 | ecosystem: Environmental > Terrestrial > Deep subsurface > Rock core/Sediment... | reverse complement strand
CTTCAGCTTCATCTTCCTGCACCTAGCGGCCGCCGGCGCAGGCGCCTTCAGCCTGGAGCGGCTCCTGCGCCGCGACCGGGCCGGCGCCCAGCCCGCACACGCCTGATCCCCCTTCACCCCGAACATCGGAGAAGACCCATGTCTCAAGTCCGCACCGTCGCCGTCCTGGTCGGCAGCCTCCGCAAGGACTCCGCCAGCCGCAAGGTGGCCAAGGCCATCACCGCGCTTGCCCCCAAGACCCTGCAGTTCCGTTTTGTCGAGATCGGCGACCTGCCTTTCTTCGACCAGGACCTGGAAGCCGCCCCGCCGGCCCAATGGACCCGGTTCCGCGGCGAAGTCACCTCCGCCGACGCCGTCCTCTTCGTGACGCCGGAGTACAACCGCTCGGTTCCGGGCGTCCTCAAGAACGCCGTCGACGTAGGCTCGCGGCCCTACGGCCAGAGCGTCTTCAACGGCAAGCCTGCGGCGGTGGTCTCCACCTCCATGGGCGCGCTGGCCGGCTTCGGCGCGAACCATCACCTGCGCCAGTCGCTGGCCTTCCTGAACATGCCGACGCTGGCCCAACCCGAGGCCTACATCGGCAACTCGCTCTCGCTCTTCGACGAGAGCGGCGAGCTCGTGAACGAGAACACCGCCGACTTCCTGCGCGGCTTCGGCCAGGCCTTCGCCGGCTGGATCGAAGCCCAGCTCGCACCGGCGGAGCAACGCGCGGCTGCCTGAAGCGAGTTGAGTGAGAGTATGACCATGACCCTTCCCACGGTTTTCATCCCCCACGGCGCCGGCCCCTGCTTCTTCATGGAGTGGACGCGCGGGCCCGCCGACACCTGGGCGCCGATGGCCGCGTGGCTGAAGGGTCTGGTCGCCTCCCTTCCCGAGCGCCCGAAGGCCATCCTGGTGGTCTCGGGGCACTGGGAGGAGGCGCAGTTCACGGTGGGCTCCGGCGAGCGGCCGGAGCTCATCTTCGACTACTACGGGTTCCCGGAGCACACCTACCGGCTGCAGTTCGCAGCGCCCGGCTGCCCGGCCCTGGCGAGCCGGGTCCAGGACCTGCTGGCCGCGGCCGGCTTCCCTGTGGCGCAGGACCCGGAGCGCGGCTGGGACCACGGCGTCTTCGTGCCCCTGAAGCTGGTGACGCCGGAAGCCGACATCGCGGTCGTGCAGCTCTCGCTTCGGCAGGACCTCAGCCCCGAAGCTCACCTTGCGGCCGGACGCGCGCTCGCGCCGCTCCGCGACGAAGGCGTGCTGATCGTGGGCTCGGGCATGAGCTGGCACAACATGCGCGGCTTCACCCCGGCGTTCACCGAGCGCTCAGCCGCCTTCGACGCCTGGCTCGCGGATGCGCTCGTAGAACCCACCCGTCGAGGGCAGGCGATCGTGGACTGGGCGGAGGCGCCCTATGCGCGAGAAGCGCACCCCCGGGAAGAACACCTGGCGCCGCTTTTCGTGGCCGCAGGCGCCGCGGCGAACGAGCCCGGCCGCGTGGACTTCCGCGGCGAGGTGATGGACGTGGTGGTCTCCGGCTTCCGCTTCGGAGGCTAGGCGGCGCCCTGTTCGCGCTGCGGCTGGCCGGCAGACGAGTCCAAGGCCTGCTGAAGGGCCGCCAGGAGCTTGCCCGCCTCGATGGGCTTGGCCACGAAGCCGTCCATGCCGACCTCGGCATATTCCTTGATGTGATGCGGCATGGCGTTGGCGGTGAGCGCCACGATCGGCGTCCGCGGCCGGGCCTCCACCATCTCGCGCGTGCGGATCACCGCCGTGGCGCTGGGGCCGTCCATCTCCGGCATCTGGACGTCCATGAGGATCACGTCCCAGGGCTCCCGCTCCCAGGCGGCGATGGCCTCCTTGCCGTTGGCCACCATGACCGGCTCGATCCCGAACTGGCCCAGCAAAGTCTTCAGCACCAGCTGGTTCATGGCGTTGTCTTCCGCCGCCAGCACGCGGATCGGACGATCGGCGGGGGCAGGAGCCGCGGGCTGTTCCTGCGGCCGTTCGGTGCGCTTGCGCGCCACGCGGATGAGCGGAAGCATGACGGTGAAGGTGCTGCCGGCCCCTGGCCGGCTCTGCGCCTCGATCCAGCCGCCCATAAGCTGGGTGAGGTCATAGCAGATGGCGAGCCCAAGCCCGGTCCCCCCATAGCGACGGGTGGTGGAGGCATCCCCCTGTTCGAACTTCTGGAACAGGGTTGCGAGCTTGTCGGACGCGATGCCGATCCCGGTGTCGGTCACCCGGAAGGTGAGCGAATCCAATCCACCGCCGACGCAGACGTTGACGGCGCCGCGCTCGGTGAACTTCAGCGCGTTGGAGACCAGGTTGTAGAGGATCTGGCGCACGCGCACGGAGTCGCCCAGGTAGACCCCCCGGGCCGCCGGCTCCACGTTCAAGCCGAAGCGCAGCCCCTTGGCCTCGGCGATGGCCGAGAAGGTGGCGTGAGCTCCGCGGGCAAGGTCCTCGATGTCGAAGTCCGCCTGCTCGAGCTCGAGCTTGCCGGCTTCGATTTTCGAGAGGTCCAGGACGTCGTTCAGGATCGCAAGCAGGCTCTCGCCGGACTGGCGGATCACGTCGAGGCGTTCGCGCTGCTCGGGCGAGAGCTCGCCCATGGCCATGGCCTGGGCCATGCCCAGCACGCCGTTGAGCGGCGTGCGGATCTCGTGGCTCATGGTAGCCAGGAACGCGCTCTTGGCCTGGTTGGCGGCCTCCGCCTCTTCCTTGGCCTGCACCAAGGCGCGTTCCTGCTGCTTGCGCTCCGTGATGTTCTGCAGGGCGCCGATCAGCCGGACCGGCATGCCGTCCTCATCCTGGACGATGCGTGCGGTGCCTTCGGCCCAGATCTCTTTGCCGTCCTCGCGATGGATACGGTACTGCGGGCGGTAGGCCTCGCCGGTGGCGACGTGCTGGTCCCAGCAGGCCATGACGTGCGCACGATCCTCCGGATGGATCGAGCCCCAGATGTCGGTCAGCAGATCCTGGTAGGTGACCGGCTTCGGGAAGAAGGTGTCCTCCGCCCCGGACTTGAAGAGCTCGCCCCGGCGGTAGTCCATCTCCCAGACGTGCACGTCGGCGATCTGCAGGGCCAGCCTGAGGCGCTCTTCGGAGCGCTCGGTGCGCTCGAGGGCCTCGACGAGCTGGGTGATGTCGTGGGCCGTGATCATCACGCCGCCCACGTTGCCTGCCGGATCCATCCAGGGCAGCACCTCGGCCTCGAACCACCGCAATTCGCCGGACGGATGCTTGAAGGGGATGCGCTCGGCGCGGATCACCTGACCTTGCAGGGAGCGATCGAGCATCGGCCGCCACTTCTCGAAGTAGCCCTCGTGGACATCGAACAGCGAGCGTCCACGAACCTCACCGGTGACCCCCATGTTCTCGCGAAGCCGGTCGCTGGCGCTGAGGATGGTGAAGTTGGCATCGAGCAGCACGATGGCCAGCGGCGCGCCGCGCACCACCTCCTCGAGCATCTTCTCGACGCGCTCCCCCTTGCGAGACGTGGCGTCCAGGTCCTGGCTCGCGCGGGCCCTCACCCACTCGTCGGCGACGGTGTCGGCAAGGTCCTGGAGCCGGTCGGCAAGGTCCTGGTCGAAGGGGCGCGGCTCGAGGCCCGCGACCCAGAGCGCGCCGGGGATCGAGCCGTCCTCCAGGCGAATGGGCGCGGCGGCGTAGAAGCGGATATGAGGCGGCCCGGTGACTTCGGGCTCGTTGCAGAACTCGGGATCGGCGCGGAGGTCTTCCGCCCAAAGGAGCTTGCCCGTGGCGGCGACGCGCCTTGGGCCTACGGCGTTGCCCCGCACCCGGTCATCGGGCTCGCCGCTGCGCCAGATGGTGTCGCCATCGACGAGGGTGATGCAGCCTTTAACTCGGCCGAAGAGCGCGCAAGCCAGCCGCACAGCCCGGTTGAACACCGGTCCGGATGTCTCCAGGCCTTCCGGCCTGGCCGATTTCGCAGCCGTCTTCGGCGGCTTGGCGCGCGCCATCGCGTCTCCCCCGGGCGATTACCCGATTTCCCCGAAATATCATCGCTCACGGACCGTTAAGCCCGTTTTACCGACGCCGGCTCGCGATCCTGTGGAGGACGATGCCACTGGAGGTGGCTAGGTTCAGGCTGTCGAAGTTCCCGGCCATCGGGATGCGCACTGTCCGCACGCGCGCCAGCACCTCGGTGAAAAGGCCCGGCCCTTCGGCGCCGAAGAGCACCGCCGTGCGTGGCGCCGGCTCCACCTCGTCGAGGTCGACCTCGCCGGCTGGAGAGAGGGCGAGCGGCTCTAAACCGGCGGTCCGCAGCGTCTCCGCGAGGTCGTCGCTAGCGCCCAGGCGGGCGAAGGGAGTGGTGAGCGCTGCGCCCACCGAGACGCGAATGGCCTTGCGATAGAGGGGATCGCAGCAGGCGGCGTCCAGCAGGACGGCGTCGGCGCCGAAGGCCGCGGCGTTGCGGAAGACCCCGCCCATGTTGTCATGGTTGGCGACCGCGCTCAGCCCAACCACCAGCGCCGTTTGCGGCAGCTCCGCCAGCAACGCCTCCGGGGTGGGCTCGGAGCGCTCCCCGACCGCAAGGATGCCCCGGTGGATGGGAAACCCTGCGATGGCGTCCATGACCGCTTGGCCAGCCGCATAGACGGGAACCGTCGGCGGCAGACCCGCCAAGAGGGTCTCCACCGCCGGCAGCCGGTGCTCGGCCACCAGGAGCGAGCGGAGCGGATGGCGGCCACGCGCGATCAGCTTCTCCAAGACCACCTGGCCCTCGGCCACGTAGAGGCCGGCCCGGCCGACCAGGTCGCGCTCGCGCACGGCCCGGTAGGCTTCGATCCTGGGATCGCCTGGATCGCTGATCCGGATGGCGGCGGGGATCACCAGATGCGGACGCGCTCCTCGGGCGAAAGGTAGAGCTTCTGCCCCGGCTTCACCTCGAAGGCCGGATACCACGGGTCCTGGTTGCGGACGGTCAGGGCCCGGTACATGCCCGGCGAGTGGACGCCCGTCACCACGGCGCGCCGAAGCGCCGCTTCCCGGAACTTCACGCGGTAGTTCTGGGCCCACCCGAGGTAGAAGCGCTGGTCGCCGGTGAAGCCGTCCAGGACCGGCGCGGGCCGGCCGTTCAGCGACATCTTCCAGGCATCGTAGGCGGCCGCAAGGCCAGCCACGTCGGCGATATTCTCGCCCAGCACCTGTGAGCCGTTGAGCTTCAGGTCGGGGAAGACCTGGTAGGCGCTGTACTGGTCGGCCAGCTTCTGGGTGCGCGTCTTGAACTGGGCGAGGTCCTGAGCCGTCCACCAGTTGCGCAGGTTGCCGTTGGCGTCGAACTGGGCCCCCAGGTCATCGAAGCCGTGGCTGACCTCGTGGCCGATGACGCCGCCGATGGCGCCGTAGTTCACCGCCGGATCGGCGTTGAGGTCGAAGAAGGGCGGCTCGAGGATCGCCGCCGGGAAGATGATCGAGTTCTGCGAGGGCGCGAAGAGGGCGTTCACCGTCTGGGGCGTCATGAACCACTCCTCGCGGTCCACCGGCCCGCCCAGATTGGCGAGGTTACGCCGGTACTCGAAGAGCTCGGCGCGCTGGGCGTTGCCATAGGCGTCGCCTCGGATCACCGCCAGGCCCGAATAGTCGCGCCAACGGTTGGGGTAGCCCACATAGACCCGGAAGTTGGCGAGCTTCTTCTTTGCCTCGGCCTTGGTGGCCGGCGTCATCCAGTCGATCCGGTCGATCCGCTGGCCAAAGGCGGTGAGGACGTTCCGGGCCATCTCCTCCACCTGCGCCTTGGCCTCGGGCGAGAAGTGGCGCTGGACGTAGAGCTTGCCCACGGCCTCGCCGAGCGCGCCGCTGGTGGCGTCGACGCCGCGCTTCCAGCGCTCACGCTGCTGCGGCGTCCCGGAAAGCGCCTGGCCGTTGAAGGCGAAGTGCTCGTCGGCGAGGGCTTTGGAGAGGAAGGGCGCGCCGCGCTCGACGGCGTGGAAGGCCATGTAGTCGCGCCAGGCCTGAACCGGCTGGGCGCCCACGAGCTTGGAGATTCCGGCAATCGCCGTGTCCTGCCAGGCGCCGAAGCGCGGCTGGTCGGCCAGCCCTGCCGCCTGCAGGAAGGCCTCCCAGTCCATGCCCGGCGCGCGGCGGGCGAGATCGGCGCGGGTCCAGACGGTGTTGGCCTTGGAGACGTCGCTCGTCTGGTCGACAGTCCAGTGGGTCCGGGCGATGGCGGTCTCGAGCGCCAGCACGCGCTCGGCACGAGCGTCGACGTCCGAGTAGCCGGCCAGCCGCAGCATGCTGGCCACGTGCTGCTTGAACTTGTTCCTGAGGTCCACGTAACGCTGCGCCGAGCCCAGGTAGTACTCGCGGTCCGGCATGCTGAGCCCGCCCTGCATCAGGTAGGGCCGGTACTTGCTGGTGTCGTTCAGGTCCTCGGCGACCCAGAGGCCGAACAGGCGTTCGGTGTAGAAGTCGGTGGCGTTCAGCGCGTCCACGTCGGCGCGAAGCGTGGCGCCGAGCTCGCGGGAGAGGTCGCGGCGGCTGCGGATGGCGTTGATCCGGTCGAGTTCGGGCTTCAGCGGCGCCGCGCCCGCTTGTTCGATGGCGGCCTCGTCCATGAAGCTGGCGAAGTAGTCGGAGATCTTGCGGGCTTCCGAACCCGCCGGGGCATTGGCGTTCCCCGGATCCTCGATGATGGCCCGGGTGCGCTCGGCCGCGCGCTCGGCGATGACGCCGAAGCTCGTGAGGTTCGACCGGTCGGCGGGGATCTCCGTCCGCTGGGCCCAAGCCCCGTTGGCGAACTGGAAGAACTCGTCCCCGGGGGCCATCGAGCGGTCCATGCCGGAGACGTCGAAACCGAAGGTCCCGTACTGCGGTTTCGGCCGCGCGGGCGCGGACGGAGCTGCCGGCTCGGCGGGGCGGGCGTCGGCCCAGCGGGCGGGCGCCTCGGTTTGCGTGGTGTTGGCGCAGGCGGTGGCGAGCGCCGCGACGGAGGCGGCGGCAAGGACGTTGAAGCGGCGGATCATGCGCGTATTCGGCTCCCGGCGCGCAAGGCCTTGCCCTGCGCTGGTGGTTTTGGGGCTTCTTACACCGCATTCGGCCGCTGGCGAGCCTTACCGGTTTGTCATCTCCAGCTCGCCCAGCACCGGCGCCACCTCGTCGGCGATCTCGCGGGCCAAGAAGCCGAGCCTGGCGATCCGCTGGCCCAGCCGCTGGCCGGCGCGGGCGTGGGCGACCACCCCCCAGACCGCCGCCTGCGCCGGCGGGCAGCCTCGGGCGAGCAGTCCGGCAATGACGCCCGCCAGCACGTCGCCGGATCCGGAGGTGGCGAGGCCGGCGTGACCCGCTTCGTGTCGCCAGGCACTGCCGTCGGGGCTGACGATGAGGGTCGTTGCCCCTTTCAGGGCGATGACCGCCTTCAGCTCCGAGGCGGCCTTTCGCGCCACGGCCAGGGGATTCCGCAGGACATCCTCCTTCGAGCAGCCGGCCAGGCCCGCCATCTCGCCCGCGTGGGGCGTGAGCACCATGCGCCCCGCTAGCCGGCGCGCCCGCTCGGGATTCTCAGCAAGCCCGCGCATGGCGGCGGCGTCCACCACCATCATCGGTCCCTCGCCTTCGATGATGCGCAGGGCAAGTTCACCCGCGGGCCCCTCGTCCAGCATGCCGGGACCCACCACCGCGGCGTCACAACTGCGGAAAACATCGGCGAGCGCCTCGGCCGCCTCAGGCGCAATCTCGCCCGCGTCCGTCTCCGGAGCGGGGAAGACGCGAGCTTCTGGCATGGCCAGGGAGAGCGGCACGACCAGGCTGGCGGGCGCCGCGATCCGCAGCTTGCCCGCGCCGGCCCGGAGCGCCGCGGTAGCGGTGAGCAGGCTTGCGCCTACCAACTGCGGGCCCGCAGCCAGCACGATGACGCGGCCGCGCCCTTCCTTGTCGCTGGAGTCCAACACAGCCGGCGGCCGCCAACGGGCCAGGAACTCGTCGGTGACCAGGACCTCTCCGCTCATCGGGCGGCGACGGCGGCGTCGGGCTGGGTGGTGACCGGCGCGCCCTCTTCCTCGAGCGGCGTGGTGAAGTTGTAGCGGAAGAGCTTCAGCTCGCCGTTCGGGCCGGCCGAGGTGTCGAGCCGGTACTCGGTCACTGAGCAGTTGGCGACGTTGCCGGCGCTATCGATCTCGAGGATCTCCTCTTCCGTCAGGCATTCGACGAGGTAGCGGAAGCAGAGCACCACCACCTGGTGGGCCACGATCAGGACGCGCTGGTTGGCGTGGTGGAGCGAGAGGGTGTCGAGCGCGCTCCGGAGCCTGAGGATGACGTCGCACCAGCTCTCGCCGCCTGGCGGCCGGTGGTAGAACTTGCCCAGCAGCCGGCGGAACTCGGCCTGCTCCGGGTGCAGCTCCCCGATCCCGTGCTGGGTCAGCCGGTCGAGGACGCCGAACTCCTTCTCCCGCAGCCGCTCGTCGGGGACGGGCCTGCGAGCGTCGGCGGAAAAGCCGCCGCAGTCGCGGATGATGTCGGCGGTGCGCCGAGCGCGGACATAGGGCGAGGTCAGCACCACCTGCGGCCGCTCCGTCTCGGGAAGGCTGCCGAACCAGCGCCCAAGGGCGCAGGCCTGGGCTTCGCCCAGGGCGCTCAGCGGGACGTCGACATCGCGCTCGTCGATCTCGATCCGGCCGAGCCCCGCGGCGTCGGCGAGGTCGCGCGCGACGTTTCCGGCGCTTTCCCCGTGTCGGACAATCCACAGCCGTTCGGGCCAACGTGAAGCCAAGCCGGTCTCCTTCCCTGCCGGCCAAGAACGCCAGCGCGGCTGTTGGGCTCCCGCCGGCCCATGAACCTAGGCGCCGGCTCGGGGATTGCTCCACCATGAACCCTGTCGAGTTCGCGCCTCAGGACACCGCGCTTCTGCAGCTGCTGCAGCGGCTGGAAGCCGATGCGTACGAGTTCGTGACGCCCACGCCGCTCACCCACAGCCGCGTGCTGAAGCGGAAGGGCGAGGCCCGCGACCTTCGCGACGTGCTGGGCTGGAGCTGCCCCTTCCGCGACGGGCTGCTCGACCATGAGCTGTTCGCTCTGTTGGAAGCCGCCGGCGCTCTGGAACGGAAGGACGGGCTCTGGAAAAGCACGCTGCGGGCGAGCCGCGTCCACGGCCTGCTCTTCCTGCACTCGGCCTATCCGACCGAGGCGGAGGACGCGGTCTTCCTGGGCCCGGACAGCTACCGCTTCGCCGATTTCGTGCGGGCGGAGCTGGGGACCCGAAGCTGGCTCGGCCAGGTGGTGGACGTGGGCGGCGGCGCAGGCGTGGGCGCGCTCACCGCCGCCAGCGGACGCAACGCCCGAGAGGTGATCGTCACCGACGTAAACCCCAAGGCGCTCCGCCTGGCGCGGATCAATGCCGCGCACGCGCACCAGCCGCTGATCGCGGTCGAGGCGCAGGGCCTGGAGGGCGCGCCCGAGGGCTGTGACCTGATCCTCGCCAACCCGCCCTACATCGTGGACGACAAGGGGCGTGACTATCGCGACGGCGGGGACATGCACGGGGCCCGGGTCTCGCTGGACTGGGCGCGGGAAGCGGTGGGGAAGCTCGCGCCCGGCGGCCGGTTCCTGCTCTACACCGGCAGCGCCATCCTCGACGGCGGTCGCGACGAGCTGAAGGCGGCCTTGCAGGATCTGGCGGCCGAGAGCGGCGTCGCGCTGGCCTATCGCGAGCTCGATCCGGACGTCTTCGGGGAGGAACTGGAGAACCCGGCCTATGCGGACTGCGAGCGCATCGCGGTGGTGGGCGCCTCGATCACGAAGTCGCGGGCGCAGCGGCCACAAAGTTGACGCCTGCGTCACCGAAGGCCTAGCCTGCGGAAGACCCACGGAGACGACCATGGCCGACGGCGCGATCGCGAACCTCAGGGCGCAGGCGGAGCAGGAGGCCTGGAGCCTGCCGCTCGAAGAGCTGAACCCCGCGCAGCCGGCGCTTTTCCAGGCGGACGCCCACTGGGCGATGTTCGACCGGCTGCGCAACGAGAACCCGGTCCACTACACCCGCGAGCACGAGTACGGGCCGTACTGGTCGATCACCAGGTACAACGACATCATGGCGGTGGACACGAACCACCAGGTGTTCTCTTCCGAGGGCGGGATCACCATCGCCGAGCCGCCCGGCGGCGAGCCGCTGCCGATGTTCATCGCGATGGACCCGCCCAAACACGACGTCCAGCGCAAGACGGTGAGCCCGGCGGTCTCTCCGATGAACCTGCAAAGGCTCGCGCCGCTGATCCGCGAGCGGGCCGGCAAGATCCTCGACGAGCTGCCGATCGGCGAAGAGTTCGACTGGGTGGACAAGGTCTCGAAGGAGCTGACCGGCATGACGCTGGCCACCCTCTTCGGCATGCCGCAGGAGGATCGTCGCCAGCTGATCTACTGGTCCGACGTGGTGACCGCCGTCCCCGGGGCAGGCCTGATCGACACGCTGCAACAGAAGCTGGCGATCTTCACCGAGTATCACGCCTACTTCACCAGGCTCTGGAACGAGCGGGTGAACGCCGAACCCACCGGCGACCTGATCTCCATGCTGGCGCACGGCGAGGCGACCCGGAACATGGAGCCGCGCGAGTACTTCGGCAACGTGGTCCTGCTGACCGTGGGCGGCAACGACACGACGCGTAACACGATCTCAGGCTCGATCTACGCCCTGAACCAGAACCCGGACCAATACGACAAGCTCAGGAAGAACCCGGAGCTCATCACGTCCATGGTCTCCGAGACCATCCGGTGGCAGACGCCGCTCGCCCACATGCGCCGACGCGCCCTGCAGGACATCGAGTTCGGCGGCAAGACCATCCGTAAGGGCGACAAGGTCGTCATGTGGTACGTCTCGGGCAACCGCGACGACGAGGTGATCGAGAACCCGAACGCCTACATCATCGACCGCGAGCGGCCGCGCCAGCACATCTCCTTCGGCTTCGGCATCCACCGCTGCGTGGGCAACCGCCTGGCCGAGCTGCAGCTGACGATCATCTGGGAAGAGATCCTGAAGCGCTTCCCAGAGATCGTGGTGACCGCCGAACCGCGCCGGACCTTCTCCAGCTTCGTGAAGGGCTACGAGACCCTCCCGGTGGTGATCCCTAAGCGGATCTAGTCCTCCTCTCCCCTGGGGAGCCGAGAGGGAGAGGAGTGATCAGCGCTCCTTGGGATCGTCGCGGACCCGGACGATCAGGGACTGGCTCGCGGTGGCCATGAGCTCGCCGTTCTGGGCGAAGAGGCGCATCGAGCCGTGGCCGAAGCCGCCGTGGATGCCGTGGATGCGGATTTCGCAGAGCACCCATTCGGTGGGCACGATGCGGCGGACGCGGATGGTGTTGTCCAGGCTGTTGCCGCCGGCGTTCTTGCCGAGCGCATTGCCCACGCCCGAGGGCACGAAGTCGGCCATCACCGCCAGCATGGAGGCGTCGATGGCGAAGCGCTCCTTCGGCCGGATCCAGAGCAGTGAGCGGCCGTCCTCCTCGGGCTTGCCGTCCCGGTCCCGGCCGTAGCGGCCCTTGGCGACGCGCACCTCGATGCGGCTGTGCAGGCCCTCCTCGGCGCCTCGCCAGTGCTCGGCCGTCTCGCAGTCTTCCGGGCGGGGCGCCTCCGGCATCTGCACCCACTGGTCGGAGAGGTCGGAGGGGCGGCTGCCGAGCGCGGCGTTGACCGTGAAGATCTCGCGGTCGTCCACGTGGCCGATGACGCGGGCCTGGCTGTTGTACTTGCCCTGCGCGGGCACCCAGACGTCGATGTCCACCACGCTCGGCGGCTTGGCGTAGGAGAGGTACTGGGCCGTGGCCCAGATCACCGGCCGGCCGCAGGTCCGCTCCATGGCCGCGATTGCCGAGGCCAGGCCCACCCCGCCGAACATGAAGAGGTTTCCGGGCGGGCCCACGCAGACCGCCGGCGTCAGCGGCATGTACCACCGGTGGGGATTATGCGTGCTGCGCAGGTCGAAGAAGAGCGGCTGGTCCATCGATCCGCTTCCAAGCGCCTTGCCGGGCGTTCGGCAAGAGCCATATGGCTCGCGCGCCTCAAGGACCCCGCTTATGCCCGCCAAGAAAGTCGTCGCCCAGCACCCCGCCGAACGCGACGACATCGGCGATCTCGTCACCCGCCGCCCCCTCCCGGGTTCGCAGGTGGACCAGATCGACCCGTTCCTCTTCCTGAACCACCACGGCCCGCAGGCCTATCCGCCCGGCAACGCCGGCCTGCCCTTCGGGCCGCACCCGCACCGCGGCTTCGAGACCGTGACCTTCATCCTGGAAGGCGAGCTCGCCCACCGTGACACCGCCGGCCACGAGAGCGT
>Ga0256855_1000015_pt1 | contig 12334 bp, 12 predicted proteins | sample BONnt9_FD_181174 | JGI IMG/M metagenome (GOLD analysis project Ga0256855, IMG submission 181174) | Terrestrial sediment cell enrichment communities from Utah, United States - BONCAT_SYTO_Terrestrial_sediment - 9 | ecosystem: Environmental > Terrestrial > Deep subsurface > Rock core/Sediment... | reverse complement strand
TTTCAGTGAAAACAGAACTTCCATTCACGCTGAGATGAAGCCGCAAAGGACAATGAATTCCGGCGAGAAAAGCAGCAACAAAAGGAACGTCACTAAGAGGTGGGATCACGATAGATGAATTCCTCGCCATTCTACTCCTTCTCGAATAGCTCCACTATCTCTGGCGCTCAACTAACTGAACGTCCCTCCATTTCTCCAATTTGAGCTCAAGAAGTTTCTTCGACGCGTCGTTAACACATACAAAGTGCTCGACCAACTACTGCTGAGAAGAACTCATGACCACGATAAACTTGCTCGGCCGACCCCCTCCTCCCGACGCTCGCCTTTGACCCGGTGCGGTGAGAGGCTGCAATCCACTCTCATGATTCGAGAGCTGGCAGAGGCCGCGGCCGCTTGTGATGGTGTGCGACTCCAGATGCTAGGGCTCGCCCTGGCCCTTTCCCCGAGGGGAGGTAACTCGGTGCAAGAGGCCACAGAAGTTTATGAGAACCCCTTAGGGGCCGTAGGAGCGATAACTCAGGAGGCTGGGGGATTGATGCACGCGCGAGCTTTGGGGAGTAATGTCTTGATGGTCCCGAAAGAGACGAAGCAGCAAAGCTTCCAAGAGTATATGGAAAAGGTGCTTCAGGAGCTTTTTGAAGCAGAAAACGGTTCTAACAACTGGATCCTCGACTTCTCCGCCATTACCCACCTCTCCCCGCTCTTCTTGGGGACGATGTACGCCTACAAAAAGGACCTTGGGAACCACGGTAGGGATCTCTATGTGGCTTGGCTGTGCCCCTCGGCCCTCGCACCATCCCTCTTGGATCGGACGATCGCCGCCTTTGATCTGACCCAGGTAGGGCACTCGCTATTCTCACGAGCGAGAACGACGGCTCGATATGTTCATGGGAGCTAGAGAGAGAGGAATAGGAGGCGGACAAAAACTTCTTTGAGGATCCCGAAGGATCCTCAACTTATTCTCGAATGGCTCTATTGGCCGAATGCCCACTGGGTGACCCCTCTAAAAGCACGCCCACAAGCAGAAAAACAAGCCTGAATTCCTCTGGTAATCCCACCTAGGAAAGAGGATCCCTCCTTGGGAAGTGGGATCTCTTTAAGGGATGACGGGGAATGTTCCTCCTCTTTCTTGTCAACTACGGAGGGGGCACTGCGGGCCCGTACCGGACTCTCGTCTGGCTCTATAAGATCGACGATTCTTTCCTCGAGGTCCCGCCAACCAAGCTGCCTGGCCCTCGTGGCACAATCGAGCATCAGGCTCACCGCTTCATTTCTCAGAACTCCCACCCGAATGAGTCCCCTCCATTCTAGCTCCGGGTAGGGAGGGATCACATGTCGGGAATGAAGGTCAGTGAAGACAGCGCTTGCTTCTCTTTTAAGCGTTTCCGATGCACCCGGGCATTTTCCCCAGTGAGCGGCGTCAGCCGCCTTCATGAGCCTGTCGTACAGTTCGACCTTCACGCGATCCTCCGGGGTAGGATGTGTGGGGAGACGAGCGCCATCCCACCTTGGTTCCGTAGACCGGTCCCAGGCTACCTCTCTACTGTAGTAACTTCCTTCGTGTGATGGCATCTCTTAATCCGTACTCTCTTAACGCCTATCGTAATCCCGGTCTTCATACCGGTCTCGTTTGCCGTCCTCTCCCAACAGCCGGTCTGTTAGAGAGCGTCCTCCCATTCCTGCCCTGCCCGCAACGGGGTAGGTATCGCGGTCCCCTTTGATATTGTAGACCCGAATCTCCGGATCCCTCTCTTCGCGGGACACCACCTCAAAGTCGTACCGTCGAAATTCAGGAGAGGTGTTCACCGCGATGGATTCCACCTTACGCCCCTCCTCAAAAAGTCCTGCTTCAGAGAGACAGCTTCCCTCTATTGTCCCAGTGATCCTGACCTTATTATCGAGAACGTTACCGGTCGGCTTCACCCTTGCAATCTCGATTCGGGGCTCAGCAAGTTGGCTTGCTGCTACGTTCTGGCAATCGGAAGATCGGTTCTCCGAGGTCGTCGTACTTGATGCCTGTCCAGGGGACGGGGCCTTACGTAGGTCCTCAATATAGCAGAGATCTCCCTCCTTCCAATCCCTACACACGTTTTTCGGTATCCCCTCTGTCCTACAGCTGAAAGGACAGCTTCTAGAGGTGACTAATCCTTTACCTGAAGTCTCTCCAAAAACGGAGGTGGGAATAAGAAGGAGGGCGAAAATAGGGAGGGTGTGCTTTAGCATCTCTTCCTCAGCCAAAGATAGACGTTATGGAAGAGCTACACCGAGGAATGAGAAAAGACGATGACGAAGCGCACCCCGGCGCGACCCAACTCTGAGCTTCGTGGCCATACAGCCAAATCGACGGTTGAGCGGATCTTCCGCTTCTCGAGATGAATTGCAGAGAAAGTGGGAAGGGGCGAGACCCCCAAAGGATGGAGAACAAGGAGATCAAATTGTCGCTCACAAGAGTAGTGACTATAGTCAAAGCCTTAATGAGAGGCTCGACAATCACGGTAAGAATAGAGGTTGCAGCAGCGATAAGAGGTCCGAATTCAGCTTTCGCAACTAGGTCGAGCGAATACATCTTCCATTCTGCCCGCGGTCCACCAACTTCCGAAATTCTTATTCTCCATCTCTTTCCTTGAAGCGTAGCCTTCATCCCTATCGCCGGGCCCACGACTAGCATGAGCAAAACGACGGAGAGATGGACTAGAGATCCAGGAGCGGACAGCGCACCTGGAGAAGAAACAGAGGGGTTGAGGAAAGAGCTGTAGAGAGAATAGGAAGAGATAAGCATTGCAGCCAGAAATTCTCTTGCGAGTCCTGATCCACTCCACAGCACCGCGACCTCAAAAATCACGGTGAGTTGAAGGAAGAACACGAGAACATCCGGTGATGCGTAACGAGCCATCGAGCAATTTTCCTAATAGGACGATAGGTAAAGATGGCGATCTACCTCTCAAGAAGACAGGAAGGTGACGAGTTTAGCAATTGTGGTTCATAGAAATCTTCCAGTTCGAGTAGCTCGACGTCGAGAGAGGAGAGTTCCCAGAAAGATAGGAGCGGAGTTGGACAGCAGGGTATAAGGACCGGTAAACTTAGGTACCGTCTGCTTGATTTCATTAATAAGGGTTGAGTTATGGGCTCAAGAGCCGCAGAATCGAGAACAAATGACGGAGTTTTGTCTGCCTCGTCTTCGAGCGAGAAGCAAGGAAAGGCGATCGCCGTTGTCGGCGCGCAATGGGGAGATGAGGGTAAGGGCAAAATAATCGACTCTTTGGCCCACACGACTGATTTTGTCGTCCGTTTCCAAGGCGGAGCAAACGCTGGCCACACGATCAATAATTCCTATGGCCGATTTGCACTTCATCTACTACCATCCGGCGTATTTTACCCTAAAGTCATCAACGTCCTTGGACCAGGAGTCGCTCTTAATGTGCGAGCACTCTTAAAAGAGCACCAGATGCTTCTCGACCGTGGTGTGCCTGCACCTCAACTCGCGGTATCCGACAAAGCACAGGTAGTCCTTCCCCACCACATCCTCCTCGATGCATATCAGGAAGAGGGCGTAGCAGGGAGAGCATTCGGCTCAACCAAGCAAGGCATATCCCCATTCTATAGCGCCAAGTACGCAAAGAAGGGGATCAGGGTAGGTGTGCTCTTCGATGAGAAGCTTCTCAGAGAGGAGGTAGAGCAATCTCTTCACATACCAAATATCCTCTTTTCCGAAGTGTATAAAAAACCCACTCTCGACGCGGAGGAGATCGTTCAGGATCTTCTAGAGCAGCGTGAGATGTTACGTCCTTTCGTCACAGACACAACGCAGCTCCTTCTCTCGGGCATTGACGACGGAAAGACCATCCTCCTCGAGGGACAGCTAGGAACGTTGCGAGACCCTGATCATGGAATCTATCCCTACTCCACCTCCTCCTCAACGCTTGCGGGATTTGCGACAGTAGGAGCTGGAATTCCTCCTCGTGCTATTCAACGTGTTATTGCAGTGGTAAAGGCCTATTCCTCCAAAGTCGGTGATGGCCCCTTCGTAGCTGGCATCGCAGACCCAGAGGAAGCGCAAAAGCTTCGTCTCATGGGGGGGGACAAGGGGGAGTTCGGTGCCACTACTGGTCGTCCACGAGATGTAGGTTACTTTGATGCAGTCGCCACCCGCTATGGGGTTCGAGTGCAGGGCGCCACTGAGATCGCCCTGACTAACCTCGATGTTCTGGGCTACCTCCCACAGATCCCTCTCTGTGTAGGGTATAAGGTAGATGGAAAGGTGACGTCAGAGTTCCCATCCGCTCACCTCCTCTACGACGCAGAACCGGTCTTCGAGACGGTAGAGGGATGGCAAAGTGGCAAGGAAGAGATGCAATCAATACGAGAATTCTCCAAGCTTCCTCCTCAAGCTCAAGCATATGTGGAGAAGATTGAAGAGCTGTGTGGAGTGCCGGTTACTATGGTCTCAGTTGGGCCAGGCCGAGATGACATAATCTTCCGCTAGACATCCTATAGACGGGGGAAACGCCCCGTTCATAGACGAACATAGCGATCACACCTATTCCCCGAGGGACACAGGCGCCGACAGCCCTCGGGGAATACGCCCAGCCACGCCGCGGAGAACGACGCCCGCCATCCCCCTCGCCTATACACCCTTTCTCGCCTGTTCTATACTCCCCCTGCTTGCCGTGGAGATCGCCCCGACACCACCACAGGAGATGGTGCATCCCTCACCCTCGCAGGAAGCTACGGCAGCGGTAATCACCGTGACGAATGATCTTGAATGAGGAGTTTATGACGCAGGAGAAAGAGCGAAGTTACAACAGCATCGACGCTGAACGCCGATGGGGTGAGCGGTGGGAAGAAGAGGGCATCTACCGGTGGCAATCACATCGCTCCCGTGAAGAGACCTTTGTAGTAGACACGCCCCCGCCAACCGTCTCGGGCTCCCTTCATCTTGGCCATGTCTTCAGCTATACCCAGGCCGACATCCTCGTGCGATATCAACGGATGTTGGGGAAGAACATCTTCTATCCTATGGGATGGGACGATAACGGACTCCCCACCGAGAGACGAGTTCAAAATTACTTCAATATACGATGTGAGCCCACTGCCCCTCATATGGAGGAGTGGACTCCGGCTCAAGGGCGAGAGTTAGAACAGGTCTCTCGTACGAACTTCATCAAAGCATGTAATGTTCTCACCCAAGAGGACGAGGTTATATTTGAGAATCTCTTCCGACGTTTGGGGCTGTCCGTAGACTGGACCCAGCAATACGCCACCATTGGCGATCACTGCCGTAAGATCTCCCAGCTCTCATTCCTTGATCTCGCGGACAAGGGTGAAGTGTATAACAACTTTGCGCCGACCGTCTGGGATGTCGATTTCCGCTCTGCGGTAGCGCAAGCCGAGATAGAAGATCGGGAGATACCAGGGGCATTTCACGATATCGCTTTTGAGGTTGAAGGGGGCGGCTCCTTCGTCATCGCTACTACCCGTCCGGAGCTCCTGCCTGCATGTATAGCGGTAGTCGCCCATCCCGACGACGAACGGTACAAGGGACTCTTCGGCAAGCGGGCAATTACCCCCCTCTTCAAAGCACCTGTGCCGATTCTCCCCGCAGAACATGCCGACCCGGAGAAGGGAACGGGTATCCTCATGGTATGTACCTTCGGCGATCTAATGGACGTCGAGTTCTGGAAGCGGAGCGGTCTGGCTCTTAAGCAGGTCATCGGACTCGATGGTCGTTTCCTCCCTATACAGTACGGTGAGGGATCATTCGAAACACTTGATCAGGAGGGCGCAAAGAGCGCCTACCAGCAGCTGACTGGCCTCAACGTCAAACAGGCTCAGAAGAAGATCGTAGAGCTCCTGTCATCTGGTGACGCTCCTGGCCTGAAGGGAGACCCGCGCCCCATCAAGCACTTCGTTAAGTTCTTCGAGAAGGGAGACCGTCCCCTTGAGTTCGTACCTACTCGTCAGTGGTTCGTGAAGATCCTCGAACACAAAGAAGCACTCATAGAGCAAGGGCGTAAGATCGAGTGGACCCCTTCCCATATGCAGTCTCGTTATGAGAACTGGGTACAGGGGCTCAATCAAGACTGGTGCATCAGCCGCCAACGATACTTCGGGGTTCCCTTCCCTGTGTGGTACAAGCTCGATCAGAACGGGATGCCACAGTATGACGAGCCGATCTATGCTCCTCGAGAACTTCTTCCTGTTGATCCTGCGATCTCTGCCCCCGCTGGCTATAAGGAGGAGCAGCGTGGACAGCCAGGTGGATTCATGGGTGACCCCGATGTCATGGACACCTGGGCAACCTCCTCAGTAACGCCGCAGGTAGCGAGTCACTGGGCCATCGATGACAACCGACACGGGAAGCTCTTCCCGATGGACGTTCGTCCTCAGGGACATGACATCATCAGAACCTGGGCCTTCTACACAATAGTGAAGGCGTATCTCCACGAGCGTGAGATTCCGTGGAAGAGAACACTCATCAGTGGCTGGGTACTTGATCCAGATAGAAAGAAGATGAGCAAATCAAAGGGGAATGTAATCACTCCCGATCACCTCTTTGAGAAGTACTCCTCTGACGCCATCAGGTACTGGTCGGGTCGTGCAAGACTCGGTATCGACACCGCCGTGGATGAAACCGTCTTCAAAGTAGGCCAAAAGCTCATTACGAAGTTGGCGAACGCAAGTAAGTTTGCGCTTATGCAGGTAGAGCGAGCGGGGGAAATCTCCCTCTCTGATATCCATGAGCCACTTGATATCGCCTTTGTAGAACGACTGAGGTCGACTATCTCCGATGCCACCAAAGCGTTCAACGAATTCGATTATGCCGCTGCCCTTCAGGCATCGGAAGAGGCGTTCTGGTTCTTCTGCGATCACTACATTGAGATGGTGAAGGTACGATCGTACCTTGAGGAGGATACTCCCGGTCGTCGTTCCGCATGTGCAACCCTTCGATGGGCGCTCGATGTATTCCTTCGACTCTTTGCCCCATTTATCCCGTATGTGACGGAGGAGGTATGGAGTTGGTATAAGGGCGAAGGTTCCGATTCGGTACACGTCTCGGGATGGCCGTCTATAGAAGAGGTGTCTGAAGTGCCAAGACCGGAATCTCACCTCATGCTCGATGCAGCAGTGGAGATAGTGAGCAAGATTAGAGGGGCAAAGACGGATGCTCGTCGATCTCTCAAATGGCCAGTCTCAGCGCTAAAGGTACGTGCTAAGGAAGAGGTGCTGAATTTCATAGCACCCGTTCTTGGGGATATACTGAAAGCTGGGAATGTAGCCGATTACTCTCAAGAGAGAGGAGAGGTCGCACTCGGCCTCGTTGAGGTCGAGGTCACCCTAGCAGAGGCGAGCGAGTCATAAACAACGAGCGAAGGCCTTGTGGCCTTCGTCATGAGCCTCATCCAACGGTGAGGCTCACCCTCTTCATCCCTTATCGCTTGGGACCGAAAGCGACGTCAAAGGTAATACCGATATCGTCTCTTACCTTTATCAAGCCAAGAAGTGCGGTAGGCGGGGTAACACCAAAGGTGGTCATGCGGAAATCCTTCTTCCCCTGAAGACGATAACTATCCTCCGGTTCCGGGGTAACAGAGAAGGGGATGTTCACCATTTCAGTGTGACCAGCTACCGTCAGAGCGCCAGCGGTGATAAGACCAACCTCTGCCACCCCTACTCCCATGAACTTGATCGAGTCGAGGGTGGAGAAGGTAAAAACTATTGAGGGATGCTCCTTCGCCTTGAGGGCATTTCTCATGTCACTGTCGATCCCCTTCCCACCACAGGAGAAAGAATTCACCGCTACGACTATCTCAGCTCGCGGCGTAGCGACATTTATGGTGTCAGTGAGGTTTTTTCTTACCACCTCATCATGCAGGGTATGAAGGGCAGATAGAAAAGCTCTTTGAGGAATTCTTCTCCCAGCCTCAACAAAGCCTGATACCTGTGTGCTCCTGCATCTCCAATTCGTGAGGGTGGCAGAACCGACTATCTCAATAGCGCTCTCCGGAAGTATCATTAAACGTCCTTCCGCGGAGGTCAAAGAGGCGCAGAAACAGGAAAAGGTAATGCCGACGAGGATACTCCTCGATGATAGAGCCTCAGAGTGCATGAAGCTCTTAAGCCACGTCTTCATCGGCCATCCTTGGAACTAACTATGTTCCACCGTCCAATCAAAGCTTACCGTTACCTTATCGCCCGCTTTTATCGTACCAAGCATCGCTGATGGACGAGTTATTCCAAAATCTGACATAGCGATCTCTTTCGACCCTTTGATTATGAGTCGACGTCCAGCGTTTTGAGGAAGCACTGTTACCGTCAGAGGAACTGTTTTCTGAGTACCTGAGATCGTCATTGTCCCCGTCGTATCAAAGACAAGAGCATCAGGCTTCTGCTCCTTGAGTCGAGCCTCGGTCATCTCGAAGGTGATGAGCTTGTGCTCCTCCGCCTTCATCGCCCCATATGCTTTATCATTCAATCCGTCAGAATCACTCTTGATACTCGTCACCACTATCTCTATCGACGCCTTTGCGTTCTTCACCGCAGCATTGATATCGCCAGAAGGTGGCAGAGGCTTGTCGAGCCTAACAGAACCTTTTATATCCTCTCCCTTCATCTCCCACCCGTGGAGGGTCGAGGTCCCCACTACAGTGACCATTCCCGATTTGCCCGTGTATATCGTTTCAGCCCATGCTGCTGACGATAGGGAAAGAGAGAAAACTGCGACCAGTGGCAATCTTCTCCAGCAAGATGGATCCATTTTCCATTCCATCATCGTTTCTCCAACAGAGTGGCAGACTTTAGCTCGGAAGGATGGGGATAAGTCCCGGTGCACTTGCACCGGGTTTTGCGAAAGGTACAACTAGAACTGGAAGACGACTTCGGAGATGACACCCTGGAAGGAGGGATCTCTGAACGCCTGCACGCCGGAGATATTCCCGTCCTGTGGCTCGAAATCTTGCAACTCCTGCCAAACGTATTCAGCCTTGAAGAGCACGTAATCCGTGATCCACCAGCCGGCTCCCAGCTGTGCACGATGTGCCATACCGTCGGTATCACGATCCTGAAGTTTATCCGCTATCGCCTGCCCGTATCGAGCAGCTACGTAGATGGGATCAGAAATCCTGAAGACGGCTTCGGCATTCCAGTACATCCAAGTATCGGTAGGTTCCAGCGGCAAGCTACCATTCGTATCCTTGTCGGTGCTGTACCCGAAGTTTGCGTACACCTCCACTGGATCACCGAAATAGGTGAGGTCTGTTTGCGAAGCAAATACATTCTTCCCCGCTCCAGGCGATATCTGACCCGGAGAATTTCCACCACCCCATACCGTACCGTAAGGAGTTCCACTACGACTTGTAGAGAAGAGCGCCGACCGGGTACCACCTGCTCCTGCAATGGACGGTGCGTTGTCAGAGTGATCTACCCAGTAGAGCGACTCGGAAAGTCTAAGCCTGGGGGTTATGTTACCCCACACTTTACCATACACCGCAGTCCCATGCCCCTCTGGCTGATCTCCCTGAATCGAACCGCTCGTCACTCCGACTGCAGCGTTGAACCAAGTTGGCTTCGTTGAGACCTCAACACCGATCTCAGTGGTTCTCGGATCAACCAGCTGGTTTCCGATCAGATAGTTCCGCTGACCTCTCGCATTGTCCGTTCGTCGATAAATATGATCTCCGAATGGAACCTCAAAGGCACCGGCCTTCACATTCACGAAATCAAAGATAGGAGAGAGAATATGGTCTTTCGAGGGGAGTCCCCTCATCAGCATATACCCCTGGTTACCTTGAAGCTGATCGGGGTGCGGACGACTACTAAGATAATATTCCCAGTACACATCCATGTAATCCCCGAATCGAGCAAGGAAGTCCATGCTTCCCCATGCAGTCTGGAAGCCTGGATCTATCTCGAGCTCTACCGGCTGAGGGTTTGGATTCTCTGCCGTAGGTCTCGCAAGTGAGTACGAATCCTCTTGATACAGAGCCTGAAACCTTCCTATCGTTTTTAACCCTAGCCAACCTTCTATATCCTTATACTCACCCATCCGAAATCTCATCTCGTCGATCTCGTTTGTATAGGTGAAGTAACCGTCTTTCTCTTCCTTTCGTCCCGCTTGAGCATCGTCTACTGTGAAGACGCTCGCCAGCGCTAGGAGGCAGGCCGCGGTCAGTTCTTTTGCCCTAGTCATAATATCTCCTCCAACTCTCCTTTCAGGCTCCGTGAAAAGAGCTCGGTTTCTAGGAAGTGAGGCAGAACGTAGCGCTTCCGCTTTTGTGCTGCCTCAAGCCTGCTCTTTGTTTACTCTCCGAAGGCCGAAAAGCATACACCTATACTATTCGCTGACATCAGGGCATTTCGGCAAGATACTAATGTTCTTCCTCCGATTATAAGCACGCTGCTACTCCGTCGACCGCTCCTTGAGCTGCAGCGCGAGGAACTCCACTCTCTCAAACTTTCGCTGCAATCCTTCCTCTTGTACTCCCGTTCGCTCGATCTGTTTCCTTAGAAACTTCATCTGCTCCAGGATCTGATCCACGTTTTTTCTCTTAGACTCCCCTCCACTCAGAACCCTTGAAAGGATATGTCGAGAGGTCCGAGAGACGTCTTGGGCGGTATCGACGATCATGTCATCCTTACCTAGGACGGTATCGTCAGTTACCCTCCGATAGAGAATTTCACTCGCTTCCTTGAGGTCAAGGAGGGTTGTGCGAATGGATATCGGTTCCTGCGGAGGGACCTCCCGGGGAGGGGGAATCACATGACTGATTGCAGGCTTTGTATCTGTTACAGCTGACGACGCGACCTTCGCTTCTCCTCCATCAGCATAACGAACTATAATTTCGTGCACCTTCACAGCGCCATTATACCCCTTCATCAGTAGCTGCCTCCCATTAGGAAGCACCCCGCCCGCGTCCCATGAGACATCTCTAAGTGATTCATCCCCTACGGACATCTTCACCGGCTCGAACCACCTCTCCCCTTCGAAGCCAAGAGAAACGTACGTCTCCTCTGTGCCCGACTGGAGCTGCAGGCTCGCTGTAACCGTCTTGACAGCCCGTTCCTGCACATGAGCACGCCACTCTCGCCAGTTGCCGTGCTGCCCGTCGCTCAAGTTTTTCTTCACTTCATATCTGTCATACGTGGCACCTTCTTGGGCCATTGCAAAAGAAGTCGTTAGTGGAAGGGCGAATGTTAAGATAATCGCGAGTGTCGGTTTCATCGAATCACCATATTGGAAGTGCCTCCCCTTATTGTTCATATCAGAGGAGGTTCACGACAGACGGTAATTTGCGGCAATTGAACTAAAACTTCGTCTCCCAGGGTCCACTTCTAGGCATCCTCGCATTCGGGTTAGCTACTGTAGAGCGATCTGTAGCCGAGCCCCAGAGAAGGATTATGGGTTGCAACAAGAGGAGAGGCAGGTTTTCCTCAATGACAGATATATAGAGGGAGCGATTGAATGAAACTTCACTGGATTCCCCTTCTCTGGGGAGATCTAAAGCGGATAGTGGGAGATCCAAGCGGAGTGGGCCTCGATACGTGGGGGCTCTTAGCGGGACTCCTTCTCCTTTATGCACTTCGATCGAAAGCGAGGGTCGAATCGAACTTAAAGATGGGAAGGGGAGAATCTCACTCTAAAGGAGTCGGAAGTTTTCCGGGGGCAACGACGGAGATAGTAATCGAACCTGAGCTCATGGAGGAGCTAAAAGAGCTCTTGCAGAGAAATAGCAAGCTTGACGCAATAAAGCTCCTTCGTGAAAGGAAGGATATCGACCTCTCTCAGGCGAAGAGGATAGTAGACGCGCTGCGCGAGATTCAGGGGGGATGAGCTTCTGATCGGAAGAACTGAGGCTCCCGCCACTCCTTCCTTTGAACTCCCGTACATCTCCCCTTCCCCACCGTCCGTATCGTTCTGCACTCCCTGTCATAGAGGTCGATGAACTTCGCTCTAAAGTCCTCCCCAGAACGGCCGAAGGTATATATGGTTCGAAGCAAGACGACCTTCAGCGCTAAGACAGTGACAGCTCGTTTTTAGCAGGACGCCCCTTTACCTCCCTCTTGCCTGGCGGGCCAGACAGGTAACGGAATTTGTGATTAGCTCCCCGGTCGTTCACGAATTTGATCATCTTAGGATCGATGAGGAGTTCAGATCAGAACCAACGTCGGGATTCAGCTGTCACGAAAGCATCGTTCAGAAATATCAAACCACCTTACAAAAGAGGTAGAGGTCCTACGCGAAGGGCTAGCGTCAGCTGTAGCAGCGATACTCTGATCACTAATTGCAGATCGAGGAATGAGTCCTTTTCATATCACATACAGTTGAGGCATCTACTCA
>Ga0256855_1000014_pt1 | contig 12588 bp, 9 predicted proteins | sample BONnt9_FD_181174 | JGI IMG/M metagenome (GOLD analysis project Ga0256855, IMG submission 181174) | Terrestrial sediment cell enrichment communities from Utah, United States - BONCAT_SYTO_Terrestrial_sediment - 9 | ecosystem: Environmental > Terrestrial > Deep subsurface > Rock core/Sediment... | reverse complement strand
CGCTTCAACTGTGCAGGGGCTTCAATGCTTGGGACTTACTATCTAGAGGAGTATATCAAGCTCACGAACGTTCATTGCCATCCCTTTATCGGGATCCTTCCTGGCCACTCGGTGCTGCTGCTTCATCAGAAAGGGTGCTGGGAGCTGATCGACCTAATGAATAGGCAGTATGAAGTACTCGGAGAGTTAAAGGAGTTTTCGGAAAGAGGCAGAAATTATCTCATCTCGCCACAATCCTGGACAGCGTTCGCTCCCCTTCGTGACATCTGCGGTAACGTGCTAGGGAACGTGACAGGAGCGGTATCTCTTGTAAAGGAGCCGTGGATCTCCAGGGAAGACAAGTCTGTTATCCAGGACTACATTGAGCGCCACCCCATCCTCTATTCTGACGATGATCTCAAGGTGTTCCTCGAACTTATCTACAATGACACCATAGTTCCGCCACCTTCTCTTTAAGCTCGCTTAAGCGTCCTTTCTTGAGCCCCTATATGACAGGGGCCTCACGCTACGTGCACACCCCTACCTGCATGACGTCCCTGCACCCTTGCTCTCATCCAACGCACTCCCCTTTTTGCCTCCTGAACTCTAAACCTTCTTGTCGATAGCGACGACCCTATTGTTCGGTCTCCTTTCCTGAACCGATTTTCGGGCTCGCCTATGTTGCTCACCATAACTACTTCATATTGCCCCGCAACGGACCTCGGATATCTCTTTCACAAGAACCCCGACAAGATTCAATCCTTCAACCTCTCTTGGGGGAAGGCTTGGGTGTTCTACCCGGAGGCTCGTGACGAGGTATGTACGATCGCCTTGCTGCTCGACATTGATCCTATCGGCCTTATATGAGGTGCTGCCGCACACGCTAGAGAGGGGTTTGGTTTAGGACAATATGTCAATGACCGACCCTACGTGGCATCGTCGTTTTTAAGTGTCGCACTATCAGAGGTATTCGGGAGTGCGCTTAACGGGAGGTGCAGTGCTCGTCCTGAACTTGTTGGGGTTCCACTCCCACTTTCAGCTACCCTTTCTGTCGTTCCGTCTCGTGGTGGAGACCGACTGCTACGAGCTCTCTTTGAGCCACTTGGCTACACCCTCACCCTGGTCCGACATGAACTCGATGACACTCACCCTGAATGGGGGATGAGCTCCTACTACACCGTGACCCTCTCCAACGTCATTCCACTACAGAAGCTTCTCACGCATCTCTATGTGCTTATCCCGGTCCTTGATGATGAGAAGCACTACTGGGTCGGCAAGGATGAGATCGAGAAGCTCTTGGCGAAAGGGAAAGGATGGCTGGATATGCATCCTGAGAAGGAGCTGATCACCCTTCGTTATCTAAAACATCGCCACAGTCTAGCTCGCCGTGCTCTTGAGCAGCTTCAAGAGGACGAGGTGAGCAGTAATGAAGATGAAGAGCTCGAAGCGAAGGAAGAACCACTCACCCTCCATGAGCAGAGACTCACCCTCGTCCGAGACATGTTGAAGGACTCTGGAGCGCGAAAGGTAGTCGATCTAGGTTGTGGTGAGGGAAAGCTCCTGCGATTACTTCTACGAGAAAAGCAATTTACCACGATCCTTGGAATGGATGTTTCCTATCAGTCCCTCGAGCGAGCGAAGGAACGGCTCCGTATCGACCAGTTGCGGGAGAAGGACAGAGAGAGGATCAAGCTCATCCAAGGCTCTCTGACGTATCGAGACGAGCGATTGAGCGAATTCGACGGTGCTGCTGTTATCGAGGTCATAGAGCATCTTGACCCTTCCCGACTAGCGGCGTTTGAACGGGTAGTCTTTGAGTGTGCTCGACCGCTGACGGTTATCGTTACCACCCCGAACGTGGAGTACAACGTGCGCTATGCGACCCTCCCCTCTGGAAAGTTCCGTCACAAAGATCACCGATTTGAGTGGACTCGAGCTCAGTTTGAATCGTGGGCCCAAGGGATAGCGGTGCGATTCGGCTACTCCGTCACATTCCGGCCAGTGGGTGACGAGGATACGGAGGTAGGTGCACCGACTCAGATGGGGGTATTCCAGCGATGAAGATTACAGTACCTGAATTAGCTTTAGTAACGCTCATCGGAGCCTCGGGTTCTGGGAAATCGACCTTTGCTAAGAGACACTTCAAAGAGACTTCAGTTCTGTCATCCGACTACTTCAGGGGATTAGTTTCTGATGACGAAAACAATCAAGATGTCAGCCGTCATGCCTTTGAAGCGCTTCATTTCGTCGCAGCGAAGAGGTTAGAGCTAGGAAGACTCACGGTAGTGGATGCCACAAACGTTCAAAGTGACGCGAGGCGTCCTCTCATCGAGCTCGCAAAACGATATCACTGCATACCAGTCGCCATAGTTCTCAATATACCTGAGAGGGTGTGCATAGAACGTAACCGCCTCCGGGCAGATCGAACCATTGGAGCACCGGGCATAAGACGTCATACCTCTCAGTTGAAGAGATCTCTTAAAGAGCTACGAAGAGAGGGCTTCAGACATATCTATATCCTTCGATCAGAGGACGAGGTCGACAACGCTACCTTTGAGATACAACCTCTCTGGAATAATAGGAGAGGCGAGCAGGGACCTTTCGACATTATCGGGGATGTTCACGGGTGTTTCGACGAACTGAGTCATCTACTCACCTCCTTGGGGTATCACCTAAGCAGGCAGGAAGGGTTCTCTTTTGGTGTCGGTTACAGGGTCACGGCACCTTCATCTCGGAAGGCTATCTTTCTCGGTGATCTCGTTGACCGAGGACCGAACGTACCAGAGGTGCTCCGACTCGTCATGAGCATGTGCGAAGAGGGAAAGGCTCTCTGTGTCCCTGGCAACCACGACGTGAAGCTCGTACGGAAGCTCTTGGGAAAGGGGGTTCAGGTGAAGCATGGACTTGCCGAGTCCCTTGAACAGCTAGAGAGAGAGCCGGAGCAGTTCGTCACTGCAGCTCGGGGATTCCTAGATGGCTTAGTAAGCCACTACGTTCTCCATGAAGGCAGGCTCGTTGTCGCTCATGCCGGGATGAAGGAGGAGTATCAGGGAAGAGGATCGGGGAGAGTGAGGGAGTTTGCGCTCTTCGGTGAGACGACCGGTGAGATCGATGAGTTCGGACTTCCTGTGCGATACAACTGGGCGGAGGAGTATCGTGGCGGGGCTATGGTCGTCTACGGGCATACTCCCGTACCCGAGCCGGAGTGGCTCAATCACACTATCAATATCGATACCGGCTGTGTATTCGGGGGGAAACTGACTGCACTGCGGTACCCGGAGAGGGAGTTGTATTCGGTCCCTGCTAGGCGAGCCTATGCTGAAAGTGTACGCCCGATAACGACTGCACCTTCAATTCCCAGCGATGCTCAGCGTCGTTCGGATGATCTCCTCGACATACGTGATGTGATAGGAAAGCGATACATACGAACGGCTCTCCGTATCAATGTGTCGATCCGTGAAGAGAACGCAGTAACAGCGCTCGAGACGATGAGTAGATTCGCTGCTGATCCAAGGTGGCTTATCTACCTTCCACCAACGATGTCGCCATGCGAGACAAGTAGTCGGGATGGTTTCCTCGAGCACCCTCACGAAGCTTTCGAGTACTATAGAAGCCAAGGGGTTTTGGAGGTAGTGTGCGAAGAGAAGCACATGGGCTCTCGGGGGATCATAGTTCTTTGTCGCACTGAAGAGGTTGCTGCGAGACGCTTCGGCGTTGCAACTGGTGAGAGGGGTATCTGTTATACGCGTACCGGGAGGCGGTTCTTCGACGATCCGTCCTTAGAATCCCTACTCCTTGAGCGCTTACTTGATTCCCTTGAGTCAGGAGGGTTATTTGATGAGCTTAAATCAGACTGGGTGTGTCTTGACTGCGAGATCCTTCCCTGGTCTCTAAAGGCCCAAGACCTCCTTCGACATCAATATGCAGCTGTAGGATGTGCTGCACATGCAGGACTTACGGCTGCTGTAGCAGCGCTAACGAATACGACGGAGAGAGCTTTTGGCGAAGAGCTCCTCAAGCGAACTAGCGCTCGTCTCGACTCCGTTGAACGCTTTATTCAAAGCTACCGCCGTTACTGCTGGCCCGTCAACTCGATTGAAGATATTAAGGTTGCTCCATTCCATATCCTTGCTAGTGAGGGGGCGGTCCATTGCAGTAGAAACCATAAGTGGCATCTCTCCACGATATCGAAGTGCTGTGGTCAAGGGGTACTAAGAGAAACGAGACATATCTTTGTAGATCCGAGCAATGAAGTCTCGGTCCAGGCGGGTATTGCGTGGTGGGAGGAGCTTGTACAAGAGGGGGGCGAGGGAATGGTGGTTAAGCCATCGGACTTTATCGTCGACTCTCCTCGAGGCTTAGTGCAGCCAGGAGTAAAATGTAGAGGCCCGGAGTATCTACGGATCATTTACGGAGCCGAGTATACAGCTCCCGAGCATCTCAATCGACTTCGTTCCCGTGGTCTTTCTGCCAAACGTTCTCTTGCCTTGAGGGAGTTTGCTCTAGGGATGGAGGGGCTTCAGCGTTTCGTTAATAACGAACCACTGCGCTCAGTGCATGAATGTGTCTTTGGAGTACTAGCGTTAGAGAGTGAGGCTGTTGATCCCCGATTGTGAGTCGACAGTGTCTTAATCAGAAAAAGCACCGAAGGTTGCGAAGCCCTCGGTGCTACTATTTCAGTGAACCTCTAACACTGAGATCCGAAGAAGAAGGACCACTGTTCATTCACCTTCCGCAGCACTAAGCCTTTGGCTGGATAGAGCGGGTGCGATGCATCCAGTGCTTGTATGAGTGATGGAAGGGATTCAATCACTGAGCTGTACTTCCTCTTGAGATGGTCGAGTCTCCTCTGATCTTCGATCTTTTTGAGAGAGAAACCGTTCTCCCAGAAGTCAGCCATCTTAATCACCGATGCATCAGTGGAAGAGCGTAGCACTCCTAGTACATGTTCGGAGTAGCAAACGTTCTTCAACATCTCCTCTGACCTAATGTCGCCGGAGTCCTTCAGCTTCTCAGTTAAGAGGCTGAAGTCGGGATTCGTCAACGCACGAACAGTATCAGAGACGTTTTGACCGAATCTCTCACTGATGAGGTGATAGGCAAGCTCCTGCCCTTTTTCCTCCTCACCGCCTAGAATTCGGATCAGCTCAAGGGGTTCATCCTCAACGACGTCGTGCAGAATGGCTGAGATGATCTGATCAGAAGAGGGAGATGGAATGAGCTCCATCGTACGCAGCGCTACCTGCATGGGATGGACAACGTAGGGAACACCTAGTTGTCGATCAGGCGAGCTTTTCTGCGCCTCTAGGAGCACCTCTATCGCATCTTCGATCCTACTTACGTCCAGGGTCGAATGAGCTTCTATCCGGGAGTAGAGTGCCTCGAGTGCGTCCAAGACGACTCCCGCTTTCATCTCTGCAAAGTACGCGAGAACTCGTTTCTCAATATGAGCTCTTCTCATAGTACGGATCCACCTTTTAAAAACCTTAGTGGACCATATACTGCGCCTCTGAAAACAAACATGTCAATCACCGAGCATGGCACGAGTGTGATGAAGAGACCGGGGACCGGTGCTTACTCTACAATTCTTGTGCCTGCAAGAGAGAAGGCTCCTCCGACCCATACTCCTTCATCACTGGCTACGACCTCTATAACTCCGCTCGTGCCTGCAAAACGACCCTGCTCTACTCGGATGGATTCTCTATTGTCTCCCTGAGAACGAAGCGTCTCAAACACAGCACCCGCAGCGGTGCCGCAAAGAGGATCCTCTAGATAACCATAGAGGGGAGCAAATTCACGCATGTGAAGGTCACACTCAGAGTTGAAGGTTTCACGACAGAATATAGACACACCTGAAACCCCAAACGTTCTGCAGAGGTCAGAGTATCGCTCCATCGAGGGGGAAAGAGCTGAAAGATCTGAGAGAGATCCCGCCTCAATCACCAGCTCCTTATCTTGATGAATCTGCACGACACGGGGTGGAGCTACGAGGTGAGAAGAGGGAAGGCTCAGAAATTCAGCCACTGAATCTTTCGACACTACATCGTCTAACACCTGGTAGCCGCACACCTCTACCATTACGTTATTCGGTGCTACCCGCACCTTAATGTTCGTGTTCTTCGTCTCTAACGTCATCTCTCGTTTGAGATCAATGTAAGAGGGTCTTAGCGATTGAGTGAGGAGTTGGATCACACCGCAGGTCGCTACCGTTGCGTGTACACACATTCCGACTTCACTGTTTGGTGTGAACCATCGAAGTCGAAAGTCTGCTCCATTCGTTGAGGGTGAGACGAAGGCAGTCTCTGCTGCCCCTACGATCGCCGCTATCTCCTGCATCTCTTCATCAGAGAGAGATGGATCAAACACTACCCCCGCAAGATTGCCAAGAGCGGGATCAGAAGAGAAAGCCTTGCCTAAATACACTATCGCCATGCCACCTTACTCGCTTGTACTATCAAGAAATAGAACGGACCTCTATACCCCAAACATTGATTCGAAGCCAGCTTTGGCATCGCGATCTTCCTCCCGGATACATTATGAGAACGATAGCACTCGCCTCCCTTTTGGCACTCGGTAGTCTCGCTGGTTGTGCTACCCATATCCGCCCCGTTCCCTTACAGAACCCTCCACCTACTCAAAAATTGTCAAACTACTCCAGGTTTCGGCTACAAGAGGTGGTAGTGCCGGCATCAGTCGCATCGAATGAGCCACGAGCCGTCGCGAAGTTGAAGGAGCTTATCGCCCTCCGTTTACAACCTATTGTTGATGGTTGGAATAAAGGACGGGGAGGAAAGGGAAGTATCACGATCACTCCTGAGGTTGAGAGTCTTAAGTTCGTGAGTGGAGGACAAAGAGTCCTTGTCGGAGCAATGGCAGGAAGCTCAGCTACCATAATGAAACTTAAGATTACTGAAGAGTCCTCAGGCAGGGTGATAGGCTATCCCGAGTTCCTCTCTAGTGCGAACGCGTTCGGTGGCGCTTTCTCCTACGGTACAACCGATAACCTGATGTTAGACCGAATCGTGGAGCGCATGTCCCACTACCTTACTGCAAATTACTCTTCTGCTGTCGGCGGCCCTACAGGCAGTGAGAAATAAAGCGGCTGAGAGTCTGGACGCCCGAAATCAGCCGGAACACCTTGATCTGAACAACCTGATTCCAGTCTCGCTAGTATTAGGGGCGTCCTATCCCCAGAAGAAAGGAACCTAGAAAAAAGAGCCCGCAAACCAATTATTCTGTCGGGAACAAAGAACACTCCTAGAGTTGCTGATAGTGCGGTAAAATCAGAGAGGTTTATGGTGGTACTCAACATGGCCTCTCTCATCCTTCAGGAGATCATCGTCATTCTCGGCCTCTCGTTAGGGGTCCTGGTCCTCTGTCACAAACTCGCGGTACCGTCGATTGTGGGGCTTCTTCTCACTGGCGTGATCGCTGGTCCCCACGGACTTGGCTTAGTAAGGGCAGAACACGAAATTGAGGTCCTTGCTGAGATAGGTGTTATCCTTCTCCTCTTCACGGTCGGTATCGAGTTCTCCCTCAGTAAGCTATTCCGCATCAAGGACCTGATAGCGTTTGGTGGTGTTCTTCAGACCGGATGTACCACTGCTGTTTTCTTCGCCTTAGCACTCGCGCTCGGTCTTTCTCCGGTAGAAGCCTCGCTGATAGCCTTCTTAGGCTCCCTTAGCAGTACCGCCCTCGTCCTCAAGCTGCTCCAAAGAAGGGCTGAGATCGACAGCCTTCACGGGAGGGAGACCTTCGCTATCCTCCTTTTCCAGGATCTTGTCGTAGTACCGGTCATGCTGCTTCTTCCCTTGCTCTCCGAAGCAACGATCTCTCCCGCCGTCGCGACCTCCTTCGCTCGCTCCCTGCTCCTTTTTTCCTTCGGTATCTTAACGCTCTTCACTATTGTACCGAAGTTTCTCGACCTAATAGCGAGAACTCATGATCACGACACATTCCTTATCTCAATCGTGGTTATCTGTCTCGCTATACCGTTTCTCACGGAGAGTGCGGGCCTCTCCCTTGCTCTAGGGGCTCTGATCGCCGGTCTTCTTATATCAAGGTCTGAGTATACATTTCAGACGCTGAGTAATGTGCTGCCCTTTCAGCAGCTCTTTACCTCGATATTCTTCGTCTCAATCGGCATGCTTCTTGATGTGGCGTTTCTCTTTGAGCATACGCTGTCAATTATCGGGCTGACTGCTGCTGTCGTTATACTTAAGGCCCTTTTAGCGATACCAGCAGCACTTCTGCTCGGCTTGCCCTTTCGGGTTGGGGTACTTTCAGGCCTCGCGCTCGCTCAGGTTGGAGAGTTCTCCTTCATTCTGGGAACTTCGGCAGAGAGATTGGGACTTCTCACCTCGCAAACCTATCAGATGTTTCTCAGTGTCTCTATCCTCACCATCGCCCTTACCCCCTACCTCTTTCGCTACTCGAGGGCTATAGCAGGAGGCTTAGACCAGATCCCCCTCCCCAGAGTCCTTCGCTATGGCTACAAGAACGTTCCACTGGATGATCTTCACGCTCACCCTCAACTTACCGATCACCTCATCTTGATAGGTTTCGGTACCAACGGATCACTGATTGCGGAGGCTGCAGAGCAGGCAGGGATAAGTTTCGTAGGTCTGGATATAGACCCCGATATCGTAAAGCGTGAGCGCGCAGCAGGACGGCAGGTTGTTTATGGTGATGGTACCAGAGAAGCTGTTCTGCAGGAGGAGGGCATCGCCCGAGCGAAGGTTGTATCAGTTGGACTCCCTGACCCTATATCAACGAGAAGAGTCGTGGGCCTCACTCGTGCTCTCAACCCCTCAGCGTATATCGTAGTTCGGTCGCAGATCCCGCATGAGGTCGAGGAGTTGACCGCTTTAGGGGCTAACCGGGTCGTACTTGAGAAGGTCGAAGCCGGAGCCGAGATGGCATCTTGTATCTTAGACAAGTATCTCGTGCCACGTCGGAAGAGCGAGGGCTTCGTCATTGAGGCCAAGGAGGACCACTATGAGGCTTTTAGACATCCCCACACGGGCGCTTTGGATCTCTCATCCATGCCGTTAGAGGATCTTGAACTTCTCTGTTATCGAGTAGCAGAGGGTTCAGGCCACATAGGGAAGACATTGCATGAGTTTGACCTTGAACGTGAGGGAACAGTGACCGCTGTGGCATTGAGACGAGGAAGCAGCGTCCTATCAAATCCTCCTGGTCATACGATCCTTCAGTGTCATGATGTGGTCATAATGTTGGGGCTCTCAGAGAGGCATGAGGCTCAAGTGCGACTAAGGGGTGGACAGAGAGGTGATGTTTCAAACCTCCAGGAGAGATAGTTTGTCGACTAGTCATCATTGTCCGCATCTCTCGATGCCCGAGACCTTTAAACTGACCCTTCAGCGAAAAGTCGGCTATTACTTCCCCCATATCCTCCCGTTTTCTCAGTGACCGCAACACCAGGTGGTGTTACCGATAACTTCAGCTCTAACAACACGGGCGTAGATACCGACCAAGTCGGCACTCTCTATCAAATGACCGTCAACAAGAACTCAGCGGCCGGTGGGACTGTGACCAGCGTCCCTGCTGCCATCTTGGTGGAACCGGTTGTTAGTCAGACAAAGCCGACTTCGTGGACCCTGCATCGGTCAGCGTTTCGGCCGTAGCCGCCACGAACTATGTCTTTGCCGGGGTGGAGCACTGTAGGATGCTCCGGCACGGGTACCTGCACAGTTTCCATTACGGAGAATACGACGGTAACTGCCAACTTCGATTGTGGCGACGGCTACTTCCGTTCGACCTGCCGCTTCGCAGTGCCCCGCTTCCGGTAACTGTAGCGGAAACGGAACCTGCGCGGATGGTCTGAGTGGCGCGGGTACCTGTACCTGTTCGGCCGGCTGGACGGGCACCGACTGTAGTTTGACGGACACCGATAGTGATGGCGTAGCTGACGGCAGCGACTGCGCTTCGACCAACGCCACAATCTGGCGGGATCAAGCGTACGTTGATGCAGATGGCGATGGAGTAAGGGAATCAACCACCTCGACTATGTCCTGCCCGGTGAACGTTTGTACGACCAGCAGCACCGCGTCGACGAACAACAACCTGAAGAAGCTCTCAAAGGCTCTCTATCAGGAAGCGTTGAACGCCAAGCTCGCCGCTGTCTCGGCCTGTCCGAGCCAACCGCGGACGGGCAGCGATAGAAGGAACAACACCATGGACGATTTTAGTGCCTTGAGAAAAGCACTGCGAAACGTACCGGCAACGTTGACCGCCTGTAACTAATCGAAGCGCCCGAGCAATAGCTCGCTTTCCTGAAGGGCCTTGCACTCGTTGAGAGTGTGAGGCCCTTCTTGTTTGGTTCTGTGCGAGTGTGTGGGAGATCTGCCTGTAAGAAGGGAGGGGTCGGAAATTGGGCCGTAAACCCTTCACCTTGAAGGAAAACCGCCGATACTACCTTTGAGAAACCATCTTCCAGGGCCATGATTCGCATCGCATCTAACATATCCTCGCTGCAAGCGAGGCGGATGCTCAATCGCACTTCCTACGCGCTGGCTGACTCGTTCGAACGACTAGGTTCCGGTGCTCGAATCAACCGTGCGGCTGATGACCCTGCTGGTCTCGCAGTAGCATCGACCCTGAAAACGAACTCCCGCCTCTTCTCCCAGGCCCTGCGCAATGTGAATGATGGAATAAGCATGCTGAACGTCGCAGAGGGAGCACTTCAGGAGCTGACGAACGTTACCAATCGGATGCTCGAGCTCTCAGAGCAAGCCGCAAACGGCACCTACTCCTCTAGACAACGGTCGGCGCTTGCGTCAGAAGCCTCTGCTCTCGTCAGTGAATACAACCGCATCACCGCTACGACGTCCTTCAATGGCGTGCGAATGTTTAACGACGGACCAACGGTGGATGTCTCGCTTCAAGTTGGATTGGGAGGCAGCAGTGGAGACACGCTGAGAATCTCTCTAGGAAAAGAGCTCACAAGCTCGGGCCAGAGTGCTCAGACCGCGGGCACTGGCACCTTCACCGTGACACGCTCAATTAATCTCGGAGCGAGTCCTAACCCGTTCTGGATAGAATCAGCGGATCTAAATAAAGATTCTTTCGCCGACATTCTGGTAGCGGATTCCGGACTAGGTGGGGCAACAGATCGCATTTTCTACTTCTTGGGCAATGGTGACGGCACGTTCCGAGCGAGAAGGACGTTAACAACAGGAGCAGATGCTCACAATACCCAGGTCGCCGACCTGGATAAGGATGGGAACCTCGACGTCGTAAGCTCCGATTACGCTTCCGGAACGGCAAGCATATTCTACGGGAACGGGGACGGTACCTTCTGGGCCAGAACGGCCTATTCCCTTGGGCCCGCCCCCTCTGATGTCAAGCTGGGGGATATTAACGGGGACGGCTGGGTGGATATGGTTGCTCCGAACGATACCTTGTCCACAGTCACTCTCGTGTTGAATGCAGGGGACGGAAGCTTCCTGGCACCTACCTCTTATGCAGTTAATGGGTGGGAGCCGTATGATGTGACCCTCGGTGACTTCGACGGGGACAGCGATCTCGATCTCGCTTTCGCAGAGTATGAGGCTGGATCTCGCACCTCAGTGCTCCTCAATAACGGAAACGGCACCTTCCGAGCGCCCATTCTCAATGCTCCCATCGATTGGGCAGCGATAGTGAGTGCAGCTGACGTCACAAGAGATGGGAGATTAGATCTACTTGTCTCGGACGGTGGGACAATGTACATGATGTCGGGAAATGGAAACGGCACGTTCGGCACGCCGACCGTTGTCGCCACTAACCTCTACACCCCTAACTCCATCTCGGATGTTGACGGTGACTCTATTCTTGACCTCGTAGGTTCAGATCCCTACTCATCGTCGCTAGTCTTTTTCAAAGGGAATGGGGACGGCACCTTTAGAGCCGCCGTATCCAGTTCACTTCCCGCACTGGGTCGCTCGACAGCGATCGCGGATGTGAATGGAGATGGAGTTGGAGAGGTCCTTGCAATAACTGCCACTCAAGTGATCATCTCTACGGCTACGACACAAGTGATAACTTCTCCGGTTCTCTCGAAAACCATCTCACCAATAGACCTTTCCACTCAGTCCAGTGCACGAACCTCGATCGATACTGTGAAGGGGATACAAGACCGTGTGTCTCGAGAGATAGGTGCGATATCCGCGATCAGAAGCAGACTGTCCTCGGCGAAAAGCACTCTGGAGGTGAACCGAGAACAGAGTATCGCATCCATGAGCCGCATAGTAGATTTGGATATAGCGGAAGAGTCTGCTCGATCAGTAGGTCTTTCCATTCGGCAGGAGGTCAATTCCGCTATATTAGCCCAGGCCAACCAACAACCAAGTATTGCACTTACTCTTCTCAACTAAGAAAATCACGGGACGAGAAAGGTGATAGCGCCACTATAGTCGCTATCACCTGCATTTAGATCACGAAACTACCGCAGATGGACCTTGAACTCAGGCACTGGGATATTGATTCCAACAGCAGCCAGGCTCTTTAGTACTGCGTAGTTAAGCGAGCGTATGAACCTTAGATAATGAGAGACGTAGTCGGACCTCTCCGCGTCAAGCCAGAAGACAACACGGAGCTCTATCCCTG
>Ga0256855_1000013_pt1 | contig 12742 bp, 21 predicted proteins | sample BONnt9_FD_181174 | JGI IMG/M metagenome (GOLD analysis project Ga0256855, IMG submission 181174) | Terrestrial sediment cell enrichment communities from Utah, United States - BONCAT_SYTO_Terrestrial_sediment - 9 | ecosystem: Environmental > Terrestrial > Deep subsurface > Rock core/Sediment... | reverse complement strand
GGTCGGGCACGGGCGGGTCGGGGTACTGCTCGCGCAGGGACAGCAGTGCGTCTCGGCACAGCTCAGCCCACTGGTCGTACAGGTCGCCCAGGTACGGTGCGATCTGCTCGTCGGTGAGCCTGGCGACCAGGTCCTGGTCGTCGGCGTCCTCCGTGTCCATCCAGTCGCGGAAGGCGTGGATGCTGGTGACGATGCGCTCGTCGGAGTCGCACGTCGGCTGGGGCAGGTCGATCCCGGCCTCGCGGATCTTGGCCGCCAGCTCGTCGTCGATGTCGTAGGTGCGCAGCTCGTTGGTCACAGCGTCACGACTCCTCTCGCCGCCCACTCGGCGGCCTCGTTGCGCTCGCGCTCGGCGGCTCGCCGCACGCGCCCGAGCAGGTCGTAGCCGCCGTTCCCGTCGAGGACGTGGCGGATGATGTGGCGCCGGACGCGCTCGCCGGACCAGTGCTTCTCGACGCCGGTCCCCCAGAGGGAATCCACGACGCCCGTCGCGGGATCACGGACGATGGTCCCGACGTAGTCGAAGCGGTCGCCCTCCTCCGCGTGGAAGCGGTAGCCGTCCTCGTCCTCCAGCAGCTCGACGGTGATGCCGTCGGCCAGCTCGACCGGGTAGGGCTCGGCGGCCAGGATGCGCTCGCGGTCGTCGTCGGTCACGGGCGCACCACCGACAAGGTGAAGTCGATCGCGTCGCACGCGGCACCGTCCTCGACGGTGAAGAGCAGGTCCTTGGCGGACTGCTCGATGAAGGCGGCGAACCGCGCCGTGTCGAGCGTCGGCATCGTCAGCTCCTTGCGAACGTCGCCGGTCGTGCCGTCCACGTAGATCGGGCTGGCGGTCAGGACGTATCTCATGCCGCCACCGCCGTCTCCAGCTCGGCGCGGGCCTTGGCCAGCGCGGCCTCCGCTCGGGCGACGCGCGCGCGAGCCTTGGCCAGGTCGATGACCACGCCGCCGCCGTTGCGCGCCGCCGCCGCCTTGGCCGCCGCACCCTTGCTCGCGTGCATGGAGCAGGGCTCGTACTCCGGGCGGCGCCGGTCGCGCACGTAGTGGTTGCGGCCGGACTTGGCGGCGAAGTAGCGCGGGGCGTCGGGCGCCAGCCTGCACGGCTTGTCGATGGTACTCGACGGCGTCGGCGTGCCATCGACCATGAGCGCCGTGCTCGCGTGGCAGTGCACGCAGCGGTTGGCCGTGGCGAGGGACGCCGAGTCCCACCACTCGCCGAGCAGGTGCCCGGCGGAAGACGCGACGGCCGTCGCGTTGTCCTGGAAGTCCAGCACGTCGATGGGGGAGACGGTCACGTCTTGACCTCCTGGTTGAAGATGGCGGCGACCTTCTGGCGGTCGATGTTGGACTCCGGGTCGCGCACGAGGGTCAGCGCGGACTGGAAGAACGCGCGCAGGTTCTTGGCCGAGTAGCGCTTGACGCCGCGCTCGTTGAGGATGGGCATGGAGCGCTCGTCGAACAGCAGGAAGCTGAAGACGCGGTCCTCGATGTCGTAGGTCTGCACGCGCAAGCGGGCGTAGTACATCTTCCGATCGCCGTCGTGACCTGCGGTCAGCACGACCTGCTCCTGCTTGCCCTCGACGGGCTCGCCGATGTTCCAGATGGCCTCGATGAGGCGACGCCCCTCGGCGGTGTCCTTGGTGGTGGTGGGCTCGGGGATGGTGGTCATGCGGTGTCCTCCGTGACGGCCGCGGCTGCGGCGGTTGCCATGCGGGCAGCGATGCGCTGCGCCTCGTCCTGCCTGACGGGCCTCGCGTCTACAACGACGCGCGCCTCCCGGTAGTTCTTGCCGGTCGGCACGATCGCCAGGAAGCGGGCGCCATCGGTCGTCGTCGTCCAGTTGCGGCGCCAGCCGTCGATGAACGCGCCAGCCGGGTCGTGCTGGAGGTCGTGGACGATGCCCCGGAACATCGCCGCCAGCGGGTTGTCCGGCTTGTCGGCCTCGGCGCGCATGGCGTCGATCGCCGCGCGCTTGGCGGTCCAGACCTCGACGCTCGTTGCGAGCTTGAAGCTCTGCTCGTCGGGGATGCCGACGAGCACGTCGTAGAGGCGGGTGGGGGCGCTCATGCCTCGTCCAGCTCGTCGGCTCGGACGGCGGCGCAGGCGGCCAGCCAGCGCAGGGAGGCCGGGTCGCGCCGGTCCAGGAGGCTGAGCGCGAAGTCCAGCTCCGTCTCGGTGTTCTCCAGGTCCTTCAGCCCGGGCAGGAGCTTGTCGATCGGTTCCAGGCGGTGGTCCATGTGGTGACTCCTGTCAGAGGATGGTGAAGGCTTGACGAGGGATCGTCACAGGTCCCTCAGGTCCGTGTAGATCCCCACGTCGGAGAGTGCGATCTGCCAGCGGTGCCAGTCGTCGCGCCAGGCGCCGATCTCGTTCCACTCCTGGACGGCCGCCTTGCAGACGGCGACGATCTTCTCCGGGTCCTTGGTCTTGATTGCCCGGGTGAGCGCCGCCTTCTGCTTGGGGCCGACGCGGTTCATGCGCGCGTAGTCGATGCTCATGCTCCCTCCCCGATCGGGCGCCCCGGTCCCCACGTCGGGGTGTAGGCGAACGCGCGCCAGCCGCCCACCTTCTCGTTGGCCTCGAAGGCGACCCAATCGAGCGCCTTGGTCACGGCGATGTCCTCGGCGCTCACGTCGAGGACGGCTTCGGCCTGGAAGACCGTGCCGTCGATCGCCTCGCCCGTGTCCTCGTGGTAGCCGATGACGATGGCGAGGATCATGCGCTCACCGCCTTGTTGGCCGCCTTGGCCATCTTGTCGGCGATGGACTTGGCGTGGTCGAACGTGGGGGAGGGGATGTTGGTCGTGGCCTCCTCGACCTGCGCCTCGAACTCGTCGAGGTACTCCACGACGGAAGTCAGGAGCTGCTCGGCCTGGTCGGGGCCGACCTCCTCGCACAGCTCGTCGTCCAGGAACGCCTCGGTGTCGAGGTGCTGCTTGACGGCCTCGCGCACCGCCTGGGCCAGGCGGGGGGAGAGAGCCAGGTGGATCGTCTGCATGGTGGTGCTCCTCTCACTCGGCCGCGGCCGAGAGCAGGTCGTCGAGCTTGTCGTCGTAGATGCGGAGGGCTTCCATCGCCAGCTCGGCCTTCTCGCCGAGCAGGGCCGCGTACTCGCGCACCTGCTGGCCGATCTCCCGACGCTCGTTGAGCTTGTTGGCGACGTAGTCGGCGCGGGGCTTCTTGTCGCTGGTCAGGCGCTCGGACAGCTCCGCGGTGAGGGCCTCGGCGCGCTCGCGCACGGACACCTCGTGGTGCTGCTGGACGATCTGACGCATGCCGTCGGAGTCCAGCCACGGCAGCGCGTGCAGGAAGGCCGCCGTCGGGTCGTTGTAGACGTGGCTGAGCACCCGCTGGATCGACTCGCAGGTGCTGATCCCCGCCTTGGGCACGAAGTAGCACCCGCCGGACCGCCCGCGCAGGCTGATCCCGTTGACCGAGAGCAGGGCGCCGCGGACCGCATCGCGGATCTTCTTGCCGGGCACCGTCTCCAGGTGCGAGAGGTAGTAGTCGCGCACCTTCTGCTCCGTGTCGCGCAGCGCCAGGTAGGACTCGGCGTCGCGCACGATGACCTCGATCTGGTTGGGATCGGTGTCAGCGCGGTCGGAGTGGTAGACGAGCGTCATGGCCTTCTCGTGCTCGATGACCTGGTTGGCCTTGTCGCGCACGAGCCGCGTGATCTGGTAGACGCAGACGCCGTCCTGGTGGGACACCAGGTCGGATGCCACCTCGACCAGGCGGTTGGCGCTCGGCACGCCGCTGCGGGACTTGACGGACTCGCACGCACGCTGGAAGACGTGCACCGGCCGACGCCCGTCGGGGACGAGCTTGGGGGGCAGACCCTCGGCGGCCCATGCGGACGCCAGGGTGTGCGCGGGGACCGGCCGGTCGGGCATCGCGTAGAGGGCGCAGACGCCGAGAAGCATGTCCTCCGTGATCTGACCGTTCTGCACGGCCATCATCTCAGCGAGCATCGCGCTCACTCCTTTGTGTGGTGGTTGGTCATCGCCTTACTGCACGCCGCCACCAGCCACGGTGGCGGCGCTACTTCAGACGGGGATCAGGTGATCCCGGCTGCCAGACGCGAGGTCGCGTCGGATGGCTTGTCGAGCGAGAGGTCCGACACCGCGACGGACACGCCGCCGGTCAGCTTGGACACCTGCTCGGTGTAGTGCGTCGTCTTGGACTTCTCGTTGATGACGATGCCGTGGACGCGCACGCCCTTGGCTGCCAGCTCCGTGCAGAGCTGCTCGTCATCGTCGGCCCAGGTGTCGTCGCCGTCGGAGAGCAGGATGATGTCGGCGGACTTGAAGTCCGGCGCCCCCATGATGATCTCCGACGCCCGTCGGAGGGCAGCGGTGATGTCGGTGCCGCCACCTCGTGCCGGAGCAGAGGCGAAGCGGGTGACCGCATCGGTGTCGATGGCGCCGCGGCGCGGGAACAGGTACTCCTGCGTCACGCCGTGCTCGAAGTCCAGCGCGGCGAAGTCACGCTTCTCACGCTGCGCGACGGCCAGGAGAGACAGGCCGATCGCCGCAGCGAACACGGACCGCAGACCTGCGCCGCTCGACATCGAGCCCGAGCGATCGACAGCGCAGACGATCGGACCCATGCCCGACTCCTCGATGCCGACCATCTCGTACTGGAGCAGCGAGCGCTCCAGGTACTGGCGCTGCCACTGGAGCTTGAGCATCGGGTGCCCGAGCTTCATCGCCTCCGTGGGAAGCATCAGCTCCAGGTCGTTGCCCAGCTCGACGCCGACCACCTCGTCACGACCGCCCTGCACGCGGTTGGCCCGCTGGAAGCGGAAGTCGCGCTCGAAGCGGCCGATGACCTGCGCGATCTTGCGCAGCCGGTCGTTGTCCCGCCACGCCGCCGCCAGCTCGAACGCTTGCTCCGGCGACAGTCGGGACTTGTCGCCGACTGCCGTGCCCGGGATCGAGCACCAGGCGTCGGCCGTCTCGCGCGCCTGCGTGACCGCCTTGTCGATGGCGGGGCCGACGGCTGAGCCCAGGCTCGCTTGGTCCTGCTCCTCGATGGCCTGCTGGAGCTGCGCTCGCGCTTCGCGCTTGCGCTCGCCCGCCGCGGTGATGCCGTCCAGGACGTGCTGGCTGACGGCGCCCTGCTCGCCCTTCTCGCGCATCGCCCGCTCGCGCAGGTCTTGCAGCTCGTCCTCGGCCTGCTCGGACTGCTGCTCCCACTGCGCCATGTCGGCCGCGCGCTCGGCGTGCTCCTTGAGCGTGGACGCCAGCTCCTCGTCCATGACGTGCTGCGCCGCCATCGTGGCGAGCATGGCGCTCAGGTCGTCGTTGGCCGTGTAGGGCCGCGTCTTGAGGAACTCGTCGTGGTTGACGTAGGCGTCCATGATGCGACGGTGCAGCTCGTGAGAACTGCGCACGTCGTCGCCGTCCTTGACGTGGACGCGGTCACCTGACGTGTAGTGCGAGTGAAACAGGTCGCCGTACAGGTCAGGCGCGATGTCGTACTCGCGCTCGATCGGCGTGCCGTCGTCCTCCTGCCCGAGCTTCAGCGTCGGACGGGCGTTGAGGGCTGCGTCGAAGCGGTGTGAGTCGCGGCGCAGCTCCTCCAGCACGATGTCGTCGATGACCTCGTGCTGGACCACCGAAGTGGAGAGCTGCGCCGAGCGCTTGGTGCGCGAGAACAGCTCGCGCATGCGACTGGTCACGCTCACTCGGTCACCGCCTTTCCGATGTCGTAGAAGTGCACGCTGCCGTCGAGCGACGGATCGCCCTTGTCGCCCATGTAGACGAACACGTTGGGCTGGCCGTCGTCGGAGTCGCTCGACGGGTTGAGGTAGATGAACTGCGTCGGCTCGTCGTCCTGGTCGAAGGCGAAGCCAACCGCGTGCCCATCGGTGAAGGGCGTGTAGGTGCCCTGCGGTGTCTCGATGCGGAAGTCGAAGGACTCGACGCCGTCGGGGATGTTGCTCACAGGATCTCCTCTCGGATGACGGTGCGGAGCGCGGACACCTCGTCGCGCAGGGAGGTCAGCTCGGAGGCGTCGCGCCCGGCCGACTGCGCGTCGGAGGCGGCCTTCTCGACCTCCTGGAGGACCTTGCGCAGGTTGGCCGAGATCGGCGTGAGCGCGTTGCTCTGCTCCGTCGTGATCGGCCCCTGGTTCTGGGCCATCTCGTCGCGGATCTCCATGACCTTCTGCTTGAAGGGCTCGAACGCCCGTCGGAGCCTGGACGCCTCGCGCGCGCCGATCCCGGCGAACTGGAGCGTGACCTCGGCGGCCTTGGCGATGTCCTCCTCGTCGTTCCACAGGACGTGCTGGAACAGCGTCAGGTCGTCGGAGGTGACCGCCTGGCGCCCGAGCAGCAGCGCCTGCGCCTGGCAGAGCTTGATGCCCTCGCCGTAGCGCCGGGCCGAGATCTGGAGGTTGTGCTGGCCTTCGGCCTCGCGCTTCATCGTGGCCAGGTCCTTGTAGACGTCATCCGGCACGCGGATGAGTGCCGCGGCGGCCTGGAGCGCGTGGATCTCGTCCTTGCTGATCGTCGTCGGCGCAACCTGCGACGCCTGTCCGGCGGTGCGCGCCACCTGGCCGCGCAGGATGCGGATGAAGCCGTCGTCGGTGCGCACCGGCTCGACGATCTTGCAGGCGCCGAAGCGGTCGCGGAACGCCGCCAGCTCCGTCTCGGTGGGCAGCTCGTTGGAGGCGCCGACGCACGACCAGAGCGGCACGCGCAGGATCTGCCCGTCGTTGTGGAACTTGCGCTCGTTGAGGATGCCGAGCAGCGCGTTGAGCACGACCGCGTTGGACTTGAAGATCTCGTCCAGCAGCGCGATGTTGGCCTCGGGCAGGAAGCGGTCGCTGATGACGTGACGGAACTGATCGTGCTCCAGTCCCTTGAGCGAGATCGGGCCGACGATCGCCTCGACGGGCAGCGTCTTGCGCATGAGGATCTCGAACTTGGTCGCCCCCGTGATGCGCGAGTGCATCTCCGTGACGGTCATCGACTTGGCGACGCCGCCGGAGCCGATGAACAGCGGGTGCGTCTTGGCGATGATGGACAGCAGGAGGATGTCCACCTCGGCGTCGCGCTCGACGAGCGACGCCTTCATCTCCGTGCGCACGGCCTGCGCCGTGGCGATCGACTGCGCCAGCGTGGGCGCGACGGTCTGGGTCATGGTCATTCGGTCCTCTCGGTGTGGCGGTTGACGTTGTCCTGCATCTCGTGGAAGCGGCCGACGAGCGTCCCGACCTCGTTGTCCCACGCGGCCCAGAAGCCGTCGCTCGGGACGCCGTGCAGGCCCATGAGGGTCAGGGCGACCGTCTCGGGCGTGATGTCCTGACTCGCGTTGTCGCTCAGCGTCTCGGCCGCCGCCTCGAACAGCGCGGCCTCGACGCCCTCGACCTGCACCTTGCCGTAGGACGGGTGGCTGATCTCGAAGGCGCTCATGCGTTGGCCCTCGCGTGCGCCAGGTCGTCGGCGTCCCAGCCCCACGGGGCGGCGTTGTAGCCGGGGATGCGCGACTTGCAGCGGTCGTCGATGGCGATGCAGAAGCCGTGCGCCAGGCTCTTCTCCCACTCGGGGTGCTCGCACGCCTGGTAGCCGTAGCAGGCCGTGAGCTTGAACGTCTCGGCGATCGTCGGGCGATAGCGCGGGTCCGTCCAGGTGTACGGCTTGAGGTAGTAGGCGTACTCCAGGATCGGTCCAGGTAGCTCGCCCTTGGACACGTCGTCGCTCGGGTAGCGGAAGCTGACGGACTCCACGACCTCCTCCGTGAAGAGCTGTCCGAGCGCGTCGGGCGTCAGGACCTCGACGCCGACCTTCGGGAAGTCGATGGTGTGCAGCTCGAAGCGCTTGTCGTCGTGGTAGACGCCGAACGCCTCGCCGGGGTAGAGCCACGGGTCCTCGATGTCGCGGGGACCGACGAGCGCGACCTGCACGAGCAGGTCGATGTGCTCCTTCATGGGGACCCATGCGCTCATGGTGTCCCTCCTTTCGTCATCGCCAGGGTTGTCGAAGCGGGGCCAGCCAGGTCCGCTAGACGCGGACGAAGTAAAGCATGATGGCGCAGCGATCCCGCCTGGCACCGCCACAGGACCAGGCGGGATGCGCGCACATTGGGGGGTCGGGGACGCACTTCTATGCCGCGTGCCGACCGCACGCGGCCTCCTCTGGCGTCCGCAAAGAGCGGATAGCCGAAGAGAAGCTCAGACGGGAGTTGCCTTCTCCCGCTTCTCGCCGCACGGGACGCAGTGCGCGTGACCCTTGCCCTCGCCGTCGCGCTGGAACCAGATGCGGTCCCCCTTGGCGAGCGGGACGGCGCAGTCGCGGCACTTGGTGTTCGGGTAGCGCGTGGGCATCCACTTGCCAGGTGGGATCTTCGCCTTCCCCTTCGGGGGCGCCGGGGCGGTGGTGGCGACCACGGCCCCGGTCACGCCCGACTGCTCGCCGATGCGCACGAGCACACCGCCGGGCAGGCCGGGTAGCTTGACCTCGTCGAAGGTGGTCAGGCGGACCACGTCCTCGGGCGTGAGGGTGACGATCATCACGTCACACCTGCCAGGCAGCCGGTGCCGAACGCGCCCGCCAGGAGGGCGAGCACGACCAGCACCTCGTGACGAGAGATCGAACGCTCGTCGGAGGAACCGCCCAGGCGCCTCACGAGGACACCTGCCCTGAGCGGGAGATCCCGCACTGGAAGCCGTCGGCCCAGCGCACGAGCACGTAGCCCGCGGGCAGGTCGAAGGGCTCGATGAAGATGGTCGGCGCGGGGTCGCGCTTGCCCATCCGCCTGCGGATCTCGGCGAACTGCGCGACCGTGGGCAGATCGCCGCCGTCGCGGTTCTTGATCTCGGCCGCGGGGTACGGGCTGAAGCCGCCGTTCTGGCGCCAGAAGTCGAGCGCCTCGACCAGCTCGGCCAGCTCGTTGCCCATGCGGGCGATGACCTCGTAGTCGGGCTCGTTCTCGTCCCAGGCGAGGATGATGTTGGAGGCGAGCTTGCGCTGCGCCTCCATGTTGGCGACCGGGTCCATGCTCACGCCTCCTTCGGGCGGTAGGAGGAGCAGGACTCCAGCCCCTCGCTGGGGGCCGTGGCGCCCGCCTCCACGATGTGGTGGCAGGACCTGCACACCTCGTCGCCGAAGCGATCGAAGCGCGTGGCCTCGTGGGTGCAGGTGGTGAACACGATCTCGTTGGCGTTGGCGATCATGCGACTCCCGTTCGGTAAAGCGTGGTCGTGGCGGTGGAAGAAGTATGGCTCCCGGGTGGTGACCAGCCACCCGGGAGAGTCCGGCTATGGGTCGCACGCGGCTATTGGCCACGGCTATGAGATCCGACTTCATATGTGCATATGGCGTGCGTGACGCTCCCACCAGGCGGGCGACCCGCGTCTTATCCGGCCTCTGTGGGCCTCCCCATACAGGGTGATGCGCGGTGGTGGGCCATTCACGCGGTGCCGGGTTGGCCCGCTGAAGATGTGCGCGTATACCAGGCAGGCGCGCCCCTGCGATGCACTTCGGCCGTCGTCTTAGTCCGAATGTCACGGGCTCCTGCCGGAGTTTCACCGGCCTGACGTAGCCTGCGCGACCCGCTCGCGGCGGGCCTTGGGTGAAGCTGCACGTATGCGTGCTGAGGTCCTGCTTGAGCGTTAGATCTCCATGAGGGTCCTCCGCTGACGCGCAGTCGCCAGGTGCGCGGCCTGACGGCGGCCACCCGGGATCGGCCATGCGTCACCTTCACGCATGGTCGCAACGACTGCACGTCAGCGCAGAATCCTTGCAGGAAATCTGACGCCCGTTCGTAGTACGGCTGCCCCCCCACCGTAAAAGCGCGTGGCGCCCGGACCCCCTGCTCGGGGGCGCGGGCGCCGGGGCGCTTCTAGGCGAGGAGGCCGACGGCGTAGCCGAGCGGCCCCGCGCTCGCCCAGACCGCGAGCGCGGCCAGGGGCGAGCAGGCGAGGACCGCGCGCATCAGTCGAGCTGCCCGGCGTCCTGCGCCGCGTAGACCGCCATGAGCGGGATCGCCGTCATGCGCCCGTTGCGGCGCGAGACGAGGTACGGGTAGGACTTCCCGTTGCGGTTGGGCGCGGACAGGCAGACGCACACGTCGCCCAGGCCGCCCGGGACCGTGGTCCACTCGGTGCCCTCCATGGGCGTGTACGCGGGCGCGACGACCTCGCTCGCGGCCTTCTCGGCCAGCTCGCGGCGCGAGGGCTTGGACGCGGGGGCGGCCGACGGGCCGTCCTGTGCGGCGCGCTCGGCGGCGCGCTGCTCGCGCTCGGAGTTGCCCGCGAGCTTGTCCTTGATGGACTGAGCCGCGTCGGGCGTGAGAACTGTGGACACGGAGGTGTCCCCTTTCTTGTGGCGGTGGATTTTCTTGCAGGATTTTCGAGCCCCGTTCGTATACGGGTGCGCGCCCCCACCGGGGGGGAGGGGGGATGACTCCCCCCCTGCACTTCCAGGTAGCAGGGGGGGGACACCGCCGATGGCGGCCTGTCCCCCTGCCCCCTGCTCTGACCCTAGGTAGTGGGGGGGGGACAGGTGCCATGCGGCGGCCTGTCCCCCTGTCCCTGCCAGGTGGCAGAACAGGACGCCGCGGTGCTCTGCGGCGGTTCCTACTGACCCTAGGTAGCAGGGGGGGGACAGGCCCGGGAAGTACCTGCAAAACGCCGCATTGTCCCCCCCCAGCTACCTAGGGTCGGAAGGACGTTGCAACCGCCGAAGTCCGGCGCCTGTCCCCCCCCAACTACCTAGGGGGGAAGGGTGAACCCGTGACGGTAGTTGCGTCAAACGTTTGTCCACCCGGCTACAGTTTTCACTCTAGGCGCCGATCCCGCGGATGCGGGAAGGGTTCCCGCCTGAGAGTCAACCGCCACCGAAGGGAAGTCAGCATGTCCAACCGTCGCAACCTGGCCGAGCAGGCCGCAACCGCTCAGGCCGCCGACACCGCCGAGCATCCCGTGTCCGCCGCCCGGCGCCGGGCCGCTAAGGGGACCGCCACCCTGTCCGACCGCCGGACGATCGAACAGGCGGACGCCGCCCAGGCGGGCCGCATGGCTCAGGCCCGGACCGCCGCCGCCGACGCCGCCGCCATCGCCGCGGTGCTGGGGCAGGACCGCCGCGCCGCCGCCGCCCAGGCCGCCCGCACCGTCCTGGGGCAGTCCGACCGCGCCGAGCAGGCCGCCGACCGAATCGCCGCCGCCTTGATGGCGCGCGCCGGGATCGTTGACGCGGGCCGCATGACCGGCGCCGACGTTCTGCGCACCGCCCAGGCCGCCGCCGCCCAGGCATGCCGGGCCGCGGGTGTCCGCGGGACCGGGGACACCGCCGCCGCCCGGAAGGCGGACCGCGCCGAGATCCTCGCCAACCTGGCCGCGGACCTGGCCGCGTGGATCGTCGGGCACGGTTCCGACGCGCCGCACGCGCCCAGCGTCAAGCGTGCCGAGCGGACCGCGCCCAACCGCGCCGCCGCGGTACTCGCCTACCTGGCCGCCGCCGAGCACGCCGCCCGCGTCGAGACGCACGGGCCGCGGTGGGCGGACGCACCCGCCGACGCGCCCACCGCCGAGACTGGCGCGCGTGCCCGATGGATCGCCGCCGCGCGCCGGGAAGGGAACCGCCTGCTCTGGCACCGCGCCCAGGCCGCCCGCACCCTTGACGCCGCCCAGGTCGCGGCGATGGCGGGCGCCCAGGCCGCCATGGACGCCGCCGACGCCGCCGCCCTGGCCGCCGAGCTTGACCGCGTCATGCGGGCCGCCGGGCGCCCCCTGCCCGGCGCCGCCATCGACGCCGCCGCCTTCGCTCTGAGCGGTCCCAACGTGACGCGCGCCACCCTGGCCGCCGCCCGCGGGATCGCGCCGGACAGCGCCAAGAAGAACTTGCAGCGGGGCCGCGCGTACCTGGCCGCGCGGTGGGACACCGAGCAGGCCGCCGCGGGCGACCTGGCCGCCACCGCCGACGCGCGTCGGAAGATCGCCGAGGGCGACGCCTACCGGCGCGCCATGGACGCCGCTCCGCGCCCCCTGGCCGCGGGTGCGTTCCCCCTGGCGCCGGACCGCACCGCCGCCGCGGTGCGTCACTTCCAGACCACCGCCGCGGTTGCCACCTGGCGCCCCGCGGGCATCTCCGGCGCCCTTGACGCCCTGGAGCAGGACGGCGCGCGCTTCCGCCGCGTCCGCCGCCGCCTGCCCCGCCTGACCACCCTGGCAGACCTGGCGCGGTCCGCCGAGCAGGCCGCCGAGCAGGATCGCAACCGCTCCGCCCGCGGGTGGTCCGGGCGCGTTGTCTGGGGACCTGGCGCCCCGGCCGCGGTGGTCGATCACGCCCAGGCGAGCGGGAAGGCTCACGCCGCCATCCTGGCCGCGGTGCACGCGCTGGCCGCCGAGCAGGACGCGCGCATGGACGCCGCCGCCGCGACCTACCCGGGCCTGTCCCGCGCGGACGCCCTGGCCGCTCACGCCGCCCACCTGGCCGCCGCCCGCAACGTCCCCCAGGGGGACACGGGACAGGCCGCGTGGCACGCCGAGCAGGCCGCCCGCCTGTCCGCCCGCCGGGCCGCCGAGCTTGCCCGCACGGGGGCCGCACGGGCCGCCACGCGGGCCGCCGCCGAGCAGGCCGGGAAGCTCGCCACCCTGCCCCCCGTGACGCGCCCCGCGGGCGCCCCCCGCATGGAAGGCGTCCGCCGCGGGACGCGCCGCATGATCGCCGCCCAGGACGCCGCCCTGAAGCTCTAGCGGGCACGCGGGCAGGGGCCGCCGCCACCGCGGCGCGCC
>Ga0256855_1000012_pt1 | contig 12990 bp, 13 predicted proteins | sample BONnt9_FD_181174 | JGI IMG/M metagenome (GOLD analysis project Ga0256855, IMG submission 181174) | Terrestrial sediment cell enrichment communities from Utah, United States - BONCAT_SYTO_Terrestrial_sediment - 9 | ecosystem: Environmental > Terrestrial > Deep subsurface > Rock core/Sediment... | reverse complement strand
TGAATATAGTGTGGCAGTCTCAAATAAACTTATTTCATTTCATGGAACTATGGGGATGATCATCGGCGTCGTGAACCAAAAAGGTGGGGTCGGGAAGACCACTACCAGCGCTAATCTAGGGGCCGCTCTGGCTCGAAAAGGGAAGAAGGTTCTCCTGATCGATATCGATGCACAGGCAAATTTGACAACCCATCTGGGTATTATGACCGGAGAGGGAGAGGACGATGGGGTCGGTGTTGAGACCGGTTTGGTCGAGCAGTCGGCTTACGATGCCTCCAAGGGTACGAGCTATGACGTACTGAAGGGGACGAAAAGTATCCGAGATGTGCGGGTGATGCGCTCTGACAATCTACATGTAGTTCCCTCAAGCTTGCTTCTGAGTGCGGCGGACCTTGAGCTTGGAGGTGTGGTTGGTCGAGAGCTTATCTTGAAGCGCGCCCTTCAATCGGTGCGTGATGAGTACGACGTTATAGTAATAGATTGCCCTCCCGCCTTGGGCCTTCTCTCACTGAACGCTCTAGCAGCGGTTGAGAAGGTGATCATTCCGGTTCAGAGCGAGTACTTAGCGCTCCACGGAGTTCGTCAGCTTCTCGATACAATTGATCAGGTAAGAACGATCTATAACCCCGAGCTTATCGTGGGCGGGGTTTTGATATGCCTGCACGACAACCGCAAGAGGCTTGCCCGAGCTGTGTCAGATACTATCCGGGCTTATTTCGGCAACCTCGTTTTCGATTCGGTCGTTCGCACAAACGTGTCTCTTGCGGAGGCTCCTGCTGGCGGTCAGACAATCTTCGAATATGCTCCGAAGTCCACCGGCGCGGATGATTATAGTGCCCTCGCAGAGGAGGTTCTTGATGAGCAAGCGTAAACTACTGTTAGCCAACAACCCTCTCCTCGGTGGTCCCGGACTACAGGAGCGGGAGCAGTCAATCATCCCTTATCGGGAGATTCGGCTGACCAGTATCGATCCTGATCCGAATCAACCGCGCAGAGAGATCCACGAAGAGCAGCTCAACGAGCTTGCGATGTCGATTGCGACCTACGGCGTTCTCAATCCAATTACCGTGCGTCCGAGCTCTAAGGCCGGGAGGTACGATATCATTTCAGGAGAGAGGCGTTTTAGAGCCGCTTCGCTGGCTGGGCTGGTAAGTATTCCTGCAATGGTGAGGCAGGACGCGGACAATGGAGGAGAGCGCACCCTTGCCATGCAGCTGGTCGAGAATCTTCAGCGCTCGGACCTTAGTGCGCTGGAGCGTGCTCAGGCTATCGGGGCGCTTAGGGATTCCTATCGATTATCGGTGAGGGACGTGGCAGAGAAGTTAGGCATTTCAAAGAGCATGGTTCAGAGGAGTCTGGACATCCTCGACCTGCCCGATGATCTGCTCAATGCTCTCAGGCAGGGAGCGTCGGAATCGAAGGTTCTCCTTCTTTCCAAAATTGAGGATGAAGAGCTTAGAGGAACCTATCTAAAGGACCTTGATATTCTTACCCGAGACCAACTGCAGAAAGATATAGAAAGGTCTTCTCCAAAGAGTCCTTCTTCTTCGAAGCAGCCCGAGGTGAGCGCCGAGGACCAGAGATTGGCAGATGAGATCCAGCGCTCTTTGGGATTGAAGGTGCGGCTTGTGCGAAGCAGTCCCTCCTCACCCTCCGGGAAACTGAGTATTGATTTCTACTCGGATGATGATCTTCAGGAGGTTTTTCGGAAGTTAGTTGCGGACGCGTGACGCCATGTGCTCTTTCAGCTGTCCCACGGTGGGACAGCTTTCTTCTCCCTACCCTCATTCCTAATCCAAGCAAAACATAAAAAAGAGACACTATGAACAACGAAGGCAGGGACCTCCTCGCCTCCCTTCAAGCCAATAGAGGCAGCGTTTCCTTCACAACTGAGAAGGTGAGAAGGGTGTTGGAGTACCTGGGGAATCCACACTTAAACGTGCAAGCCTTCCACGTTGGAGGGACAAACGGCAAGGGCTCCATCTCCACCGCACTCGCCTCAATTCTAGGTGCTGCGGGCTTAAGAGTTTGTCTGTCTACCTCTCCACATCTTCATTCCTACACGGAGAGGATTGTCGTCGACGGCACCCCCGTGACAGAGGATCAACTTCTCCCCTACGCGGACGTTTTGGCTAGGGCGTGTCGAGAGAGTCGTACGACCCTCTCCCTCCACGAGAGTATGGTTGTCCTTGCCTTCCTGCTCTGTGTAGGAGAGTCCATCCCTTGGATCGTACTGGAGGTAGGCCTAGGTGGAGAGAGAGACTCTACCAATGTGATAGAACGTCCTGCCGCTACTGTTATCTCTTCGGTCGACTACGACCATGTCCATCTACTCGGACCGACTCTCATTGACATTGCACGAGAAAAGGGGGGCATTATTAAGTCGCACGTTCCCCTGGTGTCAGGGGTGAAGGACAGAGCAGCCGCGGGAGTGCTCCGAGAAATGGCCGTACAGAAGAGCGCTCCTATGTATGAGCTTGGGCTAGATATACTCCTTAACTCCTCCCCTGAAGGGTTCTCTGTGAGACTCCCCACTGAAGAAGAGGTAACTTTCTCACCTTCCCTCGCTGGTTCCCATCAAGCCAGGAATATGGCCTTAGCTATAGCGGCTGCACGAGCCGCCGGGCTGTCTGCCGAAGCTTGTCGGGCGGGAGTAGCCTCAGTATTCTGGCCGGCGCGTCTAGAGACGATAAAGGTTCAGGGGGAGAGTACCTGTCTCCTTGATGCTGCCCACAATCCTGCTGGGATCGCGTCCCTCGTGACATATCTTGAAGAGAAGAAAAGCGAAGGGGTGACCCTTGTCTTTGGTGTCCTGGCTACAAAAGAGTGGCAGGAGATGGTCCGTCAACTCCTGCCAAGAGTGAAAAGGTGGCTTCTCCTTACTCCTCGGCACTCGAGAGCGGTTCCCACTCACGAACTGGCGGAGTATCTATCGTGTCTCGGCATAAGCGAGATAAACGATATGGGAGAGAGATATGACGGATGTGCGAGCTATATTCGGGAACGGAGCCGCGAGGAGGAGGTCGTCGTTACCGGTTCTATGTATATGGTTGCGAGACTTCGAGAATTGTTAACTAAGGCAGATAAACCGTATTGGACGAGGAGAGGGGCATAATGTTATCACTAGAAGCGTTCGAGCCGAGATTAGAAGCAGTCTTCACCTCTCTTGAGTGCCCAGAACCTCTCATTTCAGCACTGAAATACTCGCTTTTCCCGGCAGGGAAAAGGTTGAGACCCCTCCTCTGCATCACCTTCGGGATTGATCTCCACCTCGATGACTCTATATTTGAACCCGCAGCCGCCATTGAGCTAATTCACGCCTCTTCTCTCATACACGACGATATGCCTGCACTGGACGACGACATGTATCGGCGGGGGCGGCTTTCGTGTCACGCGAAGTATGGGCAGGCGACGGCGCTTCTGGCCGGGGACTACCTCATCCCCCTTGCCTTTCGCCTCGTGGCGACTAGTGGACTTACGTCGGATCACGTTAGTGCAATCATCCGACGCCTAAGTATCGCTTTTGAGAGGGTATGCATCGGTCAGCAGCTGGATATCTTACCCCGTACCGAGGACTCCCTCCTTCACATCTATCGCCAGAAGACGGGAGCCCTGTTTGGAGCAAGTCTGGCGGTTCCAGCTATTGCTGCAGGCAAATCGGAGGCGTACGTAGAGAATAGCTGGCGGGTAGGGGAGGAGTTCGGAGTAATGTTCCAACTGATCGACGACTTCCTCGACCTATATGGGAGTGATGAGGAGCGTGGAAGGCTTGAGAGTAGTGACCAGCGTAATGGTAGGGTGACCTTTTTCTCGGCTGAAGCAGCGCGAGGCGAGGGCGTTATCATGGAGGCCGCCGAGAGAGTAAAGGCATCCCTTATGTCAATTCACGATGAGGGCGTGCGACCCGCGAATCTGCAGAGGCTTCTGCTTCTCCCGCTCTCGCGGCTGGCCCCTCTCAATCCGGCATTAGCGGAAAGCGCTTCAGAGGTACTGGAAGGACGAGTTTAACCAATAGGAGTTTGTACATGAGCATTAGCGATAAACAGCAAGAGGAACTCTGGACGCTCTTGAAGAGGACAGGCGAGCTCCTGCTACGTCACTGGAAGCGGCCAAGGGAAGGAGTCGATGCGCTACAGGTCTTTACAAAGCCCGACGGCACTAAGGTAACAGAAGCGGACCTAGAGGCTAATGAGCTACTAGTAGAGGGACTGCGGCAAATCTTTCCTGGGATTGGGATCGTCTCGGAGGAGTCGGAGGTGACCCCGGACCTCAGAGAAATGAAGGAGGTCATCATTGCAGATCCTCTCGATGGTACCCGCTCCTTCATCGCACAGAAGGATGATTTTTCCGTGCTCGTAGGGTACAGCCAGAACGAGGTCATTCAATGGGGCGCCATGCATTTTCCCGCCAAAAACATCTCGGCGATAGGTCTAAGGGGAAGGGGCGCAGTCATTGAGGGAGTTGTCGCTAAGGTGTCGAATGAGGAGAAGCTACGTCCTAAAACGGTGTTTTTAAGCAAGTGTGAGCTTAGTGGAAGCGAACTCCCGATATCGGAGTGGATGGATTCTGGAATGGCGCTCCTCGCCCTGGCCAAAGGTGAGCTGCTAGGGGTCATAATCAAGATGGAGACCCATCAAGAGTGGGATATAGCGGCGCCAGAGGTGATTCTTCGAGAAGCCGGGGGAGTGATGACGGACGAGCTAGGGCAAGAGGTCCGGTTTAATCAGCCACGGATCGGATTTCGTTACCTGGTGGCCTCCAATGGGAAAGCTCACGGTGAGCTTCTACGCCTGGTGGAACGCATCGATCAGGGGCTCTAAGGCCATGAGAGAGGGCGAGGAATACCGGTAGGTAGGGTGCCAGGTCCCGCCCTCTCTGAGGCTGTCACACGTCGTTCCCGACCACGACTCCGCCTCGCTTTTTGCCCTTGCTTTACTCTCCTCGCCTTCCTTCTCTGTCCCACGGTGAACCGACGATAACAGCGTGATAATACATAGAGAGTCTGCAAAAGGCATCTCCCCGTCGCAGATAAGGGGTCCGAAGACCTCTTTGTACTTGCCACATCCATCAGTTCTAAGGGTTACCTTCCACGCGTAGTAAAACTCCAGCGCTGCTCAAGGGGCGAGCCGAATCCCTGTATGCAGGAGTGCAGGTAGGAGAGACAGAGGTAGACACGGTGATGGGGGTTGTTGGAAAGATTTTTAATGGAAGCTTGTCAGTCAGTGCTCTGATCCGCTGTAAGACGCCTACGCTTGCCCGACATGACTTACTGTGGGGACGGGGACGAGTATCAGAGAATGGCTAACCGGAGAGAGCCTGGGTCGGCGGTCAACAGAGAGGAGGATCTACGGTTTTAGGCCTAAAAGGATTGGGGGAAGGCTTTGATAGCCAAGAGCACCAGTGGCGAGAAGAAAAGGAGAGGGAATGACTCCCTCTCCAAGGAAGATTAGAGATTTAATCCATCCTCTAGGTTTTCATCCGTAATCTGCTTCTGAGGCTTGCGTGCTACCTGCTGCTCAGCTTGCTGCTCCTGCTGCTTTTGGAACGGGTTGTGCTGGAAGGTTTGTCCTACCTTCTCTTTCCCGCTTAAGGTGTACTCAGAGGCCACCATCCCAGACGCAAGAGGTCGCGCAGGAACATTCACCCGCCCGGGTGCATACTCTTCCCTAGAGAAGCTGCTGGGAAGGGGTTGGCTCGGAGTCCATACGACCGACTCAGTAGGTGCTGCTCCTGTAGGGGCTGCGCCAGTGGGTGCGCCTCCTGTCGGTGCAGTCGTTCTCTGGGTGATATCAGGGGCTGCACTTGTCGGAGCAACAGGTGCGGGAGCGGCACTCGTCGGGCCCGAGGTTGCGGAGGTCAACCGGCTCGTAAGCTGCATGAGTACCTGCTGGTTGGCATCGTTGTCCTTAAGCGCCCTCTCACCTATCGCCTGCTTCTGCTCCGGAGAAGTAGCATTCTTCATCATGTCGGCATAGATCTTCTGCCTCTCCTGGTAGCTCTCCTTAAGAAGCTTGAGGGTTTCGGCTACCATCTCTCGCAGCTGCTTCAGGTCGCTGTTTTGTAGGTCTTCTGATACCTTATTCTTCTTTGCTTCCAGGTCGACCTGAGATTTGCTGAAGTCGGTGACAATCTTCTGCTTGAGCTGGTCATTCTTCAGCGACTCGGCTTCAAGTTTGGTGCCTACCTGTCCCTCTGATAGCCTGTTCTTGATTGCTTGCTGTTCATTCTTGAGGTTGTAACCCTCAATCTCGGTCGGGACCTTTTGGCGAGCTAGGTCATTCTTGATCCGAGCGGCCGCCTGCTTCTCCAGAACATCAGGGGGCGCAAGGACGGTGTTGGCAATCAACCTCACACCGGCGTCCGCAAGCTTATTGATAGGTACGCCGAGATTGATGTTCTTCAACCCAAGGAAATCGGGAGTGCCCTCAGCGGTCACCGTAGTGGTCGCCTGCTGCTTCCGAGCCGCGTCTCGAGCATCTGCGCTGATTGAGCTGATGGATACGGAGGTAAGGGATTCCCCCTCGGTAACCGGTTCTACTTTTGTGTCGGGTTTTACTATAACCATCGTCTTATCTTGACTCATAACTCATGGCTCTCAACAAAGCAGTTTAAGGAGGTCACGAGACGGGAGAAGGGGGCAAACTCGAAAGACTCTTCCAACCCATCATAGAAGGTTATGGGAGGATACTTAGAAAATGTGCCTAAAGAGGGAATCAAGATGAGGGTGGTGGTACCCTCATCTCCTGAGAAGGGTCACGCAGCCTGTGAGAGGCGACGCTTTAGATGGTGAAGGCAGTTCTTAGAGCAGGAATCAACCTGATGCTCCTGTCGGCATCGCTCACATATCTTTCGCTCGCCGCTGCAGTAGTGACAGGTGATCTGTGCCTCTGCTGGATCTCCACAGTGCGGGCAGAGGGAGTAGCGTTTGGAAGGCTCGAGATGCTGGTCGACCGCAACCCGGTGATCGAACACGAAACACTCCCCCTCGAAGTGTCCCTCCGGGAATCTTTCTAAATAACGGAGGATCCCGCCGTCTAGCTGATATACCTCCTCGAAGCCCTGCTTGTGCATCTCGAGGATGGCCTTTTCGCAGCGAACACCGCCCGTGCAGTAGATGAGGACCTTTTTGTCCTTAGGGAGATCTGCTTGTCGGAGATACTCCGGAAATTCCGTGAACTTCCTGATGTTTGGATCTAAAGCTCCAGCGAACTTTCCGACCTTCGTTTCATAATCGTTTCGGGTATCAATAAGAAGGACATCCTCGTCGGTGAGTACCTTATGCCATTCCTCGGGGGAGAGATGAAACCGCTTGTCTTCAGGAATCAGGGCCTCTTCTCCCTCCCCCGCCAAGGTGATTATCTCCTTTCGAAGGTCGACCTTAAATCGTCGGAAGGGATGAAAGTCGGCGAAGCTGTACTTTATGTCCGGGTTAGTTATCCCGAGAAGGGAGTTGGTAAAGGTAACAAAAGAATCCAATTCCTCAGGGGTGCCAGATGCAGTGACGTTGTACCCCTCTTCCGCGAGCAGAGCGAGACCACGTAGAGAGGGGAGCTCCGACGCCTTCGCTTCGAGCTCTTGCTTACGAACAACCAGAAGTTCTTTGGGAATCTGGATAAAGTGATAGTATGCTGCGATCTTGAAGTTCATGGTACCGCGATTCTGAAAAGTTGGATCTCTAGGCCCGATTTACCTACTCTTGCATATCACTCTGAGCAGTGGCAACTTTCCTCAAGCAACACAACTGTCCACGCCAATGACCGCCCCTACCTTCAATCTCGACGCTGCTCTCGCTCTCCCATCCAATATTAGATTTGGTACGAGTACCTGGACCTATCCGGGGTGGAAGGGAATTATTTATCATAGAAGCTATAAGAGCGATGCAGCATTTACTCGCAACTCTCTTGCAGAATACTCCAGCTTTCCTTGGTTCCGAACGGTTGGGATTGATAGCTTCTTTTATTCTCCTCCGTCTTCCGCAACTCTCAAGCACTACGTGTCCCAACTTCCTCCATCCTTTAAATGGGCCTCGAAGGTGTGGGAGGAGATAACTACTCCACGATATCCAGCCCATCCTCGGTACGGAGCGAAACGAGGGGAGAAAAACCCTCTCTTTCTAAATAAAGATCTATTTCGCGAGCGTGTCCTTACTTCGTTTAATCCCGAAGAGATCTATCGCCACACCGGTCCCTTTATCTTTCAGTTTCCTCATATTGCGGAGAGCGAAATGGGAAGAGAGGAATTCTTCTCCCGCTTGCACACCTTCCTCTCCTCGTTACCAAATGAATTCAGATATTCAGTTGAGGTACGAAATGAAGAGTATCTCGTACCTTCTTATTTTCAGATCTTGAATGAGGTGAAAAGTACCCACTGCTTTAACCACTGGTCGTACATGCCCTCTCTTAGAGAGCAGATGATGAGAGCAGCAGGTGCAGGCGGGCTCACTGCCCCGTTTCTGGTGATGCGACTTCTCACTCCACTCGGAAGGAACTACAGCGAGGCGGTGGAGATGTTCGCGCCGTATAACGAAATAAAGGCTAGGAATGAGGAGATGAGGCGTGATTGCCTCACCTTCATTTCAAGAGCGATAGCGCGGGGAGATGAAACGTTTATATTGGTGAACAATCGGGCAGAGGGATGTGCACCGATGACAATAGACGAGATCGGGCAAGCTGCGGTTCAGGCACACCCCTAGCAATACCATTCGTTACCTTTGGAATGGCGCATCTTCACGAAGCGAACGGTGCCGAGATCGAAGTGACTGAGTCCCTCCTCGGTCTTCTGTATCCGTACTAAGCACTGATCATCCTCGTCCCCCAGTGGTAGTATCATTGTCCCGCCGGTGACCAGTTGTTTGATCAGTGTTCTTGGCACTTCAAGTGGTGCCGCACTTACTATTATTGCGTCGAAGGGAGCCGCTTCACTCCACCCGTCGTACCCGTCCCCTACCCGAAGCCGGATGTTACGGTACCCAAGCTCGTTCAACACTCTGCTACTATCTCGACTAAGTTTCTCATCGAGCTCGACTGAGTACACTGATTCCGCCATCTCCGCCAAAAGCGCAGTCTGGTAGCCGGAGCCGGTCCCGATCTCCAGCACCCTTTGGTATCTACTCACCCCAAGCTCCTGCAACATGAGAGCGACGATAAATGGTTGCGAGATACTCTGATCCGGCCCGAGCGACAGCGCTTTGTCCTCATACGACTCCGCGATTAAATGAGGCGGAACGAAGCGGTGGCGCGGCACCTTGCTCATCGCCGCTAAGACGTTAATGTCTGAAATCCCGCGGGTAGCAAGTTGGTCTCGGACCATGGCATCCCTAAGGCCGGAGAATTTCTCTTCAGAGTGATCTTTCATATTCAGAAGCGAAGTCAGGAGTTGGATCGCTAATCGAATAACTGGTCCTAGATGAAATGATGTCAGAACGGTGTGGACGAGTGCGTGCAATCGGCAGGGAAGGAGGTATGAAGGGCAGAGAAGAGGGGGGAATTGTCCCCCCTTTGAACAGAACTAAGCTTGCGAGGAAGAGGGATTCTCTTCCACATCTGGCCAGAGGCAGATGATGTTGTCCTTACGTGCCGTGTACACACCGAGCTCATCCGAGTTCCGGGAGAAGCCGTAGCGGACAGCTCCTCCGTTATCCCTAAGGAGGTCTCTGCACGCCTTGTCCTGACCTGAGAACCAAAGCTGCTGGTACTTCTCGAGAAGCCCACTGTCGTCCAATAGCTCCCGATCAATCATGGCGAGACAACGAGTATCAACGAAGACGTGCCCCGAGGGCTTCCCCTTCTTTGGCAGCTCAAGCTCTGATGGATCCTCACCCTCCGGATGAACGATGATGGAGTATCTGAACGGGTCCCTCTCGATTCGATAGGTCCCTGGCTCGAGGTCAACTACCTGACCGCCGAACTCTAGAATAAGTCCGTTCTTCACCTCGGTACTTTCATCGATCACCTCTCCGAACTTCCGTATGAAGTCCGGGTTGGCAAGCATGAACTGATCGATGAGAACGAGACTCCCACTCTCGACAGCGATGCGTTCACGCTGGTTGCCACTATCGAAAGACTGTCTCTGTTGATGTGAGCCCCTTCTGCCGCCATGACGGTACGAACCGCCCGACCTGCCACCTGATCTTGAACCACGACCTTTTGAAAATCTTTCCTTCCTCATTGTTCCTTATGCCGAAAACTCCTGGGGTAACGAGGGGAATCTGGACTGAAGTCAAGACGCCCTTATGAGATCCGTAACGTTTGCTGTCCCTTTTCGCTGAGAGTATCAGGGCTGTAATAAGCGAGCTCCCTCCGGAAAATACCCTATTGGAGGAGCGTCAGTCGAAGCGGTAATCTTCCCTAACGGTTAGAGGGGAGACCGAACGTGTATCCTCCTTACTCCGGCTGGAGGCGGGGGCAGGGACCACATGTCAAAAGGGTCCGACTAAGAAGCGCCCCGATGGTGGCCGAGCAACTCGAACACCTCCATAAAACTATACCGCCTCGACCATGGATCCTCAAGGGAGTTCCCCTGAGACCATGAAGAGGTCCGAAACAGGCACCTTTCGACGGACACGATCAAGAGATGCAGCGATGGCTCAGAGAGAACCAGATTGGACGCTTTTTTCACCAAATCTTCGAGTAAAAAAAAACGAGGGTTGCCCTGGGAGATCATGAAACGAGTGACGACTGCGAGTCATTATTAAAGGAAGAGAGCGAGAGGTCGATAAATAAGATAGGGAACTAGAAGTCAGGATATCGACCATGTATGACGAGGCAGCGAAAAAAGGTTTGATAGAGCTCTCAGGGGAGGCCGCCTGGAGGCCGGGGGTTTGTTTTGACCCTCTTGAGATAACCCTCGAGGGGAGTTACGTGGATGAACTCTCCGCTTATAGGGCTCGAAGGGTGTGGAACTCTGTATTGGAGGATAACTTCCTTCTCGAGAGTGACCACGATTACGTAATGAAGGTGTCGCCGGGGGACGAAGCGGGGCTGTTTAGGCTCAAGTGTGATTTCCGGACCGCTTGCGGACGCTATGCCTTCTGGAGGCTTACCCATAATCAGGCGCCCGAGGCTCAATACCTTATAGAGACCGCACATATACCGAACTCTGAATCTCGTCATGGTGACTTCTTGGAAGCGCCGGACTTACGCTCTGTGTACCTAAGCCCCTCTATCCTCGATCCTCTCCCTCCTAGGGCAAAGGGGGCCGAATCAAGGCTCCGATGGCTGAAAGCTATCGTCTCCCGTCTCGCTAAGATGAAAGAGCTGAAGTAGAGGGCGGGGCCCTCCTGCGCCTCGTCTCGTAGTTCTCCTCATCCTCCACGTCCAAAAAGTACCTATTCCTCCTCCTTAAATCCGTGATCTTTTAGAGTAGAGCAGCACACAGATGGCTGCTCTCCATAACCTTGTATATGAAGGGCGATGTAAGGCATCAATGACCGGATGAGGAGATGGCACGAAGAGGCGCAGGAGGAAAATTCATACTATCGGCAGGCGAGATCGGAGCATATACGGTCTGTCCTGAGGCTTGGCGACTTCAGAAGGTCGAAAGGGTGAAGCCAGCCTATTCTGAGACGGTGAGAGAGGGCGAGGAGGCCCATGCTGAGTGGGCGAGAACGTATGATAAGGGCGTTCTTCTCGCGAGAGACGCGAAGATATTTCTCTTTCTTCTTCTTGCTGCCACATTCCTTGTGGTTATTCTGACAGCGCTCACCTAGAGGAATTCTATGAAGGAAGAGATAGCTCGACAATTTGTTTCATTCCTCTACGGGGCGGCAGCGCTCGATGGACGTGTAGTATTCCTCATCGTTCTGATAGTCATTTCAGTGATAGTCCTTGATGGGGTCTTTAGAAGTGCCGAGAAGAGTGCGGAAGAAACGGGCCTCGCGAAGGATGCAGTTACTGTTAGTATCGATGGTAGTAAGACGGTACCCGTCCGAGAGTACGTGTCTCATCGACAGGGACTAGCGGGACGGCCAGATGCGTTGATCCTCGAGAACGGATTCATCATCCCCGTGGAACGAAAACCTCTCGCGAAGAAGATTCGTGACCGTTATGTGGCGCAGGTGCTTGTATACATGCGTCTGGTGGAGGAGTTCGAGGGGAAGAAGCCTCCCTATGGCTATCTTATCCTGGGACCTAACTGCCGTCGCTTCAAGATAGAAAACACTCCCGAGCGTCAGGCGTGGCTCCAAAGAATGATCGATGAGATGAGAGAGGTGCTCGAAGGAGGAGCTGCGAAGCCGACACCTCACCCGAAGAAGTGTCGAAAGTGTTACATGAAGGATTCATGTAGCTTCCGAGTTGAGGATGAGGCTCCTAATCAGAAGATCAGAAGCAGATCGCCCTCACTCAGTAAGAGTGCCGAACAGTAAGCCCATCCTTTCGCCATTCACTCGTTCGTCTTCTTCCCAGGGAGACGAACCGTTCAGGCAGAGATGTTAAAAACCTCTCGGTGCGCTGCGATTCGTTCCTTTTACGCTCGTTCATCTCCTCTACCTCCCGAGGCCGTTCGTGACTTCGGGTCTGAGTATCTAATCTCCCCCTAGAACGTTTGATTCTCGGTCTCACGCCGTGAAAGACTCTCGCTATTATTCGCGGGTGTTCTTATGGTTGCTTTAGAAGGTTCCGTCTTTCCGCGTCCCATTCACTCGACCGTCAGGTCGGCTCTGGAAAGTCTAAGGGATGGTGCAAGTCTCGCTATTATCCCTGGTTTCGTTGATCCAAGGATAGCCGAAGGTTTAGGGGCGCTACTCGATACACGACCGCTGAGTTATTCGTCGCCTGCCATTAGAGAGGGGAGTCGCTCGTTTTCTCCTTCTCTTCAAGATCAGGTTGCACTCATCAGAGAGGCCGTCTCTGCGTATGGTCCTCTTGAAGGGGTTGGCGAGCTTTTGGTTTCTCATCTCGAGAAGCTATTCGTTCAGTGCCTCGCATCGAGTGGATTGGATGAGCATCAGTTACACATAACTTTGCGTCATATCGCTCCTGGAGGTCCCGA
>Ga0256855_1000011_pt1 | contig 13341 bp, 19 predicted proteins | sample BONnt9_FD_181174 | JGI IMG/M metagenome (GOLD analysis project Ga0256855, IMG submission 181174) | Terrestrial sediment cell enrichment communities from Utah, United States - BONCAT_SYTO_Terrestrial_sediment - 9 | ecosystem: Environmental > Terrestrial > Deep subsurface > Rock core/Sediment... | reverse complement strand
GTAGCTACAACGGGTGATGTCTAGTGTCCATCCCGCTCGGACGAGGCTGATGGAATCGAGTTCACATAACGAAGGCCAGTGCTCGTCGGAAGATGACTGGCTGCCGCAAATTTCTTACGACGGGGCGACAAACTGGAAGAAGCCCGCGATGTGATCACATGGTGTCGAAGCACCTTTGCTCGGTTCGTTTCCGAAGCCAAAATTGAGCAGGGTCGAAGGAGGCTCAGTCAGCCCCACCGCTGAAGTCAAAGCGAGAAAATGCGGGGCAGTCATCCTGGCGCGCCGAGCGCTGACATGTCCCGACTGATCACTGGCTTTTCGCCTTTCTGAACTGTCTGACGACTGCGAATATACGCCGTAGCATATGAGAATCCGCACATTTTTCGGGTGGGATGGAGATCTCCTTTGGCCAGCCGACCGCGAAGCGCTCACCGCGTTTGGTGCTCCTATAAGCACTCTGCTTCTACCGATCAGCGCTCACCTCCGTCACAAGGTCGCAGACCTTTGGGGGCGCTTCACAGAACTGGAGGGGTCCCAATCAGTCTGCATTGATGCAGAGGTCGTCGATGAACTGCGCAGCGCGATCTTGGTTGACCTGAAAGAGGAGCTGGCGCAGGCAGGCATCAAGTTGCTTGAATGGCTTGAGGACTCCGGGAGCTGCGACTTCACTCCCAATGAGGAACTCGAGCTAGACGACATGGCACTGCGGTTCGACTGCTACGTTTCGGACAGGTTGCGGTGGGGCGGCACAAGGATTCTTGAGGATGACGAGTTCGCGGCATTCGTTTTCCAGGATCTAGGAGTGGCGCAGCTCGCGATCATCTGCACGTCCTATCCAACTCTCCTAGCCCGGTTCGAAGCTGTTGTTGCCCGATACCTTAACGAGGGATGGTTTTTCAGAGAAGCGAACCTTGTCGCTCTGGGTGCGTTACTTGCTGCTAACCGGAAGAAGGCCATTCTCTCCGTGCTGGAAGAAATCGGGACAGAGCCGCAGCACAGAGACAAAAGCGCCGGTTAGGAGGACGGTAGCCGACAGTGTCCGGCTCGACCCCGTGGTGCCTTCACTCGGAGATCGCCTCAGGCAATCAATAGACGCACTCCCGTAGACGCAGCAGTCAAGCCTTCCTTACGCCAAACGCGCTCCCTCCTGTTCTTTCGGACGCAACTAGCGAGCGACGAGCTGAACAAGTGCTTGACGATTCATTTTGATTCGCTTAAATTCTGTTGAATCAAAATGAATCACCTATGTCCACCCTAGTTCCCTCTCTTCAAGAGATCCTGTATCGCCTGGCCGGCTCCGCTGCGGACGCTGCTCAGCGACAGCCTAGGTCCACCAAGCCGGGGCGCTTTCCCGTGGTAGTGAGACCCGAGACCCGGGCCTTTCTGGAGGCTCAGGCGGAATACCTTGGGGGTTCCATCGCCGGGGTCGCAGGCGCCATTCTCGACGGGGTGGCGATGAGCACGCAAGATGGGAGAGCCGCCCTCCGAGGGGTGGCGCAACGGTTCACGATCCTGATCCAGGAACACGATCTGTCCATACCCGCCGCAGTGGAGGCGTTGGTGGACCTCGGCTTCACCTTGTCTGACTTCGCGACTATAGATGCGCTGCAGCTGAAGCTCTCCTCGCCCGTGCTGCGAAGCATCGCGGAGCGCTTCCACCTGGAATACGACTGGCTGGTGGGGAAGGGCGATCAAGTTTTCGTACCAGCGCCCGGCTGGTACAAGGCGGTCGACGCGGCCGCGAGCAAGCTGGCCGACGCGAAGTGTAACGAGCAGGTTGAACTCACGCTCTACATGAGGGAGGGCACGAATGTTGAGACTACAGACGATGATCAGGCGGTGACCCGGCTCCCACACTTCCTGCCAGTGCTCAAGCGATCAGTGGAACTGCCCGGTGGCGAGTCATTGGAGACCTACGAAGTCTGGAACGAGGGGCGCTGGTCGTACTGGCGTTGCCGCGAACACATCAAGCTGGTCGTCTACGCCGCGTACCGACTGGGTGTCTGCGTCAACGGCAAGCACCTGGCATCGGCAGACTACGATCTGCTGCTCAATGGCCGCGCGCTTCCGGCCACCATCTTTCGACGCAATCCCGAGGGCATCTCTTGGCACCCGGAAGACTACGTCCTACCGGACTCTCATGTTGCGAAGGACCCGCAGGAATGGGAGGCGATCCGCACCAAATCGGACTACGCACGGACGTTTGAGCATATCAATCGCTTGGTCAAGGAGCGCTCCGAAAAATGAAGGTCTATCTTGAAGCGGACTTCGCGAAGGGTCGCGGCGCCTTCCGTTGGGAGGGCGTCACATTGGTCCAGCTGCGTCGACTTCTAGTCTCCGCGCTTACGCTTGCAACGGCCGTGACGCTGGTTCTTCTGCATCTTTTCTGAAGGCAGGATGTTGTTGCTCGCTAGGATCTGATCCACTTCAGAGCGCTTTCTCGGCTAAAAGCGACCCACGGATTGCGATGGAATGCGCCGTCTCCATTGGTTTCAGGAGGCACACAAGCGGGCTCCCTCAGCGTAAGACGGAGCCGTGACTTGCGCCGAGCTCTAGAATCGGCTAGACAGCGGGCAGCGACGGCGGCCCACGATTGGCAGACCATTGCACTCACGTGAAATTACCATAAGAGGCTTTGATGGACTTCAATGATGTCGTTTTGGGGCGCATTCAGGCGGATCCGGCAAATGAATGCCTCAAGATTGTAGAGGACGTGATAGCTCTCGCGGAACAGGAGAGCCCGGAGGGCTGGACGCAACATGACTACAAGAGCCTCACCGAGGTGTTTGCATTGTTGTTGGAGGTCCAGGAGGCCGGACTGATAGATTTTCCAACGCTCACACCTACATTGCAGGGCGTGCGAGGTGACGATTGCATAGCCATGCTGGACTTCCTGCGTGAAGCTCGCACGCATCTTTCAGCAATCAAGATGCGGTCCATGTTTCAGACAATGCGAGGGAGATTTAGAAACGGTCTCAGCAGTGCATTCTCATATCAGTTTTCCGCGGGAGACTTAAGCCGGATACAGGAGCTTATCAATGCACTGCGCGAGCAAATTGGGAAGCAAGGCGGATTGGAAGACGAGCATCGGGATCGACTTCTCCGGCGGCTGGAGAAGTTGCAGTCGGAGTTGCACAAGAAGATGTCCGATCTTGACAGGTTTTGGGGTTTGATCGGAGACGCGGGCGTGGTGTTAGGGAAGCTGGGTTCCGACGCGAAACCCATCGTTGATCGCATCCGTGAGATCACCGACATCGTCTGGCAAACGCAGTCGCGCTCAGAAGAGCTTCCTAGTGGATCCTCGCCACCGCTTCTCGAAAAGAGCAAGGATGATGTGAGCGCCTGATCTCCCCCTCTGCCGGGATTTCGCAAAGCGTCAGCGAGTCCATCGGCCCGCCCTCTGCACCAGCAGCAGGCGTCTCGTAGCGACGCGTTTCAACTGTATTTGAGTCGTCATCGACGCAATGCTATGGAACTGACCTGATTGCGCCAATAACGTAGGTTCGAAGCGTTTGTTCGTTTACTGCTCGGGCCTAAGAATTCTGCCTGAAACACTGCGTCGTCAGGGGCATCGTGTGTGCCCTTTCTGCCCAGGTTCAGCCGCCTAGCTATCGGGTTTGGGCCGTCTGGCGCCAAGCGCACCCGGTCCCTCTCATAAACGGTGTGTTGATACCAAGCGCCGTGCATTAAGATCCGCAAAGCGAACGAAGTAGTAGCTGACAAAGAGTCAGTCGAAACGTGCATTCAATCCGATAAAGATCCGCTTGGCATCTTTGGGGTACAGCGTGCAATCAAATTGCAAATCGGTTCATGAGGGCCTCAGGCGCGACGCCCTTTCGGCCGACATGTGGGCGAGTGGCGCACCTAGGGACTACGGTGAAAAACTTTTCTCCGGGTTCAGGTTAGTGGCGGCGAGCTCGCATTGAGGGAAGATTGTCAGATGGAGAAAAGTTCTGCAGCCGCGGAGGAAGCAGCCAGGATCGCTCTGGGGCGATCACTCGCAGTTGAGCTTGCCGTGCTTCGATTGAAGGCTCTCGGCGCGAACGAATCTGCGAAGTTGACAATGTTGGAGGTGGAGCGTCTTCGGGCAGAGCTCGAGCGTCTCCATTTATTGCTCGCCGGCGAGCATCCAAATGCGCCCCCAGGCTCTTCCACGAGCTATGCAGCGGGGAGTTAGGGTGGTCACCACGAGCACGCCGGACTGAGAGCGTCCAGTATCTCGAGCTCTCCATCAGTGGTGGGAGACCGCCCCGCGACTCGCTAGCACAAGAGCGTCGGGGCAACTGTCTATGCAACTCGCCATGCTGCGTGTTCTCGGAGTGATGTGACCCACTCGGCACGACAGCGGCAGCCCTCAATTCGCCGTTTCGTTTCTGAAATGCGACCGGGGCGCTGCAGTTCCTACCAGCTCTTCTCCGGGAACCTCTTCATTTGAGGACGGGCAGCCTAGAGTGCTGCCTTCCTTTGGTAGTCGTGCGGACGGCGTCTCCTGGCGGGTGGGAAGGCGGTGGTCATGGTAGCAACAACACCTTCAGCTTGAGCCCGAACCGCACCACGGTGTGAGGGCACTTCATCATCCAACAGGCAAGTTCCAACTCGTGAAAAGCACTTAGTTTTTCGAGTGGTCCGAGGCCAGCGCGTGCTCCGGTTGCTTTTTACGTATGCCGCCTTTCTTGCCGTTTTCCGCCGATGACCGCTTTTTAGCTTCGCTCGTTGCCATGCCGCCGTTTGCAGCAAATGTACGAGCAATCAAAGCCCTCACAGCTGGAGAGTTCGCCGAAAAGTCTCGAAACAGCCCCTCGACGCTGACAAACGCGTCCACACCATCAACGATCACTGCCGTATGGGAAGGACTGAGTCTTGCCGTCTTCAACTCAGCAAGTTTCGCTTCCTTAAGCTCCTCGATCCCATCCACAGGTAAACCCAAAGGGACATCTGAGCCCTGTTGTCTCGAAAAAAAGAACAGAAGCATGCGAGTGCCGCCATGGTTGACGAATTTGACAGATTCCGGAGCCCACGGCTGTGGCCGTGACTCTTTGCCGCTCGCACCTATAGCCGCGTAGGCCTGTTTGCTCAGAACTGTGCGCGTTCGCTTTCTTTCCATGATCTCTCCTACGGACATCTGCCGGTGTATTTCTTCGCCTGCCCTGCGATCGAGAATTCGATGGATCTCTCGTCTGGCAGATATTTAGCTGTTTTAACTAGCATGGCACCAGTGACGTTTGGCGCCGCTGGAACCACAAAACCATTCTGAGTGATCTGAACGTACTGATTTTTGAGGCAGCAATAGAGGTCCCGGCTCTCAGTGGCTTCCCAAAACTGGGCCCTGCAGTCATCGAGTTTGTCGAATACGGCGTCGATGCAGTCTTGAACGACCCTCCGCTTCGGCAGTGTTCCTGCTTCCAGTTGAACGCCGCCGATTTGGTCGGTCACGTAGGAAAAAAAGATCTTCAACTCCCATCCGTCACCTTCATGGTACGCATGAACGTGGGGCTCGCAATGCTCATTGCGGGTCAGCACTCGAACTTCAACCCCATCAAACGCGGCAATCTTGGTCTTTTTATCCTTCCCAGCCATCAACGAACTATAACCTAGCGGGTTAGGTTCTCGCGAACGCGCGAAGTTCCCCACCGCCTGGCCAGAGACCCCAAGGCTGAGCTTCGCATAAATCAGTGTGGAGTTAGTGCACACATACTTTTCAAACAAGCGAAATAGCAGTACACAGGGTGCGAGCGAAGCAGAGTCATTCTGGCTCTTGCTGGCTGCTGACCTAGTAGGCGGCTCTTACTTGCTCTCGCCAGGCACGTCGCCCTCGAGCGCCTTTCTGTCACGCCCAACGACCAGCTCAGGTCAGGTGGGTGCGTTCCTCCAGATGAAAAAGCTTACCTCCCTTGGCAGTCTAGGCAAGATCATCGTCCCCTTCCTCTGCGCCACCGCAGCAGTTAACTGCTCAGTGAATTTAGCCACGGTTTGTGGCTCTGACTTTTGCTTGCTGCCAGGCGCCACGTTCACATCAGGTTCTGGGGCGTCGCCTCCTCTGGAAATGCGGGTTTATCGCGCGGGAGTCTCCAGCGTGATCACTCGCTGGCGCGGGGCTGCAGGTGACGATGACCATGCACAACCGGCGGCGGCAGCAATGACAAGCAGGTCCTGCCCTCAACATGTATTGGACCCAGCGTCTGGCATGGCGCTAGGGAGCGGGCTTGCCAGCGCGTTTGGCTCTGAAGGTGGTTGATCTCGTCTGGGTCGATGCTCAAATCGGAGACAACACGGGAGCTCGATACACCATTGATGCACCCTTCATCGTTTTAGAATTTATCCTTGATATCATGTCAACGAGGCCAAATCCTCAATTGACTGTGACCATCAAGCGTTGTGAAATGCGCAGGGTACTTCGGGGTTATGATGGCAAATTACAAGTATCTTAGCTACTTGCATCAGAGCGACCATGTCGCATTTGATCAAATTCACTCCCGATGCAGGCATCACACTCAGGGATCTACAGGTGTGAAGGGTGTGGTGACAACGTGGCTTCAAACAGGAACGAGCCCCTACCGCCACAGAACCACCATCAGCATGCAGAGGCCCAAGGCGCGATTCGGTGGCGGTTGATCGCCGCGACAAAATAGCGCGATGAGCGCCAAGCGTCGTCGCAGGCATCATTGGCGCGTATCAATAGGAGTCCTGAATGCGTCTCGGACCGGTTGTTCCAATCCTGCGAATGTTCGACGAGGCTCGCACGAGGGCCTTCTACGTGGATTTCCTTGGCTTCGCGATCAACTGGGAGCATCGCTTCGCGCCCGACTTGCCGCTGTACCTCCAGGTGTCCCGTGGCGGTTGCGTCTTGCACCTTTCCGCACACCATGGAGATGCGACCCCAGGTTCTGCGCTGAGGATCGAGGTTGAAGCCCTGGACCCGCTGCATGCCGAGTTGCACGGCAGCTCATACACCTATGCGCGCCCGACAATTGAGCAGCAGCCCTGGAGTCGCGAGATGAGCGTCAAGGACCCGTCGGGGAACCGGCTGGTGTTCTTCGAGCGTCCGGCGCTGTGATGTGGAACCCCCCACTGGGCTTCTGTCGAGCGCTTGTGAGGGTATGAAAGGGCGCGATATCCGTCGCTTGCGAACTCGGATCGTGTTCATGGCGGCCCTGCTCGGCATGGCTCTGGGAGGTCAATGTCGCGCGTGGTCCTCGTCTGACGGCGTCCTGCCAAGCAGCCTTCCTCGATGGCTTGGCTTGGAATTTTCTAAACCTCACGATCAACAGAGGTTTGCTGTGGCGGGCACGTCGCAGGAACAAGGCGTCGAAAGCACACGTTCAGCCACGTAGCGGCCGAGCGTCGGAGCGAAAGACAATTAGGGGTGTCGACCGCTGCAGCAGAAACACCATCGACCCTAAGACGGGTAAGAAGAGGAGCCGGGCGTATGAAGATGACTGACCGCTTGGGGCGTGCTTCGGCTTCCGGGAGCTTTTATGGAGGCTTGATATCTGTGGTCCTGCTGGTGATGAGCAGCCTTCTTTTCGGAGGCGTTGGCGCATCGCCGTTGGCGGAAACTTTGCTAGTCGCATTCCTTGAAATTTCCACCCACGTTTTCGGAATCAAGCCGCCGCGAACGTTGTTGACTAGTGCCGTAACCTGCGGGTTGATGATCTATTTGGTGGTTTTCACCTACCGGGTCTTCAATCCCCATGAGCCGTGTCGCCTGCCAGCCCATGTTGAAGCCATGCGTGGCTCCGGGCATCTTTCTTTGCTGTCATTAGCCGTATTCTCAATCGTCTACTCCAAGTGGGCGTGAAGCGGCGAAGCGCATTTGATGTGGCGCTGCATATCTGGCTCACCTATTTACGCGCAGTGCGCCACAGTCGTGCACTCTCTCCCGAGCGCGCGCGCCGGTAGTCAGAAGTGGATTTTCTGGTATGACAAGGCCAACTGCGCCGGACGCCGGACCCATCGACCTCTGCCAAGGCGAGATCGACCTCTCCGATCAGATGGCAAGCGGTAGCGGCCCTATCGCCCATCCGGTCCCATTTACGTCTGCCGACGCGTTGGCTTCTTGCCTGATTGGTTCTCTTGAAGAATGCCGTTGATCACGATCGCCCATGCCTGCTCGAACGCCTCCTGTAGGGTCAGACCAGCTGATTGAAGAAACTCTGGGCGTCGCAATCGCAACGCAGCACCTAGTGCTACTTCAGTGACAACCCGCGCGTTACAGGGCACAAATTCTCCGGTACGAATGCCGGCCTCAATAAGTTCGCGCATGCCTTCGGCACGTGCTGCCTGATACCGATCAAACGCGACTCGAGCATCAGGTAGTGCAGTGACATCCTGCAAGAACGCTTCGCTCCAGGTTGAAGCCATCCTGCTGCCCACTTCTCATATAGGTCAGCTGACCCGGTGGCGATCGCGACCTGGCAGAGCAGCGACACGTACCCCCCGCTTCGATGTCTGCCACTTCGGCATCTGTAAGGCTTGCCTTGATCAGCTGATAGACGTTCAGAAGCCGCAAGGCGCGTCGAGGGGAGCCACCTGCAGCCCACGCTAGGTCGCGAAGCAGTGATCCCTCGGAATCCGTGATGCGCAGGTGCCTAGCAAGGGCGATATTCGAGGAGTCAAAATCGTCAGCGACTGACTTCTCTCCAGGGTCTAGAACGCTACGAGGTGCGGCGGTCTGCCGCTCAGCGAGTGGCGTGGAATTCTCGTTTGCGTCGCCAGTAATTTGCTCCGCTGACGGCGGCCCATGCTCGGGCGTGACGCCTGCGCCTACGGTCTCGCCGCGGGCTGATTCGCGTGCCGCGAGAAGCAGCTCAATCCGATGTTGCAGGAAATCGCCGCTGCTCGCGCGCGTCACAGGTCGAACCCAGTAAGGAATCTGAAAATTCTTCTCTAATCAATCCCGCGGGGAGGCGGCTCTTGGGCGGCTGTCTCATCGATCAGGCTGGCGTACTCTTTGGCCAACGCCCTGCTGACCCAGCGGACATCGACTGCAACGAAGACGACGAACAGCTTGAACGAGAGCAGCAGGTGAACAACCTGGAGGACGTCGACAACGGTCCTCGGCTGGCAGCGATCCAAGTCGTCGATGTAGAGGACGATTCTCTCGACCGTCTCGCCGGGCTCAGATTAGCATCGGTTGCCGTGGTGAGGCGAAGCTTCTGCTGCTCGTCCAAGGTCAATTTCTTGCCGTCGTCCGACGCCAGCAGCTGACAGACCCGCTTTTCGAAGTGCTCCTGATCCTCTGATCGGGTGCTGCGCACGGCGGCCATCTCCATCGCAGTCGTGAGCTCATCGAAGTCCCTGCGGATCGACGCCACAAGGCCCAAATGCTTGCTGTAAGTGTTGGCGCTCGCCCGCGCGCGAACAAAAGCAAGCAGCTGCCCGCGTCCCGTCGCGCCGTTGTAGTCGCGTGCGGCATCGCTGAGCCGCTCGGTCGCCTCGACAAGCCTTGCCTGCGCCTCCGCTACCTGCGCCGAGCTGCGCGCGAGGCGCTCCCGTTCTTCGGAACACTCCTTGTTCGGCGCGTTGATCTAGCTTACTTGATTAGGTGGTGAACAACTTCAGTAAGACGCCGTCTGGGATGGCATCGGGGTGTTGCGGGAGTCCATCCAGAATATCAACCCAAGGAGCTTTGTACTTCACGTAGGCGTGGCAAGACGGACGCACGATGGGATCGGTCTTCAATGTGCCGCTTCTTAGGGAGATGATTTCGGGTCGAGCGCTAGACTGGGAGTACACGGGTGAGCCGCAGGAACGGCAAAAGTACCTCCGCTTTGTAGCACTGGACTGATGAAAGGCGAGACTCTTCGGCCCTTTTTCTAAGTCGAGATGTGCCGACAGAACAAGCAGATTGGTCACGAAGGATGCGCCAGACGCAGCTCGACACACACCACAGTGGCAATGGTACATGAGGCGCGGTTGACACCGCAGTACATAGGAGACCTCGCCGCATTGACATTCACCATGAGTCATTCGCCCGCCATTAAGTAGCCCTGCGTGATGCATGTTGTGTACACCCGAGAGTAAATGTCAACAGATGGCCAGAGAAAAGACACGCTCGCGCGCGCGACCGTTATATCCCGTTTTATGTCCGAACACGTCCTTGCGAAATGATGTCTTGTGCGGCCGAATGGAGGTGCCCAAAACTGCACGGGCTTTTACCAGCCCTTGCTCGCGGAGCTGCCGACCGCAACCGCATTGGCTATCCCTATTTGGAGAGTTGATGAGCCGACCACCCGAAGGTCCTCGCCGTAGAGATTTGGCACTCAGTGAGGAATGCTCGACAGATGTACTTAACCGCGGCTTTTGCGGACGGCTGGCCACGATCGGCCCCGAGGGTTGGCCCTATGCCGTTCCCTTGCTTTACATATTAGAAGAAAAGACAGTTTTCGTGCATTTGGGGAGCATCTCTGGTCGATTGTCGGCCAATCTAGCACATGACAACAGAGTGTGCTTTGTGGTCGATGAGCCAGGTGAAGTGTACGGCTATGGGCGATTTGAGTGTGACAGCGCATTAGCATATACCAGCGTAATGGTTTTTGGTCGAGCAGAAGTTGTCCCAGGTCGAAAAGAGAAAAGCCGTTTTTGCGACCAGTTGATGCGTAAATATGGAAACGCGGTAAAGGGAAGACCGCAAGGGTTTTATCCGCGCCTCGACGCGATAAGCGTCTACGCAATCTGTATTGAGCAACTCTCCGGGAAGGAAATCGTGCTTCCGGCTGCTTCCGCGCGCTGGCCAGCACTGGATCGAACACTCTCGCCGCATGTGCAGATGCCTGCGAAGACCAACCTCTCCTCATGAGCTCAGCTTAATGCGGCACCGGCACTTCGCCTCATCCCGCACGTCTGTGTGGAAGCTAGCCAGCGGTCTGCCCCGATTCCTTCGTGGTCAGCCGCGATCTGCGCGAGCCCGTGTTATTTGATTTTCGGATCTCTGACCGGAACCGCATTGTCCGTTGACCAGCGGAACGCGGCAGACGGCGCAGTAGCAAGCCCACTGCAGCACTACGGCGCCTCGGGAGCGACATCGCCGCTGAAGTAACAAGTTCCTTCGCCAGTCGGCAAATGCAATGACGCGCCCGTATGCGCATTCGCCCCCCTTTTGGGGACGGTGGCATCGCCGTACGCTTCCGTGACGGAAAAGTTCAGAGGTGCAGAATGGCAGGCAGAGGCCGTAGCACCAAGACTCGGTTACCTGGAGTGTCTCTAGAGTCCTCAAAGTGGCGACGCTGACACAGAGCGCAACGGCTTACTTGACGACCCCAGCCACATGCAGAGACTGCCTGCAGACCACCGGCTCAAACCGAATGAGAACGTCTGTCGATTCTCAGCGAATCTCGCATGAATGGAAATCATGCAGTTCATTGCGCTTGCTGCTGGCCTTCCGCAGCTGAATGGTGGACGCATTCAGCGCTTCTATTTGTTCTCGGGATGATGGAGTCCAAAGAGAGTCGCGCATCTGGCGCACCGCGGGTCGTGGTCGACTGCAAACTCAAAGTGCGAGCGCATCAAACACGAGCAACGTTGCTTCGCCCGATACGCGTGAGCGATGTCGGACACCTGCAGGCACTTCGAAAAACTGTCCCGGGGCCAGTGCGACCGACTCCGAGTCCAGATCAATCATCACAGTTCCGGTCAGCACAAAGAAGCACTCGCTGGAAGTATGTTCGTGGAAGTCCCCAACTGTGCCCCTCATCACGCGGAACTTGAGGTTCACTCCATTGTGCGAAGTCAACCTTTGCGCGAACCAATTCTCCGGATGGTTCCGCTGAATTTCCAGAGTATCGACGGGAGGCTGCATGTGGGTCTTCTCGAGCTGTGACGTCAAATGTACCGGCGAGCACCAGCAGCCGTCAACGGGCATTGCACCGTTAGGCGCTTGCGAATAGACGCGCAGCGTGGATCCGCCAGCCCTGCGAGCCCTGCTGTACGTCAATCATAAGAACGTCTTCGTTCATCACCTGGAGCCCTCCTTCGCTGTCTAACGTGCGACTTGACCGTTGCACGAGATTCAGGTGCGCAAAGCGCCCGCACGTTCCTGTGCGTCAGTGTCGAAAACGGTGCCCGTTCGGGCTGCGCAACTTCGATGTCAACCTGACGTTGATCGAGCAGGGAGGTGCCTCGTCGCTACGCCACGCTCACTCGAAACCAAGACGAGCTCCTCTATTGCTGCAGGGGTTAACCGCCAGCAGTATCAATGCGCCGAACACAAGGCGCAACGTCGCGGCACCCGCGGTCCTCACTTCCTGAAATAGAGGCTTCGCGAGCGCGGCGCCCGCCTGAAAAGCATCCATTAAGCAGGCTGCTGGCAGCAGCGGCAGAAGCAGCGAGGCGCGAGCGGCCGCGCGCGGCCACCTCTTGGATGCAGGCACGCAGCTGCACGCCTTCAGTACATGTCGAGCACGGCGCCTTTGCTGGCGCTCGATGCGTTGAAGCCAAACTTCGCCTGCACTCCTCGCGTATACCTCGGAGCAGGAGGTCTCCAATCCCTGCGCCGAGCTGCCAGTTCTTCGTCGCTGACGTGCAAGTCAAGGCGCAATTCTCGCGCGTCGATGGTGATCTTGTCGCCGTCGTTCACAAGAGCAATCGTTCCGCCGGCGGCCGCCTCGGGAGCGACGTGTCCGACAACCATCCCCCATGTACCGCCAGAGAATCGCCCGTCTGTGATCAGGCCTACGCTCTCACCAAGGCCAGCTCCAACCAGCGCGCCCGTCGGCGCCAGCATCTCGGGCATGCCAGGGCCACCTTTCGGGCCGAGGTAGCGAAGAACCATCACGTCGCCCGCATGGATCCGCCCTTCGAGAATCGCCTGGAGCGCCGACTGTTCATCATCGAAAACGCGTGCTGGCCCAGTAATCACCGGGTTCTTCAGCCCCGTGATCTTTGCGACGGCGCCTTCTGGGGAGAGATTGCCCTTGAGAATGGCTAAATGACCCTGCTTGTACAGCGGCTCGTCGATCGTTCGGATCACCTCCTGTTCGGAAGCCGGAACCTTGGGAACACCCTCGAGAGTTTCGGCAATCGTCCGTCCAGTGATCGTCATACAGTCTCCGTGCAGCAGCCCTGCCTCTAGGAGGACCTTCATGACCTGTGGGATCCCACCTGCTGCATGAAGATCGACCGCCAGGAAGCGGCCGGATGGTTTCAGGTCGCACAAGACTGGCGTGCGCTTGCGAATCCGCTCAAAATCGTCAATTGACCATTCCACGCCCGCCGCCTGCGCGATTGCGAGGAAATGGAGGACCGCGTTGGTGGAACCGCCGGTTGCCATGATTACGGCTACGGCGTTCTCTATCGATTTACGAGTCACGATGTCCCTGGGCTTCAGGCCCAGTCGGACTGCTT
>Ga0256855_1000010_pt1 | contig 13483 bp, 9 predicted proteins | sample BONnt9_FD_181174 | JGI IMG/M metagenome (GOLD analysis project Ga0256855, IMG submission 181174) | Terrestrial sediment cell enrichment communities from Utah, United States - BONCAT_SYTO_Terrestrial_sediment - 9 | ecosystem: Environmental > Terrestrial > Deep subsurface > Rock core/Sediment... | reverse complement strand
GGCTCGGACGGGGACTACACGGCCAGTATCGCCTGGGGGTGGGTGGGCGACAACAGCAACCTGCTCCTTACCGCCGGATATCAGCACCGCTCCGAACTCACGACCCTGGATCGGGACTGGGCCTACCAACCTTATCTTACGAACCCGTCAGGCTACTCCGTGCTGGGGCAGCCGCCGTCGTTCCTGCCGCTGAGCGCGGCGGGTACCCCGACCGCTGGCGTGCAGCGCGACGCGAACTGCGCGGGCGTGGGCGGGTTCCCCGGCTTCAGCGGAACCACGCCGGCCTGCTATTTCACCTACATCCCCTTCGACAACCTGATCGAGGACGAAGACCGATTCCAGATCTACGGCGAGTTCAACGCCGACATCATGGAGAACACGCGCTTCCACATCGAGGCGCACTTCGCCAAGACCGACATCCCGCACATCCGGTTCTCGCCTGCGTTCCCCCCGATCCAGGGCCCCACCGGGCCGGGCAGCGTGGGTGTGTTCTCCACCCCCGTCACCAATCCCGGCGCGCTCACCGCCCTGCAGCAGGCGGGCTTGTCCGCCGCGCAGATCGCCGCGACCAACCGGATCTCGCTTACCCTGTTCCGTCCTCTGGGCGCGGGCGGCAACCCAATCTTTGGCAACGGCGGCCAGATCGGCTACCGCAACTACAACGTCTACCGGGTCTCGGCGAGCCTGACGGGCGACACCCCGTGGTGGGGGATCGGCTATGACTTCGGGGTCACCTATTCGCGCACGCGGAACAAGCAGAGCACGCCGGACATACTCATTGACCGGCTGCAGCGGGCGCTGAACGGCCTGGGCGGGCCCAACTGCACCGGGACGACGCCGGGGGCGAACGGCTGCCTCTACTTCAACCCGTTCTCGAACGCCTACGCCGGCAACCCGGTGCTCGGCCTGACGAATCCCGGGTTCGTCTCCGCCAATGCGAACAGCCCCGCGCTGGTGGCCTGGCTGTACGACCGCCAGCAGGAGACCACACAGGACCAGGACCTCTTCGTCGTCGATGCGGTGCTCAATGGAGAACTGCCGATATCGCTCCCTGGCGGCAGCATCGGCTGGGCGGCGGGCGCGCAGTACCGGGCCACCCGCTTCCAGTCGAGCCTCCGCAGCCCCAACCAGGACGCACGGATTACGCCTTGCCCTGTCCCCGGCGTTACGACCTGCGCCTTCCCCACCGGCCCCTACATCTTCCTGGGCCAAGGCACGCCGACGACGCTGGACGACTCGGTCTACGCCGTCTTTGCTGAATCGAGCCTGCCCATTACGGACGCCCTGACCGCCCAACTGGCGATCCGCTTCGAGGACTACGGCGGACAGACGGGCTCCACCACCAATCCAAAGCTCGCCCTGAAGTGGCAGCTGACGGACAACGTGGCGCTGCGCGGCTCGGTGGGCACGACCTTCCGCGGACCTACGCCGGCGAACCGCTCCAGCAGCGGGGTCACCGGCCTGTCGGGCATCACCGCTGCGGGCAACAACTTCAAGTCCGTCGACTTCACTGGCAACCCGGCGATCGGGCCGGAGAAGGCGATCACCTACAGCGTGGGCGCCATCTTCGAAGCCGGCAACTTCCGGGCCATCATCGACTACTGGAACTTCAAGATCGAGGACCAGATCACGACAGTGCCGGCCAACGTCATCGCGACCGCGGTGGCCGGCGCCGGCAACGGCACCCAGTTCGTCAACTGCGCCAGCGCACTGCGGAACCTCATCACCTTCAACAACAACAACACCTGCACGCAGGGCGTGACTGTCGGCAACGACATCCAGCGCGTCCGGTCGGACACCGTGAACGGGCCGGAGATCAAGATATCCGGCGTCGACGCCAACCTCGATTTCAAGACGGACGACGTGTTCGGCGGGAGTGTCGGGGCGGGGGCGTCCATCAGCTACTACCTGACCTACGACATCGCCGAATTCCGGTTCAACGGCGCCCTGGTCTCGCCCGGATACGCGGCTCTGGGGTTCGCCAACTACGACCGCTTCCCGGGAACGGTCTCACGCTGGCGGGCGAATGCTTACTCGGAGTACAGCAATGGCCCGCACAACCTGCGCGGCGATCTGACCTTCATCGATGGCGTGGCCGACAACCGCGCGATCATCCAGGTGCAGAACACGACCGGGGCCGCCCAGCCGGTGTTCTTCGGCAACAAGGTTGACGACTTCTACAGCCTCGATCTGACGTATCGGTTCGAGCTCGACGAAGGCACGAGCTTCACGGCGTCTGTCTTCAACGTGTTCGATCGGGAACCGTCAGCAGCGCGGCTCGAGATCAGCTACGACCCCTTCATCGGAAATCCCTATGGCCGCACCTACAAGGTTGGGGTGCGCAAGAAGTTCTGATCAGTGCGGACGCCGCGGCTTCAGCCGCGGCGTCTGTCGCCGTCGACTGTGGCGCGCGTGTAACAATGTGATCGCTGTGGCAGAAAGGCTCTAGGCGAACCGGCGTTGCCGTTTAATGATCCCCTCCGCTCCAGAGCCGGAAATCCCCTGCATAAGAAAGGGGAAGCGCTGCTGGGGGGGAGGAACATCTCATGACGAAGAGCAGGTATTTCTGCGGTGGCTCGCTGTTGGCCGCCATTCTGGCGCTCGGCGCCGTTTCCCAGGCCCACGCCCAACAGCCGCCCCCTGGCGGCCGTCCAGCGGGGGCGCCAACCGCCCCGGCTGATGTCGAGGAGGTGGTCGTCACCGGGTCGCTGATTCGCGGCACGCCGCTCGATGCGGCCCTGCCCGTGGAGGTCTATTCCCAGGAGGAGCTGGAGAAGCAGGGCGCGCCCACGGCGCTCGAATTCGCCAAGACCCTGACCATCTCCGGCCCGACCACCGGTGAGGCCTATTACTTCAGCGGCGCGGCCACGACCGGCTCGGTGCGGTTCAACCTGCGCGGCATCGGCTTCGACAAGACGCTGACCCTGCTGAACGGCCGCCGCGGCAGCCAGAACACCTCGAACATCCCGTCGATGGCCCTGGCCCGGACCGAAGTGCTGAAGGATGGGGGCGCGGTGACCTACGGCGCCGACGCCGTGGGCGGCGTGGTCAACTTCATCACCCGCAAGAGCTTCGTCGGCTTGGACGTTATGGCTCAGTACAAGTACGTCGACGGGTCGGACGGCGACTGGTCGCTTGGGGTCCTTGGCGGCTGGGGCGAAGGCGACGTCAACTTCCTGTGGTCGGCAGAGTGGGAGCACCGCTCGCGCCTGAACTCCCTCGAGCGGGACATCACCAACGCCTCGCTCACGCCGAACTCCACGCCGGGCGGCTACAACTCCGCGCCCTGGTCGACCCTGACCAACCTCGCCGGCTGGACGCCGCGCGGCGCGCTGCCGGCGGTGCCCAGCGTGGCCAACGAGTTCGGCACGGCGCTGGCCGCTCCGCTCTCCGACTTCACGCCCGCCAGCTGCGCTGCAGTGGGCGGCCGGTACGACAACACCTTCACCTGCGCCTACAACTACATCCCGTACTACAACCTGGTCGAAGAGAACGACATCTACCGGGTCTACGCGCAGCTGAACGCCAAGATCACCGACAACATGGATTTCCATGCCGAGGTGTCCTACGGCCAGGTGGTCTCGCCGCAGGTGTTCGGCTCGCCGGCCCAGCCGGTGATCCGCGGTCCGGCGCTGGCGACCGGCGCGACGAACCAGTTCTACGTTCCGATCACCAACCCTCACGCGGCAGCGTTCGCGGCGCGGACGGGGGCTCCCGCCACGACCCAAGGCTTCACTCCGACCACCTACCGCGCGTTCGCGCACGGCGGTAACCCGCTCTTCGGCGAGGGGAACGGCTTCGGCGTGCCCAGCCGGATCGACAACCAGGTATTCCGTGTCTCGGCTGGCCTCAGCGGCACGCTTGGAGAATGGGCCGGCCCGTTCGGCACGATCGGCTACGACGGCGCGGTCACCTTCAATTACGCCAACCTCTATGCCGACGCCGCCGACATCATCGGCTATCGCCTGCAGGAGGCGCTGAACGGCTTCGGCGGCCCGAACTGTAACGCTCCGGATCTGGATCCTTCCCGCTTCGGGACCCAGAACGCCGCCGCGGCCGGCAAGAACGGCTGCCTGTGGTGGAACCCCTTCGCCACGAACTTCGCCAGTCAGCCCGAGCGGAACCTCGCAAACCCGCAGTACGTGGCAGGAACGGAGAACCCGGCAGAACTGGGCCGCTGGCTGTTCGACCAACGGGCTGACGAAACGATCACGAACAGCCTGACGTTCGACCTGGTGTTCAATGGCGGCACGCCGCTCACCCTGCCGGGCGGCCAGGTCCGCTGGGCCGCCGGTGTGCAAGGCCGCTCGCTGGAGTTCCGTGAGCAGGTCCAAAGCCCGTTCTACAACGGCAGCACGCCCTGCGAGTACCCGACCAACTTCACGAGCGCGAATGGGGCGGGCAGCCAGAACCTGCCGGCCAACCCGCTACCGACCACCAACCCGAACTTCCGCGGGTGCACGCCGGACAGCCCGGGACCGTTCGTCTTCTTCGGGACCAACCCGCCGGACTATGAAGACCAGCAGCAGTTCTCCTACTTCGGCGAACTGCAGGTGCCGGTGTTCGATACCTTGAGCTTCCAGCTCGCCCTGCGCCGCGAGGAGTTCTCCGACGACCTCTCCGCCACCGTCTACAAGGTGGCCGGCAAGTGGAATGTCTGGGGCCCCCTGACCCTCCGCGGCTCCTACGGCACCAACTACACCGCGCCGCCGCTCGGCACGACTCCGGGCGAGGTGAACAACGCGGTCCGCAGCTACACCGTGGCCGCCGGCAACTGGCTGGGCGCGCAGTTCGTCACCGACTCCAGCCTCAAGCCGGAAACGGCGAAGGTGTGGAACGTCGGCGCGATCTGGCAAAGCCGCGGCTTCGCCGACGATCACAACGTTCAGGTGATCGTCGACTACTTCAACATCGAGACGCAGGACGAGATCGGCCAGATCGCCGACCCGAACCAGATCGCCAACCTGGTGTTTAACGGGCCGGCGCTCAGCGCGGCCACCGGCGGCAGGATCACCACCTGCGACCCGGCGGTCCAGCCGCTCCTGAACCGCGTCACCTTCAACGCCGGCTGCACCGTCGGCATGGGCGCCGTCGGCAGCTTCTCGTCCATCCAGACCCGTGTCGGCAACGGCCCCGGCCAGACGACCAACGGGTTCGACGTCCAGGCGTCCTACTCGCTGCCGATCTGGAACGGCGACCTGACCTTGGGCCTAACCGCCACCAAGGTGACGGAACTGCGCACCGGCCCGACGTCGCTCGACGGCGTGGTCGTCTCCACCGGCGACGACCGTCTGGGCACGCTGAACTTCGCCACGGTCGCGGCCGCCGCGCCGGAACTGCGGGCCAACTTCAGCGCCAACTACGCGCTGGGCCGGCAGAACTTCCGACTGGGCGTGGGCTACGTCTCGGCGGTGACCGACGAACGTGCAGGGATCCAGTACGGCGAGAGCGGCGAGGAGTGGATCGCCGTCGACCTGACCTACCGGTTCGAACTCAACGACAACACGTCCTTCACGGCCAGCGTCGGCAACCTGTTCGACCGCGATCCGCCGCCGGCTCAGGAAGAGCTCGGCTACGATCCGCGGCTGGGCAATGCGCTCGGCCGGACCTTCGAGATCGGCGTCCGGCACTCGTTCTAGACGCCGGACCGGATCTGAACTGACGGGAGGGCGTCGGGCCGCAGGGTCCGGCGCCCTTTCCTTTGGCCCCTTACGGGCGGCCACGCTTGGGCAGGGCGGCCACTTCGGCCGGCGTCAGCTTGCGCACGGCGCGCACCGTGCAGCGCTGCGGGCCGATGCTGGTCTGGGTGACGATCTCGGCGTCCATTCCACTGCAGATCGTGGACGAGCGCCGGCTGACCAGCGCGATCCGTTGAGACCAGTCGATCTCCGGACAGGTCCCGAACATCTCGAACTGGAAGACGTCGCGCGCGCCGACGCGGACGTTCACCGTCCGATCGTCCACGGCCGAGAAGCCGCTGGCGCTGCGGGTCCAGAAGCATTGGCGCGGCGCCTGGGGCTTGGCGTCCAGCTCCACCGGAGAGGTGGCGGAGGCGAGTTGCGGGGCGGCGCCGATGGCGATCAGAGCGGCCAGAGGCGCCGCCCAAAGGAGTTTGTTCTTCATCTCTTCGGTCCCTGGCATGGGCGTCCCCCGAAGACCGCGCAATATAGGGCGAGGTTCCCCGATCAGGAATGGCTGCGCCGCGCCGCGCGCCGGGCGAACCTCTCCGGATCCACCAGGTCTGCGAGGGGGGCGAGGAGGGGCGACGGCGCACCTAGCGCGAGAGCGGCCACATGCTCTCCCAGCAGGGGAGCGAAGCAGAAGCCGCGCGATCCGAGGCCGGTGAGGGCGAAGAGGCCAGGCGCGATCTCGCCTGCGATCGGCAGCCGGTCGGGCGTCGCGGCCCGGATCGAGGCGCGGCCGCGGAGCTCCGCGCCACACAGGCCTGCGGCAAGCCCGGGGAAGGCCTTGGAGAGGGTCTTCAGGTTGCGGTCGTGGTCCTCGTCCCGGACCTCCCGACCCTCGTCGTCCCGGTCGTGGGTCGCCCCGAAGAGAATGCCTTTGGCCGTCGGCGCGACGTAGCCGCCCCAGGCGGTCGGGGGCGGCGTCTCGGCGGGAAAATCTTCGGTCCAGCTCACCTGTCCGCGGACGGACTGCAGGGGCAGGCCCTCGGCCAGTGCGCGCGTCTCCGTTCCGGCGGCCAGGATGACGGCGTCCGCGCGCAGCTCATCGCCATCGGTCAGCACGCGCCACCCGTCGCTGTGGGGTCCGCTCAGCCGGCTCTGGCAGATCCGGTGTGCGCCGATCCAGGCGGGGAGCGCCTTGGCGGGCTCCACGACCAGGGCCTGATGCTGCATGAGCCCATCCTGCACCGCTTCCAGCGTCCCTGGCTCGAAGAGGTCGGAGGCGGCGATGCGCGCGAAGCGCTCGGCGTCTCGAGGCGTCGCTGGGAGTTGGAAGACCCCGTGGCCGGTGGTCCATTCGAGCTGGTAGAGCTGCACGGCGCGGCGGAAGGCTTGGGCGAAGAGCTCGGACGGCGCGCCGCCGCCGGCGTCCAGGCGGGGCGTGACGAGCGCTACGGGATTGCCCGACGCGCCTGCGCCCAGGCGGAACTTCTCGAACACCACGACCCGGGCGCCCAGCGCCCGCACCGCCCGTGCGGCGCTCGCCCCGGCGATGCCGCCGCCGATGATGGCCACCGTCTTTGACCCGGGGGAATGGGCCGCCTGCCCTGGGAGGCGCGCCTCGAGACGCTCGCGCTTCCGGCCGAAGCCGGGCTGCTTGACCACCTCGAAGCCAGCGGCCGCGAGGCCGCGCCGGACGTGGCCCGCCACGGTGAAGGTCGCGGCTCGGGCGCCGGGCGCTGAGCGCGCCCCAACCAGGGCCAGGACCTCGTCGCGCCACATCTGCGGGTTAAGCGCCGGCGAGAAGCCGTCGAGGAACCAGGCGTCGGCCTTGCCCGACCAGCCGGCCAGCGCCGGCTCCACGTCCATGATCGCCAGGTCGAGGATCGCCCCGGCTTCGGCGATCTCGATGCGGTGGACGCCGCGGGCCTGCCCCGGCCAGCAGCGCAGGATCAGCTCGGCGGCATGCGCGATCTCGGGCCACCGGGAGAGGGCGCGCTCCGCCTCCTCCCCCCTGATCGGATGGGCCTCGACGGAGAAGACGTGCAGCTGCGCGCCCGGCGCGCGCGTGCGCATCCAGAGGTCCAGCAGGGCCGCGATATTCAGGCCGGTGCCGAACCCCAGCTCGCCCACCACGAACCGGCCGCGACCTCGCCAAGCCTCCGGCAGTCCGCAGCCCTGGAGGAACACCGCGCGCGTCTCCGCCAGTCCGTCCTCGGCGGAGAAGTAGACGTCGCCGAAGAGCCGCGAGCGCGGCTGGCCGTCTTCGGTCCAGTCGAGGGGGCTTTCCGGTCCGGTCATGGCGCAAAGAAAGAGGGCCGCCCCTTGCGGAGCGGCCCTCTCCTAACCCAACGGGCGTAGGAAGCTTAGTGCTTCTCGGCCGGAGCGGTCGTGGTCGTCGTGGTGGTCGACGCGCCAGCGGCCGGAGCCGTGGTCGAGGTCGTCGCCGCGGCGTCGCCGGTGGCCGGAGCCGTGGCGGTGTCGCCGGCGGCGGCAGCGGCCTGGGCGGCGGCGTCCGCAGCCGTGGCGGCGGCGTTCTGGGCGGTGTCGGCGGCGGCCGCGGCGGTGTTCGCCTCGGCGCTCGCGTCAGCGGCCTTGTCTTCGGCCTTTTGTTGGCAGGCGGCGACGCCCAGCACGGCCACGGCGGCGCCGGCGATCGCCAGCTTGCGGAGAAGTTCGGTCATATCCCTGATCCTCTGGTCTTAAGTGTCACACGCCGGCCCAGGCGATTGCGGAGTCCCGCCCGGCGCGAGTCCGACTATGCCCCGATCTTACGCAGGGGCAAGGCCTTTCTTCACGGTTTCGTGATCACTTTTGACGCGGGTCGCGTCAGGCCTCGTTGGGCAGGTTGCCCAGCGCCTCTTCCAGTTCGAGGAAGCTCGGCTGCGCCTGAGACGGGACGTTGCCGCGGCCGATCTCAACCGAGATCTGCGCGGCGTTGCCGTGCAGGTGGGCCACCAGCACCGCCTGGATGATCTTGTAGAAGGAGCCTTCCTCTTCGGTGACTTCCTTCATGCGCGTGGCCATCGGGCCCACCATGCCGTAAGCCAGGAACACGCCCAGGAAGGTGCCCACCAGGGCGCCGCCAATCATCTCGCCCAGGATCTCAGGCGGCTCGGTGATGGCGCCCATGGTCTTGATGACCCCCAGCACGGCGGCGACGATGCCGAGCGCCGGCAGGGCGTCAGCCAAGCTCTGAAGAGCGTGCGACGGGGCTATGGCCTCGTGGTGGTGCTTCTCGAGCTGCTTTTCCATCGCGTCTTCGACCTGGTGGGGGTCCTCCAGGTTCATGGTCATCATCCGCAGGGTGTCGCAGATGAAGTCGATGGCGAAGTGGTCCTTCATGATCTTCGGGAAGCGCGTGAAGATCGAGGACTCCTTGGGGTTCTCGATGTGGCTCTCCAGGGCGATCACGCCCTTGGTCTTCATGGTCTTGGTGAGCAGGAAGAGCAGCGCCAGGAGGTCGCGGTAATCGGCGGCCTTCCATTTCGGCCCGCCGAAGACCTTCCCGAAGCCGCCGAGGGTGCCTTTGATCACCGGCATGGAGTTGGCGATCATGTAGCTGGCCACGCCCGCGCCGGCGATGGCCATCATCTCGTGGGGCAGGGCGTGCATGATCACGCCCATGTTGCCGCCGGAAATGATGTAGCTGCCGAACACCAGGGCGAACAGCAGCACCAGGCCGATGATCTGGAACATGGACTCGCAGGGCTCCCCTTAGCCGACGGAGCTTCGCCGTTAATGTTTAATGGCCGGTGAGCAGCAATGAGGGTGGCGCCCCGCCGGCCTCGGCCTTAAGCCCGGAGCGATGCCCCGCCGCTCCGCGCCGCAGCCCGAGCTCACCCTGCCGAAGGGCTCCTTCGCCATCATCTTCGGCGTCTCGCTGGCGACGGCCATGGGCAACACCGGGCTGATCAGTGTGCTGCCGGCCATCGGCCGCTCGATCGGCATCCCCGACGAGATGGTGGTGGCGATCTTCTCGCTCTCGGCCCTGTTGTGGGCCTTCTCCTCGCCCTGGTGGGCGAGGGCCTCGGACCGCTACGGGCGCAAGCCCCTGATGATCGTGGGGCTTTCAGGCTTCATGGTCTCCATGGCGCTTTGCGGCGTAGTGGTGAGCGCCGGCCTGCGGCACTTGGCGGCCCCGGTCGTCATTTTCGTGCTCTTCCTGTTGGCCAGGGCCCTCTTCGGTCTCTTCGGCGCGGCGTCGAACCCCGCGACCCAAGCCTATCTCGCCGAGCGCACGGCGCCCGAGAAGCGCACCCAGGCGATGGCGAGCCTCGCGGGCGCGTTCGGGCTGGGCACGGTCATCGGGCCCTTCCTGGCGCCTCTCTTCATCCTGCCGATCGTCGGCCTCGCCGGCCCGCTGTTCAGCTTCTCGCTGATCGCGCTCGCCATGCTGGTGGTGGTCTGGCGGATGCTGCCGGACACCCCCGTGCCCGAGGAAGCCAGACGCCCGCGTCGGCCGGTGGTCGGCGGCCCCCGCGAGAAGCCCATGTGGCGCGATCCGCGGGTCACCCCCTTCCTGATCTACGGCTTCGTGGTGGCCAGTTGCCAGACGGCCCAGGCCCAGACCCTGGGCTTCCTGATCATCGACAAGCTCCAGTTCTCGCCGGCGCAGGCGCAGGGCTTCATCGCCATCGCCATGATGTTCGGCGCGGTGGCGGGCCTGCTGGCCCAGTGGGGCATCATCCGCATGTTCGAGATGACGCCGCGCCAGCTGCTGCGCTGGGGCGTGGCCGTGGCGGCGCTTGGCAACCTGGTGGTGGCGCTCTCCCCCGACTACTGGACGGTGGTGGCCGGTTACGCCGTCTCCAGCCTGGGCTTCGGCCTGGCCCGACCGGGGTTCACCGCGGGCGCGTCGCTGGCCGTCAGCATGGGGGAGCAGGCCCGCGCGGCCGGCGCCATCGCGGCCGTCAACGGTATCAACGTGGTCCTGGCGCCCCTCTTCATGAGCCTCTACCGCTACATGGAGGCGGGGCCGTTCCTGCTTTCCATGGTCCTGCTGATCGGTATGGGGATCTACGCCTTCACCAACCCGCAGCTCCGGAACGCCGAGCCGGAGCCGGTCAGCCGCGAGGCTGCGACCATGGCCACCATCGAGAAGTCCGACGAGGGCGGCGCGCCCTAGCCGACGCCGGCCTCCGTCTTTAGGCGCTGCACCATGGCCGGCGAGAGGTAGCCGTCGGCCACCAGGCCGCGGGACTTCTGCCAGTTGCGCAGCGCCGCCCGCGTGCCCGCGCCCACCACGCCGTCGGGCTTGCCCGGATCGAAGCCCAGCGCGGCCAGGGCGCGCTGCGCCGTCATGCGGTCGACTAGCGCCAGCGGCGTCTCCTGGGGCCAGGCGCGAGCGAGCTTCGACTGACCGGAGAACCCGTCGGCGAGCAGCCCCACGCCGAGCGCATAGGCCAGGGAGTTGTTGTACCTGCGGATGGCGAAGTGGTTCGGGAACAGCAGGAAGGCCGGCCCGGCCGCACCTGAGGGCGCCACCAGCTGGGCCTGGCCGGAAGCGTCGGCGGCGGTCCAGGGCAGGCCGTCGGCGCGCTTGACCCCCTTCGCCTCCCATTCTGCCGGCGTGAGGCGCGGACCCTCGGTGAGGCTCCAATCGAAGCCGTCGGGCACGGTCACTTCCCGCGCCCAGCTCTGACCGCGCACCCAACCCGCCTTGGAGAGCAGGTTGGCGGCCGAGCCCAGCGCATCGGCCCGCGAGCCCCAGATGTTGCGCTTGCCGTCGCCGTCGAAGTCCACGGCGGTCGTGGTGAAGGTCGAGGGGATGAACTGGGTCTGCCCCATGGCGCCGGCCCAGGAACCCTTCAGCTGGGCCCGGCTCACTTCGCCGTTCTGGATGAGCTTCAGCGCCGCGATCAGCTCGCCCTCGGCCCAGTCGCGCCGGCGGCCCTGAGCGGCCAGGCTGGCCACGGAGCGGATAACGTCCATGTCGCCCTGGATGGCGCCGAAGCCGCTCTCTATGGCCCAGATCGCGATGACGATGTCGCCGGGGACGCCGAACCGCTCTTCCAGGCGGGGCAGGAAGTCCAGCTCACTCTTGCGGCGCTGGCCGATCGCCATCCGGTCGGCGCTCACCGTGCCCTGGATGTAGGCGCTGATCGGACGCGAGAACTCCGGCTGGCGGCTGTCGAGGTTGGTCGCCCGCGGGTCGGGCCGCAGGCCCGCAAGCTCGCGGTCCAGCACCTCGCGGCGCACACCGGCGGCCAAGGCGCGGCCGTAGAACTCCTGCGACCAGGCGTCGAACACCATGTCGCCCGAAGCGGTCGGCGGCTGTATCGGCTGCACGGGGGCCGGCTCGCTCTTCGCCTGCGGCAGCTCCGCAGGCGGAGAGGTGGCCGGCGTGGGCGGCTTGTTGGCCGGCGTGGCGCAGCCGGCCAGGACGTAGAGGAGAATCAGTGCGTATCTGCGGCGCATCCTGGGATTCTAATCGCGCTCGATTCCGGCCCAAACATGACAACGCGCCCGATCTCGAAGCGTTGACTCCGCAAGGCTTGGACCGTATATGCGCCGGCTCTCGTTTCATCAGCGGACGCCGCGTGCGGCCGCGCGTCCGGACTAAGGTCATGAAGGTCAGAAGCTCGCTCAAGTCGCTCAAGACGCGTCACCGCGACTGCAAGCTCGTGCGCCGCAAGGGCCGGGTCTACATCATCAACAAGACCGACCCGCGCTTCAAAGCCAAGCAGGGCTAAGCGCCGTCCGACAGGGCGACCATGTCTGCGAAGGCGGTCGTCTGGGACTTCGGCAACGTCATCGTGCGCTGGAACCCGCGCACGCTCTACGAGAAGATCTTCACAGATCGGGCCGAGTGCGACCGGTTCCTCGCTGACGTCTGCACGCTCGCCTGGCACGCGGAGACGGACCGCGGCCTCTCCTTCGCCGAGAACTGCGCGCGCCTCGTCGCAGCCCACCCGCACCACGAGCGCGAGATCCTCGCCTGGCATCAGCGCTGGGACGAGATGTTCTCCGGTGCGATCCCCGAGAGCGAGGCGGCCATCGAGGATCTCCACGCCCGCGGCGTGCCTCAGTACGGCCTCTCCAATATCTCCACCGAAACCATCGAGAGCACGCGCGCCATGAGCCCGGCGTTCGCCCGGCTCTCCGACGTGATCGTCTCCGGCGAGGTGCGCCTCATCAAGCCCGACCCGGCCATCTTCCGCCTCGCCTGCCAGCGCTTCGGCTACGCCGCGGGAGACCTCCTCTTCATCGACGACAGCCTAGCCAACATCGAAGCCGCCGCAGCCCTGGGCTTCGACGCCCATCACTTCACCGATCCCGCAGCCCTCCGGCCGGCCCTGGAGGCAAGGGGGCTGCTCTAGGCGCCGTTCCTGACCAGGTCGAAGAACTCCTGGCGGGTCCTCGGGTCGTCGCGGACCTCGCCCAGCAGGGAGCTGGTGGTGAGCCTGGAGCCCGGGGTGTTGACGCCGCGCATGGTCATGCAGCTGTGCTCGGAGACCAGCACGACGCCGACGCCCTTGGGCTGCAGGATGTCCTGGATGGCCTCGGCGATCTCGGCGGTAAGCTTCTCCTGGATCTGCAGGCGCCTCGCGAAGCCGTTCACCACGCGGGCGAGCTTGGAGATCCCCACCACGCGGTTCCTCGGCAGGTAGCCCACATGAGCCTTGCCCAGGAACGGCAGCATGTGGTGCTCGCAGAAGCTGACCACGCGGATGTCCTTCAGGATCACCAGCTCGTCGTAGCCGCCCACCTCCTCGAAGGTGCGCTCCAGGTACTCGCGCGGATCGGCCTCATAGCCCTGGAAGAGTTCGCGGTAGGCCTTTGCAACGCGCTTCGGGGTCTCCAGCAGGCCCTCCCGCGCGGGGTCGTCGCCGGCCCATTCGATGAGCGTCCGGACG
>Ga0256855_1000009_pt1 | contig 13728 bp, 11 predicted proteins | sample BONnt9_FD_181174 | JGI IMG/M metagenome (GOLD analysis project Ga0256855, IMG submission 181174) | Terrestrial sediment cell enrichment communities from Utah, United States - BONCAT_SYTO_Terrestrial_sediment - 9 | ecosystem: Environmental > Terrestrial > Deep subsurface > Rock core/Sediment... | reverse complement strand
CTATCGGAGAGCATGAGAAGCGGGCATTCAATGAAGAGACGGCCTACGCGCCGAGAAATCCTTACTCTGCGAGTAAAGCGGCAAGCGATCACCTCGTGCGCGCCTATCATGAAACCTTTGACCTCCCAATTACGATAACCAACTGCTCGAATAACTTCGGTCCTTATCACTTCCCAGAGAAGTTCATCCCCCTTGCGATCACGAACCTTCTCGAGGGAAAGAAGATCCCCGTCTATGGTGAGGGCAAACAGTCCAGAGACTGGCTCTATGTCGAGGATCACTGCAGAGCGATAGATGTGGTGCTCCAAAAGGGGCGGGTAGGGGAGACCTACTGCGTCGGAGGAATGCACAGCGAGATTAGGAATATCGACGTCGCAAAGCTTATCTGTAAACTTCTTGATCGTGATCCCGCTGATTCAATCACCTTCGTTCCCGATAGACTAGGACACGATTTTAAGTACGTTGTCGACTGGTCAAAGATCAATCGAGAGCTCGGATGGGAGCCCGAGTTTGAGTTTGAGGAGCGCCTTAAAGAGACCGTCGAGTGGTATAAGAATAACCGAGAGTGGTGGCAGCGAGTAAAAACCGGTGCCTACAGAGATTACTACGAGCGTCAATACGGAAAAGCTGTCTAGCGACTCCGAGCGCTCCGAGAAAGGAGCGCTCATTTTCCTCCTCCCCGAGTGTGTCGGAAAAAGGGTGTCGTCATGGCAACAATTCCGTCTATAGTCTTCCCCAATTCACCCTAACACTTCTCTCACCTCTCACGGGAGACTCTATGCCGCAGCAGCAAAATGATGATCTTGGGGGTTATAGGCAGAAAGGTTCTAATGATCAAGGCCTGAATAATCTGAAGGTCCCTCCTCCTCGGGAGTTCATGGAGTTCCTTGGATACGATCGCTGTCCACTCACCCTCCCAAAGCTCATTCCCGGGGAGGGGACTAATATCCTTTATCTTCCCTGGATTCATCAGCCCGATAAGGTTCCTCTCGTTCTTAAGGAGATCCAGGCCGCCCTGGAGTTAAGGCCGAATACGAAAGCGGTAATCGTATTGAGTGAAATGGTGGGACCAACCAAGGAGGAGAAGGAGGAGTTAGAGCGCACTGTTGATAGCGCTGTCAATTCAGAGGTAGGTACAGCATCGAAGATCTACAGAGAGATGCACGAGTCGAGATACAATGGGGCGAAGATTAATCCGCTTCTCTTTGAGAAGATCAAAGCGTTCCGCCAGATAGCGTGGGATGGAGTCGAAGGGCAGGAGACGTTCCAGAATAGTTGGCAATCTTTCTTCGGGTCATTAGTCCCCGGTGGGAAGAACCAGGTCAAAAGCCCGCCGACCCCAGTGTTTGTTAAGTTCCTCGACATCACCGATAAGAGAGACACCGAAGCGATATTGCAGGTACTCAAGGAGGAGATCCAGGCACAACAGCTTCGGAACTCGCTCAATAAAGTAACCTTATCAAGCCTCCGTCAGCAATTTGGTGTGGCTCCTAACGCACCTGACGCTGAACGGCTGAGAGCTGCCGAAGAGATGAGGGAGTTCGTTCTCGATCTCACCTCACAGGAGCAGTCGCTCCTTACCAAGCTCATCTCACCCCTTAGAAACCGCACCATGGCGAGACAGATCGATGAAGAGAGAAAGAACGCATCTGACGAGCTTTTGGTGGTACTCCTTGGGGCGGGACACTCCGGTGTGCCGTATCTCGAGAGCAGGAAAGATGATGTAGCGATTCGATACATCGGGCTTCCTGACGACTTCCTCGAGAAATTGCCGGAGTCGTTTAAGCACCAGTCCTTTAGCTCGCTCAGGATGAATGCAGCGATGTTACGAGTACAGGGTGCTGCCATTTCAAATGATCTCCTGAAACGTGCCCTTATCGAGCCCTTCGTCTCGCAACGGATCACCTCATCGTTGAATTCGTTTCCATGGAATAAGAGTAAAGAACTTCATGAAGAGATCCAGAGCACAGAGGCGATCGAGCTTATCGTTCGTACAACTCTTCTTATGCTTCCCGAAGAGGAGATGGATAAGATGCTGAACGCGCTCTGTATTGCCCCCTTCAACGAGGTCTTCGATCCTCAACCGTCACTGACCCTGGGGCAGCTTCACGGAGCCCTTGTCGATGACTGGCTGATGCGTACCCATCCGGATTTTGCCAAAGGGCGAAAGTCGATGGACTATGCAGCCTTCGCAAACTACATCTATGAGCGATACCTCGAGGTGTAGCTGAAAATAAAAGCTTTCGACTCCTTGCGTTGGAAGCTTTTCCAGTATAAGAACTTAATATGATCTTTTTTGCAGCCACTCCTTCTAGCTCTTCTGACGTCCGCAACGGGACGAACGGTCGCGCTATGGAGCAGTTCCGTATGATGTCGATGTGCATGCACATGGATATGATAGTGGCTGCTTAGGACCCTTCTCTTTGATCCTGGCAGCCGATCCTGAGGGCTGCCAGAGGTACCATCTCCCTACTCATCCCTCAAGATCCCCAGTATCAGAGATACGATTTTGTATTTCCTCTTGAGGAGAATCTCATGGTTCACGACAAACTTAGGGAAAGCTGCACGGTGGATCGTCCATCCACCTGGTCGCAAGCTAAGAACTCACTCATCTCGCCACTCTACCTCACCACCGTTTTCGGGTATCGTTCCTCTTCAGAGCTTATAGCGTTTAATGAACGAAAAAGGAGCGAGAAGGGATTACGGGATGCTGATTACGGGAGATACAGCAATCCAACGGAACAGGCGGTAGAGGATGCGATTGCAGAGCTCGAGGGCGCAGAGAGCGCACTCCTGTACCCGTCCGGAATGGCGGCCGTCACCTCTACCCTTCTTGCTATTACCCTCGCTCACCAGGCGGTCCACCTCATAATAGGAGCTGAAGGCTACAGAAAGACCCGTGAGTTTGCTGATAACGATCTATCTCGGCTCGGCGCTACCATAACTTATATTGCTCCTGATGAACTCCCTGCTATTGAGCAGTACCTGCAACCGACAACACGAGCGATCTTCTTAGAGTCTCCTACCAATCCCTATCTTCGGGTTGCTGATCTGAATCTACTTGCACGTCTTGGACGTGAACGGGGAATTACGACGATCATCGACGCGACGTTTGCCTCTCCTATTAATCAAAAACCACTCTCATTCGATATCGACCTCGTTATTCATTCCGCGACAAAGTATCTCGGAGGACATAATGACCTCCTGGCAGGGGTTGTCGCAGGAAGAGGGGATCTGATTGGCCTTCTCCGTGAAAGGCGGGGAATAACGGGTACTATCGCGGCTCCAGACGTAGCCTATCGACTGCTCAGAAGTCTCCCTGAGCTTGAGCTCCGTGTTCAACGGCAGAACGACACCGGCCTTAAGGTTGCTCGCTTTCTCGAGTCATGTGATGCGGTGGAGAAGGTATGGTATCCCGGTTTGGAGAGTCATCCTGAGCACGAGATAGCACGTACTCAATTACGGGGATACGGCGGCGTCGTAAGCTTTGAGGTGAAGGGTGATCTCGAAACTACCGCTCAGTTTCTCGACGGGCTCTCTGTACCCACTATTGGAGCCTCCTTCGGAGGTGTTGTCCCCCTTATTGAACAGCCGGCAGTTATATCCTACTACCACCATGGAGCTGAAAAACGTCGAGAGCTCGGGATAAAAGATAACCTTGTCCGCCTCTCTGTTGGGCTCATTGATCCTGATGCACTCATTCGTGACTTCATCCACTCATTCTCCTCCTTGATGCGTCGCTAAACGCATATCCCCGTCTACATTCTTGACCTAATTCGGCGACTACTTTGCGCCCAACGGGATTGATCCGTCTTCAACCAGAGGCATATGACTATACGTAGCAGAGAGATTAAGCTCATTCATCTTAATAGTTGTGGGGTTTCACCCACCTTTCCATCAGCGGCAAAGAGTGAAGCCGCATTTGCACTCGAGTTATCACAGAGGGGAACAACAGCGAGATCACTCTTCTCGGGGGCCCTTACCCTCTTCAAGGAGGAGGCAGCAAAGCTTTTAGATACAGAGAGTAAGAACATCTCGTTTATTAGAAACGCAGCCGAGGGGCTTAATGCGATAGCCCATGGCCTTCGATTAGAGCCGGGGGATGAGATTATTAGCTATCGGTACGAGTATCCATCGAATCATTACCCTTGGCTTCAACAGAAGAGACGAGGGGTAAAGCTTCTCCTTTTGGAAGGAGAGCTTCTCGAAGGTCGCCCCCTTTCCTGGCAGATCGAAGAGCTCCTCTCCGTCATATCACCGAGAACAAAGGTTATCGCTGTAAGCCATGTTCAATTCACGAGTGGATTCGCGGCAGATCTCTCAACTTTGGGGAGGATATGTCGAGAGCGAGGGATCTTTCTTATCGTGGATGCAGCACAAAGTTCAGGTGCCCTTCCCCTTTATCCTGAGAGGTTAGGCATCGACGCAGTTGTCTCCTCTGGATGGAAGTGGCTTCTCGGGCCTGTAGGCAGTGCGCTCCTTTATACTTCACCTCGTCTGAGACGGGAGCTTGAGGTGGTGTATTCCGGTCCTGATATGATGACTCAGGGGGATGACTATCTTAATTACAGCTGGAAGCCGTATGAAGATGGGAGGTTCTTTGAGTTCAGTACCCTACCGTACTCCCTTGTTCACTCTCTGGGAGTCGCTCTTAAGGATGGCATTAATAGAGTGGGGATCGAGGAGGTATGGAGGAGGATCAAGAGAAGGGGAGACCTGATACGATCATCGCTTGATCCCTCACTTCTTACCCCTCTGTGTTTCGGTCAAGAGCACCTTTCAGGGATCGTTTCATGTGTACTTAGGGAGAAGGTCGATATCGATACCTTGCTCCATGATCTTTCACTCGTTGGGGTCGTGTGTAGCGCTCGGGGTGGGTATCTACGTATAGCCCCACACTATTGGGTGTCGGATGAGGATCTCCTTCATGCTGTAGAAGAGATCAATCGAAGGGTCTCTCTTCTTTCGACTCCTCGACATGTAGCGTATGAAGTAGGAGTCGCGTTGTGAGGGAGCTTTTAAGAGATATCAACTTCTATTCACCGACAGAGTCGAAAACACCTGTGCGAAACGTGACCCTCTTTGTCGGTGGTAGCACTCCTCTCGCTCAAGCATTTGTGAACGCGGTTGAGATGAGAAGGGGGATGATCCTTAAGAGAGCCCATGTAGCTTTGAATGTGGCCGCACACGGGCAGTTAGATAACCTTATAGATGACTCTCGGCCGTCTCCTAATCCCATCGTTGTCGATTGTGGAGACGAGGGGGACACGAGCAGGCACTATAGCTCACTTCTCTCACGTGGCATTCGCATCCTTTGCTTAAATGGAGCAGCCCTTAGCTCTTACACCGAAGAGGGAAGAGAGGGGCTTCTTATTGACACGCTAATAGGAGGTGGACTCCCCCTCCTGTCATCTCTGAGAGATTTCAGACGGACTGGAGACAGGGTACGTGCGATAGAGGTGGTAGGAGGAGGGGAGGGAGGAGACCTCTCACTCGTACTCTCGGAGATCGTACGGGTACTAGGGTGGGAAGTGAAACCGTATGAGGGGGGAGGTAAGATCACCATTGCGGAATCGTCCCTAAAGAGTGTTTACCTTGAAGATCCCCCTGCTGATCGTACCTTCGCGATCACTACAGATCGGTATTGGGCATCGCCACTTGTGCTCCAGGGTCCCGTACCCAGTGCCTCTCTCCTTGCCCATGTCGCGATATCAGAGCTCCTGCACGTCTTAGGATAAACTCCTTTTTGACCCCTTCTGTTGCTATACGAGGCGCGTGTTCTCTAGAATGCGTGCCTCATCACCTTCTGTTTCTATTCCAGGTGTCCATTCCCTCACTTTGTCTGTGAGGCCAGCCGGTTAATACACACATCATCTTCTCGCGTTTCCAGTGCGCGTAATTCCATTTGGAGGGGCTCTCTTTATGGAAGGTGAGGCGACCCTTGTCCACTATGTAGTACAATAGGCAGTGTATGCACGGAGTTGTAGTTAGTTACGATCAAGAAAAGAGTTACGGATTCATACGACCCTCTTCAGGTGGACAGGACATCTTCTTCCATGTATCAGAATTTGTTGGGAGAGGAAGGGTACGGATCGGAGCTCGTGTGGATTTTGAGGTCGAGCGCTCCTCGAGAGGGTATAAGGCGAAAAGGGTAGCTCCTGCCGCCTTCGCGCTTAACGTCAGTGACCTGGGACCAAGAATGAAATTCGCTGTCATGGCGCTCGCAGCTATCGCTCTTGGTACGGCTTCCCTTATATTCGGGAGGGTCGAGCCTCTAGTTGCGTACCTTGTTGCATGTAATATAGTCGCTATCGGCCTTTTTGGGTACGACAAGGGGATAGCAGGAGGCACCTCCACCCGAGTACCTGAGATCGTCTTTCACGGTATAGCGGCAATTGGGGGGACCGCCGGCATTCTCGTCGGTATGCTTCTCTTTCGGCACAAGACCCAGAAAGCGTCTTTCCAGTTTGGCTTCGCGATAATTCTCCTCCTTCAGATCTATGTGGTCCATCGCTATTGGGAGGTCGTAAAGGGGCTCCGTGAAGGGGAGTACTCCTTGACCTTCGGTAGGTACGAGGAGAGCGCGAGTGAAGAGGACGCCGCCTATCTCGAGTAGTTAGTTTTTAAGGAGTGGTATGAAGATACGGAATATTATCTGGGACTGGAACGGTACCCTTGTCAATGACACACCCGTCGCTCACAGCACCTTCAACCACCTCCTTGAGACGAAAGTAGGACGTTCGATCTCCCTTGATGGATATAGGGAGATTTATCAGCATCCGATCGAGAATATGTATCGTAGTGCCGGCTTTGACCTTGAGCTACATTCCTACGAGCTTCTCTCTCACGAGTTTCACCTCCGTTATGCAGAGCTCTCTGTCGAGATCGGACTTCAACACGATTCCCTTACGACATTGGACTGGTTCAGATCTCGATCGTGTCGTCAATTCGTCCTCTCGGCCCTTCCGCATGACCTTCTTATTGAGGCGGTAACCAAATTTGAGGTGGGGGAGTTCTTCGAGGAGATCTCGGGACTCGCTGATAATCTTGGTCGGGGTAAGATCCATACGGGAGTCGTTCTTCTTGAAACCCAGAAGCTCGATCCCTTAGAGACGGTGTTGATAGGTGACTCATCTCACGATGCCGAGGTCGCAGACGCCCTTGGAGTTTCGTGCATCCTCGTTGCCAGGGGATTTGAGAGTCGATCGAGACTCGAGCAGAATCGGTATCCCGTTGCTTCTGACTTCTCAGAAGCGCTCAACCTTCTATAGTTTCCTCCTTGGCAGCTTTCGCTGCCGTCCCTTCTTCCTTCCTAGCTTTATCAGATCAGGTCGACGTATCACTAAGAAGAGAAGCCCGCCAGTAGTGAGAAAGAGGAGAGAGAGGGCAAGGAGAGGGGCGTCAAGCAGCTTATCCACGATGTACGTCGTGCTTGAGTCTGCAGTGAGAAGTCGCACGATCTCGTCTTCAATAGGAGATCGAAGTCCTAAGTAGATGAGGATCAGGACCACTGCAATGCCAAACAGCCCGCCGGCGAAGATAAGCATAGTGTCGGGGTGTTTGTCGTGGTCAGATTTCACAGGTACCTCCTTCCCGTAGCCCTTAGGAAGAACGGCAGCCTGCCTTCCAGAGTTGAGGCAAATCCCACTCCCCCCTAGAGAGGCCGTTCGGGCACCTCGTCCGGGGGCCTTTGCTTTTTTCTAGTTTCCAGGTAGATCTCTAGTGGTCTCGTGCTAGATTTTGCTCAGTACGTGACAGACACTTCTCTTTTTGTCCCATACTGGACAGAGAAGGCGTTTCGAGGATGTTTTTTCTACAGGATAAGGTCGCTATGGAAAGGTCTTCTGCTCCCCCGTGCACGCATTTCCCCCCTTTCAGCAACGAACCCTTCACTGACTTCTCGGACCAAGAGAACTGTGATCGGTACCGTGCGGCCCTGGCCCAAGTAGACGAAAAGATTAAGAAGGGAGAGCTCTATGCTGCGCCAGTCCTAGGATGGCGTGAGCTTGAGGGACAGGAGAAGGGGATTCGACGAGACCCGAGTAAGAGCTCGGTGGTGGTCGGTACTATTCGTAAAGCAGCTGTCGCCGATGTCACTGCCGCTCTCGACCTCCTTGAGAAGGGAAGGGATGGATGGGAGTTTACCCCTGCTCTCGAGAGGGCAAAGATAATCTACAAGGCAGGTGAGATTATCGAGAGGGACAAATTTGCTCTCTCTGCCCTTATTACCCGTGAGGTAGGGAAGAGCTGGACTGAGGCAGATGCTGATGTTGCGGAGGCGGTAGACTTCTGTAAGTACTACGCTGTCGAGATGATGAAGCATGCTGAACCGGTCAAGACTATGGAGGTTCAGGGTGAGGATAACCACTACCTCTATCAGCCAAGGGGTATCGTAGCAGTTATTGCACCGTGGAACTTCCCCCTCGCTATTCCTCTCGGAATGACGGTTGCAGCGCTCGTTACTGGGAACGTAGCTATCCTTAAGCCCGCCGAGCAGAGCAGTATTATCGGATTCGAGATAGCACGCATTCTTCAGGAGGCAGGGGTTCCCGGAGACGCATTTGCTCTTCTTCCCGGTGATGGAGAGGTTGTAGGAGAGGCGCTTGTACAGAGCCCTAAGGTAAGCGCGATAGTGTTCACTGGCTCCCGTGATGTTGGGCTTAATATCATAAGAAAGAGCTCGACCGTTCAAGATGGCCAGGAGGGCATTAAGAGGGTTATCTGCGAACTGGGTGGAAAGAACGCCGTCATCGTTGATGCAAATGCAGACCTCGATAAGGCAGCCCGAGGTATCGTTCAAAGCGCCTTCGGATTTGGGGGACAAAAGTGTTCAGCATGCTCGAGGGTCATCGTAGTCGGTGATGCATATGAGCCTCTGCTTGAGAAAGTTAAACTCATCGCTGAGTCGGTAGTAGTTGGGAATCCAGTTGATCCCTCTATCACCTATGGTCCAGTTGTTGATGAAGCAGCACAGTCAAAGATCTTGGAGACGATCGCACGTGCTGAGAAGAGTGAGAAACTTCTCTTCAAGGGCACCACTCCAGAGGGTGGATGTTATGTACCACCGACTATCTTCCGAGATGTCGATACCTCTACCTCTCTCTGGACTGAGGAGATATTCGGGCCAGTGGTCGCCTGTATGCAGGTGAAGGACTTCGATGAGGCGTTGGCGATCGCGAATAGTAGCCAATACGCACTGACTGGCGGTGTCTTTAGTTCGAGCAGGGAGAACTTAGACAAGGCACGAGCTCGCTTTAAGGTGGGTAATCTCTATCTTAACCGCAAGATCACGGGAGCACTTGTCGGACGTCAGCCCTTCGGTGGCTTCAAGATGTCAGGTGTAGGATCTAAGGCGGGAGGAAAGGATTATCTCCTTCAGTTCCTTGAGCCTCGAACTATTACCGAGAGTCTCTAGTAAGGTAGCTGGGCAGTTCAAATAACCTTTGAGATTGCCCAGCAGATATCTTTAGGAGGAGGTGCCGCTTAGGGTGCACTCCCTTCGACTCGAGCTCTTAATGGAGCACCGTACCCTAATCTCCTGAGGGATCTCCGGAGGTGCTCCCTTCAATGCTACGCAATCGAATTTGTAGTCAGCGATGTGGTTTCGCACACACTGCACCTCCCGTATCGTCTCTTGCGGATAGAGCTTATGTAGTAAGCTTGTCGCCTCTCTTTGAGCTACCTTCTCCATCGGGAAGAAAAGTGGGAGAAGGATAGGTCCGAAGAGCGCTCCTGCCATTCCCAATACAATAACGAGAAGGACTCGTTGGCAGAATCCAGAACCGTCGTGAGAGTTGTTCATTAGAACCTAAGGCTCAGCTACCTATCTCCTCATAGCTCTTTCTGCTCCTCCCCGCAAATGGTGAGGCCTTCAAAGAGGAGAGGGCATAAAAAAGGAGAGGCAAAAGCCTCTCCCACTCACGACATACTCAGAGATCTTTAAGCTGATAGTGACGCTCGGGCTGCCAACATCGCTCGTCGAACCTCTTCGACTGAATGAAGCGCCTTATTTCCGCTGCCGTAATATGAGTTACCGGTTCTAGGATCAGGCATCGATGCCCACTCCATGGCGAGGTGCAGCATCGCTTCATCAAGACCAACGCTGCCTCCCTTGAGATACTCGTTGATCACAGGACGCTTATACATGATTAGTGCAATAGCAAGCTTATCCTGGTTCTCCGGAGAGAATTGATCAGATGCACTAAGTCCTGACGACTTTAAAGCGAACTTCATCGTATCAGGAATTATCTGATAACGTCCCGCAGCAAAGAGTCTTCCACTTGCCTGTTCATTCATTATCTGGCCGATAGTCATCTCAGTGAGGTTACGACCAAGAATGGTGCTGGCATTGTGGGTACTTCCGACGATCTGTCCACCCCTGGTACCCTGGTTCATCGAGTTATAGCCACCCTCTCCCTTTGAGATAAAGGAGAGAAGCTCATCGAAGCCGCCTGGCTTACCAAGTTCACGTACCCTAGATTGCTGCTCGTATACTTCAGCGCTTCTTTGTCGACGCTCCTGCTCTTCACGCTCAACATAGGGAGTAAAGAGCTTTCGGAGTACCTGTTGCTCTGCTTCTATATCCTTTATAGCCCCTTGCCATCGCGCAGGATTCTTCTTGAGTCCCTCTTGCCCAAGATAGCTCAATACCTCCTCCGGTGAAGAGGTTGCCATCTCTAAGATACGGACACGGTACTTACTCCAGAGCTCATCAGGAGATGCGTTCAATGAAGCGGAATCGAATGCTTTGTTCGCTATGACGGTCGTGATGTCTTTATCGAAGCTTTGTCCAGTGATGGCAGCCATGCCACCCCTGTCGAAGGAGAGACGGATGCGGAGAGAGAGCTCATCGTGGGGCATCGTCTTTGCTTTCGACTCGATGAGATCGAGGGTACGAGTGGCATCCGCGAGGGGCACCAAAGATCGATGGTCACGAGAGTTCGCTACCTGAGTTGCTCCCGTTATCTTCTGTATGAATGCTTCACCCAGATCCTCCGAAAGAACCCCATCCTTCACGAGCTTTTCAACACGGGCTACCTGTTGTTTAACCTCAGGACACTGGGCATATTCGTCAAGAAGCTTGGTGAATTGCTCCTCTCCATGGCTCTCTCCAAACTTCTTGAAATCGTCGATTCCAAGTGAGTCCAGCGCTTTCGTGAAGAACGACTTTATCTGCGAGAGTGACTGTTGTATCTCCGGTCGGTTTGTAGCCTGAAAGGCGGAGTTGACCAAATTCCCGGCGTTCGTAGCCAGGTTTTGGACGCCGTTCGAGACGTTGCTTACCAGTTCTTTTGCGCCCTCAACGAGGCTATTAGTACGTGTCATCGCTCAAATCGGTTAGTTGAAGGTTAGTGCGTGAAATCCCTCTTACTTATATTATGGAGAGTTCTATTCGATCTGTTACCTGGTCGAGCAAGATCTTTGCTGCATGTGCAGCCCGGCTCCGGCATGCCGGGCAAGGAGGGGGAGTTCATGTCAAGGAGACTAGGACTTTGAGCCGCGAAACTCAATAAGATCTCTGATTACCACCCTTGGTACCCCCAGGCTTCGAAGTGCGGATACCACTACGTTGGAGATGGAGGACTCAAGATCAAAAGCCCTCTCGCCATCCACCTCCCTATAGACAGGTTGGTGTGCATCGATGAGAGAGATGGCGGAGCTCCCTAGCTCCTGCTTCAGGTAATCAACGCTCGGCTGAACACTTTCTACGTAGAAGGTATAACGACTCAAGAGGGAGGCGTCATCATCATCAGCTCGTTGACGAATCCTCGCTCGAGACAGCATCTCCTGTCTACTAATACTAAGGTGGAGAACCTTTAGAACGGGAATATTGACTTGACGAAGGACGTCTAGGAGGTGTTTCGCTGCGGTCACTGTCCTGGGGTATCCATCCAGGATGATGGGGGTCTTTCCGAGGAGAGGAAAGTGCTCGATATGGGCCGCTATGAACTCCATCGTCCATCTATTTGGCACCAGAAGGCCGTTCATCGTACAGAATTCAAGCCACTCTAACTGGGAGGTGAAAGAGCTCATATCGTCTCTTCCGAAATACGCCTCGAGCTGGGGAATAAAGGAGAGAACTTTTTCGGTAAGATGAGGGGTCGTGTCAGGGCAGGAAAATATACTTATCTCGCCACTGATCCCATGCTTATCTGCAAGGGCTGAGCGAAACACCGAGTCTGACTTGGCTCGAGTGATGGTGCTCCTCAAGATCTCTCCCATGGAGAAATGCGCCTCTGGCGGGATAGACATTATCTCAGTGAGGGCAGACGCTATCTCTCCCTTTCCACAGCTGGAAGGGCCAGTCAGTATGAGTGCTCCGGATGTTCTAAAAGCGATCTTGTCGACACGGACGAGGTTCGGGGTGGGTTCTAAGGATTCCATGAATACGCCTTCAACTTCTCGGGGGGAGGCTCGAAGGACCAGAGAGGAGATCCCCGAGCTAAACCTTCTTATAGTGAAGGGTGACAGGCGGGAACGTCAACCTCTGCGTCCATGCTTTCCTGTCCTACAAGACACGTCCTCGAACGTCATCTCCTTCTAATCACAGTGAAGAGAGAGGACGGTCGGGAGGAGAGTTGGATGGCACGCGAGGGGATAGAAGAGGTCACCATGAGAGGCGTCGGAAAAGGATCGCCCTATCTCGTCTGACTCAAGATAGCACTTCATCACCCCTCCAGACTCACGAACGATCAGGCTTGCTGCAGCGAGGTCCCATATCCTACAGGGATGATCGAATACGAGGTCATACAGACCGTCGGCGAATGCGCAGAGAGAGAGGGTGGTCGGGCCAAAAGACTCGGAGCGACTCACCTTTAGCTCTAACCTTCGATACGTCTCGGACAAACGGGCAGAGACCCCCTTGTACCGCAGGTCCTTACGGAGATTTGCTATGGTGTGAGAAAGTGGCCGAGCGGTAACGGAAAGGGGCACCTTCGCTCCCATGGCACCGTCGACAACATCAGCCTTAAAGGCCCCTTTTTCTCGAATGGCTCCATATACCGTCTTCTTGGAGGGAGCGTACACTATCGCGACCTCAGGCACTCCCTTCTGAAGCAAAGCTATGGAGATTGAATATCGAGCAGAACCTCTCGCGAAGTAACGGGTGCCGTCGAGAGGGTCAATGATAAAGAGGAATGACGCTGACGCGTCAGCGCTGAGGTCCTCTTCCTCTCCCATAAAGGCGAAATCTTCGAGCTGGTTCTTACCTAGCCACTCCTTGAGGCTGCTGACTATCGTCTCCTGACTCTTTATGTCGGCATCCGTGACTACGTCATCGATCCCCTCCTTCTGCCGCACCTCTACTCGACCAAGCGCCGATAGTAACGTTTCGCCTGCTCGATAAGCAGCCTCAAACATGGCACCGAGGAGGTCGTCTCTTCTCATAGTCCTCATTTCTTTATTGTGAGTGGTAGGTAGCGTCACTCTATCGAGGAGGGAGGAAGAGTCAAGAGAGAAACAATGGGAGCTCTAACGGGGGCGTACGGTGCCGAGCCAGAACTCTTGGACTGACCTGAACATGTCGATAAGCTCTAATGCCGAGCATGGCTTTGATATATAAGAGTTCGCTCCGAGCTCATAGGCCGCTTGTACCTCGTGATCCTGGTCCGAGTTAGTGATAGCGATAACTGGGATCTTCTTTAATGTCGGATGCTCTCGAATCTCACGAAGTGCTTCTCGTCCACTAGAGAAAGATATGTTGAGATCGAGGATGATGAGGGCAGGGAG
>Ga0256855_1000008_pt1 | contig 13874 bp, 11 predicted proteins | sample BONnt9_FD_181174 | JGI IMG/M metagenome (GOLD analysis project Ga0256855, IMG submission 181174) | Terrestrial sediment cell enrichment communities from Utah, United States - BONCAT_SYTO_Terrestrial_sediment - 9 | ecosystem: Environmental > Terrestrial > Deep subsurface > Rock core/Sediment... | reverse complement strand
GCGGTGGGGGAGGCGGCGGCGGCGAGACGCAGGAGATCCCCGGCGGCCTGACCGATTGGGAGCCCCTCGAACTCCAGACCGGCTGGAGCGCAGCCGAGAACGCGCCGAGCGCAAGCGCAGCCGTCGTGGCCAAGGACCGCATGACGGGCATGTGCTACGTCTTCGCCACGCTCAAGCGCACCGTCGCGGCAGGCTCGGCCATCGCCAAACTCCCGTCGGCCGTGGACATGGCCGGGACCTTCTACCCGGACGTGGTCCACGAGTACGTCAACGAGGAGCGCTTCGGAGTCAGCGTCCGACCTGACGGCATCATCGCCGGAGACTTCCCGGCGAACACCGCGGGCTACGTCAACCTGTCGATGATGCTCTACCAGGCGTCCCCCGTTCCGTCGGCGGGAGGCAGGCAGGGCACGATCAAGGCGACCGGAACCTCCGGCGGTGGCGCAGGAACCCTTGCCTTCACCGGCAGCCACGACCCGTTCAGCCTCTTCTCCAACGGGGGCGCGGCAGTCAAGGAGGAGGGTCGCTACATCATCCGGGCGATCGTCGAGAGCGCGGCGGTCGGCAACACGATCTCCCTCCTCGGCGCAGGTCAGGTCCTCGTCTCGGAAACCAAGTCGGCCGACACGGACTTCAACGTCTCCATCGAGGCCGAGCTGGCCCAGGGCGCATCGGTCGGCGTGAGCGCCGCGGGGAACGTCACGTCCGCCCGGCTTCTCCTGACGAAGGTCGAGGGAACGAAGGGCAACTCCGGTTCGGCCGGACCGCAGGGAGCAGGCGGTGCGCCTGGTGCGAAGGGTGACAAGGGCGACAAGGGCGACAAGGGCGACCCCGGCACGCCCGGACTCAACGGCTCGGACATCCGCCTGGGCAACGTCGCCAGCGGCGCCCTGACCTCTGCTTCGGCGATCATCTTCCAGCCGTCGGGCAGCTTCCAGGTCACCCCGTCCGGCGCGTCGGCACTGGTCACCGTCACCTTCCCGAGCGCAGCCGCCGCCTCCACGCCGTTCATCGGCCTGCTCCCGAGCGCAGCTCCGAGCGGCATCGAGCCCGCCATCTGGTACACCCCGAGCGCAGCCGGACTGTTCCCCGGCTCGACCGGCTCGGCGGTCGCGGCCACGGACTTCGGCGGGACCGACGGCGCCGTCGCGTCGGGCTGGACGCCGCTGACCAGCACCCTGGCGCCGATCACTCAGAGCGGGCGCCTGTCGCGCAGCGGCCTCAGCGCCTCGAACATCCTCGACGCGGCGTGGACCGGCGGGGGCACGTTCGACGGAACCTCACGCGCAGAAGTGACGCTCGTGCGCTCCGGCGCCGCGAACACCAACCGCGTCATGGGCATCTCGCTCGTCGAGAACGAGATGGTGCGCCAGCCGCTCGTCATCGGCCTGGGCTTCGCGCAGAACGAGCTTCAGGTCTTCTACTCCTCGCACCTGCTGTCGGCCTCGGGCGACCGCACGGTGGAGGCCACGCGCAACGCGATCACCGGACTGCCGTCAGGCGACGTGCGCATGCGCGTCACCCGGCTGCCCTACGCCGCCCCGAACCACCAGCTCCTGGTCGAGCTGTTCAACCCGGCCGCGGCCGACCCGACCGTCCCCTTCCACAGCCACACCTTCGTCTTCAACACCGGCCAGGTGCGCGGGCAGAACTTCGCGGCCGGATTCAGCCCCGACCAGCCGATCCACTACGGCCTGGCGCTCGGGTACGGCACGTCGGGCGACAGCTTCGACAACCTGCGCGTCGAGACTCCCGTCGCCGGACCTGCGCGCATCTACCTGCGCAACGGCTCGGCGAGCGCCATGGTGCTCGACGACACCGGCTACTCCAGCCTGGCGGGCTCCGGCGTCCCCGGCCCGCAGGGACCCGCTGGACCTACCGGACCGTCGGGCGCCACCGGCCCTACCGGCCCCACGGGTCCCACGGGTCCCTCCGGTGCCACCGGGCCGACCGGCCCCACTGGACCTTCCGGCGCCACCGGCCCGGCCGGTCCTCCCGGCTCCGGGCTCGGTAAGGTCGGACTGTCGTCGGCAGCTCTGCTCGATGCCACGGCGCTCATCTTCCAGGCGTCCGGTGCCGCCACCATCGACGTGGCGCAGTCGGGCAGCTCGGCCGTCGTCACGGTCGGCGCCACCGGGGGCTCCGGCGGGACGGCTGGCTCGGACCCCTACCTCCGCGACGACTTCTCGGGCAGCCTCGCCACCAACTGGACGATCGCCGCCAATCCCAACGGCCTGGTCACCGCCGACGGGAGGCTGCGCACGAGCAGCGGCGCCGCGGCGCTCAACACGCTCTTCCACAAGAAGCGCATCTTCGACGCCGTCTCGGTTGTGGAGTTCATCACCCCGAGCGGTGTGGCGGGGACGACGACTCTTCCCGACATCCGTCCGATCTTCCGCCGGACGGCAGACACGACCTACGTCTTCACGCGGCTCGGCGGCACGTACAACGCGCCGAACCTTGAGCTTTACACGACGACGAACAACACCAACACGAGCCTTGCGGTCAAGACGCTCACGACTGCCCTGACTCCGGGCAACCGCTACTGGCTCCGGTCGGTTATCCAGGGAGGCAGAGTCTCTCTTGAGCTGTGGGCAGTCGATCCTGACCTGGCGGGCCTTACTGACGGTCCCCTCGGGATCGTGGTTGCGCAGAACGTCGGCTTCTCCACGGCTCAGCTCGTCCCCGGCGAGACTGGCCTGACCGTGAGCCCGGCCAACGCTGACACCGTCGTCATCGACTCGTACCGCGTCGCCGACCTTGCCACCCCCCCGAAGGCCGGGGCGCAGGGACCGGCAGGTCCGACCGGCCCGACAGGCCCGACTGGCCCGGCAGGCCCGACGGCGACGCGCCGGACGGTCAGCTTCTCGACCGCCTCGCTTGCCGCCGGAGCCAGCGAGCAGGTCAACGTGCCGGTCAACCTTCAGGCCACCGCCTACAAGGTGACCACGAGTAAGCCCGCGCGTGTCCGGGCGTACGGCACGGCGACCAAGCGCACTGCCGACCTGGCACGCGCGAGCAGTGCCGACCCGACGGGCAATCACGGACTCCAGTTGGAAGTAGTCACCACGGCCGCCGACCTGACCTTCGACCTCGCACCGCTCGTCGGCTTGGTCAACCTGGACAACCCGGCCGCCACCACCATCTACTTCACGATCACCAACCTCGACTCCACCGCCGGGGTCATCACCACGGACCTGATCGTCCGTCAGGAGGAGTAAGCCCATGGCCGTCATGGAGACGAACCGCCCCTACCAGGCGGCGACCGAAGCGCAGTTCCGGGCGAACATCGTCGCGCTGCACGACATGCTGACCGCCATGGGCTGGGTGCGTACCGCCGACACGGGTCAGGTAGACGCAACGACCGTCGCGCTTCCGGCGAACAACTCGGTCGGCGGCTTCTCGGTCTGGCGGGCGAACGACGCGCTCCAGGCCACGACGCCGATCTTCCTGCGCATCGAGTTCACCCGGCACACCACGGGCGACGCGACCAACTCGCCGCCCGGCTATAGCTTCCAGGCGGGCACGGCAACCGACGGCGCAGGCAACCTGACCGGCGTCGTCTCCAGCAAGGCGAGCATGGACGCCTGGACCGGCTCGGCGGCGTTCCTCAAGAACGCCATCAGCGCGGCCGACGGGCGCATCGCCTGCATGCTGCACATCAACGGGAGCCCCACCGCGGGCAGCACGCACCGCGCCGTTCCCTGGTTTGTCATCGAGCGTTCGCGCGACGGCCTGGGCAACTTCACCGATGAGGGCTTCTTCTTTATGACGGGGTCCACCCTCCAGAGCACGCAGGTGTATCAGTTCATCCCCAGAGTCGGGTCGGCGTTTGCCACTTCGGGCCTGGCGGTGCCATGGCCGCACAACCTGAGCGCTGCCATGACCAACGGTGACGCCCTTGTCGCGCCGATCTTCCCGTGTCGCGGCCGTCTGCTTCCCCCGCTCAAGGCGGCGGTCGTCATCGGCACTAACGAGTTCGCCCTGGACTCACTGTTCACGGTCAACCACTACGGCGAGAACAAGACCTATCGAGCGCTCGCCAGCCAGAAGTGCGTCTATCGCGTTGTCGGCGGCGCCACGGCTTACGACTCCACCGGCTTCGCGTTCCTCTGGGAGTAAGCGATGTCGGCTTACAAGGACGCAGTTCTAGCCACGGCGGGGCTTGTCAACTACTGGCTGGCCGGAGCTGACACGCCCGCCGATGTTGCGTCCTTCCAGGACATCGTCGGCGGACTGCATGGCGTGCCAGGGGAGAGCAACGCGCTCGGCGTCGAGGCAGCGTCGGCAGGCTTCGACTTCAACCAGACCAACAACTACGTCGAGACGGCGACGGTGTTCCGACGCCAGTACGCCCCTCGCATCTTGTGCGCCACCCCGGCCGCTGCTCTTGCGGTTCCCGCGACGCTCGTCTGCTGGATGCAGCCCACCGTCGATTCAGCCACCCTCACCAGTACGGACCGTGCCTTCCTGTTCGGCACCCACGCCCTCATCGGCGGTCTGGACTTCGGTCTGACGAGCAGCAGAGGCTTCAAGCTCAACATCGGCAACGGGTCCTCGGACTCCGCATGGGTCCACACAAGCGCCGTCGGGATCGCCCCTGGCTCCTGGTTCACGGGATGGTGGCATCATCTCGCGCTCGCCCTGGATGACACGTCGGCCGCGATCTGGGTCAACGGGAGCAAGATTCACACAGAGACGATCTCGACCGGGACCAAGCAGGTCTACAGCCCGACCAAGCGCCCCGTCCTGGGCAACGGTCACCTCGCCCAGACAGGCAACGAGAGCAACGTGCCCTACGCCTTCGACGGCAAGATCCAGCACCTCTCGCTCTTCAACCGCAAGCTGGCCGACAACGAGATCACCGCCCTCGTGGCCGCTGGAGGCCCCGCCGACATCTACAAGCAGACGGTCCCCTACCTGGGACACCCGCCGTCGCACGAGCCCAGGATCTCCTTCATGCCGCTCATCGACTCTCCGGCCGGAGCCGCCCAGCAGCGCCTCAGCTCCGGGCAGCTCTGGCCTCGCGGGGCGTAGGTGCAGCTCTCCCTCCAGGGCGGTACGCCGGGACAGCGCGCCCTGGCACAGCAGGCGTATGCCGACCTGGTTGCGTCCTACCCGCCGACGGTCAACATCCCGATCACGCTGACGGTCACCTGGGCCGCCGACCCATCACCCGACTATCATCACGAGTACGCCGTGACGACCGGCGGCACAACCATCGTCCTGCGCCAGGACCTTGGCCCCGACGACGTAGACCTCTTCTACGACATCTTCTTCCACGAGGTGGGACACGTCGTCACCTTCGAGCTGATGAAGGTGCATCCCGACCTCGACGATCAGCTCTCGGAGATCTTCCGCACGGACCTGTTCTTCGCCCGCGATGCCAATGCGAGTGGCGGCACCTGGCAGCGCTCAGCCAACGAGGCCGCCGCCGAGACGTTCAAGGACACCTGGTCGCCGCGGCGCAAGTGGGACAACCGGACCAACTTCCGACTCCAGTCACAGGAGGAGTTCGACGCCTTCGTCGCGCTCTACCTGTCCTTCGGCGGGGGGACTGGCGGGAACGCCCCGAACGCCGAGCGCGACGAGCTGCTGCGCTCGGCGGTCACCGTGGAGTGGGACTTCTCGCTCGACGCCGAGTACCTCGCCGCCGGAGGCCCTGACTGGAGTCAGGTCACGGACGGCAGCCAGCCCCGTCACGCGGCCACCTTCGAGAAGTTCCCGGACTACGGCTTCGACCCCCCGGAGGTGCCGCAGTACAAGTTCGGGAACTGGTCGCCACCGGAGCCCGGAGCGGTCCTCTTCCCGTACGGGCCTACCCCGTTCTACGAGACGCGCGAGTGGGTGCACCGCGGCGGCATCCGCGCCCAGGTCCGCGTGGAGTGGAGCCTGCCCAACCTCCCCGACGGCAGTCCGAACTCCGTCAGCACGCTCGTGATGGACGGCGGCCCGCCGACCGTCCAGCCGGTCGGCAGCGTCGTGCTGCAACCGCCGCCCGACGTGCAGCCGACCGGCGTCGGCGTGATCTGGAGCCTGTGGCTCCCCACGACAGTCGGCACCGCTGAGCCCCCCCCGGGGTACAACCTCCCGCCGGTCTACAACGATCCCTTCGCCGACAAGCGGGCTATCAAGCTCACGCTAGGGGACACGGAGATCCCCGACGCCGGTCAGGCGATCAGTCTGAGCGACAAGCGGTACGACCAGATGCGCCACATGCGCGAGTTCTCCTTCGAGTCTTACAACGGGCCGGGCTTCTACTCGCCCGTAACCACTCGCCTGCCACCCCAGGTCGGCGGCCCGCAGAACCTGCACCTCATCTCCCTGGGCGCGCGCGCTCGGAGCATCGGTCGGATCTTCGACGCCGTCTACACAGCACCGCCGTGGCCTTACCTGACTGGTCAGGTCATGCTCGCGCTGGCAGCCCCTGGCATGCGGCGGCGGCTGACTCCCGTTGTGGGCTCCTGACCTGCTGATACAGTCCCCGCCGGGTTCGTCGCCCCAGCGGTTCGCCGCTCCTAGCCCGCTCGCGCCCCTCTCCGTCGCCACCCGGAGGGGGGCGTTGTGCGTCTGAGGGCGAAGGTATCCTGTGCGCTAGTGCACGGTGGCTCCGTGCGCGTGAACTAACACAGGAGTGGCGATGACAGGCACGGCAACGGCGCCCGCAGTACAGGTGCGTAAGGGGCGGGAAGGCAACCGCTGGATCAACGAACGGCCGTCGGCAGGTGACGTGGTCGAGTGGTTCAAGACCATCCCGCTGCACGAAGGCATGGAGCACGACGACTACATCGGCGGCATCACGCTGATTCAGTCGAAGGAGAAGTCCGATGCCGTCGTCGGGTTTGACGACAGCGGGCTCCCGCAGATCGCGGAGCGCAAGGACCTCGTCTACATCCCGTACGCTCGCGTGGACTCGCGCATCGCGTACTTCTGGAAGCTCATGGAGAAGCACCCCGAGTGGGTCGGCGTGATCGAGCCCGTCGCCCCCGAGGGCGGCACCGCGCTCGGACTGCCGCCGGGCTTCTTCCGCTTCTCGGTCAAGGGACCGGCGGCGTCGGGCGCACCTGACGGCGTGGTCAACTACGTCGGCTGCTCGATGCGGGTGCGCATCCTGGAGCGCAGCACGGTGACCTTCGGCGAGGAGGTCAAGCGCGTGGACGACAACGGCCGTCCGCACCTGCACCGTGTCATGCGTGGCACCCCGATCTTCGAGTACCCGCACGCCTCGAAGATCGTCCAGGTCGTCGGCAAGTACGACGTGGACCACTTCAGCGTGATGAAGGCCGAGACGGGCGCCATCGGCCGCGCGCTCGGCATGGCCGGGATGCTCGTGATCCCCGGCTCCGGCGTGGCCACCGCCGAGGACATGCAGGAAGTCCCGACGGCCGCCGCGACCTCTCCGGCGGCGGCGCCGCCCGCGCAGCTCCCGCCCGAGCAGGTCGGCGAGAGCGACGACGACATCCGCGCGCACGTCGCCCGCAACCTGACCGAGCTGGCCAAGTACCCCGAGGCGCTCGCGCAGTTCCAGGAGTGGGCCAGGGGCCGCGGGCTCACCACGCTGGACGGCCTGGAGGGCGCCAACCTCAAGGGTGTCGCCCGCAAGCTCGACCGCTCGCTGCACGAGGCCAAGTCGTGACGACCGTCGAGGCGTCCGTGTGGATCGCCCAGACGCCCCCCTCGCTCAACGCGGTGGGGGGCCGCGGCGGCCCCGTCGTCTTCCACCGCTTCAAGAAGCGCTGGCAGGCCGACCTGGAGGTCCTGCTGTGGGCCGAGCGCTTCCCGCGTGGGCTCGCGCGCGTGGAGGCCCACTTCGAGCTGCGCTTCCCGACCCGGCGGCGCCGAGACACGGGCAACTACCAGTCGCTCCTGGAGAAGGCTCTGGGCGACGCGCTCCAGGCTGGGGGGTGGCTGGCCGACGACACCCCGGATCACTTCGCTGTCACCGGACTGTCGTTCGACGAACACCCGGGGCCGATGCGTACGACGGTCCACCTGAAGGGATTACTTCCGTGAGCGGTCCGGTCAGCATGCAGACTTTTACGGCGGTGGGGCACGACAAGCCCCCATTCCATCGGGGTTCACGGACGGTCGTCAGGCGCTCCGTTGAGTGGTCCACTTGTGCTAGCCCCCCCGTCAGACCCCCCAGAAGTGGGGATGCGCGTTCACACCGCAGCGACATATGCCTCAGAGGGATGTACGCTGCTGGAGCAGGTCGCTCTGGCGCATCTCCCTGTCGCCGGGGTGGCCTGCACACCCCCGACGTAAGGACTTCTCTTGCCCAAGCTGTTTCTGGGCGCCAGCACGGCACTTCCTCCCGAGTTCGAGGGGGCCGTCGTGCGGCTGCCTGACGACTCCATTGGCGTGACCGACATCCTGAGCTGGCGCGAGTGCGGGCGTCGCATGTCCTTCGGCATGCGCCGCCACACCGCCGAGGGCGAGCACCCCGAAGCCGCCAGCGCCATGACCGCGTACGGCTCGGCGTTCCACGACGCCGTCTCTCACCACGGCGAGACGGACTGCACGATCGACGAGGCCGTCCAGGTCGCGTTCGACCTGCACGCGCGGTGGCTGGAGCCCGACGACCTGCCGCGCCTGAAGGCTGACCTGGAGACGTACATGCAGCGTGAGCCGCTGAACGTCGTCCCGGTGTCCGTCGAGGGCGAGATCCGCGTGCCGCTGCTCCAACACGAGGGGCGCACGATCTACTTCCGCGGGCGCCTGGACAGGCTCTACGAGAGCACCGTGCGTCCCGGGTGGTTCATCCACCGCGACTACAAGACCTCCCGGCACCCCAAGTCCGAGGAGGAGGTCCACAACGACATCCAGATGTGGGCCTACAACTGGGCCATCCACGAGGTCTACCCCGAAGTCGAGACGCTCGTCCAGGAGTACGACCAGCTCCGCTTCGGCGTCCACAAGACCATGAAGAGCGACGAGCAGCGCGCGCAGATCCGCGAGTGGCTCCAGCGCCAGGTCAGGGCGCTCCTCGCCGACGAGGAGTACGGCCCCGACGGGCTCCTGCTGCCCACCCGCAACAAGTGGTGCGCGTACTGTCAGATCATGGAGTCCTGCTCCGTGGTTCGGGACTCCACCGAGTTCGGTCTGGTCGAGATCGCCGCGCTCGCGCCGGAGGAGAAGGTCGGACGCAAGACGCAGGTTGCCCTGGAGTACGACCGCCTCCAGGAGTACGTCGATCGCCTGGAGCAGGTCGGCCAGGCCAAGGGCATCCTGGAGCGCTACGAGTCCGCCGTGAAGGCCCTCCTCAAGGGCATGCCGCAGGCGCGCCGCGCCGAGCTGGGCTACGAGCTGCGCGAGCGCTCGGCGACCAAGTTCCCGGCCGAGGCGATGGCCGCGATGCACCGGATGCTGGGCGACGAGCAGTTCTACGAGCTGGTCGGCGTCTCGCAGCAGGCGATCGAGAAGAAGGTGGCCGACGAGCAGGCCAAGACGCGCATCCTGGGGATGGGCGAGAAGTTCCCCGCCACGACGTTCGTGCAGCGGTCGCGCAAGAAGTCCTAGCGCAGAAAGCGGAACGCCCGGGGTTAGAAGGTGGCTGGCCTTCCCCGGGCGTCCCTGGCGATGATGCAACCCGGCAGGACCCTCAAGTCCGACCGTCGCAACACGGAGAACCGTAGCACGTCCAGTGTAAGGAGTTACACAGGGCGTGGAAGGTTTGACGCGCCGACGGGGTGTCCGGGAACCGATCAAGAGTTCCGACCAACCGAGGTGGCGCAGATGGTCCCAGACCTCCTGGGGACGACGATGATCTCCAACGCCGTGCTCTATTCGGAGCGGCTAACGCCGACGGCGAAGGTGCTCCGCTGCGTACTACGCGCGGAGAACCCGCACGGCTTCGAGGCGCCGTGGCCGGGCGACGCCGAACTGGCCCGCATCTTGGGCGTAGCAGAGCGGACCTTGTCGGCTGCGTGCCGGGACTTGTCGCGTGAGGGGTGGCTGGCCCTATCCCGCAAAGAGCCGAAGACCTACCGGCTGACCGAGCCCGACCCCGGTAAGCTGGCCTCGCGCGTTACTTCTTCTTCATCTTCTTCTTCTTTTGCAGTTGAAGAGAACTCCTCTACAGAAGAAGAAACGCGCGAGGCGCAAGTCGCAACTGTCTTCGACCATTGGGTCAAGACGTGCGCACCGCCTCGCACGAACCTCTCTCCGAGCAGGCGCCGGATCATCGAAGGCGCGCTCAAGGAGACAGATGACGACGTGGCGCTCCTGTGTCGAGCGATCGACGGCATGGTCGCGTGGCACGCACAGCGTGGGGGAGCGCTCACGCTCAGCCGCGTCTTCCAGTCCCGACCGGGCAGCAGCCCGCTCGGCGAGATCATCGACTTCTTCGCTTCCCTCACCGCGAACAGCGGCGCTGAGAAGAACGGCGAGCAGCCTGCCTTGCCGCCTGGGCTCAGCGGCGCACTCGAAGGCCAGGTTCGAGCTGCGCTCACCGCGCTCATGGACGCCTGGCACACCCCGAGCACGCAGTCGCTCGAACGCGCGACCAACGCCGAGAGCTGGCTGGCCGCTCGCAGGTTCCGCGTCGCCCGAGACTCCAACGGCCGTCCCCGAATCGAGGCACAGGCATGAGCATCCCGCAGGCACCCGAAGCTGAGCGCTCCGTGCTCGGCCAGGCGCTCAACGACACGGCGCTCATCGGCACCCTCTCATCGCTGGGCCTCACCGGCCGCGACTTCTACGACGGCGCGGGCGCCCTGCTCTGGGACTACCTGGTCGAGACGTACTACGCCGACGAGGCGATCGACCCTGTCACCGTCGGCGGCGCCCTGGGGCCGAAGCTCGCGCGCGCCTGGCAGGTCGAGCCCACGCAGGTCGTCGCTCACCTCCAGACGCTCGCCGCGGGTTCCCCGGTGGACGGCAAGGCGACCGACCACGCCACGGTCATCCGCCGCCAGGCCGACCGGCGCAAGCTGCTGGCCCTCGCCGTGAAGATCAAGGCGGCCGTCGAGGCGGGGGAGGTCCTGCCCGAGGAGGTCGCGGGCCAGGCCACCCAGGACGCCATGAAGATCGCCACGGGCGCCCAGACCGCCGCGGAGGTCGTGACCTTCGCCGACCAGGGGCGCGCCCTCATCGCGCACGTCCAGCGTGCCCAGGCCGCCCAGCGCGCGGGCATCCAGATCGGCGTGCGGACCAAGATCACCGCCATCGACACCTTCACCAAGGGCATCCAGCCCGGCGAGCTGGTGATGTCCGCAGGCGAGGCGGGCGTCGGCAAGTCCGGCGTCTGGTGGCGGGCCGGGCTCAACTTCGCCGAGCTGCAAGCCGAGCGCCCCGACGACAAGCACATCGGGACGCTCGTCCTGAGTATGGAGATGGGCAAGGTGCCCTCCGGTATGCGCGTGGCGCAGATGATCGCCCAGACCGACACCGCCAAGGTGCGCTCGGGGGAGATCTCCGACTACGAGATGAACCGGCTCATCACCGCCTGGCGCAAGCGCAAGGACCTGCCGCTCTACTTCAACTTCCTCCAGTACCCGCGCGCCTCTCAGATCCGGGCGGTCGTGGCCGAAGCGATCCGTCGCCACAACGTGGGCTTCGTGATCCTCGACCACTTCAAGACGTTCCGTCTCGACGAGCGTCTGAAGTCCTCAGTGGAGGAGGACGAGGAGAAGGTCATCTTCCTCAAGTACCAGCTCGCGCTGGAGATGGACGTGGCTGTCGTCTGCCTGGCCCACACCAGGAAGACCGAAGACCCGAACGGGCGTCCGAAGCTGGCGGATCTTCGAGGCTCCCAGCAGATCGTCGCGCACGCCGACTTCGTCAACTTCCTGTACCGGCCCTACAAGTACGCCAGCCAGGCAGACATCGACAACCAGCGCGTCCTGCGCACCGACGCCGAGTTCCTCTGGGAGAAGGCAAGGTTCGGCGAGGACGGGGCGACGAGCTTCTACTTCGACCCCGCAACGATGTACGCCAAGTAGCCCGCAGTTTGCGGGATGGACCCACCGATTCTGACCGGCATATGCCATAGAGTCATGTAGGTCAGATCAGTCAGCGCCCCGCGATGAGGCGCTTCATGCAACCGCAGTTCCCATGAGTCGGGTGGCCCCCGACTCAGACCACGCAACGTAAAGGAGGCCACCATGGCCGAAGTGCAGACCGGCGAGCTGGGCGGGATCAACCTGTCCGGTGAGCCCTCCCTCCCCGAGGACACCCCGAAGGTCGCGTCCCTGACCGGCGAGGCCCCCACGGCCGAGGCCGTCGAGGCCGTCGAGAACGCCCTGACCCCCGCTCCCGCCGCGGACGAGGGCAGCTCCCCGCTGCGCACCTACGTGGTGCTGGAGCAGGGCGAGTTCGCCGAGGGCGGCGTCTACTTCCAGGAGGTCGGCCGCGTCGAGGCGCGCAACGGCCAGAACGCGACGCGCAAGGCGTTCAAGGAGATGGTCGGCCGCGAGCAGACCGAGGCCACGACCCTCGTCGTCGTCTCCGAGCGCATGTGGCAGCCGACCGCGGTCAAGATCAAGCGCACCGAGAACGTCTCGGTCACGCTGGGCTAGGTCCCGGCGCCAGTTGCGAGATGGCGCATGTCGCCTTCATCGTCCCCACCCTGGGTCGGCCGTCCCTCCGCAAGGCCCTCGCCTCGCTGGAGAGCCAGTCCGACCCGGGGTGGCTGGCGCACGTCGTCGGCGACGGTGTCCGACCGCAAGTGCCGGGTGATCCTCGCTTCTGGACCTGGGAGGCCCGTCCCACGAAGTCGGCGGGTCTGACGCGCAACCTGGGCATGGGCTTCGCTTCGGCGGCCACCCCGGAGGGCGAGCTGCCTGTCGAGTGGCTGGCCTTCCTGGACGACGACGACACCGTCACCCCCAACTACGTGCAGCTCCTGCGCCGCGAGCACGCCGACGTGGTCATCTTCCGCATGCTGCACCCACAGCTCGGCGTGCTGCCCGACCCGACCGAACCGCAGCTCTGCTGGGGACAGGTCGGCATCTCCTTCGCCGTCCGACGGGCGTTCGTACAAGAGCACCACCTGCGCTTCGAGCGCGAGTACGTCTACGCCGGGCACCCGGCGCACACGCCCTTCAACGAGGACATCGACTTTCTGCGCAAGTGCCAGGCCCACGGCGCGCGCGTCCTGCTGCACCCCGAGATCACCTACTACGTCCGACCGGAGTAGAACCTTGCTCGACACCACCATCCACGCTGCGCTCATCGAGCGGCTCGCCTGCTACCAGCGCCTGCGCGAGCACGAGATGATCGGCAACCCCGACTACAAGCCGCTGCCCTGGGACAAGCTCCAGGACTCCGAGAAGGGCAAGTGGCGTATCCACGCGACGGCCGTACTGGAGCTGCTCGGCGCCGACGCTGTCGAGCGCGCGCTGGCCGCCAAGGACAACAGCGCCCGCGCCGCAGAGCACCTCGCCGCCTTCGAGTCCAAGCGCGCCGAGGTCCTCCGCGATGCCAAGGGAGCAATCGCCGAGCACGAGAAGACGCAGGCCCTGGCCAAGGCGCACGGCGTCTGGTTCGATCCCGAGACGGCCGCCTGACGATGCCGCCCGCCCCTCAGCGTCAGCTCAACATCACGTCGGTCAACCCGGTCTTCACGGGGACCAACAAGAACGGCGAGGAGTTCACGATCTACGAGGTCGGCGCTCGTGATCCTCAGACGGGAATCGAGGTCAACCAGGAGCTGCGCTCGTTCTCGAACCTGCCGCTCGGCTCGGGCATGTACGAGATCTCCCCCTACGAGCGCCCCGGCAAGCCGACCACCTACACGCTCAGCGTCCCCCGAGCGCAGCGTGCGGCGCAGAGCAGCCGCAAGCTCGACGAGGCGATCGGCCGCATCGACCTGCTGGAACAGAACGTGGCCGCACTCCAGAACATGGTGAGCGGACTGGCCGCGCCCCACGGGG
>Ga0256855_1000005_pt1 | contig 20577 bp, 28 predicted proteins | sample BONnt9_FD_181174 | JGI IMG/M metagenome (GOLD analysis project Ga0256855, IMG submission 181174) | Terrestrial sediment cell enrichment communities from Utah, United States - BONCAT_SYTO_Terrestrial_sediment - 9 | ecosystem: Environmental > Terrestrial > Deep subsurface > Rock core/Sediment... | reverse complement strand
CCCCTTCCCCTCTCTCCGTCTGACCCAGATCCTTGCCCGACGGAACCTCTCTCCAGACCGCCCGGACAAAACGACTGAACCGAAGTTGGGCGATGCGGTCCCCGCGTTCCAGGGTAATGATCGTATCCTTCGAGGCGTTGTAGAGGATCACTCCGACCTCTCCGGTGTAGTCCATTGTGTTATCCATAAGGCTCTTTATCCTCATGATCTACTCATTCGTTTTAAGGTTATTCGAGTAGCTCAGACTATATCATCACCCTTTCGGGTGTCCCGCGCTCGTGGGGCTTTACCGTCCGGTCTGGACTCCATGCCCTAGTCGTTGAACCTTCCATCCATTCCTGAATGGCTTGGCTGCTGATTACCCGCCTCCGGGCTTTCCAGCAATTCACGGGATTTAACGACCCCAACTTGTTTGTGCAGATTAAGCACTAGTAATCGTTCGGCTTTGATGGGATTGTCGCTCCACCTGATGAGTTGGTCTAAGGAGACTTCTCCTTTTCCCCATGCCTTCAAAACGGCAAGCCCAAACTGATGGTGAAGCCAGCGATGTTCAGAGGTAGTAATAACCGCTAAGTTTTCGGGTTCGTTGTTGAATACATCCCCGTCTTTGTGGTGCACCTGATAACCCTTCGGTATGGCGGATATGCCTAATACTTCACAGGCAACGGCGATATGGACTTTATCGATTCGGTCTAACCGGCCTTTTCTAAGTGGGTATCCGTCGCTATCAACGGAAAGGGCTTTATAGTTTGGGTTGCCTTCTGATTTGTATCTTTCCGAGAAGTCTTTCCCTAAACAAACCCTTGAACAGAACTTGGTTTTTGGCCCATAGCTCTGTTTGACCCTGAACCGTTTGCCGCACGATTTGCAGGTTAACTCAACTTTAGTGTCGAGGTTTACTGCGGCTCTTTTCCCCATGCAGGATTTCGAGCAAGTCGCATATCTCTTCGCTCTCGAAGGAGGAACCATCTCCTCTTTCTCGCATATTCCACATCTAACTAAAACGGGCATCGTTTACTCCTTCCTATTTGATTTTGCCCGTTTTAGTTGAACGATAACAAGTTTATCTAGGGTCCACTTCCCCCGGCGAGTTCAAGACCGTGAGGCCGTGCTTCAGGGCCAGGCCGGAACGGGGCTGGACGTGCGCATCGACCGCTTCCGACAGACCCAGGTATATCCCGGTTTTGGCGAGAACACGGTCTCCCGGATGAATCTCGTAGGTCGTGACGAAGTGCGTCAGATCCTCCGGGTTTCCGTAGGAGAGGCCGCCTTTGAACACGTCCACCCGGTTAAAGGCGAGGTCCACCGCCGCCGACCCGGCGGTCTCGTATTTGGGCAGTTCCACGAATGGCTTGCGGAAGATTTTTATCTCCTGTTGAAGCGGGGCCAGGTTCGGGATGGGAAACGGGCTTTCAAACTCCATCTCTGCGCCACTCGGCGGGACAGGTCCCTTCTCCTCCGGTTCGGTAGCCGGTTCGGCCAGGGATACGTGTGTGGATTTCATCTCTTCGCTCCTTTCGGTAATCTCCCATCGGTAAGGGATGCGGGTGACCTGGGAACCGTATCGCTCCCAAAACTCGTCCGTCGCCAGCCGCTTCCCCGTTTTGGATTGCGTATCGTCCAGATAGACGAGCACCCGGATGCCCGACTGCATAATGGCGAGGGCGCAGTTTTGGCAGGGCAATCCGTTCACATACATCGTCGCGCCCTGGCGGTCGGCGGGGTCGGTGAACATAATGGCGTTGCGTTCGGCGTGGATGCAGCACTCGTGCGAGCACTCCTCCCCACCAACTTCCGCGTTCATCCGAAAACAGACGCCGTCACAGGTCGCCCCTTTGGGCTTGCCGTTATACCCCATCCCCTTGACGTGGCCGTCGGTTCCCACGATCACGGCGCCGTACTGAGCCTTCAGGCACTTGGAACCGGCGGCGATCTGGTTGCAGAGGGCGATGTAGTAGGCGTCCTTTGCCCCTTTGACCGTTTGAAGCAACTGCGACACTCAGGGCCTCCCCTGAAACAGATGGGCGACGGAGGGCGTCTTCTCGCTTTTGTCCAGCGCCTCATACACCCGGTCGTAAGCGTCGTAGATGGCGACGGTGAACCCGTGCAATCGGTGAGAATGGTTGGCGTAAGGCTCCGGGGAAGGTTCAAGGCCGAGGAGGACGGTGGTATCGATGTAGACTCCAAAGTCCTCGATCTCTTTAATCAGGGTGCTCCACTCCGTATCGGTCGGCAGGGAGACCTCGACCTCCAGGAACCGGGCGACGACGAGGGTTGCGTTGGAGAAGTATCGCGCCGCCAGGGCCGCGTGATAGAGGGCGTGTTGGGCCTTCAGGATGTCCGGCAGAGAAGCAGATCGGGCGACCCGGTTAATGGCGTCGTTGTGGAGTTGCCCCTGTAGTTCGTAGGCCGCTTCCGCCTTCATCTGCCGGTATAAAAGGTTGCTGATTTTCATACCGTTACTGGTTCCTCTCCCGCCTTTGATTTTTTGTAGCGATCCAGTTGATCGGGCGTGTAGTTCACCAGGTTCTCAAAGAGGTAAGTCTTGCGAAGCTGGGTCCACCCGATGAAGTTGCCCCGCCGCTCCGTGTCGTCCATCGAACAGGCGACGTGCTCCAATGGAGAGGCGTGGTGGGGGATCTGCTTCATCAGGCGGTTGAAAAGGTCCATGTCCGCGCCGATGTCACGCTTGCCTTCGTGGGTCAGGTAAGAGACGCGGGCGCAGCGGGCGGCGGAGACTTTCGCCATGACGCTGAAGAGGAGATTGTTGTCTGCCTCCATGTGCTCCGACTGAAGGACACCGTCTACTGTGTAAGTGGACCGGAGCCAGTCCATAATAAGGTCGATGTCCTCCTCCGTCGTGAAGGGCTGATGCCAGTAACCGTCAGGAAGGGGAACCGGCTTGCTCTCGAAGTAGGCTTCGGCCATCATGGCGGCGAGGTGCTGAAACTCCGGCTGGGCGTCTTTATGAACTCGCAGGTGAAAGAAGTTGTCCCACTCGGTCGCGCTGATGATGGTCGTGATCCAGGAGAAGGGTTCGAGGATCCGGTTGACGATTTGTTTATGGAGGCCGAGGTGGTGCAAAACCTTTGCGTTATCAACGGCTGAATCGCGGGCGGATAACCAATAGAAGTTAGCCAAATGCTTGTATTCCACTTCCCCACTGGCTTGCATTCCCTTCTGGTTGGCTCCCCAGTGGATCGGCATCGCCGGGTCGTCCAGCACCCTTTGGATTGTCTTCTCAATCGGGATGGCGCGGCTGCTGGCCGAGTTGCGCGACATCATTCTGTGCGTCAGGACTTCTGCGTGGATGAAGCGCGGATACGTGCAAACGAACGTGGTGAGCCGTTTGCCTTTCGGATTGATGGAGTCTCTTTCAATCCTCACCTCCCATGCCATGTCTAACCTCTCTCTCCGGTCGATAACTCGACCCATTCGCGGATTTTGTGCATCGCTCGGAAGGAACGCTTCTTCACGATGGGTTCGGTCGTGTCGAGGGCTTCCGCTGCTTCCCTTAGACTGAGACCGAGAACGTGCTGGTGATAAAAGGCTCGTTTGAGCAGAGGGGACAGCTGAGTCGCCGCCTGGTAAATCTCTTCCAGGTCGATCACCTGGGCTTGCCAGTTGTCTTGAGGAGCGAGAAGGATATCCCCCAACTCGCTATGCTCCACATCGCACATTGACAGGACCGAAGTCAGTGACATCGCAGGCCGGTTGATGGCCCGCACCCTTCTTAGCTCGTGGGCGTAGTCGGCGTGACGGATAGGGTCGTAAGGGATTTCCCCCGACTCTGCGGCCTCCAACTCCTCGGCCATTCGGTGAATGGCACCCCCTTTGTGGAGATAGATGGGCTTGGTTTTTCGTATGGCCGCCAGGATTCGAAAACGCATAGACATCCAAGCCCAGCCCTCAAACCGAACCCCATCCTCCGGGAAGGTGTCCACCGCCTCCACCAGACCGAGACGGGCAGTTCCCTTCAGGTCCTCCAGTTCGACTCCGTGATAGCCCTGATACTGGAAGGCGATCTTGTCGGCAATCCAGAGGTAACGGAGGATCAACTCCTCTCTTATGCGCTCGTCGCGCGTTTTCCAGAAGCGCTCCCACAAGGCCCGGTCTTTCAACGCACCTCTCCTAGATCAAATGCATTGGCATCTGCACGTAGGTCCAGTCGCCACTACGAAACACGCCGGGGGACAGGGGAGCCGTAAAAAGGGCCGTGAACGTGTCTTCCTCGACCTGGGCAACGTAGTCCGCGAGGACCTTCCCGTCGAAGGCGATGTCCATCGTCCGCGTGGACTTTTCAATCTGGACGGCCACGTCCTCGTTCCCGCGCCCCGTTCCGCCCGACTCCGAACGGAGGGTCACCTTCCCGTTCACTCCCAGCTGGACGCGCTTCGAGTCTCCACTGGTGACCAGGGCGCGACGGAGGCAGGTTCGGAAGGACTCGCGCTCGAAGGTCAACTCCAGGGAGAAATCGTCTTTGGGGATGACCTTCTCGAAGTTCGGGAACTTCCCGTCGATCAACCGGGAGAGGAGAATGAGGCCGGGGAGCCGGAAGAAGATCTGATCACGGGTGGCGCTCACCTCGACCGTCTCCGCATCGCCCAGGCTCTTTAAGGCGACCTCGAGCGTCCCCATCAGCTTGCCCGGAACGATCACGTCAACCGGGTCTTTGGATACGATGTCGTCCAGGTCCCGGTGAAAGAGAGAGAGGGAAGCCATCGACGCCCCGCAGACTTTGACCATTGAACCCTCAATAACGATGTTCAGGCCGGTCAACTGAGGGCGGGACGGGTCGTCGCTGGCGGCGAAGAGGGTCTTCTGTATCCCGTCGCGGAGAATACCGGCGGGGAGATTAAACGAGGTCGCTTTCCGCAAGTCCCATATCGGGGGGAACTCTTCGGCGGGGAGGCCCTGCAGCTCGTATTCCGCCAGCCCGAACATCAGCGTGACCTGGCTCCCGTCGCCATTTTCGCTTGAGTCCCGTAGGTTCACCGGCACATCGAACCCCGAATCGATGAGACCCCTCAAGGTTGCGGCGACGGCGGTCACCGCGCCTTCTTTTTCCACTTCGGCGGGGATGGTGGCGACGATCTGCCCGTCGTAGTCGGCCCCGGAGATTTGCAGTTCATTCCCCTGAGCCTTCAGCAGAAAGCAACTTTGGATGGGCAGGGGCGACCGCGTGATCACCCGTCCCGCCGTGTCCAGCGCCGCCTTCAGTTGTCGTTGGTTCACTGTTACGTTCATCGTGTGGTTCCTCTCCTTCGTAAGCCAGTAACTCTTTCGGAACAGACAGAGGCCGACCGGGCAATGCATCGAACCGGACCCGGACCTCTCCGTCGCTCTCGCCCTCTCCGATCACGCTTCCCCCGGAAAGGGCCGGTAACACAAACGCCCCCGGCTGCCAGTAGACATCGAGGGTGGTGACCCTCACGCCGCGATCTTTTGCAGCCGCCCCCGGACCTGGCGCACCTGCTGTCGGATGTCCAGGACGCCGACGCCCTGCTCCTCGGCAATCTCACGGCGGCTCTTGCCTTCGCCGATCCCGGCAACGGTGGCCCGGTGGGAGGGGGACAACTCCCGAAGGGCTTCCTCCACCTCGTCGCGGATCATAAAGGCGCACATATCGACCGTGTTCCCGGAGACCTCGAAGTCGTCGCCCGTGAACCGCACCCCGTCATCAAACTTCGATTGGCGGATAGAGTTACGGACACGGCCCCAGACATACCAGGTCGCCCAGGTGAGGAACTTAACGCCCCGATCCGGGTCGAAGCGGCGGACGGCCAGGGTGAGGCCGAGGAGACCTTCGCTGAGCAGGTCCTCCGTCTCCATCCCTTCTCGGCTGTACAGCCGGGCGTATTTGTGTAGGAGGGGGAGGAATTGACGAATGATCCGGTCCCATGCTTCTTGGTCCTCCCTTTCCCGCGCCCGAATAACGAGGTCTAACAACTCGCTCTCTTTCATTGGGTGGTCCCTCCCAGGACTGCAACGTTGAATGCGCTCAACTTCTGAACGGTTAACTTTCTGAGATTGAAAAGTGGATCTGACCTTTCTTCCGCCTTCGAGTCTCGCGGGCGTTTTGTGCGTGATGGGGTGCATCGGCTCGAAGGTGGCAACCACTACAAAGGGCAATCAAAACGGCGTCTGGATTGTCTTTGTCGTGGTTCGGGTGGTGAACCGTGAGAATGAACCGGATAGGGTGGGCATCGACTTCCGCCAGGGTGTGCTCGATGACGTGCATCGCCAAACCCTCCTCGTCGTTCATCGCCGACTCCAAAAGGCGAGCCTTGAACGCCTCCAGGGTTTCTCCGCTCTCCCGGCACTTTCTGCCGCAGTGCTCGCACGTCCAATCGGCGGCCGCTTTAATGGCGTCGGCGATGTCCCTCCAGTTGGCGGGGTATTCCTTCGGGTCCATCGGCACGTTACCACCTCACGCTGATCAGGAACCTAAACCCGAAGTAGCCCACCAGACCCCAGACGACCGCCCAAAGGAGCACCTGTGCCAATCCCCACAGAAGGATGCGGTCCACCTGGCGACACTCCGCGCGGGCGGGTGGCAGCCGAGTCGGGTAGGGCGGAAGGTCGCGGACCTGGTCGTCGGGCCAAACCGAAGGGGTCATTGTTCTGTCCTCAGAAGTTGGAAGGATACGACGACCACATCCTGGAATCCGAAATGCCTTTCAATGTGATCCTCGATATGACGGATGTCTTTGGTGGACCCAATGGGACCTGTATTCAGTGTGATTTCAAGGTTTCCATAAGTAGACGGGGTTCGGTAGCAGACAAAGTAGACGTGTCTCAAACGAGAGCCTTTGCCTTCCTCTCCGCCTCCTGGAAAGCCGAGAATAGATTGGTGGCAATGGTGACGACGGGATCGTCCACTTCCTCCACCGGAAAGGGGAGTGACGACTTGAGGGCAATGCCTTCAAACTTCTTCCGGTCGAGGGTGAGCAGGTCTGACTTCTTCTCCTGCACCGCCCACCGAAAGGCGTCTTTCTCCTCGTAGCGCAGTTTGCGGTTGATCCGTATCCCCAGACCGGGAGCCGGGGACTTATCGCCCCACTGAAGGAACTCCAGGCGGGCGGCGCTTCTGATGGACTGCTCCAGGGCGATGCGCTCCTCGCGGGCTTCCCGTTCCCAAGTGAACAGGTGGCCGAACTCCGAGCGGAACTTCATCTCCGCGTCGGTGAGGGCTTTCTTGGCCCGGTGCTCCTCGTCCCGAAGCTTTTTGAGGGCGATCATCTGTTCCCTGAAATTGGTCATTCGAGACCCTCCGACGCCTTGAACCAGTCCGCCTTTGCCGTGCAGAGGGCGTCACAGTGGACGTTGTGGACGGAGACGGGGCGGTTGCGCTTCCTCCCGATCCCGCGCTCCAGGTCCTCCTTCGTCGGGTGTCCCTGGAGGAGCCGGTAACTGATCCCGGACAGCTTCCCCGACTTCCGCAGGGCCTCGATCTTCACGCGGATGGGTTCGGGAGCCTTTGACAGTTCGTCCAGGGGTTTTGAGAACATCCAGCAGAGGGCAACGTTGGAGTCGGAACTGACCCGGCCCTGCCATCCGGGGGGAAGCTCCTCGATACCGTGAATGAGGGCGAATATCTCCGCCGCGTTGTTGGAGACCTGGGCCAGCCCGACCTGTTCCGGGAGGACGATGCCCGACGCCTCGCGGACGCGCTCCCCGTTCACGACCTGACACCAGGCGAAGGTTCCTCCGTGCGGAGACGGGTTCGGGCCGATGTTGCCGCCGTCTGTGTAAAGCTCGAAGGGGACTTCCGTCGTGTCGATGATGTCCAGGTGATGAGACTCGGAGGAGTTGCGCGCCTCAACCGGTCTTTCCGCTGTTGCGCTCACAGGTTCGCCTCGATATAATCTGCGATCCCGTCGAAGCTGACACCCCGGTTGTCGTTCATCCCAACCAACGTCGAGATGTCGTAGTGGTTTTCCGTAAGCTCCAGTCCGGCCCAGTCTAAAACTTCAGAGGGTGGGGCATCGGTTTTACCACCAAACGAGAAGGTGCGAGCGAACTTTTCTTCCCACTTGTCTTCGGCCTTATTGTCATTGGCATAGAGTTGACAGAGGACGCCCAGGCAGCAAAATCGATCTTGGTTCCCATCCACCGTCGGGCGTGGTTCTCTTTGCCGAAGGTAGTTTTGACCCTGTTTAAACTGGCCGCTTCGCAGGGCCTTGATCCACTTCTTTTTCACTTCAGGCTTCATGGTGGTTCCTCTCCTAAGTAACCTGAGATTACAATATGTAACTAAAAATATTATAACCGGAAGGGCGTTTAATAACAAGAAAAAATAGAGATATTGCTTGTTATTTTTTGGGCTGCTTCGGTTTTCTTTTGGGGGCCGTTTTGACCCGCAAGGCCTTCTCCTGTTTCAGCCGTTCCCGCTGATACGCCCTGCGGTTGCGCTCCGTCTCACGCTTCGCCCGGAGGACCTGCGCCTCCGTGACGTGACCGATGCGGCCTCTGGAAAGCTTCGGATCGCGGATCAGTTCGACCGGAACCCCGGCGGCTTTGGCGACCAGCTCATCGAAGCGGAGGCAGTCGCGGAGGGCCATCTCCTCGTTCCACCAGACGACGATGCCGCCGTCCCGACAGGCGACTTCCTGCTCCTCCGAAGAGAAGGTGTATTTCTCCAGGGGCTTGATCTCCCCGTTCAGTTTCACCCCCTTTATGCCCAGGTAATGCGCGTAGGTGACCCGGTAGACCAGCACGTCCCCGATCCCCTTCGATTGCCGGGTGGCTCCCATCCCCGCCGCGTTCATCCGGCGCTGGATGTAGGAGGGGAAGGCCGTCACTTCGACCACGAACCCGGAATAGGCGAGCCGGTGAACGATGCGGTCCTGGACGGCCTCCTCGGACACCTTCAGGCGGCGGGACCGGTCCTTCAGGCCAGGGAGGGGGATTTGTCCCTCGTTCACTCCTGCCCCCCTGATAGCAGGTTCTCCCGCGCCTTCGCCTCACGCTCCCGGTCGAGGAGGACCGACTTCACCCGTCCCCACGCCCGGCCCTGGAACATGAACTCCCCGCGCTCGAAGGCTTCGTAGTCTTCCGTCTTGACGAGGGCCATGACGGCGAGGGCGTTTGCGGTCAGGCCCAGGTCCGTGCGGCGCTGGCGGAACTCTCGCCCCAGGTCGCGCAGTCCTCGGTCTGAAACGACCTGCTCGATGTCCTTCTCGTCGCGGGGGTTCATGGGTCTCACTTCGTCACTCCTCCTTCTGCCGGACGGAATGTGCGGGCTTTTTCTAAAGCCGCCTCCACCCGGCGGGCCGTCTCACGCACCATGCACCATCCGACGGCGCTCTTGATGTATTCCAGGCAGTCCACGAGTTCACGGATCGCATCGTCCTGAGCTTTGATGTGATTGAGAGCGTCGGGAAGGTCCTCACGGGCGTGGGCGGCGAATGGGGCGTCCGTCTCCCCTTGGATCATCCCGAAAGAGGCAATCCACAGCGGCGATATTGTGGACCCGGCAAGGCTCACCATTTGCCGCTCGTGATTGGGAGCACCGCCTTCCTCCACGTCCCAGGGTCCTTCAGTAGCGGCCTCGCATCGGGCCTTCGCGGTTTCGTGTCGCTCTTTTGTCCACTCGTTCATTCCGTCCCCCTAATCCTCGAACGGGAAGGCGCGCTCCGCGAGGAACGACGCATGGGCGATGCCGGTGGAATCCCCGCGTTCTTTTAGCACGATCAACTCCAGAGGCTGCGGGATGGTTTCGTCCGGGGTCGGGGTCTCGTAATAGCCGGGACGGTAGACTCCGATGACCACGTCCGCATTGGCTTCCAGCTTCCGGGAGTGGTAAAGGTCGGACAGTTGAGGGCGCTTATCGGGCCGGTTTTCGTTCGCGCGGGAAAGCTGGGCGAGGAGGATGATGGAGATGTTCAACTCTCGCTTGAGGTCCAGGATGGCGTTGGCGACCCGGCTCACCTGCTCCGTCTCTCCGTTGCCCGGCGCTTCGATGAGGTGGGCGTGATCGATGAACACGAACTGCGTCCCCCGCTCCTTTACGTCCCTCCGTACCGCGGCGCGTATCTCCGGGAGGGTCATTCTCGGCTCCACGACGTTCAACTTCCAGTCCATCACCTGGTGATGAATGTCGATCAGCCGCTTCCGCTGGTCGGGGGTCGGGGCCTTGCACTTCAGGACTCGCGCCGGAACGTCGGAATACATCGAATAGATCCGGCGGTGAAGAGACCTCGAACTCATTTCCCCGGAGACGAACAGGACGGGGGCGCGTTTGGAGATGTGGCAGGCGACGGCTGTTGCGACGGCGGTCTTACCCATCCCCGGCGACCCGGCGATGATCCAATACTCGCTGCATTCGATGCCGCTCGTCAGGGCGTCCAGGGAGGGGAAGCCGGTCGGAGTCCCCGCGATGGGCTTACTCTCCTCCCGTCCTAATATTTCGTCCATCATTTCGACCTGGACGGTTTTGGCGTCTTTCTCCTCCTCCGTAGGACCAGTGTCCGACGAGAGGGTGATCAGTTGGTCCCCCAGCTGCGCCGCGCGCTGCTTCGCCTGGTCCGTGTCAAACCCGGAGACGGCCATCTCGCCCACTTCCTGCGTTGTCATGACGATCTCTCGAAGCTGCCACTTCTCCACGACGATTCCGGCGTAATAGTCGCCGTTGGCCGCCGTCGGCACGGAGTCGAGGAGGACAGTCAGGTAAGACGCCCCACCGACTGCATCGAGGAGGCTCCCCGGTTCGCCGTAGGTGTCGCGGTGGGGCGTGGTCCGCAGTTTCTCGGCGACTGTCACAAAGTCTACCGGCGATCCCTCCTCCCAGAGCGCGACCATTGCGTTGAAGATGCGTTCGTGGGCCTCGCGGTAAAACATCGACCCCTGGAGTCGGGAAAGAAGGCGTTCGGCGGTCTCCGGGTCCAGAAGGATGGAGCCGAGGGCCGACTGTTCGGCGGCCAAGTCCTGCGGGGGTAGTTTATCCAATACGCTCGATTTGCTCATTGCGGGTGGTTCCTCTCCGATGGAAAGAGGGGGAGGATGCGCCCTCCCCCGTGAGTGACTGTCCCTAGGTCGGGACGGCTTCCAGCGACTCCAGATACGAGTAAAGCGTCGGGGACTTGGCTTTCGCCTCGGCCTCGAAGAGATTGATCTTCGCGCTCTCGTAATAGGAGCGTTTCAGTTCGATGCCGACGTAGCGTCGCCCCAACTCCAGCGCCTTCACGCCGGTGGAGCCGATGCCATTGAACGGGTCGAGGACCAGGTCGCCCGGGTTGCTCCAGAGCTTCACGGCGCGATTGATCACGCCCAACTGCAACGGGCAGAGGTGGCGCTCGTCGTCGGTCGTCCGGGCCTGTTTGACGTTCAGGACGTCCCCCTCGTGTATCCCGCCGGGGTTGTCCGGGGTCAGGCGCTTCCAGACGGGAGACGCCCACTCGATCCATTCCTCCTCAGTGATACTCCCGCCGGTCGGGTTGTATTTTTTGGAGATACCGGCCCGGATCGGCTCCGCGTTCTCCCCCGGCTTCGTGAAGTAGATCAGGTAATCGGCGAGAGCCATCCGCATCATCGCCGAGTCGGTGGCGAGGGACTTGAACAGGAGGCCTCGCTCTTTGTTCCGGGTGGCCTGAACCTGCGGGTTTTTGTCGATGGTCGCTTCCCCAGAGTAAATCCAGCCGCTGTCCTGCATCATCTTGATCACGCTGCCCCGGTAGTCTTTCAGGCCGATCACGCCTTCGCGGGACAGCATGGAGGTGAGCTGCATGAGGTGGATACAGCACTTCCGACCCGGCTTCGTCACCCGGAGGAGCTTTTCGGGGCCGACCAGGAAGCGGAAGTGATCCATGAAGGTCTCGATGGAGTTTGTGTTCCCCAGGTCGTGGACGCTGTTCGTGTAGGCATACATACACGGGAAGGGAGGGGAGAAGAGGGAGAGGCCGACCGAATCGTCTTCGAGTTTGTCGATCTGCTTCACGCTGTCCCCCAGGTAGAGGGTCCAGTCTCCCCCCTGGGCCACGTCCTCCTCGTAGTCCATCTCGTCGCGGCCCGTGTGGCCGTCCAGATTAAGAATGCCCATCGCTTCGATGAGGCTGTCCATCATGTCCATCGCCTGTTTCGCCTTTCTTTGGACGTTCCTCACGACGTTGCCCTCGGCTTCAGACGTGAAAAAGGTAACGTTGACGGGCCGGGTCTGCCCGAACCGGTAACACCGCCGGATCGCCTGATACTGCTGCTCGAAGGAGTCGGAGACCCCGACGAAGGCGATGTTCGCGCAGTGCTGCCAGTTCATCCCCCAGCCGAAGATAGAGGGTTTGGAGATGAGCACCCGGACCCGGCCCTCGGCGAAGTCCAGGGCGGCCCTCACTTTGTGCTCCGGGGAATCCGAACCCTTCACCTCGACCGCGCCGGGGATCGCGCGTTTTAAAGCTTCCGACTCCGGGTTGAAGTCGCACCAGACGAGGTACGGATCCTCGGAAGCGTTGACGTGGCTGGCGGCTTCGGCGACCCTGGCGTCCAGGCTCCGCTTCCGGGCCGCGCGCCGCTCCGCCAGGGTGACCCCTTCGGCGGCGAACAACTGCCCTTCGGGGACCGGGGCCTCGACCACGACGGAGTGCAGGTTCAGGGGAGGCAGGTCGAACCCTTCGTCGGAGAAACCCAGGTCCGAGGGTTTGCGCATTGCCACGCACCATGTCGCCATCCACTTCCAGAAGTCTTTTTTGGCGTGGCCCTTCAGGCGCCACTTCTGAGTCGTGTTGCCGTCCTGGGTGAAAAACAGGGCGATGATCTCCTTCCCGCTCATCACGCCTAAAAACTCCGCGTGGTTCGTGAGTTCCACGAGGTCGTTCGGGGCCGGGGTCGCCGTGCAGGCGAGGCGATACGGGAGGTTGGCGGAGAACTCGTTGATACGCTTCCGCGTGTCCCCGCCGAAGGCTTTCAGGATGGAGCTTTCATCCAGGCAGATCGCGCCGAAGTAGTCCGGGTCGAACCGCTCGATGCGCTCGTAGTTCGTGATCGTGATGCCGGGGACGACTTCAGTTTGATCGTGGGCGTATCGCACCGTGACGCCCCAGCGCTCCCCCTCCCGGATGGTCTGAGAGGAGACGGCCAGAGGGGCGAGGATCAGGACATTCAGTCCCGTCTCCTCGTGGATGATGCGCGCCCATTCCAGCTGGTCGAAGGTTTTCCCCAGGCCGGTATCGAGGAACAGGGCGGCGCGCCCCTTCTTGATGGCCCACTGGACGACGGCCTTTTGATCGGCGCGCATTGCAGGGTGGAGACGGTCGAGGCTCACGTCGAACCCGGCATCGACGGACTTGATCTGCTTGCTTTCCAAAAACTCGGAATAGTTCAATGGGTGGTTCCTCCCTCACAAAAGGCGGATGCGCCCGCCTGGGATGGCGTAATCGTCTGCTGCTGGTTCTGTTGCTGGAGATATTGCATATAGATCGGCTTGAAGGCTTCGTCCGGGATCGGGACGGGGGACGGCCCTTCGAGACCGAGACAGAGGAGATCGTCCAGGGGGGCACCGGCCCTCCTGAGCCGGTGGAGTTGATCGACGGCTTTCTTTTTCTGTGCGTTGGCGGCCTCTTGCGCCTGGCGCTGCGCCTCGGCTTCGCGCCGCTCCCTGTTCCACTCGGCGGCGAGGCGGTCGCGCTCTTTGTCCTCTTCGGCTTCGCGCTCCCGGCGCTCTTTCAGTTGCTGCCGTCGTTCGGCGTGGCGGATGTCACGGGTCTCTTTTTCGGCTTCCGCTTTGAGCCATAAGGGGATGGCATCGCGGATGTGCTTGGGGGCGAGTGTCTGATATCCCCAGAGGGATTTTGCAAAGTCATGGATCGCGTATACGTTCTCTTCCGTCGCGCCGATCCGGTCCAGTTCACGGAGGGTCTCGCGGCAACTCTCACCGTTCCCGCGCGTTCCCTTACCGAAACAGACTTCATCTAGGACCGCCCAAAGAGGATGAACCGAGGGGTTTTGGGGTTTATTCTCCGAAGGAGAAATCACACAAGGAGAAGGCTTCTCACCAGTACAGACTCTGGACTCTTGTGTATATTTTTCTTTACTTTCTTTCTCCTTATATAGTCTGTCGCATTTTGAAACAACGTTTGTGTTATTTTGAGACAGGCCGTTACTCGTGGCAGTTTCATTTTGCGATTGGTTAAAGCTGTCGCATTTTGAAACAGGTTGCTTTTTGCTTTCCCTTTCTTGGTTAATCTGTTTGGTTGTGTCGTCCAGGAGGTCGGGCTTGATTCGGTAAGCCGTGCCTTTGGCAGTCTCTTTGATTTCCAGCACTCCGTGGTCCTGGGCCTCTTTCACACATCGGCATACGGTGGAACGGCTAACTTTTGCCTTTTCCGACAGCTCGTTTTGAGACAGGATGACTGCCGGTTTTCCCCACCCGACCGTCAGCCGAAGTATAGCAAGAACGATTTTGACTGCGCTGCCGCTCAAGTCTAGGGCGTAATCGTCCAGGAGGGTGTTTGAAATCCGGGTATAGTTGCCACCGCTACTCATCCCCGGCCTCCAGAGTCTTTATCCCCGGCCATTCGGTCGGATCACTTTCGTCGTCTGAAAACTCTGGCGACTCTCCGGTCAATACTCCTGCTTCGTGAAACACAGAAAGAGAAAGAGAGCAACAGAGATACCCTCTTGTCTCAATGAAATGAACTCTCCCCCCCGCTTGTGCACCCTTGAGGCTTTTGAGGGCGAGTTCCTCGGAAAGCCGGCTTAACTTAGCAAACTCGGGAAGTGTCAGCGTGACGGTGCATCGGCCTTTGCCTACGGTTTCATAAAAAACAACCCAGGCCATATGCTCCGCGTAGTGGTTCGTTTTGGCCTGTTTATTCCTGAGAATGTAATGGACACGCCAGAACTCGCTGTTATACGGAGGCATCTTCGGCCTCCATCTCAGCCCAGGGGCGGTATCCGTCGAAGAGGCAGGGTTTAAACTCGAAGAGGGCGGCCAGATCCGGGTGCTTCTCTTTCAGCATCCGGGCGTAGATGTAGGAGATGTCGTTTGAGAGCTTCGGGACGCCTTCGAGGAAGGTCGTGAGGTGCGTGTCGAAACGCAGGTCCTCCCACAGCTTCCGGATTCCGTAATGCTCCCGGCCTCCGTCGCGCTTCCGCTTTGCCAGGCGGACGAAGGCATCCCAGATTTCAGGGTGTTCCCGGTGGAGCTTCTTGAACGCGGCGATGACCCGCTTAATACGTTCTTCGCGCTCACGGGTCTTGCGGTTGACTTCCGCCTCCAGGGCGTCGAGTTGCGCCTGGAGGCTCTGGCAGTTCGGACAAGACGAAGCGCCGCCTGTCTCCTCCTCGTCGGATGCGCCCGACGGAAGGTCAAAGGTGAGTTGTGACATGGTGCGTGGTTCCTCTCCTGATCACGTTCTGTTGACGGCCCGGTCGAACCGGGGAGACTATCCTTCCAGCAGGGACTTCGCGCGGGCGATCTTCTCGTCGGCCACCCGCGCCGCATCTGCGATACTTCCCCGGAGGAAGCTGCCCTCGGTAAAGGCACTCTTGATGGACTTGACCTCAAACTCCAGGTCGTTCAGGGTCTGCCGCAGTTCGTTGACCTGTGCTTCGCTCAGGATGATGCCGGTGTGGACGGGAACCCGTGTGCTCCTGACTTTTCCGGTGCAGGGGGTGGGCTTTCGGACGGGTTCAAAAAACGCCAAAGATTTTTCGCTCATTTTGGTTCCTCTCCGTTTGTGTTGATATAATAGGGGTGATTGTAAGGTCGAAGTTGGGTGGTTCCTCTCCGCCATACAATCACCGCCGCCAAGGGATGCGCCCCGAGGCGGCATTTTCGTTTAACCGCCGTTCACGAGACGAAGCGCCCGTTGATGGGTCTTGGCCTGTCGTTCCGCTTCGATCCGCTTCGCCCGTTCCACCTCGGCAGCGATGTAACGATGGCACTCGGAAGCCGTGATCACCTTCCGTCGCGGCCCCCTGGAGACGATAAAAAGTCGGCCCGCTTTGGACTCCTCTCGAACCTGCCGGGTCGTCAGCTTCAAAAGCTCCGCCGCCTCCGGTAAGGTCAAAAAACGATCCTCCTGCGCTGCTTTCATGCCTTCTCCTCTTCTTATTTTATAATACCTAATATTACTATAACCGGATAAAAGAGAAAAGTAAACCAATATACTACTCATTCAGGCGCAAAAAATCAGCCGTTCGGGTTGGGGACGAGTTGCAGTTCTAGTCCGAAGTAAGATGCCAGTTTGACCAGGATGCGGATTTCAGTCCCCAGTCCGCGTTCTGCTCGGCTGACCGTGTTCCCCCACTCTCCGATTTGCTTCCCCACCTCGTGCACCGACAGCTTCTTCTCCTCGCGCAGCCGACGTAACTCCGCACCTATTTTGGCGAGGTGAAGGTCCAGTTCTACGCGATCCGGCAAAGGGTTTTCCATAGTCTCAAGTTTTTCTGCCACTCCAGCTGGCATCCGTTGGTTCCCCTCCTGTGAATATAATCTTCTGTATTATATTATCCGATCCCTTTCCGGGATGCAATACCCTAACTTATATATTTCTAGTTCTGAAAGAATGTAATATTGAATAAGATAAAACCCCTTCACGCAGGTATAATAGTTCGCTTAGTTGTTGTTCCAGTCCCCACAACACGTAAGGAGACTTTACTTTGAGCAAAAAGGAAAGACCCCGTTTTAGCGAATGGCTTGAAAGAAAAATGAAGGAGTTAGAATACAAGCACCCGAAAGAAAGCCAACGAAGCATTGCTTTAATGTCAGATGTAACCCCGCAATACTTCGGCCGGTTAATCAATGGGTATAAGGGAGAATATGTAACTCCCTCTTTTGAGGTTGCAAAGAAAATAATCTTATCGCTGTCAAAGTTAATGGCAGACACGGAAGAGGAACATCAAAAAATATTCCGTGAAGGGATGATCGCGGCGGGCCGATATGTAGAAGAGATAGACGACGCTCCTACTCCGAATGAGCAAGCACTTAAGGACGCGATGCGAAGCATTGAGCAGGCGGCGCGCGCCCTCCGAAACGCGACCCCTCTTTCCCTGATGAGCGACCTGGAGGACCCCCTCTATCGGACGCTGATCGAAGCAGGGCATAAGGTCTGGGTGAAACCGTCGATGCCGCTTGTGGGGGCCGTCTCCTTCGGGGACGTGGGCGACGAAGGTAACGATTTGACTTACGATTTAATGGACAAGCTGGGGGCCGACTACATCATCGAGGCCGACGGCGATTCCTACGCTCCCATCGTCCAGGACGGCGACCACTGCCTCATCAAGAAGATCCACTCGATTGAGGAGGCCCTGAATAAACCCGTCGTCGTCTATCAGCGATGCGGCGGGTCCTTCTGCCGGAAGTTCAAAGGGATACGCCTGAACGAGTCGGGCGAACCGATCTACGACTTCGAGAAGCGCAACGGCGTCCCGAAGATTGTCACCCTCCCCGCAACCGACGTGATGATTCAGGGCATCGTCATCAAGCGCATTACGGACCTGGAAGACTGATGGCCGCCCGAAAGCCCAAACCGAAGGCCCGGCGCGCGCACGGAACCGGCTCCCTCTGGCAGCGACCCGATGGGCGCTGGAACTGGTCACTGATGAAGGACGGAAAGCGCGCGCACGGGACCGAGGCCACCTACGAGGAGGCCGAAGCCGTCCTGGACGCGCTGGTCGAGGGCGTGGAGCGCCTTTCGAAGAAAGAAACGGAACAAACGTACGGGGACTTTCTCGATGTCTGGGTCAAAGAAGTCGTTCGTCCCCCGCACTACCCCCACAACACCGTCGTCAACTATCGCGCGACGGTCAAGAACCACCTGAAGAAGCACGACCTGTCGAAGAAAAAAATCCAGCTGATCACCCGCGCCGACATCCAGCGCTTCGTGAACCACATCTCCGACCAGACCACCCCGGAGGGCGCACCCTACGCGCCTCGCACAATCCGAAACATCTACAACGTCGTCCAATCGTCGTTCGCGACCGCCATCGACTGGGGCCTCGTCACCGAAAGCCCCGCCCACCGCATCCGCCTCCCGAAAGTGACCCGCTATCAGATCGACCCGTTGAGCGAGGAGGAGTTGAACCGATACCTGGCCGTCGCCGAAGGGGACCCTCACGCCCTGGCCTTTAACGTGGCCGCTATCCTGGGCCTACGTAAAGAGAGCGAACTCCTTGCCCTCCGGTGGAGCGACGTGGACCTGGACGCCCGGAAGCTGACCGTGCGAGGGACGAAAAATAAAACCTCCTCTCGCACCCTGAACATCCCCCGGTCCCTGATCCCGCACTTCCGGCAGCAGTACGCCGACCACCTGAAAAAGAAGCTCGCCATCGGGGAGGCCGACTGGAAGGGAGAGGACTTCGTCTTCATCACCCACGCCGGCCGAAAGAACCGTCCCCGCTCCGCCCCGCTCTCCCCGGATACCCTCGATTACCGGCACAAGAAGATCCTCCAGGCGGCGGGCCTCCGTCACATCCGGTTCCACGACCTGCGCCACACCTGCGCGACCCTCCGCATCTTGCGCGGGGAACCCATCCACGAAGTGAGCCGCCTTCTCGGTCACGCCAGCATCAAAATGACTTACGACGTCTACTTCCACTACATCGAGCGCGCGGCGGAAGCCGGGGAGGACCGGATGGACGATATGATAAGGCCCGTCAAAGAGGGGTAAAATGCACGTAAAGGTGCACGTAATTGCGGTCCTTATAAACCCTTATGAAACAGTTGTTCGCACGTTTTACAGGCGTAAAAGGCTAACTTGAGCGTGGAGCAGTACAACGGCTACGTATAACGTAATAAAAGTGATTCACGCCTGTGAATAAACATACGTTCGTATTTTGCACGTAAATATTGCACGTAATATAAAAATGATGTATATTAAATACAAGTTACCGTTTATGGCCGCCGGGGGCGGGGATAGGGTGGTTCCTCTCCCTCCGACCCCGGCCAGGAACCACCCACCGGCAGGGAGGATGCGACCTTCCCTGCCTCCGCCTTCTGCACCGTCTGTTCCTCTTCTCTTGCAACACTCTAACTAAACGCCCCTTGCTCCGGGTCATGCGTGGTGGAGCGCCGAACGCCCTGCGTTGTCGACACCATCGGAAGCGCACGCCCCAAAAACCTTCTTCACCCCCTTCGCCTCCAGGTGTCTGTTCACTGCACCTGGAGGTTTTTCATTGAACACCCTTAACGATACCGATTACATCCAAGTGGACCCCGACGTGCGGATTTCCCCCGAACTGCATCTGAAGATCATCGAGATCATCGACAACGACCGGGAGCGCGCCGCGCGTGGGGAACCGCAAAACACCCGCGCCGAAATTGAGGATCGCCTGGGCCGCCCCTTCGACAGCTTCATCGCGGCCATCTTTGGCGGCTACCGGAAAGTGAACGAAATCGGGGAGCGCCGGAAAAGGACCGCCGCGCGCCGACGGCAAGAGTTCAACCAGCACATCTTGAACGAGGCCGCAAAGGTCCACTCCGCGCCGGGGATCGGCCAGGGCTTCCTCGGAGACCGTAAAGCCAACGGACACTTCCAGGAACCCCTCCCCGGAAAGACCCTGCTCTGTGAACAGGAGATCGGGCGCATCCGGGCGGAAGACAGCATGAACGAAATGCAAAACGCTCGATAAAAAAGATCAAAAATAAAAGGTCCAAACCTTAGGCCCACCGGTATAATCCTTTGAAGTGATCCACCTCGACTCTCAAAGGAGTGTGTAGATGTCTGAAATGACGGTCAAAGAAGCGGGACGGAAGGGCGGGTCCCAGACGAAGGAAAAATACGGGTCCGACCACTACAAGCGGATCGGATCGATGGGCGGAACGCAAACGTCCAACGTTCACGGCAAAAACCACTATCAGCGGATCGGCAGCCTGGGCGGTCGGAAGGGCGGCGCGCGCATTAAAGAGCTGATCGAAAAAGGGAAAGCCGCCGAAGCTCGCAACGAATGATAAAGTTTCACTCCTGAGAGTGAAAACAAAGGCGCTGGCGGCTCCCACCGTCATGTGGCCTCCCATTAAAAAGTAGTGGGGGAACGTGGGCACTCCCGGCCTGAAGCGCGTTCTCCCTCTACTTTTTTTCTTTTTCACTCCGGTAGTTTTCCATCGCCTCGCGGATCAACCGGGCGACCGAGACGGGCCGACCCTGGGCCTTTGTTTCCTCCTCGGCGCGCGCCTCGAACCACGCCATCAAGTCTTCCTCCAACATTAAGGAGAAGAGCGCCTTCTTCGGCTTCTCCTTCGGCGCGGCCCGCTTTTCATACGCTCGACGCGCCGCCTCGCTTCGGCAGTCCTTACAGTAAAAATCGAGTCCGTCCCGCTGAGTCTTCGACTTATGAAAGTTTGCGGCGGGTTGACGCTCCCCGGCGTGGGAGCAGTTTTTATTCGAGCAGATCTTTTCCACAGGTGAGCGGTGCGCCTTTCGAAGCTTGATTTTATGAGGGGCCAATAACATTCTGGACGTCTCCTTAACGAAAAAGAGGGGGCAGTGACGAACATACCCCCTCGCAGGTGTGATCTTTGAGATTGTCGATTTAGAGCAAGAGGATCACCTCCTCAACCTTTCCAATGTGTCGGCTCCGCCTCCCTCGCGCCTCTCCTCTGTCACGCCTCGTAACCGGGGAGGGGGCCTCACCACCCCCTCC
>Ga0256855_1000004_pt1 | contig 25686 bp, 30 predicted proteins | sample BONnt9_FD_181174 | JGI IMG/M metagenome (GOLD analysis project Ga0256855, IMG submission 181174) | Terrestrial sediment cell enrichment communities from Utah, United States - BONCAT_SYTO_Terrestrial_sediment - 9 | ecosystem: Environmental > Terrestrial > Deep subsurface > Rock core/Sediment... | reverse complement strand
CCCCTCCCCTCCTTACCGGAGCAGGCTTTTCGGTTCGATGCGTTTCCCCCGGCCCCACTTCGCCCGGTGATACTCATCGAAAGACGTGGCGAAGGAACGGGCGTAAGTGAGAGCTTCGCTGTAGGGCATCTCCCCTCGTCCCAGTAAAAATCGAGCTTCATCGAGGGACTTCCGGCGACGTTGGGTTTCCGCCACCAGTTCATCGAGCGTTTTTTGGGTTTTTTCCAAGGTTCCTCTCCTTCCGGTCAGTGAGGGGATGCGCCCCCTCGTCTACAGCCATATTATATATAAATATAATATGTATTACAAGAAGGAAAGTTCACGGTTCGGGATTGTGAACTCCCGCATGGCGTGTTCGACGGCGGCTTCGAGCGAAGATTCACACAACCCGAAGTTGGCGTAGCCCTCCCGGATCGTTTCCAAGTAGGCCGCTGAAGGCTCCCCGAACGATCCGTAGTTCATCCGATAGGTCAGGCAGGGTTGTCCTTTGTAATCCAGCCACACGCGCCGGTAGAGGCCCCCCCGGCCGTCACGGCCTCGGACCCCTTCGTATCGGTCGAGCGCGACCAGGTCCGCCTCTGTGGAAGACCACAGGCCCCCGAAAACGGTAAACCCTTTCGCCGGGATGATGTCCGCCACTCCCCGGAACACAAGCCGGTGGCGCGGCAGCTTGAGAGCTTGGACGGGGATCGCCGTCGGGCATCGTCGGGCCATTTGCTCTTTATTGAGATTGCTTCCGTAAGCGAAATAAAGTGTCCGTTCCATAGTGATCCTCTCCTTTTTAGTTGGGTCCGAACTCCTCGAAGATACCGACCCCTGCGTTGTGCAGCCCTCTCAGAAAGTCCAAGTCGCTGGATGTAGGGATTTGTGCGCCGCTTTGAAGGGCGACCCTTTCGGCGACCGATTTTCGGTATTCAGCTGGGGAGGGGTCGGGGCAGAACGCGGTCTCGTTCATCTCTGCGACAATCTCCTCCGGCGACCCGGTGAACGTTTCGTCTCTCCATGTAAACTTCATCTTCAACCCCTCCGTAGCGAAGTGGGGCCGGGTGGACCGGCCCCGGTTTAGTGGGTTATGCGGCCAGAGCCTTGGCGCGGCCCTGATAGTAGCTTCTGAGGTCCTTCCGTTGCTCCGCCGGAACTGCCCAGAAGAGATCCGCCATCGGCGTGTGAACCTTCTGGTTCTCGTCGCGGACCTTGCGGGTGAACTTCGTTTTGACCGCGTCCTCGATCATCGCCTGCCCGAAGATGACCCAGTTGATGATCTTCTCCGCTTCGACCGTCCCGGAGTGCTGTCGGAACTCCACCGTGCCGTGACGCTGGAAACTCGTCAGGTTCAGCTTGTGGTAACGGTTCCCGCCGTTCGCCGCCAGGAGAACTTCGTTGAAGGTCTTGGCTTGAGCGAGAGCACCGAGACCGGCTTCCATTGAGGAAAAGCGGCTCCGGAGTGATCGGCAGTAAACGTTCTCGTTGCCGCGACGGCTTTTCGGCACGAAGGTATCGATCACGCCCTCGAAGGTCATGTATTTCTTGACCATCGTCTTCCAGGCGTTCAGGTCGAGGTCTCGTGCGTTGTGGTGGACGTGAAACCCGCACTTCGGGGTGATTTTGACGTTGAACCCCGCCAGGACCGCGCACACCGTGCGGATGGTGTCGAGGCCCGTTTCTCCTTTGAGAACGGGCGAGACCAGCTCCACGCCCTGGTAGCCGTTGGGGGCGTCGGTGAGAGAGCCGTCACTGGTGAGTTTCCAGTGGGTGCGGAGGGTGTGGTTGTAGCTTTCCACTCGGGTCTCAACCCCCGCCGCCACGAGTGCGCTCTCGATGGCGGGGAGTTTTCCGGAAGGAACATACATCTCAAGTTCGATTCCGAAGGTTCTTTCTGAGACGGTGTTCATGGTTCCTCTCCTGTCTGCTTGCGGGGCCTATTCCCCACTCGCATTATTATTATAACAAAATATAATATATATTACAACAATAAATGGGATTAAATGATAAGAAATTTTGAACTTTTGACCAAGCAAATGTTTGTCGAAACGGATGTTTGGTTTTTTGGGAGATTTTATTTTGAGCAAGGAAATCACATCCCTTTCTGACCTGACGCCGGACGATAAAAACGCCAACTCCGGAACCGAGCGCGGGGCTTATATGGTTGAACGTTCTCTGGAGCTGTACGGCGCCGGGCGCTCCATCTTGGCGGATAAAAACGGAAAGGTCATCGCCGGGAACAAAACCCTCCAGGGCGCGGCTCACATCGGGATGGAGGATGTGATCGTCGTCAAAACGACCGGGAAGCAGCTGGTCGTCGTGCAGCGCGAGGACCTGGACCTCGAAACGGACGCCGCCGCAAAGGAACTCGGCGTGGTGGACAACCGAGCGTCCGAAGTCGGCCTGGAATGGGACCCGGAGGTTTTAACGGACCTGCAGGATGAAGGGGCCGACCTCACCGCGTTCTTCTTCAACGATGAGTTGGCGGCCATTTTCGAGGCGGCGGAGGAGGAGATCATCCTCCCCTACGAAGAGACTGAAGCCAGCCACACGGAAAACCCCAACCTGGACCGTGCCCGTGAACGTTCTCAGACGGATCCAGAAAGCGAAGCCGACGAAACTGTCTCTATGCGTTTCGTTCAGCTTTTCCTCGAAGCCGCGCAACACGAGGAGTTTATGCAGGTGCTCAAACGCCTCTCCAAGCAACTGGGCACGTCAACAATCTCCGACACGGTTTATAAGGTGGTTATCAATGCTGGAAATCAGGCTGCGGGCGAGGATCAGTCCTGAGGAAATGGAGGCCAAAGTCGGAAAGATCATCACCGACCGCGACTACAACGTTCTCCTGACACGCGAATGTAAAATCCTCAAACCGAACGGGCAAACCCTTTGCGTCTATCGCCCCGGAGCGATCACTGAGGCGCGTCGGCAGGAAGTGTATCCCATCCTCACCACTATCCGAGAAGTGAGCGACAATCGAGGCCACGCCAGCGGAGCCAAGCGCGTCGTTGTCGGCGGCACCAATCGGGCTGCCCCGGTGATGTCATCCGTTGTGGGGTATTTCGAGGCCTCCGGCGGCGGCAGGTTCCCTGCGTGTCGCCTGACCGCCTGGACCGGGCGGCACATTCCGGAGTTTCACGCCTTGCGGCCGTTTATTCAGGACATGGCCGAACTGTTCCGCGCCAACGTGCCGGATCGTTACGCCGTTCAAAAGGGGATTGCGGACGCCACGCACCCGGACTGGGTGATCCCCGGGACCCCCTACTCCACCCTCACGATCAATAACACCTATCCCACAGGCGTCCACAAAGATGCGGGCGATTTGCCAGAAGGATTTAGCTCTCTGTGCGTTCTTCGGCGGGGGCACTACACGGGAGGCGTTCTCGTTTTCCCTGAATACCGAGTCGCCGTGAACATGGGAGACGGGGACGCGATCTTTATGGACGCGCATGAATGGCACGGCAACACAAAGATCGTCCCGCAAAGTGAAGATGCGGAACGGATATCTACGGTGCTTTACTATCGAACAAAAATCCAAGGTTGCGCTTCCGGGCCGGAGGAACTCAAGAAAGCCCAGGCCAAAGGTGGCACCCTATGAAACTGTGGCCCGTTTATGTCCCGTCCAAAGGCCGCCCTGAAGGCCCCAGCCCCGCAATGAACGTTCTCCCCCTGCAAATGGTCGTGGAGCCGCAGGAGGCCGACGCCTACCGGCACCTGCCCCACAAGCTACACGTTCTTCCGGAATCCAACCGAGGGATCGCGTTCGTTCGCAACTGGATTAAAAATCACGCGGAAGCGGAAGGCCATCCCTGGTTTTGGATGATCGATGATGACATCAGCAAGTTTTACGAAGTCGCCGGAAGCCGTTGCCTTCCTCTCGATGCCAAAGAAGCTCTCCTCCGCGCCCAATCCCTAGCGGAGAAGTATCCCAATGTCGCCCAAGTCTCTCTGGAATATCAGCAGTTCGCATGGAGCGCAAGGAACCCCGTCCGGTTGAACTCGTATTGCGATGTGTGCGTAGGGGTCAATACAGATTACTCCTCATTCATCCACTACCGACCGGAAGTCAATCTCAAGGAGGACCGGGACTTCACTCTGCAACTGCTCGCCTCCGGGAGGGACACCCTGCGTGCCTGTCATGTCGCCTTTTCAGCCCCAAAGAATGGAAGCAACAAAGGCGGCCTTGCCTCGGTCTATGCGGAGAAGGGCAAAGAGGCCGCAGCCAGCCAACGTCTGGTGAAAGCCTGGCCGGGGGTCTGTGAGATGCAGGTCAAAAAGGACGGTCGGGTAGACGCGAAAATCCATTGGGAGTTATTCAAGCCCCAAAACCGCCCAACAGAAGACGTGTCCCTCAGGTGAACCGATCCTGCGCACCTGTTCCGCCCCCATGTAAAGACGTGACCCCATGAATACCCTCTGTGGAGCCAAAACGCGAAGCGGCCATCCCTGCAAGCGGCCTGGAATGCCCAACGGGCGTTGCTCCAAACACGGGGGGAAGTCACTCATCGGGCAGGCCTCCCCTTCGTTTAAGCACGGTCGGCGTTCTAAGTATCTCCCCGCACGGCTTCAGGAGACCTACGAAGCGGCCCTCTCCGACCCGGACTTCCTCGAAACAAAAGACGAGATCGCCCTCTGTGACGCGCGCATCAACGACCTGATGAGCCGTATCCATACGGGCGAGTCGGGCGCATTGTGGCGGGAGTTGCGGAGCACGTTCTTCGACTTCAAAGCGGCCGTACGGAAGAAGGACGCCCTGGAGATGAACGCCCTGATGATCCAGATGGACCGCCTCATCAGCGACGGCAATACGGATTATGCCAACTGGAACGAGATCAACGGGCAGGTCGAACGGCGGCGCAAGCTGGTCGCCACCGAAACGAAGCGCCTCTTTAACGCGCACCAGGCCATCACGGTGGATAAGCTGATGATCCTCATAGCGGCCATTGTGGACATCATACGGACGGAAATCGGGGATGATCGAGCTAAGCTATCTAGAATCGCCACCGGTATTAGAGGACTCCTTCAGTCACGCTCTTAGCGCCTTCGCCGACCTTCTGGACGGAGGAGACGGCGAGCGGGACCATCAGGACGAATGGGACAAGTGCGCCGCCGATCCCTGCTACTTCATCAACACCTACTGCAAGACCTACGACCCGCGCCTTATCCCAGAAGACCCATTCATCCCGTTTAAGCTTTTCCCTATTCAGGAGGAGTTCGTTCGGTGGCTACAGGATAGGGAGATCAACAAAGAGGACGGTTTAGGAGAGAAGTCCCGCGATTGTGGTTTTTCGTTCCTTTGCGGGGCTTATGCCCTTCATGGGTGGTTGTTCAGGAAAGGTTTTTCGGTCGGCATAGGATCGCGCACGGAAGACGACATTGACCAGAAGGGCAATCGACGGAGCATCTTTGAGAAGATTCGCGTGATGCTCTATTCTCTCCCCCCCTTCCTGATACCAAAAGGATTTAAGGAAAAAGTCCACGATAACCATATGCGGCTTGTTAATCCTGAAAATGGGGCGACGATCACAGGGCAGGCAGGAGAGAACATCGGACGAGGCGACCGGCAAACAATTTATTTCATTGACGAAGCCGCATTTCTTGAAAACCCAAAATCAGTAGAAATGTCGCTCTCTCAGACATCGAATTGCCGTATTTGGATTTCCACTCCCAACGGTCCTGCAGGTACGTTCTTCGAGAAGCGGCACTCCGGGGACGTGGAGGTCTTCACGTTCCACTGGAAAAACGACCCCAGAAAGAACGCCTACGTCGTCCTTGACGCGGAAGAGAACATCATCACCATCGGGAACGGCCCGAATCCCCCTGCCCCGCCTCCCGGCGGACGTGTCGTCTACGCCTGGTATGAGGGTGAAAAGAAACGCCTCGGCAATCCGGTCGTCGTCGCCCAGGAACTCGACATCGATTATCACGCCTCCATCGAAGGCATCCTGATCCCCGGCGAGTGGGTCCGCGCCGCCGTCAATCTGGCGCTCTACAACCTGGACGGGACCCCCTACACTCCCCGCGACCCGAAGCGCGGCGGATACGACATCGCCGAAGGCGGGGGCGACCTGAACGTTCTGATTTCCCGCCAGGGTCCCCTCGTGGATCATCCGGTCGATTGGAACGGGCTGAACACCTCCGAGTCGGCCTGGAAAGCGCGCGACGAAGGGAAGAAGCTCGGCATCGCCCATCTCAACTACGACGCCGTCGGTATCGGGGCCGGGGTCCGGGGGATGTGGGAGTCGTCCGAGACGCCCCTGCCCTTTAAGGCGGTCGGAATACGCGCGGGAGAGACCCCCTCGGACAGAACGTTCTGGGGCGATAAACCCGCCAGTGAACTCTTCGTGAACATCCGGGCGGAGATGGCTTGGGCGTTGCGCTGTCGGTTCGAGAAGGCGTTTGAATACGTCACCCAGGGCGTGAAGCACCCGCCGTCCGAGATGATCAGCATCCCGAACCATCCGAAGCTCATCGGGCAGTTGTCGGTCCCGATCATCGAACGGACGGAGACGGGCAAAATCCGGCTGGAGAGCAAAGAGAAGATGAAAAAGCGCGGGGTGAAGTCCCCGGACTTCTTCGATGCCCTGTGCTACGCCTTCCGGGAACAACCCGTATCGTGGGCGACCGATGAAAGCACCCTGGCCCATCTCCGGGCCTCTTGATCTACCCATATAATGGGGAGCCTTTGACGGTGGGAGGATAGGCCGTTGCCTGTCAAAGCCAAAAAACCCAAGAAGCACACTTTTAACTGGAGGTTCACATTGGAAGCAGTAGGCGCAAAGGTCACTTACTCGGACGGGACCATTTCCATCGAGTTCGCGGACGGATCGGGGCAGGAGTTCCCGAACCTGGCCGCAGTGGAAAACTACATCCAGCCCATCGAAGACCCTGAAATTGCGAAACGGCTCCTCGTGGCCGCGTGGCGACGAAGCAATCCCAACATGAACAACGCCGAATACTTCGTGGGACGCAAAGCCACTGTGGACGCTTCGGCCCTCATTATCGCCAAGATCGAGTAAGCTTTTATGCCAGCCTTCAACAGATACGGGTGGACGATCTTAGGGTCGGGGCCGGAAGAAGCTCACGCCACCGTGAACGGCGCAACCACGTTCGCTATGGCGGCTTTAAACTCGTGCGTCGCTCATCGGTTCATGGCTCTGGACAGCCGGGACATAAAGGGAGCCTACGTTTATTTTGCTTCCGTCACTTCAGCTGGCACGGTCCAGCTTCGGATTGAGACGATTGATCCGGCGACGGGCAAGCCGACCGGGACACTCTATGACGCCAACGCTTCAAAGTCGTTCACTCCTGCTGCTGGCTGGCAGTTCGTTCAGTTCGACACCTTGCCCACAACGGGGATGACGGCAGGGACCGAATACGCGCTTGTGCTGATTACGACGGGGACGGGGACGACACACACGCTTCGCGCTTACGTTGTCCTGACGGCCCCCCTCGTCTTCTATCCCTCTTTAGCTTTGACCGCTACGGACGGCTCCACGCGAAGCAATCTCACGGAGGTCGCCAACTCCATCCCTCATCCTTCTATCGTTTTTGAGGATGACGCGGAAGAGAGTCTGGGCTTCAGTCTTACGACCACCACAGCCACGTTCTCCATCTACGGAACACGCGCTGCCGGGATATGGTTTGATCTGGTTGCGTCTCTCAAGGTGCTGGGCGTTGAAGCGTTCCTCATCAAGTCCGGCTCACCGGGGGACGTGAGGGCCAAAATCTTCAGCAGCGCGGGAACGTTGATTGCGACCTCCCTGACGGTGGACAAAGACATCCTCGCCGGTCTCTCCAGCAGCCGCCGCGTCCTTTTTCACTTCGCGTCTGCCGTCACATTGGCGGCGGGAAGTTACCGCGTCGTTATTGAGCAGGTGGATCATACCACGACATCCGGCAACAACTACACCCTCTCCGGTTTGCAATATCGCTCGGCGTCCTGCCGGCCAACGGGCTACATGAGGACCGAAACGACCAACATTGACGCGGGAACGGTCGTGTGGACGGACAGCGGGACCTATGATGCCTATTCCCTCTGTGTTGGATTGAGGGTTGCTGACGTAGTAGCGGCAAGCGGGGGCGGTTCGAGTGGAACCTCCATTCTAAGAAGCGGAATAATCGCGGGAAGACGTTAATGTTATATAAGCCGGGTTCAACATACTGGGGCGAGTTCACGACTCGACGTTTTGACACGGGCGTTCGTGTGGACGCAGATTCCCTTCCTACCGCGACAATGGTTAAGAATGGAACCGACGACGGGACTGTAACGCTCACCGTAACCGACAAGGGAACGGGAAACTACTCCGTTACCGGCACGATCCCCGTAGGCTATGCGGCGGGGGATGTGGTTGCTATTCGAGTGACCGCAACCGTTAACTCAGTGACCGATCACGCGATCATCGAAACCTTCGTACTGGATAGCGCCCGACCGGGAGAAGTTTACACCCGCCTCGGCGCTCCATCTGGGGCTTCAATCGCGGCCGACGTTGCCGGTGTTCAATCGGACACGAACGATATTCAGACGCGCCTTCCAGCAGCCCTCGTAAGCGGCAAGATGGACAGCAGCGCCGTCGTATCGGACAAGACCGGGTTCTCCCTCACCACCGGGGAACACACGGCGATACAGGCCGACGCCGACGCCGCACTTGCGGCTCGTGGGGTGACCTCCGCACGGCAGGGCTACCTCGACAACCTTAACATCGGGGGCCTCGTCGCCAGCCAGTCCGAAGTGACGAGCGTTCAAAACAATACCCGCGTGGTTCGCACCGTCCCATCGGTCATCGAGCGCCCCGACTCCGGGACCCTCGTTATCCCAGTGGAACTCCTCCTCTACGACGCCATCGGGAATATGGAAGCGCCCGACGCCGCCCCGACCCTCGCCGTCACCAACCAGGCGGGAACGAGCCGTAATGACCATCTGGACAGCACGACACTGGCCCTCGTCTCAACGGGCCGATACAAGGCCCTATATACCGTTCAAGCCGCAGACACCCTGGAGCCGTTGTATTTCACGTTCTCCGTCGTGGAAGGCGGCGCGACCCGCGTTTTCTCGAACGTCGCGGTCCTCGTGGACACCTCGGCGGTAGACTTCACGGCTGCCGACCGCACGAAGCTGGAACGCCTGGATACCGACCTCACCACCGCACGAGCGGCGAAGTTGGACTTCCTCACCGGAGCCGTCGCCCTCGAAGCCTCCATCACGGCACTCAAGGGTGCAGGGTGGACAAACGAAAGCCTCAAGGCGATATACGATCAGGTCATCCTTCGGCTCCTCACGAGCGGATATACCGCCCCCGACAACGCCGGGATCGGCAGTATTCAGACGGTCACCAACAAACTGTCGGATATGATCACCGGCGCTTCTCCCGACTATGCCTTCGATACGGCGGCCCTGGCAAACGCTCCCGCAGGAGGCGGCGGCGGGGGAACCACCGACTGGACTTCCGACGAGCGCAGCCAGATCCGCTACCGTCTGGGGATCGACGGGACCGAAGCCGCCCCCTCCTCCAACAGTCCGAACCTGGGGACGGTGGACGCGAACGTCGTCTCAATGGAGTCGAATGTCGTCAACGCCGACGCACTGGCCGCCGACGCCGTGACCGAGCTTCAAGCCGGTCTCTCCGCCCCGTCGGTGGACGACATCGAGGAACACCTGGCAAACCTTCACGGCGCGGGGCAGTGGGGACCGAGCGGGGCCGCCGGGTCCAATACCGTGACCCTCACCGTGATCGATGAGGACACGACCGACCCCCTGCCCTCCGCCCGTGTCACCGTGAAGAACCAAGCCGGGACCGTGATCCTCGACCAGAAATACACGAACGCGGACGGACAGGCGACCTTCGACCTCGATAACGGGAACTACCTCACGAGTGTATCAGGTCTCCCCAGCTACTCCAGCATCGCCGACGAACCCCTCTCCGTTCCGGCTGCACTCTCAGATACTTACGCCCTCGCTCCCCTTCTCCCCGACGTGGCCGCCATCGACACCGGAGGAGACAGCCCGTATGCCATAGAGGTGGCCTGATGGCACTCGATTACGACGACTTCGACCTGCGAATGGCGAAGGGGGACAACAAGACCCTCTCCCTCACCATCCGCAACAAGTCGGACGGGTCCTATGTGGACCTCACCGGCTGGACGATCTGGGTCACCGCCAAGAAGAAAGCCTCCGATGCCGACCCCGGCGTCTTCCAACTGGTGAGCGACGGGAACGGGATCACCTGGGGCGATCAGACCGACCCGGCCCTCCGGGGACGCGCGACGGCCACCATCGCCCCGGACGACACCGGAAGTCTCTCCTACGCCGGGGAAGCCGCCCTCTGGGTGGACGTCCAGGTCCGGGACGCCGACGATCAAATCTACACCGAAACCACCGGCCGATTGAGAGTGCGGCCCGACATGACTCGATCTATCTCTTAGAGGACACCCATGAGACTATTCCAACCTAAAGAGGACCTCAACGCGAAGATCGAAGCGGTAAAGGAGGAGTTGCGGGCGGAGATTTGGGCCGAAGCGGATGCCAAGATTACCCAGGTCAAAGAGGAATACGGAGAGATGACGCGCGCCGTCAATACCACCGTGACCAATATGATGAACGTTCTCTCTCCGAAGCTGAACGACCAGTCGCCCTTCCCCCTCTACCACAACAATAATCCCTGGGTTCACTTCACCCCGAACAACCCGATGCGGAAGCCGGGGGCCATCCTGGACACGGCCACCCTCAGGCGACTGGCGGACACCTACGACATCCTCCGCTCCTGTATCAACCACCTGAAGCGTGAAGTCTCCCGAGTTCCCATCCAGATCACCGCGCGGGACGCCAAAGACGAGACCCCGCAAACTCTCGCCCGGATCAAGAACGCGGAGATGTTCTTCGAGAAGCGCGGGGGCCTCGGCGGGGTGGGCAAGCGGCGGCGGCACTTCGAGGGGATGATGATCGAGGACCTCTGCATCATCGGAGCGACGGCGATCTACAAGCACCCGACACTGGGGGGCGGTCTCTTCTCCGCCGAAGCCATCGACGCCGAAACCATCGAACCCGTCGTGGACGCCTACGGATGGGTGGACCCGAACGTCGCGTATCGCCAGTGGGTGCAGGGTTGCGCCATTCGCACCTTCACCGACCGGGAGATGATCTACGACGGCCTCTACCCGATGAGCTACACGCCCTACTTCAAAAGTCCGGTCGAATATCTCGTTTACGTGATCAATAACGCCCTCGCCGCCGACAAGTGGAACGGCACATGGCTCACCGACGGGGACACCCCCTCCGATATGATGGCCCTCCCCGAAGAGTGGACCCCGGACATGATCAAGGGGTGGCAGAACCACTGGATCAGCCTCCTCTCCGGGAACACGAAGGAGCGCCGCCGGATGCGCTTCGTGCCGAGTGGAAGCCAACTCGTCGGCAATAACAGCCGCAAGGATCAGGAGTTCGCTGAGTTCGAGTTGTGGCTCCTGCGCCGCACCTGCGCCATTATGGGCGTCCAGCCCGCCAGTATCGGCTTCACCGGGGAGCAGTATAAGACGACCCAGGAAGAGAGTATGGGGGCGACCTCCGACTTCGGGGCCGGTATCCTCCTCGACTTCCGCAAGGAGCACTACGACGACTTCCTTGAGGAGTTGGGCTTCCCCGAACTTGAAGTCATCAACGTGACGAAGAAAGAGGACGACTTCGCCACCCAGGCCGACTCCCTTTCAAAACTCGTCGCGGGGGCGATCTTCACCCCGAATATGGCCCTGCAGCGACTGGGGGAGGACCCCATCGAAGGCGGGGACACGCTCTTTGTCTCGACCACCCTTCAGCCGTTGGAGTTGGCCTTGAACCCTCCAGAACCCGCCCCAGTCGCGCCAGGTTCGCCGGACACGCGACCGAAGGCCGATACCGACCGGAACTCTACCCCTTCCCTTCTTCGGGTTCTCAGCCAGTGGGAAACGAAGGCGATCAACCGGGCCAAGAGCGGCAAGCCGATTAACGTCCAGTTCCAGACGGACGTGTTAACGGACGTGCAAAAGGCCGAGGTGCTCAATCACCTGGCGGCCACACAGGAGACCCCGGAGGCGATCAAAGAGACCTTCGCCACCCTCCGGGCCTCTTTCCTGGGCGACCATTCCGAAATCGATCACAAAGCCTACTTCGCCAGAAAGTGGAGCGAACGGGCGAAGGAAGCAAAAAGCGAGGAGTGAGGTTATACGTGCCTCACTCCTCGTTCCTTCAAGACGGTGCACGTCGGGGACTGGACTGGCTCCCCTGCGGCAGTTTTAAACTCTCGATATCTGCGGCACAGATCGGTTTCCCCTCTGTGAACTCCTTCCACCTCGCCTTGCCTTCGTCGGACATTTTGACCCGCAACACGGGCTGGACGATCACCTTCCCGTTTTCGTCCATCTCGGTGACTTCGGTTTCAACCACCTGGCCGAATATCTCCAGGATGTCTCGAAGGTTTGCCGGTTGCGGTTTCATCTTCTCTTCACTCATTGGGTCCTCCGGTAAGGAAAAACCCTCCCTCTACCCTTCTGCCCTCGGACCCAAAAGACCGGAAATAAAACCATGAATAGAGCCATCGGTTACCTCGCCATCGCCGCCTCTCTTGCGGCCGTACAGCTGTCGCCTCACATCAGCGTTCCCCTCTCCACCGAACCTCCCTACACTCCCACCGAGAAGAAGGAGCGATCCCCGGAAGTCCTCGCCAACCGTGCCGAGCGAAGGCGGTTGAAAGTGCGCGTGAAGCGGGGCAGTCACCTCAAACGTTTCTGAAAGGTCTTACCGATGGACGGCCTGAAACTTGGCGCTCGCGTTCATTTTGTCAGTGAGGACGGCGAACATCTCCAGTCGGTCGTCGTTCTCATCTGGAACGAAGACATCGGACGCTGCAACCTGCGGGTCTATCGAAACGATTACAACCCGGCGGAGCACACTTCCCCTCACTACCTCGCGCGCCTCCGGGACTACGACGAGCGGGCCTTAAGGCCGGGGACCTGGCACTTCATCGAGACCGCCCTGGTTCCCGTAAAACACATCTGCAACCCGGAACCCGCCTACTTCGAAATGAAGCGGGAGTTGTTCTCCTTCCCTGGTTGCCTTCAGTGTGAAGCGCGACGGCGGGCGGAGATGATCAAAGAAGAAGTGGGAAGCGTTTTCCGTTGGATGCGGGTCGCCTTCCTGGAGGTGCAGCAAAGCCCTCACGTCTGCGGAGAGAAGTAATGATAGACTTAATCATCGGCATCACGGTTATTCTGGTTGTGGCTATCCTGGCCGGGACCGCCGCCATGCCACCGAACCGAGGATAAGTAAATGATCAGCCCTCAAACGATTGGCAAGCGCCTACGGGAGGCACGGGAGAAAAGAAGCCTTCGGATCAGTGTCGTCTCCAAACGATCCACGATCTCTCGGCAGACCATCTATCGAGTCGAGGCCGGGGTCCACCGACCCCAGGGATACACCTTGACCCACCTCTGCGCCGCTATCGGGTGCTCGGAAGCGGACATCCTGAGAAGCGAGGAACAATGATCGAGATCGGGGAAAATCTTGGCATGGTTCTTATTGCCTTTGGGGTCATCTTCGGCATCTGTTTTGTGGCGTGGCTGAGTTACCGTAAGGAGGAACGGTGAAACACGTTCTTCTTAAACTGAAATGCCGTTTGGGTTTTCATTCCTACATCCTCACCGGTCTTTACTCCGCCATCTCTCGTTGCCCTCACTGTGGCAGGAGGCAGATTTTCCATAAAGGGGAGTGGAGAGATTACGACCCAAAGTCTACCTCTGAATTCTTCTTTTCTGACCGGGATCACTGATGAAACGACTGATTACCCGTCGCCTTATCGCCGCCGTCACCCAGGAAGACCTCGACCGCGTCCTCTACCGTACCCGCAACCGGCTGAATGAGGCCGTTGAAGCCTACCTGCGTGAAGGGGATGAACGGGCCTTTGGGGGCCGCGTTCTGGAAGCACTGGAGGACGGCTACACGAAGGCGGTCTATCTCGGTCGTCATCGTGCCGGGGATATCGCTCCCCCGGAGAACGATGATCGCCTCTTCGCGCAATACACCCTGCGGGAACAGACGCCTTACCTGGAAGGGTTCATCAGCGACCTGAGCGACGGGGACTACCCCGAAGCCAAACTGAGGAACCGCGCTCTTTCGTATGTGGGGCGGGTGCTGGGCGTGGCGAATGAAGCCTTCGTCCTGGCTAGCGATTCGGATGAACTCTTCTACTGGATCCTCGGCGGTAACGAAAACAACTGCGGGGAGTGTCCCGACCGGGCGAAGCGATCCCCCTACAGGAAGAATGAACTTCCTGGCTTTCCGGGCGATTGCTCTACAAAATGTCTTATGAACTGCAAGTGCCACCTTGTTAGAAGCGACGGAGTCTCAAGTTTCCGAACAACTGTTTGATATACTACAATAAAGACAGAAATCTCCCGCGTTGCGCTAACAACCGGGAGGGTGGGCAACACCTACTGAGGAGGTGCTACCGTGAGTAGTATATCAAAAACAAAGAAGACGCTCTGTGCCTGTGGGAAGCCAAAAGACTACCGGGTGAAACGGTGCCTTTCCTGCTCAAACAAGGCCACTGCAAAAGATCAATGGGCCAACGAAAAAAGCCGTCAGAGAATTGCGGACGGTCTCAAAAAAGCTGGGCTGGATAGAAGGCGCAGGTTTGGCGATCTTAATCTCTCTTCTTTTACGATGACCAAACAAGACGGTCGAAAATACGCTCACTACTGGGGAGAAGATGAGAAGCGGCATTACATTTATCGGTATCAGTGGGTATGGATAAACGCCAACGGACCGATCCCAACCGGAATGACGGTCCATCACAAAAACGAGGATTCAACCGACGACCGTTTAGAGAACCTCGAACTGCTCTCCAATGAAGCTCACAGCTTACTTCACATGACAGAAGCCCACAAAAGAAAGATGGTCGAGGCGCGGGGAATGAAGTATCACGGTCTCTTGACATTTACCTGCTCTACTTGTGGAACCTCTTTCACCTCCCACTTAGCCAGACCGAGGAAGTATTGTTCCCTATCCTGTCGGAATGAAGGTTATCGAAAACCAAAGGTTTAAAGGAGAAAGTTATGCCTAAGTTTCGCAAGAAACCCGTAGTGGTTGAGGCCGAGAAGATTTACTCGTATCACGACATACCGAGAATCAGTGAATGGGTCAATGGGAACGGCGGGAAGTCTACCTATGGACAACAGGATGATGGTCCTGCCGAACTACTCATCTCCACACTCGAAGGAGTGATGACCGCCAAAATAGGGGACATCGTGATTCGCGGTGTTAAGGGCGAGTTTTATCCCTGTAAAGAAGACATCTTCATGGCGACTTATGACCTTGTGGAGTAACGGCCTTTATTGCGCCAGAATGAACGTTCGGTTATAATCACCCCGGACGTATAGACTGAGCCTCACGACTCAGGGACAGCCCCCTCTTTGGGCAACGGGGAGGGGGTCACGGTATGGTAGCTCAGCCCGGTAGAGCGTCGGCGGTGAGCCGAAGGTCGGGGGTTCAAATCCCTCACTTACCTTTGAAAATCAGTATCCCACAGAAGGGGGATGACCGAGAGGCGACGGCCTCAAAGGGACCCCAGGCCGACACGCCGCGCTCCTGACGAGGAGTTAGCGCGGAAGATGCGACACCTGCTGAAGTGGTGTGACTTGCCGGGGGAGAGAAACCGGCCTCCAGCGTAGAGGCAGTTCTACGCACAAAAGGCCCTTCCTCAAAACATCGAGGCGGGGCTTTTTGTTTGCCCCGATTTCGGGGGCCTATTACTCTTAGCCCCCGTCGGCAGAGTTGAAAGCGGCCCTTACCCCGCGTGACCCCCGGATACCTTTTTCCGCCCACATACGAAACACCCTTTGACCGCAGGAGCACTGGACCCACAAATCCACCTCGACAGTAGTTGCACCCTCGGCGAAGGCCAGTTTCTTATCTCCGAATACGGGCTGACCGTCTACGCCCATTACCGGCTGATAATGTTCACTGCAGCGTCCGCATCTTAAATCACCATTCTTTTGGGACGCCTCTAACGTAAATGTCACTGGGTCCATCCACCGTGAAACAACCTCGCTCATTCTCGACCTCCTAAAATCTTCATTCAAAGGACCTTACCCTAACGGACTGATACGAAGGACCCTTTTCCCAGAACACCCGCACATGACAAAGAAGCCCACTGAGGAATTGAGGGCTTCATCTATGCTCCCTTTGAACGAGAAGGACGCCAATACGGGAAAGCCGTTCCTGATATCCAACTCAAACTTTTCCCCACACCTTTCACACGGCTCCAACCCCTCAGTTTTCTCAGTTGCCCTTTCCTTGAACTCTAACGGAAATAACATCGCCTACACCTCCACTCCCCATTATACCGGTCGGCCTTTCGGTCGGCCCTCCCCAACACGGAGACGACCGAAAAAATGAAGATGAAAACTCAGCGCATCTTTTTCCCCTTCCAGAAGATCGAGCGGCGAGGGAACCACCTCCTCCTCGAAGGTTACGCCTTCGTGAATGAGCGCGTGGCCGCCGACACCGCGAACCTCAAGCGATCCGCAATGGAAGCCGCCACCGCCGACTATATGAAGTTCGGCGCCGTACGTGAAATGCACGGACCCAACGCCGCCGGGACCGCCACCGCCGAAGATTGCGGCGTCTTCTGGGACGACAAAGGCGCACTCCTCCGCGCTCTCATCGTGGACCCCGTCGCCATCGAGAAGTGCGAGACCGGCGTTTATAAAGGCTTCTCCGTTGGCGTGAAGCCGACCATTATGCGCGGGTCCGATGTGGAGCAGTGCATCTGGGCGGAGAACTCCCTGGTGGACCGACCCGCCGACCCGGACGCCATATTCCAGATCGCCCGCGCCGAAGGCATCGACCCGGACGAAGAGACCGAAGTCCAGGTCCTCCCCGCTGACGAGACCCCGGAAGGGACTGAACTAGCGGAACCCCCCGTCCAGCGCGCCTCCTTCGCTACGGCCATCGCCGCGCAGGAGTTGGGCGACAAGGGATACGAAGCCCTCGACACCCTTTACAACGTTCTCTGGAATATCGCCTACTCCGACTGCGAGGACCCGGAAGCCGAAGCCCGCGCCTCCATCCAAGAGTTCGCCGATTATCTCGTGCCGCTCGTCGCCGCGAAGTCCCTCACGCAGCGATCCGAGACCCCCGACGCGAACCGCCTGACGGTGCTGGAAGAGACCTTGAACGGCGTCTCTCGCGCCCTCAAGTCTCTCTACCCGGAGACGGACCTCTCAGTCGAGGAGCAGGTGCAAAACCTCGTCGCTACGGCCCTCCAGACCCCCGGAGACGAACCGGAAGCGGACCCGGCCCCCGACACCCAACGTTCGGAAGACGGCACGGAACCCGGAACCCAAAACTCGGAACCCGGAACCCCCGACACTGTGACCCGCGCGGAGAATACCTCCAACCCGGAACTGGCTGAAGTGACGCGCTCCTTGCAGACGCTCGTGCAGCGTTTGGGCGCGGCAGAAGAGACCATCCGGCAACTGAAGGACCAGCCCGCGCCCGTGATGCCCGTCGTGAGAAACACGCAAGGCATCGACCGGGCTTTCCTCGCCAATGAGGAAGGCTCCTCGAAGGACTCAAGCGACATCGAGCGCCTTCGGAAAGAGTATCAGGACGTCAAAAAGGCGATGCACACCGAGTCCCACGAGGGCAAGAAAACCCAACTGGTTTCTCGGATGATCTCCATCAACGCCACCCTGGAAGCGGAATACGGGGTGACTGCCGAATAGTCCCCTCGCCCGTCCCTGATCACTCCCCGCAACACCTTGACCTCTGCCTCCTCTCCCGGACGCCCCCGCCTTCTACGGTTGGGGGCGTCTTGTGTTCCTCCCCTAAAGGATACTCCCCTAATGTCTCCTCACATCCCCTCTATGCACGGCGACCTCGCCCACGACGGCCAGACCTTCGCCCGCGCGGGTTTTATGAACCCCGGCCTCGGCCCCGGCGGCCTCTCCGTCGGCCCCTCCATGCCCGTGTTTAATCGCGGCGCTCAGATCCAACTCACCGACGACCAGAAGAACGCGATGGCTTCCATCCAGCGCGGCGAAATGGTCGGCGACGTGTCTCAGATCCTTATGCACCTGGGGCAGACGATGGACCAGCTTCAGCGCGGTATCACCTCCTCGATGACCGCGTTCCCGAAGCGGGAAAACCTCGAAGCCCCGGCGCGGGTGCTCTTTCCCCTGGACACCCCCGTCCGCAACAAACTGGCCCGAAAGCCCGGCAGCGGCACGGCTTCCGCGTGGAAGCAGCTGACCTCGATGGGCGGCGGCTGGGCGGCGGGCGACCAGGGCGGCGAAGGCCCCGGCGCACTCCAGGCCTTCTACTCCGAGTCGGGCGCTCCGGTCGAGCACACCTCCGTGTATGCCGACAAGTCTTCGGGCTATAAACTGCTCGGCGCGTTCGGTAAGGTGACCGGCTTCGCGGCGGCGGCGGGTGCTAACTTCCAGGCCCAGGTCGCCACCGAAAAGACGAACGCGATCAGGAACCTCATGTTGAATGAGGAGAACGCCCTGATCAACGGCAACTCCGCGACCATCGCGGCTCCCTGGGGCGACGGCGTGACCTCCTTCGCCTTCGACGGCCTGAACGTTCTGACGTCTGTAGCGAACGGCACTCCCGCCGCTCAGATTCAGGCGGCGGTCGGCGCGCTCACTCAGACGCACATCGACAACCAGCTCACCCGCCTCTGGAAGCAGGGCGCGACGAACCTCTGGATGCTGATGAACGCGATTGAGATTCAGTCCCTCGTCCACCTGGCGGAAGCGGCCGGGTCCCTGATCCGCATCCAGGCGACCTCGAACGGCGAGTCCGTCCTGGGCGTCAAGGTGACCGGATACGTTCACCCGATCAGCGGCGAACTCGTGGACATCATGCCCTCTCGCTTCCAGACGGCGGGAACGATCCTCTACGGTTCCGACACCCTCCCCGATGGTTCCAACACCCTGGAAGTCGAAGTGCTTCCGCAGGTGGAACTGCCGGAGTTGGCCCCGCATGAGATGGTGCAGGGATACGTGGCGAAGGAACTGGCTCCCACCCTCACCGCCCCGGACGTGTATCCGTTCATGGTCAGCGTCTACGAGACCCTGAAGATGATCAGCGCCCTCCACTTCGCGAAGTCCAGCGGCGTGACGGCGGTCTAAGGTTAGCTCCTTAACCTGAACTGAAACAAAACATCGGGCCTCGACTTGTATCGGTTGAGGCCCGTTACCGATACATCATTAAACTTTTATCGCACCCCCCTCCAACGGTTAACCAGGAGAAACCCATTGAATAACAAAGGCAGATTTAATCAGTTTCACGGTCTTGGCGGCCTGATCGAGCAGGAGAAGGAAGCGGCGAACACCCGCCAGTTCACCGTTACGGAGGACAAGGGGTCGCCCTATCTCCCGGTCCCCGGCCTCAAGAAAGTTACGGCCGTACGTGTCGGCTCCACTCCCGTTCCTCTGACCCAGACCCTCACCTACCCGGTCAACGGCGCGAACCCGCCCCGATTTGAGACCGAAGAGGCCGACATGATCGCCCTCACCCGGCGCGAGGACGGAACCCCGATCCTCCTGCGGTCCCAACTGTCGAACGACGGTATCTGGCAGCCCAACGTGCCGATCTTCATTTCCGGCGAGTGGGAGGACGACAAGAAGTCCAAGACCGCCGAAGAGAAGAAGGCCGAAGCCGAAGCCAAGAAGAAGGCGGAGGAAGAAGCAAAGGCCAAAGCCGCAGCAGAAGCAAAGGCCAAAGCGGAAGCCGAAAACGGCAACTGATCCTCCCCGCGAATAAAGCGAATAGAACGCGAATAAAACCCCGGACCTCCCTTTAGCGGATCCGGGGTTTGTCCTTTATCCCCCTGTGAGGAGTCGACCGTTCATGAAATCATCCGTTATCCGTCACCTGTTCCTGGCCGTCGTCCTCGCCCTGGGGATCGGGGGTAGCGCCCTCGCGGTCTCCCCGCCGATCTACCTGTCCGACCTGCCGGGGGATACGGTTCAAGCTTTTGGGATCACCGGCAACGGGACCACCGACGAGCGCGCCAGGCTAGCCGCCCTTCCCTCCGGTCGCCGCTACTTCTTCCGGTCGGGAACTTACCGTGTCAGTTCCTCTCTCTCCCTGAACCCGCAAGCGGAGTGGCACTTCTCACCAGGGGCGCTCATCAAGCCCGATAGCGGCGTGACGGTCATCCTTCCTCCGTCGGCCTCCCCCGGCCTCTTTAAGATCATCGATCTCTCGGCAGGGGGCAAGGTCACCTTCAGCGGCGGCGGTCCGCTCCGTCCCGAATGGTGGGGCGCTGCAGGGAACAACTCCACCGACGACCGCGCCGCCATCCAGGCCGCCATCGACAGCACCACCGGCCCGGCCCTGATCGGTTATTCGAAATCCTCCTACTACATCGGGAACACCGCGACCGGCCTCGTCATCAACCGCGCCGGCGTCGTCTTCGTCGGCGCGGGCTCCTACTCGAACGGCCCGTCCACTCCCACCAGCATCATCCGGTATGCGGGGAGCGGAGCCGCCCTGAAGATCAACGTCTCCTCCACGAACTACGTGGACGGCGTGGTCATCAAGGACATGGCCTTTCACGGCTCCGAAGCCATCAACGGGCCGAAGCAGGGCGCGCGCGGGATCGTCGTCGGGAACGCAACGGCGGCCATCAAGAGCGCACAGATCATCCTCGACAACGTTTTCCTGACCGGCTTTCAGAATGAGGGCCTGAACTGCACCTCCTCGCAGCTCTCGCAGTATTACAACGTGAACGCCAGCTACAACGGCGTCGGAGTGCTCTTCGACTACACCGCGGCCGGCGGGAACACGGTCAACCACTTCAGCGGCCTCAAGTGCCGGTTCAACTCCGGGGAAGGGTTCTACGTCCGGTCCCACGCCGCCGTCCTGAACGTCGACGGGCTGATCAGCGAGGGAAACGGTAAAGAAGGGATCAAGATCGACAATCCCGGCAATACCAACTTCCACAACATCAGCATCAACCATTACGAGTCCGAGCTGAACAACCAGGCTGCCGGGCGGCAAAGCGGACAGTTCGACATCAACATCAACATGGGGACCGGGAGATACATCACCGACCTCTCCATCAACGACGTCTACATCACGACCGCCGGGCCTTCTCACCCCAGTGGGAACCGGGGCATCTACGTCAACAACTGGTTTCCCGGCAACACGATCATCCAGGGCGTCCACCTCATCACCGGAAGCAACGTTGCGGAAGGCGCGCCCACCTACCAGAGCGCCGCCGTCACCGGCTCCTACGGGACCCTGACGGGCAACGGGTGGTTCAAGCTCTCCGGCTCCCGCGACCGCTCCTACTGGACCATCGACGCGACGGCGGACGTGCAGATCAGCTCCCGCGAAGGCCTCGACCTGATCGACGGCAGCGCGACGGACACCATCGCCGATAAGATCCGAATGGGGATGAACTACATCTGGTTCGACAATGCCGGGAAGCTCCGCACCGGAACCACCGCGCCGACCACGACCGCCTCCAGGGACACCACCGGCTCGGTCGTCGGGGCGCTCTCCAACCCCACCGGGACGGACCGTTTCACCATCGAGCGCACAGACAGCACCTACTCGCTGAAGGTGCTGCGGACAGGCGTCGGCGGGGTCGGCTACAGCATTGGAGACACGGCCTACATCGCGGGCGGGAACCTGCTGATCAAAGACGAGCCGCTGCAGACGGCGACGATCTGGCAGAACAAGGACGGCGCGCAAGCGCTCTTCCTGGACTCCCTCAATAAGCGGCTGGGGGCGGGCCTGGCTTCGGGGACGCCGAAGAGCACCCTGGAGAGCGGCGGGAGTTTCGGGGCGAAGACGAAGACGATCACCGCTTCCGACAGCCCTTACACGGCGGGGGATGAATACACGATCCTCGTCAATGCTACCGATGGGCCGGTGAGCATCACCGTCCCGGCCAGCAACACCATCACCGGGAGGGAGTATCGGGTGAAAAAGATCGATTCTACCGCCAATGTGGTGACGGTGAACCGGTCGGGGGCGGATACCTTCGACGGCGCGACGAGCAAGACCATCACGGGGCAGTATCACGTCCTGATGTTTACGGTGGCGGCGGGACTGCACCTCTGGAAGCAGGGCGCCCCTTAACCAACCCCCAGCACCCCTTAAACGGCATCATGGTCATCTACCCATGATGCCGTTTAAGGGGTTTTGATGCTCTTTAATGATCTAGTTTACCCCCCGGAGAGACAATGCCCACACTGACCATCAGCGACCAACTGGACGGACTCGATGCGAGCATGACGGGCCGGGGTTCCGTATCCGAAGGTGGCGACGGGACCCTCCGCGCGCTCCTTTATGACTCCGACAACGCCCTGGTTGCGGGAACGACCGTTGTTTTCTCTCCCCTTTCCGGGGTCACCGGAGGAGTCGCCTACACCTGGGAAATGTCGGGCATCCCGGAGTCCTATTCACCCGGCTACATCATCATCGACACGACCGACGGCTCCATGATCCGTTCGGCGACCGTCCCCCGAAGTACGATGATCGCCCTCCTGAAAGACGCGCGCGAGTCGGCGGGGGTCGGATGGGGCGACGAAGAAGACTTAGTGAACCTGCTCACAAGCGCCGGGGTCACCGTCCCCGAAGATACACGAATGACGGATACCCTTCTTGCGGCCATCCGGGAGGCAGAGCGGCGCGTGGGGCGTTCCTACTCCGAAGTGACGGAAGCGCGCCGGATCGACGGCAATACCTCCGAGTGGCTTTTCCTCTCCCCCTGTTCCGCCATTACCCTCCTGGAACGATTGAACTACGACGGGACGGTCGCCGAAACCATCGCCGCTTCCGCCTACCTCTCCTATCCTCTAAACCTCACCACGAAGTGCCGACTCCGTAAGATCCTCGGAACGTGGAGGCGGGGCAAAGGGAACTACCGGGTCACGGCCACCTGGGGAGCCGCCGTTCCGAGAGACGTTCGGGAAGCCGCCCTCAAACTGGCCGCCATCGAACTCATCACCCCGAACATCGTCAAGTCAAAAGCCTCCGGGGGCGTCGTCTCCTGGACGATGCAGGGGGACAGCGTCAAAGTGGACCTCTCCGTCTGGGAGGGCGTCACGGCGTCCTGGTCGGACTATGTGGACCGCGTTCTTGCGGGCAACGTCGATATCTCCTGCTGGTTCGCCGGGGAGGGCAACTAATGAGCTTTCCTGCCATCCCCGCAGACGCCCCGGCCACCATGCAAGGGATCATCGACGCAAACATCGCCGCCCAGGGCGGGACCTTCGTCATCCGAGAGACTGGGGAAGAGTTCCGCGCCCTCTCCCGGTTTCTCGCCCAGGACGATATGCCCGATATCGCCCCGGAAGGCGTGGGGAACAACACGAACGAGATGAACCCCCTCTCACTCTACGCCGTAGAACGTACCGCCGAACTTCGGCCTGAGATGAACGTTTATTTCAAAGATTCGGCCGATCCCCTGAAAGAGAATTATATCGTGGAGACGGTGGACAGCGTTTTTCGGGGCGCGGCCAATACCGAAGTCCGCCGCTACGCCCTTCTCTACCGATCCCCGATTTTTCAATAAGGAGGCCCAATGCCCACCACGAACGACCTGATCGGCGGGGCCGACCTGATCGCACAGCTGGACTACATCGCCCGGTTTGACCGGAGAACGCGCACCGTCTGCGGCACGGGAACCGAAGCCCTCTCCACGACCTTAAATGGCGCGATCAATGCGACAGTCCTCACACTGACCCTCGGCGCGCCCTCCTCCGGGACATGGGCAGCCGTCCTCCCCAGGATCGGCACGATCCTTATCGGGAACGAATACCTCGACTACTCCGCAGTCGTTGGGAATGTCCTCACAATCTCCCGTCGCGGCGCTGAAGACTCGGCACCCGCCGCACACTCGAATGGCGACACGGTGTATCTCCCCGGATCGGTGGCTGCACTGGGGCGCGCGCTGAAGATTAATCTCGTCGGGGACGGTTCCACCGCCTACGGGCAGGGCGCGGACAAGTCGGAAATCATTGAAGACCTCATCGGAGCCTACGGAGACGCCTTCGCCTACCTCACCGACGATGCCGTCTTCCTGTCCCTCTCCGATAACTATATCAGCGCCCTCCAGACGCACATCGCCAGCATCGCCCCCTTTGTCCTCACCGGGGTTCCCTCCTACGCCTCGACTGGCTATACCGTCCCCTCCATCGAAGACTACCTCCGCTACCTGAACGATGCGAACACGGGAACGCCCTTCCTTCGCCTGGCGCACCCGCGCGCCGCGAAAGCCCACTGGCTGGCCCTGGCGACCTACCTGAACCCGAAGACGGTCTTCCCGGAGCGCACGACCCTTTACTCCGGGCAGGTCACCGGAGCGGGGCCGACGATTTCCATCACCGCCGGAAGCGAGATCAACCGCTACAACGACGACTCCAACCCGGACACCTACGTCCAGGGATTTGCGGCGCAAGCGGTTCAGGCGCGCGTCACAGAGGCGGGAGCCGGTAACCTGGCCCTGGTTATGACGGCGGAAGGGATGAAAGCCGACGGGACCTACTTCGGCAGGGCCTCAAACGGAGGGAACGACGGGACGACGACCGACCCCGACCCCCTGGAAAAGGACTTTACCGGAACCCTCGATATGAGCGCCGTCGGTAACGTGATCCCCCTGGTGAATGGCACTCATCGCATCCTCGCCGGAACAAACCTCGCCCTGGGCGTCGGAGGGACGGCCACCTCCGGGAGGTTTGTCATCGAGACCATCCCCGAACGGAGAGTCCTGTAATGCCTCCGCCGCTCAACACGGACGTCATTAACGGCCTGATTGAGGTCACAGTCGCCGATGTGGAATCCCCGGCCTCGACCCTCGGCGTGATCTGCGAGGAATTCGGCGTCTCGATCACCTCCGCCCGAATGACGGACTACCCGGACGAATACCTCCACTTCCACATCGGAGAGCGCGGAGACCCGCCTCTGGGCGTCACGGTGGAGTTCCTGCCCTCCGAAGTGAGACGGTCCATCATCGGCACGGGAACCCTGCGGCGCTACGACTACGAGATCGCTGTCCGGGTCCTCTGGCGCGACCCCGCGACCACCGAAGGGAAGCTCACCGAGACCCCCGGAACCCTCCGCCTCTTTATGGAGAAGTTCACCCACGCCCTCGCCGAACTCTTCGACCCGACCGTCCTGTCCCCGACCGGCGCGTGGACGCTGCCTTCGGGCGGCGTGGTCGGCGGCATCCTCTGCAAGAACGTCGACGGGGAGCTGGTGACGGAAATCCGACGCACCCTTTGCCGCTCGACCGAAATCCTCTTCACCTGCTACACGACCGCCTGACGGAGACTCGAATGAAGAACAAGACCCCCGCCTTCGACCCGAAGCCCACCGCCAGGGAGATACGGTCAAAACTGATCGACTTCCTCGCCGATTTGGGGCCGGAAGGCAACCCCGAAGAAGCGCCGCGCATCCCGGTCTACCGGGCGGCGGCGAAGGCCATGATCTTCCACATCGAAACCGCGCTCAACGACTGATCCCTTTACCTCGAACCTTTGCCTTCCCTTCCCTCCCGGCCTCCTCCCCGGTGAGGCTTCTTTTTAGGAGAAACCTCCCTTGACACTTGACTATATCGGTCACTGCGCCGCCCAGTTCTCCCCCGGCGGCGTGGCTGAAACGAACTGGCCCATCCTCCCCCTGCTGCCGGGGAGCCGGGTGAACGTCCC
>Ga0256855_1000003_pt1 | contig 29537 bp, 48 predicted proteins | sample BONnt9_FD_181174 | JGI IMG/M metagenome (GOLD analysis project Ga0256855, IMG submission 181174) | Terrestrial sediment cell enrichment communities from Utah, United States - BONCAT_SYTO_Terrestrial_sediment - 9 | ecosystem: Environmental > Terrestrial > Deep subsurface > Rock core/Sediment... | reverse complement strand
CCCCCTTCCCAGGGGACCGCGCCGGGCAGCGTTTCCCCCCATCACCAGGCCTACACGCACGCCACACCAGTAAAAAACCGCCCGAAACGGACGGATTAGGCCCAACTATCCCCTAAGAACACCCGACTTACGTCGGGAAATAAATCCTTACCCCCCATCTGAATAGGTGTTGCCCCCCCTTCCCCCTCGATTTTGTTGACGGGGACAGGATCAACTCCGCAAACAGGGAGTAAGGATCTCCAAACGAGCGTCAGGAACGCACATCCTGACCTCCGTGACCACTTCTCGACGCCCGGCAGGGGCTGACCACGTTCCCCCTGCAAACCCCCGAGCTGACGCATGCTCGTGAGGCGCTCTCAGGAGGTCGAATCGGCCGCTCAGCTCCTCTACATGGCCGAGGCAGACGACCCGAGCACCCCGTGGGCCGAGCTGGAGCCCTGGATCAGGGCCGCGTGGCTGTCTGAGGCCCGCTGGAACGCCCAGATCCGCCTCCAGCGCGAGCGCAGGGACATGACGATCCTCTGCATCCCCCTGATCGGGGTGCATGTCCTGACTGTCGTCTACGCCAAGGGGCACTACACCTGGAAGGGCGTCTACAACGTCGTCAAGGCTTACGGCTGGAGGCGCTTCCTGACTGATCCCGGCCCGCTGTGCGACCGCCAGCAGGCCACGGCCGAGGGGGTCTACTCGTGAGCGCGCGTGCGGAGTGCATCCAGCGCCGCGAGCTGGCCCGGGCGGCTCACGCCCGCGAGCTGGCTCTGCGCCTGGCCGACATCGAGGCGACGGTCCTGGGCTGCATGGCCCACATCGACGAGGACTCCACCCTGCCCGACCAGGTCATCGACACGCTGGCGCCGATCTTCACCGCGATCCGCCAGGCCGTCCGCGGCCAGCGGGGGTGCATGGGCGCCGAGGAGTTCGAGGCGCTGCGCAGCCAAGCTCTGACGCTCGTCGGGCGCGACCTGGGGCTGACGACGTGAAGCGCCAGGGGCTGACCAACTCCGAGCGCGAGCAGCAGACGGACCTCAAGGCCGCGCTGTTCGAGCCTGCCGGGCCGTTCCGGCCGGGAGAGCACTGGTACGTCGAGAAGCGGGTGTGGATCGGCGGGGAGGCGTTCTACGTGCTGGAGCAGAGCCAGCCGCGGGAGGGCTTTGCGTCGATCCAGGCGGCGATGGACTGGCTCTACGCCATGGGCCTGATCTGGGACGTGGACGGCGACCCGACGCTGCACGGCTGGGGCGACCCGTGGTTCGTGCGCATGTCCGGCGCCCCGCAGGCGGTGGCGGTGTGATCTACCAGCTCTACTGGCTCGGCAAGTACGCAACCGACAAGGCCCTGGAGGTCGTGTTCGGCAAGCGCGACCCCGAGATGGACGAGTACGTCTCGACGACCGTCCCGACTACGCCCCCGCCGACGGGAGCTGACCTGATGGCCGAGGACAGCTACGCCCTGTGCGTCTGTCGCCACCTGCACGTCAGGCATGACCCCCCGGGCCGGAAGTGTTCGCGTTGCGACTGCTCTGCCTTCTCCCGCCAGGAGCCGCTGCCGTGACCTTGCTGCATGCCGCCGAGGAGCTGACCGGCAACCGCAAGAGCGCGCGCATCCAGCAGATCAGGACCAGCGTGACCAACCTCTGGAACGACCCCAACCGTGACCCCGAGTTCGTTCGCAAGCGCGTGGACGACCTTCTCGACGAGCTGGGCGTGCTGCTCGGCATAAGAAAGGCTGACGACTGATGCAGGAGTTCACCCCCCTCCAAGTGGAGATCGCCGGGGTCGTGGAAGAGCACATCGAGACGCTCGACCGCATCCTCGAAGACGAGAACCTGGCCGAGCTGATCGACGCGATCCCCGACACGGTCGATGCTTACTGCGGCTGTCAGACCTGCGTGGTCAGGGAGACGATCTACAAGACCTTCGTCGAGCTGGACGCCCGCGGCATCCGCGTGGGGCAGAGCCCGGAACGCCAGTTGCACGTTCCCCTGGACGCCTACGGAGGGCCGCTGCTGTGAGGACCAACGCCCTGACGTGCCTCGTGCTGCTCATCGTCTGCTGGGCGGCCGTGCTCATCCCGATCTACCTGGTGGCCCAATGATCCAGTTCCCGCGCCGAAACCCCGGCGAAGTCATCCGCGTCATCGACGGCGACACCTTCGAGTGCCTGATCGACACCGGCTTCCGTGGCTACACCAAGCAGCGCATCCGCATCGCCAACCTGTGGTGCCCTGGGCTCAAGGAGCCCGGCGGCCAGGAGGCCAAGTCCTACCTGGGGGGGCTACTGTGGGCGCCCATCCTCAACAACCGCCGCCCGCTGCCCCTGGCGATCGAGTCCTACAAGTACGGCGAGAGCTTCGAGCGCTGGGTCGCCGCGGTCTACGTCGTCTCCCTGGGAGAGAAGAACCAGGAGCCGTTCTACTACGACGTGGCGTTCGCCATGATCGAGGCCGGACACGGATCGGCGACCAAGCCGTAACCCGGGACGGGCGTCTGGAGTAGGAAACGCGGGACGTTGGTTCCCGCCCTATGGCGTGTTGCGAGGATGTTGCTACCGTCCCGCGCTCCCACCCTGGGGTACGTTTTGACCTCTCACGAATCCACCCTAACGAGGCCCTTGCCCGCCACTGATCCCGAAGACCTGGTGCCGCACTGCCTGCACGTCAGCGCCTCCTGGCACATCCCGCTGACGCTGGCTGACGCTAAGCGCCTGTACGGCATCGACGACCTTGAGGTGTTCCGAGCGTTCGTGGAGGCGCATCCCATCGACGCGATGGCTGCCGCTTCCGCGGACGTGAACTTCAAGGTGACGCTGCACCGGCAGGACTGCACGAATCCCGAGTAAACCCTGACGGGGAGCCATGGCTGGCCCTCCCCCGTAACGACCAACTGGAGTACGGCGATGAGCACCGAAGTGCGCTACACCCGCGAAGACATCACCACCGCGGTGGGCAACAGTCCCGGAGGGGACATCGAGGACTTCCTGACCAAGTACGGCCTGGACCCTCACATCGGCAAGGTGAGCGACATCTTCGCCACCCAGATCGCGGACGTGGCGCTGGTCGAGGCCGCGCGCGTTTACAACGAGGTGCGCAAGAGCAACCCGGACGCCAAGGCTCATCCCGAGGAGATCCTGCGGGAAGTGCTGGTGGAGGCGCTGGCCGTGGGCTTTCTGCGCGGCGTCGCCGTCGGCATGGACCTGGCGGGCAGCGAGTGAGCCCCTACGTGTTCATCCCGTGGGTGTTCCTCGTCGTCATGTCCGAGGTCTACACCCGCGCCGGGCTCGCCCTGGAGCGCGAGGCGCGCACCACCGGCAACCCGCACCAGAAGACCAGGTCCCGCATCTGCATGTCGCGCGCGCAGGTGCTCGACGGCCTGGCCTTCGCCGTCGCCATCGGCATCATGCTGACCTGGCTGCTGGGGATCGTCCTGTGATCCCTCCGAGCGACAAGCTGCGGGCACTCTCCGACTTCCGTCTGAACATGAGCCCGCCGGTCGGCGCGCTGGCGCCCGACTCCGACCTGGCCACCTACATCCGCCTGCTCGAAGAGGCCGTGGACGAGCTGGAGTGGCGCCTGTACCACGTCGATGCGCACTGGCCCGGCCGCACCGAGCTGCTGATCGCCTACGCCAAGTGCCGCGAGCAGCTCTCCGGGCGCGAGCCGAACGCGGATCATCCCTACCCGGCCGCCGTATGAGCCTGCCTCCCGCGACCGCTCAGCCGTGCAACGAGTGCCCCTGGCGCAAGGAGGCCGCCCCGGGCTGGCTGGGGCCGCACAGCGCCCGCGTGTGGGCGCAGGTGCTGACCAGCGAGGAGGTGATCGCCTGCCACAAGACGATCACCGAGGACGAGAGCTACAGCCACCAGTGCCGCGGCGCGGCGATCATGCGGGCCAACATCCTCAAGCTGCCGCGCAACAGGGAGATCGCCGTGGGGCCGCGTGACCGCAAGCGCGTCTTCACGTCGATCGGCAAGTTCCTCAAGCACCATGACCCGTCATGGCTGTCGTCGTCGTAGACATCTGGACGGACGGCTCAGGCACTACGAGAGGGCACCCCGGTGGCTGGGCCTACGTCCTGAAGGCCAAGCACCCCACCACGGGAGAAGTGAAGGTCGTCGAAGGGTCAGGTCACCACTTCGACACCACGAACAACCGCATGGAGATGACGGCGCTGCTGATGGCGTTACGCGCGCTCAAGCGACCGTCCTTCGTGCAAGTCCACTCTGACTCTCAGTACGTCATCGACCCCTTCCGCAAGGGCTACCTGGAGAAGTGGGAGAAGAAGAAGTGGGCCAAGGTCAAGAACGTGGACCTCTGGCTCGAACTAAAGCCAGAGGTTGCGCGACACCTGATCTCGTGGCAGTGGGTCAGGGGCCACAACGGCAACAAGTACAACGAGGTGTGCGACAAGCTCGCCGGTCAGGCTCGGCGCCATGCCATCGAACTCCTGGCTTCAAACCCGCAACTCGGGCAACGGACGCCTGTTGCGTCCGGCCTGTTTGGAGGCAACCGCCTCGTAGATTAGGCATATGGCTGAGCGGGATGGGGGCGGTGAGGAGCGCAGGGGTCACGACCGGCGCCCCAACTCGCTCTGGTACGAGGACGTGGAGGTCGAGGGCTTCACGTCGAGCGACAAGCGCGGGTTCATCCTGGCGGGCATGGTCGCGGGCATCCTGAGCCTGGCTGTCGCGCTCGCGGTCGTCCTGGTGGTGCGCGACGAGCAGCTCAAGATCATCCGGGGCAGCGCTGACCGTGCGCGGGTCGAGGCCCAGCGCACGTCGGTGCTGGCGGACCGCACCGCCTGCAACCGCATCATGGTGCGCAACGCCCTGATCCGCCTGACCATCAACGGCTTCGTCCCGCCCAAGCGCGAGCGCACCTTCGGCGTCTACTTCTCGATCCTCGACTGCGAGAAGACGTACGCGCCGGACAGTCTCGGAACGGCCGTCCGACTTCCTGCCGTCCTCGACGCCTGCTTCCTGCGCCTGGTCGAGAAGGGCTACTTCGACGAGCACGAGATCGTCACCGAGCCTGACAAGCTGCGGACGATCTGCCGTGCCCAGGGTGAAGCATGATCGACGTCTCGCACCTGCTGTCGCACCTGCTCATCTTCTGCGGCTACGCCACAGCGATGGTGCTCGTGCCGCGGGCGTTCAGTCAGCTCATGCGGCTCGGCCGGGACACGCAGGTCGGCGCCGGGGGCTTCTTCATCACCTGCGGGATCACGCACATCGGCAACGCCCTGGGGATGCCGTACGCCTGGTGGGTCGAGGTCAACGATCACCTCCAGGCGGTGTTCATCGCCGTCTTCATCTTCGGACTTCTGCGTGACCTGCGCCGGGTGGTGACCAACCTCGCCAAGGCGTTCGTGGCGATCGAGATGCGCTACGGGACCGAGACGCGCGACGTGGTGCACGACACGATCCGCGAAGCCCTGGAGTCGTGAGCGTGCTCCTGGCCCTGGTCGAGGCCGTATCGACCAACCTGACCACCGTCGCCGTCGCCGTGGTTACCGCCCTGGGCGGCCTGCTCGGCGGCACCTTCCTGCTCGCCGGGCCGCAGCGGCGCAACATTACCCAGGAGGCGACGGACCGCGCGATCAAGTCCATCGACGGCGTCCGCGCGTCTCTGGAGGCCCGTCTCATCATCGTCGAGGGCGAGCTGTCCAAGGCCCGAGACTCCCTGCACGCCGCGCAGCTCCAGATCCAGAAGCTGGAGGGCGATCTTGCGCTGTCCAAGAGCGAGCGCGGCGAGCTGGTCGCCGGGCTCTTGGCTGAGCGCCTGCGCCTCCAGAGCCGCGTCCGGGACTTGGAGCACCGCGTGCGCGACTTCCAGCGGCGCCTGCCGCCGACCGCCAAGGACGAGCTGCGCGAGGACTTCGACGCGACAGAGTGGGAGCACCCCGGGAGAGAGGACATCGACGGTGCGTAAAGCGCGCTTTCTCCCGCCGTATGCCAGAATGGGCTACCGTGGCTATTGATAGTCCAGGGGAGGGAACCCCGATGCCACTGAATCACACGCCGTCTGAGGTCAACTTGATGGTCGGCCAGTACCTGGCTGACCGCAGGCGCGCGGCCGGTTTATCCCAGGAGGAGCTGGCTGACCTAGTCGGCGTGCGGCAGACGGCCGTGTCGCGCTGGGAGTCCGGCCAGCGCGCGATCACGGTCTACTACCTGGCCCGCGTGAGTTCGGTGCTGCCGACGTGCAACATCGCCGCGCTCTGGGAAGACCTGGGCATCCCACGCTGCGAGTAAGGTCTGACGGGCGTTGGACCCCGATGACCTGATCGAAGCCGTCCTCGAAGCGCACGCCACGGGCCGCGCCGTCGTCCTACGCCTCAAGGGAGACACCGCTTTCCTGACCGGCCGCCTGGAGAACCTCACGCGCGGCCGGTTCGAGCTAGTCAACGGTCCTCACCGCCTGTCGATCCCGACCGCGGCGATCGAGGACTTCGCGCTGACCCCGGCGCCCGAGCCCGAGTCGCAAGTCGAGCTGGACGAGCTGACCGACTGGCTGGAGCGCCTCAAGGGCCTGGCCGCCGAGGCCGAGAAGGCCACCGTCGCTGAGCAGCTCCTGAGCGACGCCTGGCGATCCAAGCTCTGACGGCCATCGTAGATTAGGGCCATGAGCCCTGACGACGTGAAGGTCGCGGACGTGGAGCCGGTGGTCGGTGCTCCCGATCCCGAGGACGCGCCGAAGTCGCGCAAGAAGCCGACCGTCGGGGTGCAGCCCCAGACGGAGGACGAGATCCCCGAGGGAGGCAAGTAGCCATGGCCAAGACGCACGGTCAGGGGGCGCCCGCCGAGGACGCCCCGGTCGAGGAGCTGGACACCACGCCGAAGCCCAAGCGCTCGGTCACGGAGTCCAAGAACCCGCCGAACACCACCGAAGTGCAGTCCGCGCAGCCCGCGATCACGGACCCGGTCGAGGTCAGCGAGGGCGATGACGGTGCGCGTGACGCCGACGGTCCGCTGGTGCGCGACCCCACCATGCGCATCCCGGTGGACGTGCTGCATCACAGCCTTACGCCCAAGCGCATCCTCTGACTCGTAAGGCGTAAAGCCTTACGATTACAACGTCAAAACGGCCGTCTGTTTCTCCGCGACAGGCGGCCGTTTCGCGTGCTACGGTCCTGGCCGTCCGAAGGTTGGCTACCGCATCGGAAGAGACAGAGTGGCGATGAAGGACCGGGCGTGGTCACGCCCCCTCAAGAACAACCGGCAGGAGATCGTCGTTCGCATGAGCGACAGCTACCTGCACATGACTGGCGAGCCCGAGCACTGCGCTCAGGTGCTGGCCGCCTTCGAGCTGGCGATCGGCACGAAGGTCTACATGCTCTCCTCCTCTCCCGTCGCGGTGATCGAAGGTCAGACGACCATCGAGGAGATGCTGGCATGAGCGTGTGTGTCTGCGGAGCGGAGATCAGGTGGGTGAGCACTCGTCAGGGTGAGCGCCTGCCCATCGAGCCGCACGCGAGCGCCTCTCAGGGGCCTGACCGCTACCACGTCTCGTCCTACGGCGACGGCTGGACGGTCGTCGAGATCAAGCCCTCCTCGCCGATGTTCGGACACCTGGACCACCGCGTGGTCTGCCCCCGACGATAACCACCACATGACGGTGGGCGCGGGGGACCTGGCTGGCCTCCTCGCACCCGCCAGAAGGCGAGGATGCAGATGTGTGACGACCCCGTCCGGGCCGCGAACCTGGCCAAGGCGAACGAGGTGCGCTACGCGCGCGCCGACCTCAAGCGCAAGCTGAACGACCGGCCGCCGAGCTACGGCCACGAGCTGCTCCTGGACCCCCCGCCGGAGCTGGAGCGCGTGAAGATCGCGGAGTTCCTGACCTGGCTGCCGGGGGTCAACATCAAGCGCGGCAAGGCGATCATGCTCGGCATCGTCCACACGGACACGCTGACGATCGGCAAGGCGTCTCTCGTCACCCGCGAGAAGCTCGTCGAGCGCATCAAGCACTACCAGCCGTCGCGCCGCATGGGCGCGTCGCGCATGGCCGTAGCGGCGTGAGCGATCAGCTCCACCGGCCGGTCCTGCGCAGGATGAACGCCACCACGTTCGCCCGGGCGATCCCCGGCCTGGCCGAGCAGTTCAAGGAGGCGCCCGCGGGCTACGTGTCGCCTCTTCAGGTCCTGGTGCAGGGCCTTGACTACGCGGGCCGCGTGAGCTGCCCCTGTGGCGCCCATCCCGAACTGAAGGTCCTGTCCATGAAGACGTGCGACTGCGGTCGCGTCTTCATGTACGCCGGAGGCGACCGCCTGTACGTCGCCTCGTCACCTCTTGGCGCCAAGAGCGCCTGACTCCCGGAAGGACTTACCATGGCTTTCACAACGAGCGCTGGGCTCATCGTCTACGAGCGCAGCGATTGGGGCGCCCTGCCCCCGAAGGACGACTACACCCGCCACAGCGTCTTCGCTGCTGTCTATCACCACGGCGGGCCGGTCGGAGGACCGCGCTACACCAAGAAGTCAGCCGTCGCCACCGTCAAGGAGTGGCAGCGCTTCCACATGGGTCCCGAGCGCGGCTGGGACGACATCGGCTACCACCTGCTCTTCGATGGGCTGGGCAGGGCCTACCTGGGCCGCCCGTGGTGGGCTGTCGGCGCGCACGTCGCCAGGCAGAACACCGGCCGCATCGGCATCAACTACATGCAGGACGGGCGCCACTACGGCCTCACCTTGGGGCAGAAGCGCTCGACCAAGCTCCTCATCCAGCACGGCATCCCGAAGATCGGCTTCCCGGCGCTCAAGACGTTCATCAACGACCCCCGTCAGCTCGCCGGGGTGTGGGGCCACGACGAGGTCCCCGGCCAGTCCACGGAGTGCCCCGGCAACGCGCTGCGGGCCTCCATGAAGCCGCTCATCGCCGCCGCGTAGATGAGCGTCAAGGCCAACTGGTTCGCCGAGCTGCCCGGGCTCGGCGACGACGACCCCTTCACCGACACCGAGGCGGCCGACGAGCCCGCCGAACTGGCCAACCCCCAACTGGCGTCTGAGCGCCTGCGCGCTGAGTACGTCGCCCTCCTCGACCACGAGGCCGCGCTGTTCAACTGCGGGATCACCTGCCCGATCCGCGACAGCGAGCAGTCGATCTGCTCGGTCTGCCCGCTCTCTGTGCACGCCGACCCGCTCGCGCGGCTGGCGCCGCTGTGCCGGTTGGGCAGGCGCATGGACCGCGTCCAGACCGAGCTGACCATCGCCGAGGCGGTGCCTGCCTGATGGACGGGCCTGAGCGCTACGTCGTCGTCCCCGACGGCGAGAACGAGAACGCCTGGTGGGAGGTCTGGGACATGGCCAACCAGACGCCGATGCTGGAGACGAGCGACCGCCTGGAGGCCGAGGCCGAAGCCGAGCGCCTCAACTTCGAGCACGGGGACCATGGCGGCTGACGGCTCCAAGGGGCCGAAGCCCTACCGGCAGACGCGCGCCTCGACGCTGTTCCTGCGCGTGCCGGTGGGGGAGTGGGCGGCGGTGAAGCGGGGCGCCAAGCGCGAGTTCCGCTCGCCGTCCGGCCCGCTCTCCCAGCTCCACGCCGTCAAGGCTCCGATGCCCGTCGTGGCTTACTCGGTCAACAAGGCCGGGAAGCACGACGCGCGTCTCATGGTCCTGGAGAAGCACTGGCGCGAGCCACTCGGGGCGATCTCTGCCGAGTCCCTGGCCGCCGAGGGCTGCGCGAACCTCGCGCAGTTCCGGCGCCAGTGGATGCTGCGCGAGCGCAAGCGCTTCACGCCCACCCGCATCGTCACCGTCTACCAGGTCCGCCCGTGGCGCCCCGGGCACGACGAGGAGCAGATGGCCGCCCGCCTGCTGGAGCACCTGTACGGCGAGTGGGTGAACCTGTGAAGCGCTCACCGCTCACTCGTAAGACCGAACTGGTGCGCACGGAGATGAAGCGCAAGGCGTACGCCAAGCGTGCCGCCCAGGGCGAGGAACGGCGGCTCTTCCGGGAGTGGGCCAACGCGCACCGCGTGTGCATGAACCCGCTCTGCGCACACCCGACCGGCCCCTGGCAGGCGCACCACGTCGTCTACGACCAGCACCTGCGCGCCGTCGGCCTGCCCAAGTTCGACGCGCGCAACGCGCTACGCCTGTGCGACGTGTGCCACGCTCGCCATCACAACCGAACTGCCGTCCTGCTTACCAAGGCCCTCACGGATACCAACCTGCGTTTCATCGTCGAGGTCTACAGTCCGGCGTGGCTGAACCCGATCGACTCGTCGCCGGAGAGGGCCGCCGCTGAGTACCTCGATCGCTACTACGACTCGCGCGACGATCCGCGCATGGAGGCCCTACGTGCCTGACGATCGCAACCTGACCCCCGGCGGCGGCGGAGGCGTCCCCGAGACGGGTACGCACGCCCTGCCCGTCTCCTTCGATGTCGAACTGCCGTCGGGAGGACGCCTGCACCTCCAGACCGAGGAGGAAGTGGACCTGTGGGAGGAGTCCTCGCGGCGCTACATCGAGGACTACGGCCTGTCTCAGCAGAACGACCTGATCCTGCTCGGCGCCATCCTGACGCAGCAGCTCGCCATGTTCCGCGCCCAGGCGCGCATGAACGGCATGGAGGCCGAGTTCGACGCCGACGGCCTGCCGACCGGCCGCTACAAGAAGACCGCCCTCAAGGCGTCGGACATGACGGCCGCGCAGACCATCATCATCAAGGCGGCCACCGAGATCCGCGAGCTGGAGAAGGCTCTGGGGATCGACAAGAAGACCCGCGAGCAGGGCGGCCAGCAGACCGTCGCTGGCTACGTGGGCACGCTCAAGGAGGCCGCGCGTGAGTACGGCCTTCACATCTCCAAGCGCGTCAAGGCTTACGAACAGCTATGTATGGATGCCCGTTGGAAGTTGCGTGTTCTCCGCAACGGAGACGCCGAGGATCGCCAGTACGAGGGTATCTCGGAAGCGTCGATTCTCAACTGGCTCGAAGAAGAGCTTGCGAAGTTGGAGGAGATCGACAAGCAGTACGCCAACGAGCGTGGCCGTCTCTACCTTGGAGCCGTAAGGTGACCCGCAACGTGCTCATGTTCATCGTCGCTCTCTTCCTGGTCAACGTCATGCTCGACCTTGGAGGTGCCTGGTGAGTAACCACGACCTGGCACTTCTCGCCGTCTGCCTGGGCTGCATCTTCGTCAGCCTCTGCGTCATCTTTCTGATCGCGGCGCCGTTCTGATGCCCAAGGGCAAGCAGAAGCTCGGCGAAGTCGTCGGCCTCAACCAGCCCAGCATCCGCCGCAACGGGTGGGTGCTGACTGACGAGGACTTCTGGCTCATCTCCATGCTCCAGGACCCGGTCTACGCGACCGAGCTGATGTGGGACGACCCCACGTCCATGGAGTACGGCGGCTGCTATCGAGTGCGCGACTACCAGTACCCCCTGTACCGCTCCCAGAGCAACTACCAGGGCCACGCCTGCGCGCGTTCGGTCGGCAAGACGGAGTCGATCAAGGCCAAGACCTTCGTGCACGGCTTCAAGCGCCACTCCGAGAACCTCCTGCTCACTGCGCCGGAGCTGATCCACCTCCTGCCGCTCACGGACGCCGTCGAGGACCGCATCCGCTCTGTGCGCCTCACGCGCGAGTTCCTGGACACCCGCGGCGGCAAGACCGGCTTCACCCACCGGCCGTTCGGAGTTGACTACGTGGACGGCACCAAGATCGTCGGCCGCATCCCGCGTCTCTCCGGCACGGGCGTCAAGGGACAGCACCAGCCGGACCTGATCGTGGACGAGGGCCAGGACTACCCCGACCGTGGCTGGATCGAGGTCCACGAGACGGTGATGAAGGACCACGTCGATTCCGACGGCAAGCCTGACTTCATGTACGAGTTCTACGGCGTGCACTCCGGCGCCCGCGACTCGGGCTTCTTCAAGCGCAGCTCGGGCGGCTCGTTCAAGATGGTCCAGATCACCGCCATGCAGCGGCCGGGCTGGGGCGCCCAGGAGAAGGAGGCGGCCAAGTCGGCGTACGGCGGCACCTCATCTCCCGACTACCGTCGGAACATCCTGGGTGAGGCGGGCTCGGCCTCGTCGGCCTTCTTCGTCATCTCGCGGCTCATGGCCTGCATGGACCAGAACCGCGAGAGCGACTACAACCAGATGGAGTACCGGCACATCGAGCTGCGCGCCGAGGAGTTCGACGACATCGGCCTGCCGCTCATCGAGGTCCTCGACCTGCCGACCGGCTACGGCTCGGTCTACGGCGGGATGGACGTGGGCCTGACCAACTCGCCGACCGTCATCTCCCTCTTCGCCAAGGCCCGCATCGAGAAGCGCGAGCGCCTCAAGCTCATCCGCCGGATCACGCTGGAGCGCTTTCGCGCCGCGCAGATCCGCGCCGCCACCTACGCCGTGGCGAACACCTACGGCGCCGCGCTCAAGGGCTTCGGGATGGACGTGACCGGCCTGGGCTTCCCGATGTGGCAGGAGATGGAGGACGACGAGAACGTCCCGCCGCTGCTGCTGTCCGTCGCCCGCGGCTACTTCTTCAACGCCAAGGTCCCCGTCGCGGTGGACAAGGACCACGTCTCCCAGGACGGCTCAGGTTCCATGCGCGACCAGTACGGGTCGGCTGTGAAGGAAGAGCGCGACGAGCTGACCGGCGCGACGCGCTACATCACCTACATGCCGATGATCGAGGCGTCCACGCGGTACATCCGCGAGTGGGTGGACTCGGCGTACCTCTGGCTGCCGTTCGACACTGCCATCTCGTCCGACATGATGGGGGAGACGCAGCAGCGCGTCAGGCGCACGGGCGAGCTGAAGAAGAAGCCCAACGCCTTCCACATCCTCGACTCGTTCCGCGCCTGTGCCATGGTCGTTCGGGCCGGGGACATCGAGGCCGAGCTGGCCCACACGCAGCAGGTCCCCGTGCTCGACCTCGCCATATGACGATCGAGGAGATCGAGCAGGTCCTGCACGCCGCGGCGGCCGTCAGGTTCCCGCGCATCGACAAGGACGCTGGGCTCACCTTCCAGGTCGAGCAGGTCCAGGACCATCTTGTCGAGACGGCCGTCCAGCGCGGCCAGCTCGAAGAGGCCCGGCTGTTCGCCTACGACGCCCTCTACGTGCTGCGCGACGAGTGGGACGAGCTGCCCACGGAGAGCTACGAGGAGTTCCTCGTCAGCCGCCGCCCGACCAACGTGCAGGTGGAGATGGCCAAGGCCGTCGTCCGCGACGACCTGCACGTCGGGATCAAGCGGGCCAAGCGCCTGATCGACCGGCTCACCGACCAGATCAAGCGACTGGAGTTGGACGACAAGGCGGCCAGCCGGGCGTACACCATGCTCACCGGCTCGTAACAGGCGCCCTCCAGTGGTGTCTCTGGAGGGCGCCTGCGCGGCTCGGTCCAACCAGCCACTACGCCCGCGTCAACCGCCAAGTCGGACGGGCGCGGGGCTAAGGCTACCAGGACGGGGGCTAAGAGCACCTCGAACGTAGATTAGGCAGCGTGAGCGCCTCGACGCAGACCCGCCGCTTCCGCGTCCCCGGCGAGGAGGCCCCGCGCGTCCTCATCGACAACCGCACCGAGCTGCCCGACGAGCAAGTCCAGACGGCCGTCGAGACTCACTTCTCCGAGCACGGCTCCTTCATGGGCCAGCCCGCGCCGTCGTTCTCCACCTACGACGGCGGCTCGCTGATGAACCGCTCGAAGTTCACGGTCCCCACGACGATCGTCGAGGAGATCAAGCTGGCCCGCGAGCTGGCCGAGCGCGACGACGACATCGCGGCCGTCATCGGCCAGATGATCGGCACCGCCTTCGGCGACGGCATGGAGAACTTCCACGAGGACGAGCTGACCACCACGCTGTTCAACGGCGTGGCCAAGAAGATGAACCTGGACGGCGTCTTCGCGGAGATCTACCGCGAGTGGCTGATCGCCCAGCAGTTCACCACCGTCCACCTCTTCACGCGCGACCGCTTCGACTACACCCCCGAAGGTGGCGACGGCCGTTCGCGCAAGGAGTTCTCCCTGGCCTGGCCGAGCATCGGCATCCTCCCGGCCGAGAACATCCGCCTCATCGGGTCAGACCTGTTCGGCCTGGCCCGACTGGCCTACGACCCGGACGACAACGCCGAGCTGAAGCGCTGGCTGGAGGAGTTCTTCAACGAGAAGACCTCGCCCGCTCGTAAGGCCGAACTGCGGCGGGAAGATCCCGTGTCGGCGCAGCTCTTCATCGAGCAGGTGCCGTTCAAGGAGCCGGGCACCCTGTTCGCGGGCACGACCAAGTTCGCCTACCTGCTCAACCCGCGCATGGTCGCGCGCACCACCGGGCCGAAGGGCTCGTGGCCGCACCCGCGCCCCCTGCTCACGCGCAACTTCCCGCTGCTGGAGGCCAAGCGCCTGCTCAACCTCATGGACCACGCGCTGCTCCAGGGCGGCGTCAACTTCATCGTGGTGGCCAAGAAGGGCTCCGACCAGCGCCCGGCGCTGCCCGAGGAGGTCGCCAACCTGCGCGAGGTCGTCTCGCGTGCGTCGCGCTCGGGCGTCATCGTCGGCGACCACCGACTGTCGTTCGAGATCATCACGCCCAACCTGGAGTCGCTGCTGCACGCCGGGAAGCGCAAGCTCATCGGCCGCAAGCTCGCCGCGGGCCTGCTGCGCGTCCCGGAGCACGCGACGGACGACGCCGCCCAGGAGGGCATGAAGGCCGAACTGGAGTTCATCGCTCGCACGATCACCTTCGACCGGCGGCAGATCAAGCGTCACGTCGAGAACTACATCTACGAGGACACGGTCAAGCGCAACAAGGGCGTGTTCAAGTACGACCACGCCAAGCTCTGGTTCCCCAAGATCGTGCTGTCGGGGACCAACTACTTCACGGACTACGTCCTCAAGCTGCGCGACCGCGGCGACATCCCGCGCAAGTGGGCAGTGGAGGCCGGGGGCTTCGACTACGAGGCCGGGCTGTCCCAGCGCAAGCGCGAGGTCGAGCGCGGCGACGACGAGACGCTCATGCCCGCCGCCGTGCCGTTCTCCGACCCGGCCAAGGGGCCGCAGGACAACAACTCCGGCCGCCCGCCCGGCTCCTCGCCGAACAACGGAGCCCCCGGCGCCCGTCAGGGGACCGGCAAGGACCCCAACGCCCCGAAGCAGACCTTCACCCGCAACGGGGGGGAGACGGTGCGCGCCATGCACACCGAGGAGGAGGGCTCGTTCCGCGTGGGCGAGCTGACTTGGGCGCTCCTGGAGCAGTACGCCGACACGTCCGAGGTCGGGCGCCTCACGTCCTTCGAGCAGACCGCTCTGGCCTCCACCGAGCCGTCCTACTCCGGCACCCTCGCCGTCTTCCCGGTCAACCCGGACTACGAGGTGGCCGAGGTGCGCGCCGTGCGGCTGGCTCCCGGCTTCTCAGCGCTCGTAGGCCGTCGGAAGATCGACAAGGCCCTGGTCGCCAAGGCGCTGTGCTTCCGCGCGCCCGAGTTCGACCTGCTGGAGGGCGAAGAGACGGCCATGCGTCTCGGCTTCGTCACGTCGGAACCGGCCGCCACCTGACCTGACCCGCTCGTAGATTAGGGGTCACCGTGCCCCTGACTACGCCGATCGTCTTCGAGCAGGGCGACAAGTTCTACTTCGTCGGTCCCGTGGCTCCGGTCACGCCCTCGACTCAGGACATCGAGGAGTACGCCTTCGGCAAGTCGATCATCTCCTCGCTGCGGGAGAAGGCGCCGAACGAGCACATCGCGTGGTTCGCCGGGCACTACGTCGAGGCCGACATCCCGAACCGCAACGGTGCGCAGTGGCGCTCGTCGGAGATCGCCGTCAAGGCGCTGACCCCGACCTTCATGCCGGTCACCGTCATGCACGATCCGCGGACGGCCGTTGGGCTCATCGCCGACACCCGCCTGCTCACGCCGGAGAACGCCAAGGTCCCGCGCGCCAAGATCGACACCGCCCTCGCGCTGTGGGCGCACCGCTTCCCCGAGGCGGTCGAGGAGGCGCAGCACAACTACGCGACCGGCGGCCTCATGCAGTCGATGGAGTGCCTGGCTCCCGACTACGAGTGCGGCTCCTGCGGTCAGGTCTTCCACAAGCTGCCCGACGGGGCCGAGCGTGAGTTCTGGTGCGCGCACCTGAAGGGCGAGGAAGGTGAGACGGCCGTTCGTACATTACGGAACGTCGTCTTCACCGGCACCGGCCTCATCTACGGGAGCCGGGGCGCACAAGGTGCTGACCCGGAGGCACACCTGGAGTCTTTCCAGGAGGAAGTCGCCGAGTTCCACACCAGGGCGCACGCGCCGTCCAAGTCCAAGTCTTCACGCAAGAGGAGCACACCCAAGATGGATGAAGTCACCATCGCCAAGGCCGAGTACGACCGGCTCGTGAAGGACCGCGACGACGCCGTGCGCGACCGTGACGCGGCCAACGCGAAGATCGCCGAGGTCGAGGCCGAGAAGGCTCAGGCCATCAAGGACTCCGAGAAGGCCGAGGCCGACAAGGTCGCCGCCGAGGAGAAGGCCACGCAGCTTCAGGCCAAGCTGACGGACGCCGAGGAGACGGCGCGCAAGCAGACGCTGCGCGACGAGCGCTTCGAGTCCCTGGGCGAGGGCTTCACCGCCAAGCTCGGCGAGAAGACCAAGGAGCGCCTCAAGGCGCAGGCCGAGTCCCTCTCCGACGAGGAGTGGACCGCTCGCCTCGACGAGATCGAGGAGATGGTCGGCGTCAAGCGCGACGAGGGCGGCAAGGCGGCCGACAAGGACGCCTCCACCTTCGAGAAGACCGAGGTCGCCCGCTTCCAGGGTGGCACCGGCACGCCCGCGGGCGCATCCGCCCCGTCCGAGACGGCACGGCGCTCCGTCGTCGCCGGGCTCCTCAAGTAGGCCCACAGCGAGATCGAGAGGAACCTGACTCATGCCGCCCGTCAACCTCACTTCGGGGCAGTACCCGCTCTCCAGCGTCGCGGACCTGCCCAACGTGACCGTCGCCTTCCGCGGCGAGCACTGGAGCAACCGCTACGCCTCCGGGGCCATCACCCCCGGTGAGGCCGTCGTCCCCGTCGCTTCGGCGGGCAAGCTCTACATGCGCAAGGCCACGGCGGCCGACGCCGCCCTGCGCGAGCAGCTCGCCATCGCCATGCGCCCGGTGGACATCCCGGACGCGAACACCGGACCGTCGTCCGTCGGACCGAACCAGATCAAGAACCAGCCGCTCCAGCACGGCGAGTACGTGCACGCGCAGTACAGCGGTGCGTTCCACCTGACGCTCGTCCGGCCTGACGCGACCTACGCGCCGGGCGACCTGATCGGCTGGATGGCCGCGGGTCCCCGCCCGACCGGCAAGCCGGGCACCGGCTCCTGGGCCAAGAACGCCCAGGCCGACCTCGACTCCGTCTTCGAGGTCATGGAGTGGCGCCCGTTCAACGTGGGCGGCACCGAAGGCATCCTGACCGTCCGCTCGCTCCGCGGTCAGTTCTAGACCCACCCAGGCACCGAGAAAGGGCTGACTGAAATGGACGCTGCGGTCTTCAAGACCCTCCAGGAGATCGCTTCCGAGCAGGACGCGGTCAAGAAGCAGGAGATGAAGCAGGAGACGAACGCCGCACTGGCGTCGCACTTCTCGCACCCCGCCAACCAGGGCGACCTTCAGGAGCTGGCGTACGACGTGTTCGCCAACGCCTGGGCCGACACGATGACGGAGGACATCGTCCCCCAGATCATCGAGACGAAGACCGTCGGGCTCGGCGAGATCGACTACGTCGATGGCGACCTGCGCGGGATGCGCGCCTACTGGCAGGGCAAGGGCGGCCAGATCCTCTCGGACGTGATCCGCTACGAGCGGTCCATGATGCCGCGCGAGGAGATGGTGGCGGCCATCGACATCCACCAGGACGAGATCCGCACGCAGTTCTGGGGGACGCTCGACAACCTCACGGGGCAGGCGCGCGAGAAGCTGCGCCAGCTCCCGACGATGCGCCTGGTCGAGCTGGTCCAGGCGGCCATCACGGAGGCGGCCGGTCCGTTCTACGGCGAGTTCGCCGTCGCCACCCTGACCGCCGAGCAGCTCGACTCGGTCATCGACGAGGTCCTGGCCCGCTCCGCTGGTCAGGTCACGATCCTCGGCACCTCGATGGCCACGCGCTACCTGGCCAACGTCGGACTGGAGTACGGCGATGCCGCGAAGGCGCAGATCCTGGCCACCGGCCGGATCGGCGTCTACAAGGGCGCCAGCGTCGTGCAGGTGGAGAACTTCGAGGACTTCGCCGGGCATTTCGTGCTCCCCAACGACGAGCTGTGGATCGTCGGCCGCAAGGCCGGTCGCCTGACCTGGTACGGCCAGGACCCGAAGGTGCAGCAGCTCGCGCTGCCGTCCTTCTGGCAGCGCTGGGAGACGGCCCGTGACGCGGGCATGCTCCTCTTCGGCGCCGCGCAGGGCCGGATCGGTCGCATCAAGCTCACCTAGACCCTCCTCGGGATAGCAGGCAAGGCGCAACGGGCGGCCTGACCGAAAGGTCGGTCGCCCGTTGCACGTACAGGCACTGGAACAGACAGGAGCATCACATGAGCACCCCGACCAAGGACGAGTTCGAGAACGTCGGCACCTACACCGTGGGCGTGACGACGATCACCGCACGCGGCGAGTACAAGGGCGTCGCCGTGCGCCCCGGCGACCGCGTCTGGCTGACTCAGGAAGAGCAGATCCTGACCGCCAACGCTCCCCGCAGCGACGCGGCGAACCCGCTGGCCAACGGCATGCTGAAGCTGATCGCCGAGGGCGGCAACCTGCTCAACCGCCGCCCGCTGCGTCCCTCGACCGAGGAGGAAGTTGCGACCGTCGTCGCGCAGTCCGAGGACGCACCCGAAGGGACCCGTCCGCCGACCGAAGAAGTGGCGACCCCCGTCCAGGCCCCGGCGCCCAAGCGCGCCGCCGCCAAGGCGTAGGTCCTGATGGCCGTCGAGCCCAACGATGTCCGGGTGCTGATCCCGCGCGTGCGCCGCGCGATCGACGGCCCCATGGCATCGGGCGCGACAGCCCCCACGGCCACCCTCGACGACGAGCAGCTCAAGGCGTACGTCGCGGACGCCATCGCCAACGTCATCTTCTACTCAGGCGGGGCGTTCGCACACACGCTGGACGTGAGCCAGCGCGACGCCATCTACGGCGCCCCGACTGAGTGGACGGTCAACCCGCCGCTCGACGAGGCCGAGACGACGCTGGTGGCAGCCCAGGCCGCGCTGGACTACTTCTTCTGGTCCCTCAAGAGCCTGAAGACGCAGGAGACGATCCGCGACGAGGGCTCCGAGTGGAGCTACACGCTGTCGGCGACGCTCATGCGCGACCAGATGAACCTGCTGCGCGCCATGCGCGACAAGGCACTGGAGACGCTCGAAGCCAGGACGGCCGTTCTGGAGACGTACGGCTCGTTCATCGCCATCCGTGACGCCGACGTGAGTGGGCTGATCGAGGCATGGGTCACGGCTGAGGCGTAGGCCATGCGCTCCTACTTCAACCTCGTCGCTCGTGACCAGAGCGGCCGGGTCGTCACCGGGGCGATCATCGAGATCCGCTACCGCGAAGACCAGACTCCCGTCCCGGTCTACTTCCAGGAGACGGGGGGCGAGCCCGTCCAGGGCGTCCTGACCACAGGCGCCGACGGCGAGTTCACCTGCTGGCTGGAGGAGTACGCCCGCGTCGAGTGGCGCGCGAGCTGGCAGGGCACCACGCTGCCCTGGACGCCCTACACCGCCCCGGGGCCTGGCCCCATCGGCCCGGCCGGTCCTGCCGGTCCCCGCGGGCTGCCTGGGCCGACGGGAGAGAAGGGTGACCCCGGCGACGAGGGACCTCGCGGCCTTCAGGGCCTGACCGGCGCGCGCGGCCCCCGCGGCGAGACGGGCCTCAACGGCCTGGACGGCGCCACAGGCGACCCCGGCCCGACCGGCCCGGCAGGTCCTCGCGGCCTGACCGGCGCCACTGGTGCCAAGGGTGACCCCGGAGCTGACTCCACCGTCCCCGGCCCCGCAGGCCCCGAGGGTCCGACTGGCCCGACCGGCCCGACAGGACTGCGTGGCCTGACCGGCCTGACCGGCGCCACTGGCCCGACGGGTCCGACAGGCCCGACGGGTCCGACGGGTGCCCGCGGCCTGACCGGCGCGACCGGCGCCACCGGCCCGACAGGCCCGGCAGGCGCCACCGGCCCCGCGGGCGAGAAGGGCGACACCGGGGCGGCGTCCACCGTGCCCGGCCCCACCGGCCCGACTGGCCCCGCAGGCCCGGCAGGAGCCAAGGGCGACACGGGCGCCGCCTCCACGGTGCCTGGCCCGACTGGTCCGACCGGGCCTGCTGGTCCGACTGGTCCGGCGGGCTCAACTGGCCCGGCTGGTCCGGCTGGCCTGAAGGGGGACAAGGGCGACACGGGCGCCCAGGGTCCGACGGGAGTCGCGGGAGCGCCTGGCGCCAAGGGCGACACGGGCAACACCGGCCCGGCAGGCCCCGCTGGTCCCGCGGGTGCGGCCTCGACTGTCCCCGGACCTACCGGCCCGCAAGGTCCGGCAGGCGCTGACGGAGCGGCCGGTCCCGCTGGCCCTCCCGGCCAGGACGGCGACGACGGGGCTCCTGGGCCTCCTGGGCCGACTGGCCCGGCAGGAGCGCCTGGAGAGCCCGGCCCGCGTGGCCTGACCGGCGAGGCTGGTCCGACTGGCGCCGCCTCCACCGTACCCGGCCCCAAGGGCGACCCGGGCGACCCCGGTGCACCTGGAGCGCCCGGAGCGCCCGGTGCGGCCTCGACCGTTCCGGGGCCGAAGGGAGACAAGGGCGACCCCGGCGCCATGGGTGTCCTCGCGGTTGACTGGACAGCTCCGGCCGACCTCGTCATCACGGAGGACGCCCATACTCAGGCAGGCGGTTTCGTTCCGACCACGCCCGCCATTGACTTCGACGGATGGACTGCGCCCGAGAGCGGCGTCTACCTCCTCACGTTGACCTACGAGTCCAAGGGCGAAGGCGCCAGTCCCGAGGGGCAGTCACCTTATGCGGAACTCGGCCTCGCGGGGACAGAGAGCGGGTACAAGCACGTCAAGGACCAGTATTACCTGACCCCGACGCCGGACGGGTTCGACCCGATCGTTCAGTATTACGACCTGACTGCGCTGGGTGTGGGCGAAGGCTTGGAGATGGTGCTCTACGCCGCCATCCCCGACACCACGAGTTGGACGTTCCGCAACGTCCGTCTGACCGTCGCGGCACCCTCCGCGACGACGGGGCTCGTTGGACCGAAGGGTGACCAGGGCGATCCCGGCCCCGCGTCCACCGTGCCTGGTCCCAAGGGCGACCCCGGCGAGACAGGTCCCCGTGGCCTGACTGGCGAGACGGGTCCTCGCGGCCTGACCGGCGAGACAGGTCCAACAGGTCCGACGGGTCCGACTGGCCCGGCAGGCGCCGCTTCCACCGTGCCGGGACCGAAGGGTGACCAGGGCGACCCGGGTGCTCCCGGTGCACCTGGTGCTGCGTCTACGGTGCCTGGACCGAAGGGTGATCCGGGCGACCCGGGTGCGCCTGGCGCTCAGGGTCCCGCTGGGCTTACGGTGCGCGGGGCGTACTCGTCAGCCGTGACGTACTTCGCCAACGATGTCGTCACCTACCAGGGGCAGACGTGGCGTGCAGTCTCGGAAATCGACCCGGGCAACGCGCCAAGCGCGCCGCCGCACCGCGGCCACCCCACGACGCGGCTGACCGAGACTCCGATTGTCGTCACGCTCACCAACGCTGACCCGGTCGTTACTGAGCGCGGTAGGCCCTACCTGCCGTTCGTCTTTGACCTTGAGTCGCCGGGTGACATCCAGATCCACACCGCGCCCGTCGGCGCGCCCTGGGACGCCTACGGCTACCTGTGGAACGGTGCTGGCGCACTGCTGGCGGAAAGCGATGACGCGGCGGAAGACGACACCCACCCGCTGATCGAGCTGACAAACCTTCCGGCGGGTCGTTACTTCTACGGCCATACCGCATACTCCCTTGGGCGCGGGTCGTCCACCATCACGCTGACACTCAGCAACGGCGCCACGCTCGCTGGTGGGTGGGAGCTTCTCGCCGCGAAGGGCGCTACCGGCGCGACTGGCCCGACCGGCCCGACCGGCGGCACCGGGCCGACCGGGCCGACGGGTCCGAAGGGCGACCCTGGTGACCCCGGCGCGCCCGGCGCGCCCGGCGCCGCCTCGACCGTGCCCGGACCGAAGGGGGATCCGGGTGACCCCGGACCCAAGGGTGACCCGGGCGCCGCTGGCGCCGCCTCGACGGTCCCTGGTCCGAAGGGCGACAAGGGCGACCCGGGCAACCCGGGAGCTGACTCCACCGTGCCGGGGCCGCCCGGCCCGCAGGGTGAACCGGGCGAGCAGCTCGTCCCGTGGGACATCGACTCTGACTCGGCCAACGGCGTCACGCGCCTGCGCCACAACACCCTCAACTATCTCGCCAACGCGGGTTTCGAGTTCTGGAACCAGGGCGTCAATGTCGCCCCCGATGGGTGGGTGTTGGGCGGCGACGCGACAGTTGCACGCTCCCTCATCCACACGATGCCCAACTACTCCGCGGCAGTCAGCTTCGGACCGGGCAACAACGGCGAGCTGTACCAGTCCATCGCCTCTTCGCCGCTCGTTGACTACACCTACTCGTGCTACGTGCGGCGGATCGCCGGAACAGGTGGAGCACGCCTGGTCGCTCAGAACGCCGACGCGCCCTACCAGGAGTTTGCATCGGTCCCCCTTTCCTCCGGCGCCGGTTGGCAGCCCGCGATGCTCACGGTCAAGCCGTCGGCCGGAGCGAACCTGCGCTTCTCCATCCGGTCGAACGGCCCGGAGGGCTCGACATGGCTCATCGACGAGTGCATGTTGCAGGAGTCGAAGGGCATCGCCCTCACCTTCCAGTACAAGCCGCTCGACGACACGACCGAACAGAACGTCTACGGCAACAAGCACTTCGGCTTCACGAGCCACTACGCCACGCAGGTCAGCAACTTCAAGTTCGTCGGCGGGTCCCCCGGCGCAGGCAAGGTCCTCACGTCGGACGCAGACGGCGACGCTAGTTGGACCACGCCGGTCAGCGGCGGCGCGGCCGACATCAAGCAGGTCGAGGTGGACCTGGGCAGCGACCCGCGTGCCGAGATGACGTTCACCATCGCCGACGCGAACGTGCTTCTCTCGTCGCAGGTTATGGCCTCCCAGGCGTTCGAGGCCGCCACCGGCCGCGACGCCGACGAGAACGAGATGGACCCGCTGCTGGTGACCGCCGGTCCGGTCGCGGCGGGGCAACTGCGCCTTCACGTCCGAGGGCTCGACGGCCGTCTGACCGGCCGGTACAAGATCAACTACCAGATAGGCTGACATGGCGATCATCAGAAGCGGCACGGACGGGTCCACCGAAGCGGACGTGATCGACGGCCACCTCCAGGTGTCCGTGGAGCACACGCCTCCCGGCTTCGTGCCGGTGCAGTTCCGAGCGGAGGGCTTCACCGCGTCCACGACCGAGGCGCTCCTGACGCTCACGCCGATGCGCGACTACGCGGCGGGCGCCCCCGGCACTTCGCACGGCGTCACCGCGGGCAAGCGGCTGAAGCTGCTCCGCATGAGCCTCGTGGTCCGCAACGTCGGCGCCGCCGGTCAGGGAGCGGTGTGCTCGCTGCGCATCAACCCGGCGGGCGCTGCCGTGATCGGTTCTCCGGCGACCGCCGTGGTGGCGGCGGGCACGTCGCTCGCCATCGCCAACATCGCGGCGTTCGGCGAGACGAACGTGGAAGGCGAGTACGACCTGAACGGGTCCGCCCAGCTCGCCGTGTCGCAGATCGGCCCGGCGCTCGCGGGCAACACGCTGATCCTCCACGGCTACGAGTACATCGTCTAGCCATGGCTGAGGCCGTCTTCCCCACTCCCATCCCGAGGTCGGACACCGAGGTCCGTCCGACCTCGACGCACCCCAACCTGGCGGGCTACGACGACGCGATGCGTCGCAAGCGCGACCGCATGGGCCAGGACGTGATCTTCTACGTGATGACCACGCCGACCTACGCGCCCGACGTGCCGCTCGACCCCGAGTCAGGCAAGCCGATCGACCCGTGGGCCGAGCCTGCCAGTGGGGGAGTGGAGGTGGAGGTCATGGTCCGCGGCTCCGTCGTCAACCGGCCGATCGGCGGCGGAACGGCAGACGACAGTCGCGCCACCGCCATCGGCATCGTTCCCGAGGACAACCTCGCCGTGATCCTGAGCCCCGAGGACTTCGACAGGGTCAAGACCGCCCGCACGTTCGTCGCGTACGGCGAGCGCTTCAAGGTGACCGACGCGCGGCCCGACGGCATCGGCAGCCTCCAGCGGCACATCATCTTCGGCACACGCACATGACCACGATCCCCCGAGAAGTCCACATCGAGCAGTCGATCCAGAACTTCGTCAAGCGCGAGGTCGCCGATCGCGGCTTCCCGACCGCCCGGATCGAGTTCAAGGACTCCTTCGAGCAACGGGAGTTCGGACCTGACATGGTCATGGACCGCGAGTACGTCGCCCTGGGCTTCAACTACGACCAGGGCGGCAGGCTGCTGGAGCTGGGCTCCACGCTGCGCCAGTACAGCCACAACGTCGAGATCTTCGTCATCGGCACCACGTTCGAGCGCGGCCGTGCGCTGGCCTACGCGATCCGCGAGGCGCTGGAGGCCGAAGCGGCCATCCCGCTGCACAACGTCCTGACCGGCGAGCTGATCGACCACATGCTGACCGATCCGGTCACGGTCACCCGGCAGGTCGCGGACAACCCGCAGCCGTGGCAGGAGTTCTTCTGGCTGCTGCGCGTGCCGGTGCTCGACGAGACGTACCCCGTCGCGGTGTAGCGATGCCGCCGCTCGGAGGAGTTCCCGCCTGGCAGGAGATCTCTCTGAGCGCTGCGCAGGTCAACGGGACCGCGGGCGCCATCCTCGGCGCCTACGAGCGCTTCGTGCGAGCGGGGGACATGGTCACCGCCACACGCTGCGCGATCATCTACAAGTCCTTCAACGACCGTCTGAACTACATCGCCCGCGAGACGGCGCGCGTGGCCGACGTGGAGATCAAGGACGAGATCGACGCGACGCAAGTCCGTCCTGACACGGCACGCGGCGTCCCGCCGATGCGCGACAACATCCGGTCCGCCTCGGTTCCAGGGACGCCGAGCCTGGCCTACGTGGGCATCGCGCTGCTGCCCGAGCTAGACAGGACGATCAACCCACGCTCGAACGACAAGACGCCCTACTGGCGCGCGCAGGAGTACGGCCACCAGTACGAGCACGAGGTCAGGGGCTTCTTCTTCGGCCCGGGCTACTCAGGTCGCCCGTCGTTCCCGAACCCACAGCAGAGCCGACAGCACCCGCTCTTCGTGCCGTCCAAGAAGGGACGCCGGTTCGACCCTCCGACGCTTGAGCCGCGTGGCTTCCTGCGCACGGGCGCCGATCGCGCCTTCCGCTACTGGCAGGCCGAGATCGCCAAGCTCGACGTGCAGATCGCCCGCGAGCTGCACAACCTGGCCAAGAGCCGCGGCGCCTAAGTGAACGCCTGACCCTCGTCGTAGATTAGGCGAGGTAGGGCAGCTCGGCATTTACCGGCATGGACAAGAGAGAACTCATCGATCGGCGTCGCAAGCGCTACTTGGCGCAGACGCTGGAGCTGTTCGAGACGCGGATCGTTCCGCACCTCCCCAAGGAAGCTGACCAAGACGTGACCGACTTCAAGGCAACCGTACGTCGCAAGATGAACGCGCTGGCGGTCGATGCATGCGAGGTCATGGAGCTTGCTCCGGGTGAGGTCGTCAACGCTTACGCGGTCGAGCAGAAGGACCGGATCTTCCCCCACGGGCGTCCCTAGACAGGAGCAGCGAGAGACACCATGGCCGTCAAGGCAGGCAGCATCCTCACGGTCGGCGGCAACAACGTCATCGACCGCATCCAGTCGGCTGGACTCGGCGACGTTCGCGTCCCGATCGAGACGATCCGCGAGGTCGGCAACTACCTCGTCGTGGACAAGATCCCCGGCGAGCCGGACTTCACCTTCACGATGGAGTCGCTCGACGTGTCCACGGACATGATGGCGCTCCTCACCGGCAAGATCGGCGCACTCGCGTCCGGGTCTGCGCCGGGCGCCGCCGATGCCGCGGGCACGGTGTACCGCTGGGAGGACTGCCGCTACGTCAACATCGTCTCGCCCTGGAAGGACCAGGAGACGGGCTCGGCTGGCGTCATCGAGGCCGGTCACCTGATCCCGGGCTACTACCCGACGCGCATGCGTTACCGCTTCGGCGTGACGGACAACGCCTCCCAGGAGGTCGAGCTGGGCGGCGGGTCGTTCTACTACGCGGGCGGCGGTCGCGCTCCCGTCGAGGACTTCGCCACGGGCGACGGCACGCAGACCGCGTTCGTCACGTCTGACCCGACGGTCCGCCACCGCCTGGGCGGCGCCGACGGCACCACCTTCCGCAACGTCTTCGGCGTGATCGTCGGCGGCCAGCTCATGTCCGAGGGCGCCGACTACACCGTGACGGGCGGCAACGGCTCCCCGGCGACGATCACCTTCCTCGTCGCTCCCGCCGCGGGCGCCCTGGTGCGCTACGCCTACTTCACGACGGCCGCCAAGGCTTACCCGCAGACGGTCCACGCCTCGACCGTCGTCAAGCCCGGCGCGGTCCGCGGGCGCAACATCAAGATCTACCTGGGTGCGGGCGGCGCGCGCCAGCGTCTGTCGTCCGTCCAGGCTTTCGAGCTGGAGGCGACGATCGACACCGAGGTCGAGCGCGAGATGGGCTCGGAGGAGGTCGTCGGGCGCTCCGTCAACGGCACGGACTGCTCGGGCTCGATCACCGTCCGCGCCCGCGACTCGGACGCCTTCATCGCCCTGCTGTCGAAGATCACGGGCGTCGCGCCCAACGAGGTCTTCGGCTTCTTCAACTCGAAGTCGATCCCGCTGGAGGTCGCCATCGAGAACCCGAAGAACCCCGGCGAGATCCTCAAGACCCTCTACGTCGAGGACGCGCAGTTCCAGCAGCCCGGCACCCCGGCGCGCGTCAACTCGCCGACGGACTTCTCGCTGCGCTTCGAGAGCATCAACGGGACGTACCAGGAGATCAAGGGCGCCCGCGTCTAGCGGCGCCTGACATAGGGGCGCCAGCGCCCCGCCCGATCGGCACCAGCGGCCCGCAGGTGAGGGGCCAGGAGAAGTACAACCGGCACAGGCGCACGATCCAGAAGGCCCCTGTCCACAGGGGCCTTCGTCGTGCATGGAGGAGGACCAATGAGCACCGCAGAAAGCACAGACCAGACGACCGTCGAGCCTTCCGAGGAGCCGCGCAAGCAGCCCCTCTTCGACCACCAGGCAGAAGTGCAGGCCGGGGACGAGCACCTGTTCATCCGCCTGCCCAACCAGTTCCAGCACGCCGACATCCGTCAGGCCGCGCTGGCCGCCAAGGCCCGCCGCATCCGCGCGCTGCGCGACCCCGAGTCAGACGCCTTCGTGATCCTCGACCTCGACATGGACAACCTCCTGCGCGTCGGCGACATGGAGGTCCTCGTGGACGAACTGGTCGGCCGCGACTGGCTGCGCGACTACATGGAGGCCGTCGCGGACGTGAAGGAGGACGAGGAGTTCGAGCACATCGAGCGCGACGAGGCTCGCCTGACCGAGCTGCGCGAGCTGGAGCCCGAGGCCCGCGACGGCGACGAGTTCAACTCCCTGGAGAAGCACGTCGCCGCCTACCACGAGGCCGTCCGCGTGGCGCACGAGAAGCGCACGCAGCCGCGGCGTGACGCCCTCCTGGCCAAGGACCGCGAGGACCTGGTCAACGACATCCGCGAGGAGCGCATCACCGCAGACGGCAACGCCGTCTTCAACCTGTACTTCTCGCTGCACGAGGTGCTCAACGGCACCTTCTACGCCGAGACGTACACCAAGGGCGACGGCACCCCCGGCGTCCGGCCCGGCAAGCGCTACTTCTCGTCCATCACGGAAGTCCAGACGGCCGACCCGAACCTGCTCGACGCCCTGACCGACGCCTTCTCCAACCTGGAGTCGTCGTTCGCTTCCCGCTTCTCGGGAAACTCCTAACGGACGATGCGTGGATCGACACTGTGCGCATCGCCCGTGACTTCGGAACCGTGTCGTCGATCCTCCCCGAGGGGACGAGCCTGACCGATGCGCCGTACACGTTCTTCGAGGCGGTCAGGTCGGCCCTGCTGTTCCTGTCGTTCGACGAACTCCAGGAGCACGAGCGGCCCCCGAAGCGCATGTGGACCAAGGGCGAGCAGCTCAATGACTGGTTCGAGATGGTGAAGAAGCGCCGCAAGGACGACCTCGACTCCAAGAGCGGCGGCATCGAAGACCCCGTAGACAACGACGCCCGTCAGATGTTGCTGGTGGAGTAGATGGCCGAGTACAACGCACCCCTTGGTGGAGACATCTCGGCGGCCGAGGCCGCTGCCAAGCGCCTGGAGGCCAGCGCCATCCGGGCCGAGGCTGCCGCGCGCGCCGCTCAGGCCGCGGGCAAGGCCGTCACGGACGCCGAGATCCAGGCTGAGCGTGCGCGCCAGCGGGTGCGCGAGCAGGCGTACGAGTCGCCGTCGTCTGAGGCCGCCGCGCGCAGGCGTCAGGTCGAGAACGCCGTCCGACAGGAGTCCCTCCCGCTCCAGGACGAGCCGCGCGTCAGGCAGGCTCGCAAGCGCGCGGTGGACGACCTGGTCGCCGCGGAGCAGGCCGCCGGGCGCGCCGCCGCCTACGAGGTGGTGCGCCGGTCGGCGTCCGGCCGCATCGAGCTGCGCCGAGACGCGCGCGGCTTCCAGGTCTTCGACACGCACGCCAACGAGGCGCTGCGGGACGTGGACGCCACGACCGGCGGCAAGGCCGGGCGCATGCGCAGCCCGGATCGCGCACAGGAGCGGTTCGCTGCCTGGGCCTACCAGGAGTCGCTTCCCGGTGGCATGCCGGGTGGCAGGAAGCCCCGCGCGCGACGGGAGTCGCCGCTTACCCCGGCACAGCTCGACATGCTGGAGCGTCTCCAGCGCCGCGGCGGACCGGCGACTTCGTACGAGTTCGCACGCGACCGCACGCCGAGCTGGCAGCTCCCCGACTACCGCGGGGTGACCAACACCGCCCGGTCGCTCCAGAAGCGCGGACTCGTCAACATCGAGGGCGACTTCCGCCAGGACCACTACGGCCGTGTCTCGGTCACCCCCGAGGGCGAGCAGGCAGCCGCCGCCGCGCGCGCCGCGCGCCGCGCCGAGTACGACGCTCAGCGCGACGCCGCCGAACGGCGCACCGTCCGGGCTGCCGAGGTCGAGGCTGACGCCCAGCAGCGCCAGTCGCGCGAGGTCGTGCGCAGCGGTCAGGAGCGCCAGCAGTTCGCTGGCCGCATGCGGCAGCTCCTCGCCGCACAGGAGTACCGCCAACTGCCGCCGGGACCTCCTGGTGGAGCCATCGTCGTCCGGCCAGGCATGGAGATCCTGCCGCCCGAGCGCGGCGTTCGCCCCTACGGCTACGGCCCGCAGTTCACCCCGCCCCAGCGCGCCCCAGCGTTCGCCATGCCTGGCCAGCGCCAGCTCGGCGC
>Ga0256855_1000002_pt1 | contig 41182 bp, 29 predicted proteins | sample BONnt9_FD_181174 | JGI IMG/M metagenome (GOLD analysis project Ga0256855, IMG submission 181174) | Terrestrial sediment cell enrichment communities from Utah, United States - BONCAT_SYTO_Terrestrial_sediment - 9 | ecosystem: Environmental > Terrestrial > Deep subsurface > Rock core/Sediment... | reverse complement strand
AGGGGACTCTGCCTGCGATAACTGTGTCGCCGGTGGAGGGGGAGTGGCGTGTAAGTGTAACCAGATGCCAACTCTCGAAGAGAAACAAGCCTGCTTCTGTGCTAATGGCATAGGAGGAGAAGCCTGTAATCCTCCGCCGCCAACACCAGTACCAACACCTGCGCTGCCACCACCACCACCTCCTCCTCCTCCTTGCATTGGTCCTTTGTGTATACCTCCTGCTGATGCCGGTGAACCACCACAATCTCCTCCTCCGGAGGGGAACAATGATGATGATGACGACGACGATGATGATGATGATCGTCAGTGTCGGGCCCCCCTTCCTTACCGCTGGTCTAACGGGAGCTGTAGTGCATGCCCGGAGAGTAATCCAAGCTGTAGTGACGGGTGTACGGGACCAGTCCTCCGCTATAGTTGGCCTAAACCCAACACCACTGCTCTGAGCGGCAACGCAATCTGAACTGATGTGTGAAAAGTGGGATTGTCAGGCTCCGAGAGCAACATGCGACTTCGTTTCAAAGTTGAAAGACGACATGAGGGAAAGCCTCAGCCACCTGAATAACACCCGAAACAACATTCAACATCCGACCTATCGGGCCTTTGCCGAGCTCGGGAAAGCGGTCAAAACGGTCTTTCTATGCCGATACTTAAGTGATGAGAACTTGAGACGCGAGATCAATGAGGGGCTCAATGTAGTTGAGCGGTAGCTCCTACTCGTTTCATTCTGACCAGAGTAGCAGTATCTAGACGAACAGGACTCTGGGGAGGGGAAATCTCCAAGCTTGCGGTCGTTTCTAGAGGGCGCGAGTTCTATGTGGCGAGCGAAAGTGAGTTACTAGGAGAACCAGCCTATCCTAGTAATCAACAATGGCCACCGTTTTAGTTGCTGACGACACTCCTAGTGCTCTCATTCTTCTAACCCTCATTGTAGAAAGCTTAGGCTGTGAAGTCGTAGGTGCAAGAGATGGAGTCGAGGCTCTGGGGGTCGTAGAGATGACTAAACCCGATATAGCCTTCGTTGACCTCTCGATGCCCAATATGGATGGATTTGCTACCATCAAAGAGCTCCGTCGGCTTTATGGTAGTACCTTTCCAGTTTACGCAGTATCGGCCCATTGCAGGCAGGAGGATCTCAAGAAGAGGGCTTTGACTATGGGAGCTGAAGAATGTATCTGCAAGCCAATTGAGATCGACACTATTGAGGCAACCCTTCGGCGTCATCACCTACTTTAGTTTTGTCATTGCGAGCAGTTTAAAAATCTGCTTACTTAGTAGCGTTAGGCTCACCGGCTACCTAGTCAGGCCTGTGGCCCTACCCCTCCCCCCTGAACCTCTTTGCAGGCTCTGGGGGTTTTTTATTTAGGGTTGCAAGCAGAGTTGAAGACCCTTGTAACTCGGAGCAACGGGCTACACTTCAGCTCGAGATTGTAGTAGATCTCCTGGTGGCAAGAGAGAAACTAGACCTTGAAGAGTTGAACCGCCCTTCTGTGGCGAGGTCTCATTGGTTCGCCTGTCGTCTGTAAGCGATCTCGCTTATACTTGTTCCGTGACTCAATACCGTCTTCGGGCGATAGCTATCTTCGGGGCCCTCTTCGAGGCTGTTCCGACCTCCTTCCTCGTGCTCTTGCCGGACGAACAGTTTACTATCGTCGCGGTGAGCGATTCCTACCTCCGAGCGACGCTCACAACACGAGCGAGTCTTCTCGGCAAAGGCCTCTTCGATGCCTTCCCAGATAATCCTGATGACGTAGAGGCGACTGGGCTTGCGGAACCTCAGGACCTCCATCAGGAGAGTCATTGAGAACGGGGCAGCAGACCGTATGCCAATCCAGAGGTACGATATGGAGGCCCGGGGGTGGCTTTGAGGAGCGGTACTGGAGCCCACTTAACACCCCTGTCCTCCGAAGGCGAAGTCACTCATATCCTTCATCACGTTGAAGATGTCACGGAGGTCGTCCGGCTACGAAGACAGGGCTTCGAGCAGAAGCAGGTGGAGGCCACTCTAAGGACCTCTTCCGAGTGGTTCTCGACGACCCTCAACAGCATTGGAGATGCAGTCATCGCGACAGATTTCTCTGGCCGAATCGTCTCCATTCTCCCTTCTCCTTCTAAGCGAACACGATTTTTTTGAAGAAGGCTTTATTTGTGGGAGAGCTCTAGCCTCTTTAGGGCCTCCAGACGGGTCTTCCTGGAGGACTAGCTCGGTAGGGGATGCCGGGAAAGGCGAGAGCGGGGCGATATCCGACGGTGTATTCCGAGAGTGCATATTACGAGGGTGTTCGAAGATCCCGTTACTATGTGTCGTCTTTTTAAGACAAGATGACTTTTGATGAAAATGAAGAAGGAAGGAGCAGATTGGACTAGGAAGTACCCCGCCTGGACATAGCGAAGTATCGGTGTCAGGCTCCCAGAGCTAGACCTTTTGAGATCAAGCCCCAGCCGCGCTTCGCCTGTCGACTGGATGCGATCTGACTTATACTAATTGTAACGAGTTGAGGACGTCTTCGGAGCGTATGTCAAGGTGGATACGCTCCGGATACAACTACTGCAAGGAAGGATCTGGCGCATGACCTGGCCGGGGTTCGTCTCCCGATTTCCGTGCCCTCTTTGAGGCCGTGCCGACTGCCTTGCTCGCGTGACGCCCGGCACTCGAAAACGATGAGCGAATTTTTCGCCCAAGACTCGTGGCTCTATGCATAACATCCCTTTCAAACAGAGCGCCTACTTTGCCTACAGCACCGCAGTGGGCGCTGTCTCTCTGGCATTCGTTGTCCGATTAGCACTTCAGCCCATTCTCGGCAATCAGATCCCGTTTCTCCTCTTTCTTTTACCTATTATGATCGCTGCCTCCTTTGGAGGACGGCGAGTCGGGTTATTCGCCACAACTCTTAGCGGACTTCTCAGCTGGTACTTTTTCCTTGAGCCTTACCACTCCTCCCCTGCCGAGCAGCTTCGGGACACAGTAAGCATCGCCCTTTTTTCGATAATGGGAGTATCAATAAGCCTCCTCGGGGGTACACTTCAGCTCTCTGAAACCCTTAAGAGTGCCATTCTTAACTCGTCGCTTGACGCAATTGTCACCTCTGACGTGGATGGACGAATCGTCGAGTGGAACGAGGCTGCGGAGAGAATCTTTGGGTACGCTCGGAATGACGTGCTCGGTAAGGATATGGCCGAGCTAATCATCCCCCCTTCGATGAGAGACGCGCATCGCAGAGGCATGGAGCGAATGAAGAGAACCGGGGAAGGACCGGTTCTTGGAAAGAAGTTAGAGATGCCTGCAATGAGGGAGGACGGAAGTACTTTTCCTTCCGAGCTTATCATCACGAAGATTCAATCAGATCCCCGTCGTTTCACGGGCTTCATTCGAGATCTAACCGAGCAGAAGAGAGCAGAAGAAACTCTCAAGGTTCATACGCACGTTCTCGAGAGAATGGCCGAAGGGGTAAGCATGGCAACCGAAGAAGGGATCATTATTTATAGTAATCCTGCCGAGGATGAGATGTTCGGCTACGAGCGGGGAGAGCTGCTTGGTAAACACGTCTCGGTACTTAACAGTTATCCACCAGAAGAAAATGAACGTATCGTTAGGGACGTAATAGAGCGACTTCAGGCTAAAGGTTCGTGGTCAGGTGAGTTTGTCAATAAAACGAAGCAAGGTACCGTCTTCACCACCTTTGCTCGGATAACTGCTCTTGAACTTGCAGGTGAGAAACTCTGGGTCTGTGTTCACGACGACATCACTGAACGAAAGCGGCAAGAAAATGCGCTAAGGGAGAGTGAAGAGCGTTTCAGGACCATGGCCGATTCCGCTCCTGTGCTTATTTGGATGTCTGGCCCTGACAAGGAGGGGGTCTACTTCAACAGACGGTGGCTCGAGTTTACCGGGAGGCCCCTTGAAGACGAATTAGGTGAAGGATGGCATACCTCAATTCATCCTGACGATATTCCGAACCTTGAAGCGCGCTCGGCTGCATTCAAGGAGAAGCGACCCTTTAATACCCAGTTTAGGATGCGCCGCTTTGACGGGGAGTACCGTTATATGCTCGACACCGGTGTGCCTCGCTTCACAGGAGACGGGACGTTTCAGGGATACATCGGTTCTTGCAGCGATATTACTGAACTCAAAAGATTCGAAGAAGAACGCACTCTGCTTCTGACCCATGAGCGAGAGTTACGTGGCCAGGCGGAACTTGCCAGTAGGATGAAAGACGAGTTCTTAGCCACCCTCTCTCACGAACTAAGAACGCCTCTCAATGCCATTCTCGGATGGTCCCAGGTTGTTCGCCGGCGAAAGAATGACCCTGAGCAACTCCGTAAAGGGTTAGATGTGGTTGAGCGAAACGCCCGTAGCCAAGCACAGATAATCGAAGATCTTTTAGACATGAACAGGATTGTCTCAGGCAAAGTGAGGCTTGATATTCAGGGTGTCGACCTTGCTCAAGTCATCACCGATGCTGCCGAGACTGCTCGTCCTGCTGCAGATGCGAAGGGAGTTGAGCTTGAAATACTTCTCAGCACACCGACAGAACCCATTAAGGGCGACCCTCAGCGGCTTCAGCAGGTCCTATGGAACCTTTTATCAAACGCCGTGAAGTTCACTCCATCGGGAGGAAAGGTTCAGGTTCAGGTGGAGCGACTGGAATCGGATTTAGTGTTATCAGTGAGTGATACTGGAATAGGACTCGAGAAGGAGTTCTTGCCGTTTGTATTCGATCGTTTCCGTCAGGCAGATGCCTCTATCACTCGAAAGCATGGTGGTCTGGGTTTGGGTCTTTCAATCGTACGGAGCCTTGTCGAGCTCCACGGTGGGACAGTGAGCGTAAAGAGCGAGGGGTTGGGAAAGGGATCAACGTTTATCGTCAGTCTGCCTGCGAGGGCGGCTGCTTATGTCGAAGAGGAGGTAACGGGCCGGTTTCAGCTAAGAGCTGAAGAGGCTGTGCTCCGAATTGAGCCAGTAGACCTTAGGGGCGTAACGATACTGGCTGTAGACGACGAGCCCGATGCACGGCAGCTGATAAGAGAGTTGCTCAAGGAGTCAGGAGCAGATGTAATCACTGCTGGCTCAGCCGAAGAGGCACTAAAGCTTCTCAAAGAGCATATGCCCCACGTGCTTGTGTCGGACATAGGAATGCCGGAGGTAGATGGCTACGAGTTTCTTCGAAAGGTGCGGAATTTGTCCTCGGACCGAGGAGGAAAAATTCCCGCAATTGCACTGACGGCCTTTGCTCGACCAGAAGACCGACTTCTTGCCCTTAAGGCTGGATACAACACGCATGTGCCCAAGCCAGTAGAGTCGGCAGAGCTAATGCAGGTGATCGTAAATCTCTCCCGCCCTGTATGATGATGCGAAACCTGTGTCGGAGCTTTTATTTGATTCCGCCTCATTCTCTCCCTTCGACTTTGCCGATCGTTTTGATTCACTCTGACCTGAATCAATATCTTTCGATATAGTCTCGAGAATCTCCGCGCAGTCCAGCTAGGTCCATCGTCTTTGCAGCAAGGACATGACTCCGAGCAAAGTTCTCCCATTCCAATAGAATCTTTTCCTTCCGGGATGTGATAAAGGCCGACAGCCGCATCTTTCACCGTTAGCTCTTTGGACGTTTTACTTACGTACCTTTCTCAGCAAAGAATTATAGGCTCGCCTACTCGGAGGGAGCAAGGAAACCACCAGCGATTCACCCCCAAGTCCCGTGCCCGTGGAGGCCTGAGCTGGCCGAGACGTGCTCTACCGGCCACCACTCCTGGCTAGGCTCGAGGTTAAGGCAAACATCGGTATCTGGGGTCAAGGGAGCGAGTCCCTCAGCCGCTTGGTGAGCGATTCAAGTTCTTCTGTTTATCTGACGACTTAACGCCGAGATGCTAAATTTTCCGAGGAAGGCAGCCTGGAAGCTTTTGAACGGCTCCCTAGCGAATGACGAGATTAACAGGAATTACTCAGAAGCTCATTTCAAGACTACAAGGTGCAACGGACGGCATCTCTGACATCTCTGCGAGACTTAGCAGCGGTCAGAGGATAAACCGCGCTGTTGATGACCCAGCGGGGGTCTCTATGCTCGCTGGCCTCAATTCACGATCTCGTCTTTTCTCTACTGCACTCCGCAATGTCAACGACGGAGGGAGTTACCTTAACATAGCGGATGCCGCTCTAGGGTCGCTTCAAGATATCGTCGTACGTCAGACAGAACTGGCTGCGCAGGCGGCAAACGGAAGCTATACCGAAACGCAGAGAAGAGCTCTCTACGACGAGGCTATGAGCCTTTCTGCTGAGTACGAGAGGACTATCGCAACGACGAAGTTCAATGGCAAGAGCATCTTTGAGGTGAATCAACCTCCGCTTACCATTCACCTAGGTCCCGATTCTACCGACTACGTGTCTCTAAACATCGGCCAATCTCTGAGTACTGGCACGAGTGCTCTGCTCGGAGCCTCATCCAGCGCATCGACTACGAGTTTCGCACTTTCGAGTTACTCTACCAGCAGTAATCCCAGTTCTCTTGCCCTCTCTGACCTTAATGGAGATGGTTTCCTTGATACGATCACTGCCGACGGGGTGACTGATCGTGTCTATGTCCTTCTGGGAAATGGCGATGGTAGCTTTAAGGCGACGGTGTCGTATTCCGGAGGGAATGATCCGACTGACCTCATCGCTAGAGATATAAATGGTGATGGGGCCAGTGATCTCCTCTGGGTGAATCGAAATACGTCATCTCTGAGCTTCATGTTGGGAAATGGGAACGGAACGTTTAAGGCCAGGACCCAGTATTGGATTGAGTCTGCTCCCAACGGCATAGACGTAGGAGACTTCAATGGCGACGGTATCGTTGACCTTGCAGCCGCATCAGACCAATCATTCAGTGTCAGTATCCTGCTTGGCAACGGTGGAGGAACCTTTGCAGGTCGAGTGAGCTATGCGGCGGGAAGGGCGACAGATGTGCTAGCCAAAGATCTGAACGGCGATGGCATACTCGACCTCGCGATGTCAGATGATACCCCTAGTGGCACCGATTCTATTATTGTGATGCTCGGGAATGGCGATGGAAGCTTCAAGGCCCGTCGAAACTACGGCGCAGCCAGCGGACCTCGTGAGATTACCGCCGGAGACTTCAATGGTGACGGTATCACCGATCTCATGACCGTTGAAACCGGAGCAGGAGGTGTAAGGCTCTATCGGGGGAATAGCGATGGCTCTTTCAATTCTGGCGTAGCGTACGCCGTTGGGTCCTCGCCGACTTATGCTGAGATAACGGATTTTAATGGAGACGGCATTCAGGATGCGTTGGTAACCTTAAGTGGTGAAAATCGAGTAGTAGTGCTGCAGGGTAACGGTAATGGAACCTTCAAGATGGGCTCTTCTCTGAACCTAGGAGGCGGGCCCTCGGCTTTGGCATTAGGGGATCTTAATGGAGACGGCACAAGGGATATCGTTGCAGCGAATGGAACCGGTGGCGGTATCTCTGTCCTCACCTCCTCCTCGACGCCCGTTGCATCTCTTGCCCCACCAACTGTTAACCTCCTGTCTGTAAGTGCAGCCCGTAGTTCACTCAGTGAACTCACCTCCCTTCGAGATCGAATAGCAGCCGAGAGAGGTTCCATAGGAGCGTCAATGTCCCGGTTAAGTACTGCGATGAAAAACATCCAGGTGAGTAGGGAAAATCACCTGGCGGCGGCAAGTCGTATTGGAGATGCGGATGTGGCGGAGGAGGTATCTAAACTCGTAGCGCAACAGATTCGACAGAAGTTCTCAGCAGACATGCTGACGCGAATAGGTGATTCAGAGAGGATAACGCTCTCTCTCCTATTGGGAAGATAAGCGACTACTGTAGGCAACGAAACAACGTATGGTGGATGTGTTTGTGCCCAGTGGCCCTCGTATCATGCCCTCTGGCAGGGAGACGCTCCTACTCATTCCATTCTGACCAGAGTAGTAGTATCTAGACGAACAGGACGCTGGGGAAGGGGGCCAAGCTTGCGATCGTTTCTAGAGGGCGCGACTTCTATGTGGCGAAACAAACTCGAAAGTGAGTTACTAAGTACCTTCGCAAAAAGGTTTTCGTAGAGGACCGTGCCCGGGTTGCTTGCGTAGTGAAGAACTGCTAATTGCAGATGGCATGAGTGAGGCAAAGAGATCGGTTAAGCCGTTAAGCATTCGAGAAGGTCGAAGCCTTCGAAGTATGATGAAGACTCACAGGTCTTCGAGAGTCCGGGTCAGGGCTCACGCGGTTCTGTTGAGCGCCAAAGGGTATTCCATCAAACAGATATCGGACATCCTCGAAGTGAGCAGAGAGTCCGTCTCGTCATGGCTCACAGCATGGGAGGAGAGTGGAGCTGACGGGCTGGAGGAAGAATCGTCTCCCGGGAGACCCCGGAAGCTCACTGAAGCAGACGAGCAACGACTACAAGAACTCATGCAAGAAGACCCGCGTAATGTCACCCTCCGCTTTCGATACGAGTACGAACAGGAGCATGGGGAGTCGGTGAGCGGAGACACCATTCGTCGTTTTCTTCGAAAGAGTGGAGCAGTATGGAAACGTGTTCGGAAGTCGCTGAGGGATAAGCGAGACGAAATCGCCTTTTGCAAAGCCCAGCGACAGCTAAAGAAGCTTGTGAAGAGAGCAGATCGAGATGAGATTCACCTCTATTACTTCGATGAAGCTGCCTTCTCGCTTGACCCTACCGTCCCCTATGGATGGCAACAGAAGGGCGAGACCGTAGAACTACCCACCTCCGGCGGTCCCGCTATCTCTGTTCTTGGCTTCCTAAAGCACGACAGCACGTTCTTTCATTGCCTGACCCTTGACGGCAGTGTGGACTCAAGCGTCGTGCGCTGCAGCTTCGACTCCTTCTTTCACATCGTTAGACGGAAACAGAAACCTATCTTTGTTGTTCTCGACAATGCGCCTACCCATCGAAGCTCCCTCTTTATGGAAAAGGTCGCGGAGCTGCTCGACCAAGGTGTCAAATGCTTCTTTCTCCCTCCCTATTCCCCTGAACTCAACCGAATTGAAGTCCTCTGGCGATTCGTTAAGAACTATTGGCTGCCTCTTTCTGCCTATCGATCTCTAAAAACTCTCAGAGACGCTCTCTCTGAGGTGCTAACTTCCATCGGTGACCGATACCAAATTCTTTTTGCTTAGGTACTTAGGAGAACCAGCCTATCCTAGTAACCAAAAATGACCACCGTCCTAGTTGCTGACGACACTCCTAGTGCTCTCATTCTTCTAACTCTGATTGTAGAAAGCTTAGGCTGTGAAGTCTTAGGTGCAAGAGATGGAGTCGAGGCTCTGGGGGTCGTAGAGACGGCTAAACCCGATATAGCTTTCGTTGACCTCTCGATGCCCAATATGGATGGCTTTGATACCATCAAAGAGCTCCGTCGGCTTTATGGTAGTACCTTTCCAGTGTACGCAGTATCGGCTCATTGCAAGCACGAGGATCTCAAGAAGAGAGCTCTGACTATGGGAGCTGAAGAATGTATCTGTAAGCCAATTGAGATCGAAACTATTGAGGCAACCCTTCGGCGTCATCACCTACTTTAGTTTTGTCATTGCGAGCGGTTCAAGAATCTGCCCACGCTTATTAGCGTTAGGCTCACCGGCTACCTAGTCAGGCCGGTTGTCCTACCCCTCCCCCCTGAACCTCTTTGCAGGCTCTGGGGGGGGGTATCTATAGTTGCAAGCAGGGTTGAAGACCCTTGTAACTCCGAGCAATGGGTTACTCTTCAGCCCGAGGATGTAGTAGATATCCTTGTGGCAAGAGAGAAACTAGACCTTGAAGAGTTGAACCGCCCTTCTCCAGCCAGGTCTCACTCGTTCACCTGTCGTCTGTAAGCGATCTCGCTTATACTAGATTTTTGTGACTCAAGAACCGTCTTCGGGCGATAGCTATCTGCAAGGAACCCCGCCATGACCGATTCGGGTTTATCTCCCGACTTCAGGGCCCTCTTCGAGGCTGTTCCGACCTCCTTCCTCGTGCTCTTGCCGGATGAGCAATTCACTATCGTCGCAGTGAGCGATTCCTACCTCCGGGCGACGCTCACAACACGAGCGAGTCTTCTCGGCAAAGGCCTCTTCCAAGCCTTCCCAGATAATCCCGATGACGTAGAGGCGACTGGCGTGCGAAACCTCAGGGCCTCCATCAGGAGAGTCATTGAGAATCGGGCAGCAGATCGTATGTCCATCCAGAGGTACGATATCCGCAGGCCCGAGGGTGGGTTTGAGGAGCGCCACTGGAGCCCACTTAACACCCCTGTTCTGTCCTCGGAAGGCGAAGTCACCCATATCCTTCATCACGTCGAAGATGTGACCGAGGTCGTCCGGCTACGGAGAGAGGGCTTCGAGCAAAAGCAGGTTGAGGCCACTCTAAGAACCTCTTCGGAGTGGTTCTCTACGACCCTCAACAGCATCGGAGATGCAGTCATCGCGACAGATTTCTCTGGCCGAATCGTCTTCATGAACGCGGTGGCCGAGCACTTGACTCACTGGACCGCCGTTCAGGCGAGAGGGAAGCTTCTCGACGCGGTGTTTGTTGTCATTAACGAGGCGACCCGAGCTCCTGTCCCCAACCCCGTTGATACCGTCCTAGCGACAGGCGAAATTCAGAGGCTCGCCAAGCACACGGTGCTCATCGCCAAGGACGGAAAGGAGCGTGTCATTGAGGACAGTGCGGCTCCCATCTTGAGCAACGACGGTCGAATCACTGGGGTTGTCCTCGTCTTCCATGACGCGAGCGAGAAGCGCCGCTCCGAGCGGGCGGTGGCTCAAAGCGAGGAGCGGTACCGGGCACTCTTTACGTCAATCGACGAAGGCTACTGCGTAATCGAGATGCTCTATGACAAAGGCCAGCCGACTGACTACAAATTTCTAGAAGTCAATCGAGCCTTCGAGAAGCACACCGGGCTCCGGAATACGACAGGAAAGCGGGCGCGTGAATTGGCTCCTGACCTCGAGGGTCACTGGTTCGACACCTATGGTCGGGTGGCAGAGACGGGAGAGCCAATTCGATTCCAGAACGAAGCCAAGTCCATGGACGGTCGGTGGTTCGATGTCTACGCCTTTCGGCTGGGCGAGCCGGAACAACGCCGGGTCGCAATCCTCTTTACCGACATAACGGAGCGGAAGCGTCTAGAACACACTCTTCGGCACCGAGCAGAGAAGCTCGCGGAAGCCGACCGGCGGAAGGACGAGTTTTTGGCCATGCTCGCTCACGAGCTGAGAAACCCGCTGTCGGCCATCAGTAGCGCCGTGGCACTTGCCACTAAGAGCGGCCTTCGGGAACATATCGCGTGGTCAATGGACGTCATCGCACGGCAGATGAAGCATCTGACGCGCCTTATCGACGACTTGCTCGACGTCTCTCGAATTAGTCGGGGTAAGATCGGACTTAAACGAGAGGTTCTTGACCTCCGCCCCATCCTCGAGGGAGCCGTAGCAACGGCTCGACCACTTATAGAAGAGCGAGCCCACACCGTGCAAATTGTGGCAGACGAGGACCTCTGGGCTGACGTTGACCCTACCCGGCTCGAGCAGGTGGCAGTGAACCTCCTGAACAACGCGGCTAAGTACAGCGAGAACGGTAGGAACATCCTCCTCAAAGCTCGTCGTGACCGGGACGAAATAGTTCTGACTGTCGCTGACGAGGGTGTTGGAATCCCTCCTGAAAAGCTCTCGCAAATATTCGAGCTCTTTGCTCAAGGGGACCGCTCCCTTGCCAGGAGCGAAGGGGGATTGGGCATCGGATTGACTGTGGTTAAGAAGCTCGTCGAGATGCACGGCGGGTCGGTGGAGGCGACAAGCGAAGGATCCGGCAAGGGAAGCGAGTTCACCGTCCGACTGCCCCGGGCCGACCGCCCCACCACTCCGGCACGCAGCAATATCTTTCCAACCCAAGAAGAGATCGAATCGCTTCGGATCCTTGTCGTAGACGACAATGTAGACGCTGCCCGAGGCCTTAGCCTTCTTTTGAAGCTCCTCGGCCATGAGGTGACAGTCGCCCATGATGGCCCTGAGGCTATCGATACGGCGAGGAGACGTCAGCCGGATTTTGTGCTGCTCGACATCGGCCTGCCTGGAATGGATGGCTACGAGGTGGCTTCACTCCTCAGGCAAGAGGAGTGCGGTAAAGACTCAGTTATCATCGCCATCTCGGGCTACGGCCAAGCGGAAGACCGGATCCGCTCGAAAAGGGCGGGCATCGATCATCACCTTACCAAGCCCCTTGATCAAGATGCCTTACTCGGGCTCCTCTCGACTGGATGAGCCCATTCTATCCGCGGAAATCGATCCCTTCGCCAAGCTCACCGGTTAATCCCATTTTGCTGAATATAGGAGTCTCGATTGGACCGGGACTGATGACGTTAACTTTGATTTTTCTCTCTTTAAGGTCGGTAGTCTAAGAACGTGCGAAAGATCTGACTGCTGCCTTTGTCGCTGAATAGACACTAAAAGCCTGCATGCCTTTATACCCGGCAATCGAAGCGTTCAGAATAATCGAACCTCCATCGACAAGAAGGGGAAGTGCGCTTTGTACAGTAAAGAGAACTCCCTTCACGAGTGGCCCCCTATCAGTGCGTTTAACGGCTCGAACTACCGGCTATTAGAATGGATGCTCAGTAAAGCCACGGTAGCGATATACTAAACTGAAGCTTGAGGTGTCTCGCCGCTCTTTGCCTGAGCGAGATTACTCCTGCGCGAGCGTGTAGAAGAAAAGCCGAAGCATCTCTTCGCCGAGGTGGGCTATAGCGAGATCGAGGACCGCGTTTCCAAGAAACTCGAGCCTCTCGTAGTTGTATCGCTTTCCCTGAGATCCATCCTCCATTCTTCAATAACTGGGAAGTGAGAGCGGCCGACGTCCTCTATCTGAAACCGACTCACCAGAGTCTGAAGCTCTTCAGCCATTCGGGCAAGCTGAGCGGCTGATTGAAGAGAAGTTCCGACTCCTGCTGCTGTCTCTTGAGCAGTAGAGGCAACCTGGTTAATATTGGTGGCTATGCTATGAGCTCCTGAACTCGCGCTTGAGATACTTCTTGCTATCTCTGAAGTCGTCACGCTCTGCTCCTCAACTGCGGCAGATATTGTGTTCGAGATCAGATTTACTTGCCCTATCGCAGTAGCGATGCCCTGGATCGCGTCGATGGCTGCCTTCGCGTCTGTTTGAATGCTCTCGACCTTTCTGCCAATATCTTCAGTCGCCTTTGCCGTTTCTTTTGCAAGTTCCTTCACTTCATTCGCGACCACCGCAAAACCCTTTCCAGCCTGCCCCGCTCGAGCAGCCTCTATTGTTGCATTGAGGGCGAGGAGATTAGTCTGTTCCGCTATCGCAGTAATAACCTGAACCACTTGTCCTATCTCTATGCTGCTCTGGCCTAGTTTCAATACTGTTGTATTCGTCTGGTCCGCTGATCGTGCAGTCTCTGTTGTCATTCGTGCGGCATCGGAGGAGCTTCGAGCTATTTCTCGTATGCTCGCTCCCATCTCCTCGATGCCACTGGCTACAGTCTCTACATCAGCACTCACTTCAGTAGCCGATATCGATGCCACCTCTGATTGCGATGACGTCTCTTGAGCACGAGCGCCCATGTCATGGCTTAAACGTGTTAATTCCTCTGAGGCTCTGGTGAGAGACTGAGCATAGTTACCTATAGACTGAAAGATCACACTTATCTCGGAGACTGTCTCATTGACAGCCTTCCCCATCTCCCCGAGTTCATCACTTGAGGCAATGTCGGTACGAGCACGCAAGTCACCGCTTGCGACCTGTCGAAGGACCCGAAGTGTTTCGCGTATTCCTCGAGTGATATCTCGGGTGATCTTTGCCGCTAAAACGAGCCCGAGGAGTATCGAAACGACGAGGGTGACGAGGATAACCATGAGGGAGGAATTGATCGAGCTAATGAGCTCAGGGCCGAGCTCATCCTGTCGATTTTGCATCATAGAAGCGAGCTCATGGAGATTATCGACGAGCTCCTTGCCCTTTATCTTAAGGGACTCCTCTACCAACTTGTCTCGAGCAAAAAGGTTCTTCTCAAGTTCATCATATTTCGTCTCCCATAACCTTAGCTCTCCTTGGAGTGATTGGAGATCTTTCTGTGCGTCGGCTCCGAGTTCTAAAGTAGTGAGCGGTTCCATACTCCCCTTAACCTCGTTGAGGAGAGCCCTCACCGCATTGCCGTTTCTCTTCATGATCACTGTGCGGAGCTTTTCGACCGAGAGGCGAGTTTCGGTGAAGAGGGACCTGGCTGTGCCAACGGCATGGACAAGACCGATCTCTTTCTCGGCAGAAAAACGATCTCCGAATCCCTTGAGAAGCTTTTCGATCTTGGGACCGCTTCTATAGAGTCCGTTTGCTGTCAGCTGATACTCTTGATTGAGAAGGGCCACTACCCCCTCTGCTATCGAGTCATACTCTCCCTTTCGTCGCTGTACGTCTCTTAATTTCTCACGCCGACCTTCATTATGAATAACGTCTCCGGCGCCCGAGATTTGCTTGAGGATGAGCTCTCCCTGCTTTTTGTAGTCGTCTAGGAAGGATTGATCGTTAGAGAGGAGGTACTCTTTGAAAAGGGAGGTCTGAAGGAGAGAGGAGGTCTCCATCTCATGGACGGCGCGCACTTCCTGGCCCATCTGTCGATAATGATCAAGACCAGCTTGGGCACCGGAAAGAGAGTTCCATGCTGTTACTCCGACTAGGATAGCCAGAGCAAGCACAGCTCCATAGCCTCCCGCTACCTTCGCTTTTACCGTGACCCTCATCTTCCTCTTCTCCGCTTCAACTAATTCCCATCTCTCCACTCTTCGGACGATGAGATTGAAAGCTTTAAGGAAAGCTCTTTGTATCAGCTAGAAGGTAGAAGGAATCCTCTAAATCACCGCGGCTCTTCACTGCTTTTTTATTGCAACGATATTAAATACACGTCCAGTGGGCTCCTAACAAGCTCTCTTAATCACACTTGTTGAAGTCCGCGCGGGTGGAGTCGCAGAAGTTTTTTCCTCCTTCCACTGGAGTATCGTCAAACTTCGCCGTGATTGATTTGCTCTTCGTTATCTTCTGCCTTTCAGGGGAATTATCACAGGCTTTAAGGGCTTCCTTTGCGCATGCTTCTGCTGAAGCCGATTTCTTCACCTCCTCGCAGGTCGCCTCACCCCCGCACTTTTCGTAAGACTCCTGTTCGTGTCCCGCACACGCAGCGCGAGTGACAGTAAGTACGCACTCCCCAGCAATCGCCACTGAGGGGAGAAGAGAGAAGAGGGCAAGAGATGCGAGAACTAATCTCATTAGGTTGGTCCTTACGTCTAAAGTTATAAAAATCTCTGGATATCGAGCGAAGGATCTATCCATAGTAGTCGAAATCTCAACTTCCGGATATATTATTTGGAAGCACTCTCACCAATCCTCATAGCTGGCTCATTCCAGCGTCAGCAATCAGTTCTGTCCCGAGGATGAATGACGCGTCGGAGGACGTAAGGAACAGTACACTCCTTGCTATCTTCCTCCGGTGGCGCCCGAATCGCTTCATCGGGAACCTGTTCTTGAATTCCAGCCGCCATCCCGCGCAGCGTCTTGGGAGGTAGTCCTAGTCGTCCAGAGATGGGAGTTGTTACGGGTCCGGGGCTCGCGACAATAACCCCGTATACGACCTACGAGCCGACAGTGTCTTGGCAAAACTGATCAGGGCAGCCTTGCTCGCGGCACAGATACTGGAGGGGAGGGAGGCATGCCTATATGTGCGTTGATGGATCCATTGAGGACGATACTTCCGCCTGTAGACGGCGTAAACCCGTCAGTCGAGGTGGCGGTCATGGCAGCATCAATCAGAGCCTCTATATTTTCAGTTCGCCCACTTTTAGCCAAGAGAAGGGCCAGGTAGTGGTGTGAGGAACATGCACCTATTGACGCGGCAGAATGCAGAGCCCGTAGTCCTCATGTCTCTTGAGGACTATCACTCGATAGAGGAGACCCTCTATCGAGTGAGAAGTCAGAGAGACTTCTTGCCTCCTTGGACTAAACCCGAGACCGATACTGATGGCTAATCTAATGTTCTAAATGCCTTCCTGGTTGGATGCCCCTTGCTGGCTGGAATGGGGTTGGGGAGAATCACGACTTCTAAGCCGTTGAGCAGGAGGGGAAGGAGTGGAACGACCGAAAGCAGAGGTGTGTGTACCGGCAGAGACAAAGCGAGTTGCAGAGGCTGTCTTTAGAGGAAAGAACCGCTACATCGCAGCGTTCGACAAGATGACCCAGCTCTTCTCCGATGAGCAGTTCGACCATCTCTATTCTCATCGAGGTCAGCCGGGCTTCTCTCCTGCACGACTTTCGATTGTCACGATCCTTCAGTTCTGCGAAGGGCTGTCAGATCGTGATGCCGTCGATGCAGTGAGAAGCCGGATAGATTGGAAGTATGTTCTTTGTCTTGAGCTTGAGCACCCTGGCTTTGATAGCTCAGTCTTAAGTGAGTTCAGGACGCGTCTCGTGGAAGGAGGTGCCGAATCTCTCCTTTTCGATACAGTCCTTCAGTTCATGATTGGCAAAGGAGTCGTTAAGACAAAAGGCACTCAACGAACGGACTCGACCCACATTCTTGCAGCGGTGAGAGGATTAAACACGCTTGAACGGGTTGTCGAAACAATGCGTCATGCTCTCAATGCGCTTGCGCACACTGCTCCCGATTGGCTCCGAGCTATGGCTCGGAGCTCGACGATCACGCTACATGGGGCATAAGAAGACGCATCTGCAAAACCTTCTCGTTGCCTCTGCCATCAACGTGCTTCGTTTCGGCAACTGGGCCCTGGGGGTAAAGCGCAGTACGACCAGGATCTCCCCCTTCTGCTCGCTGAGGGACGAGTTCGACCATCTACAACCGCTCGCAGCATAGAACGGTGCATTAGCCATCAGTATCGAGACCGCTGTCATAAAGTGCAATCTAGCTCACTGTTATAGACTTTCCCTCTAGTCATCCCAAAAGGTCTCAAATCTCTGCGGAGCCATCTTCGTATACCTGACCGTATGGTAGATGTGCTTGTGCCCAAGATAGTCCTGTATAGCCCGTGTATCGTGCCCTTTTGAGGCGAGATAGTACCCGCATCCGTGACGTAGCTGATGAGGGTGTGTCGGAAAAGGGATACCCGCTAGCTCTCCTGCACGAGCGATGATAAGGCGGACGCTACGAGTGGAGATGGGAGTCTTTCGTTCAGTGGTGAAGACATAGGGCGAGCTCGGATACTCCCTTGCAATAGCTCTCAATGCTCGAAGCTGCGGTCCTCGTAGAGGATGCCTTGCATCATTGCCCCCCTTTGCTCTATGCACATCCAGATAGCCCTTCTTGAGATCGATCTGGGACCATTTAAGAGCGACGAGTTCAGCGGTACGAAGCCCGTGTCGAAAGAGCATAAGTATCATTGCTGCGTCTCGCTCTCCATGTAGCCCGACTCCTTTTGCAGCTTTCATCATCGCATCGACTTCATCTGGCCTTACATATTCTCGTTCACCAGTCGAAGGCTTCTTCCTTGGCGGAGACGCCTTCTGCGGGCGAGTTTCTTCTTTGCCGAAAATGTACGTTGGGCAGTTTTGAGGCACGTCTAAACTCTGAGAAAAGGGGCAAGATGGGATTGCAATACTACCGAGAATGTCAGATTCTCGGTAGACTTTCTAGTCCCTTCACTAACACTCGACATGAGCCTCGGCGATATATCCGACCTCGATCCATCCTTATCTGAACTATGGCTGCTTCTTCCCGAAGAGACTCAGCTCATCTCCAACAGAGTCGGTGCTTCTCGGCTCGGTTTTGCTCCGCTTCTCAAGTACTTTCTGTTAAATGGATGCTTCCCTGCTGATGAAACTGACTTTCCCGATCGAATAGTCCCCTACATCGCGTCGCAGATAGGCGTGTCTCCAAGTACCCTTCCTGCTTTCCAATGGGACGGACGAATGGTGAAGTATTATAAGCAGACCATTCGAGAGTTTGCAGGCTTTAGGCCCTTTGCTCAGAGTGATGTTATACGGGTAACTGAGTGGCTAATAACCCACGTAGTACCTCAAGGGGAAAGCGATGAGAAGATGCGTGAGGACCTCCTTACCCATCTTCGTAAGCTTTCCTTGGAGCCTCCGACGAAAGATAGGCTAGAAAGGATTCTGGCATCAGCTCGGCACCAGTTCCAAGAGCGGCTGTGTGAGGAAACGATTGCTCTTCTCACCGACGACGTTCGCGTACGACTAGATGCGTTATTAACTCCTGGCACCAGAGATGTTACCGATGAGGAGACTGTTGGCAGTCTCGTTGTGCCCATCCAGCTCCTCAAGCGTGGCTCGGACCCGTGGGAGTGGAAAGTATCCTGGCGGAGCTAGAAAAGTTCACGATCATTCGAGGGGTAGAGATCTCAAGTGATCTTTTCGACAAAGTATCGCCCAAAGTGCTCGCTGCAATGAAGCGGAGGGTTGCGATCGAAGAGACCAACGAGATAAGACAGCCCCCCCTGGCCGTACGGATGACGCTTCTAGCAGTATTTTGTTTTGTCAGAGGAAGGGAGATAACAGATACCTTAGTCGATCTTCTCAATGCCGTTGTGCATAAGATATCTGCTCGTGCTGAAACCAAAGTAGAGCAAGGAGCTTCGTGCCATGCAAACAGCGCTTGCACCACACGTCCGCCGAGGGTACTTGTCACGGAAGACAAGGCTTAATCATGAGGTGTCATACATCGTGCCTCTTCATTGTTCAGCAGTAGTTACATGCGACTTCATGTCGCGAGGACAAAAGTGGCACTTTGGATGATACCGCCGTTTGAGCGACGTGTTCAGTCTTCCCAGAAGTTCTCAAAGCGCTGCGGTGCCATCTTCGTGTAGCACACCGTATGGTCACGTTCTCCAAAGTAGATGCTTCGCTCTCGGGCTCGCGATTCACCTACAAAAAGCGAGCAAGAGTTTTTCCCCACCTCATTCTGGCGTTCCTACTCTTGGTAGTCAATAAAAGAGGGGAAGGGACGTGGATGTCAATCCGTTCCCACGGGAAGCAAATACCGAGGATGGTTTTGTAGATGAATGTGAAGTCTTACTTCCGAACGATCTATAGAAGCAGTTATGAAGCGCCCGATGATGATTGGTTCCCTAACAATTCTTACAAGAGCGTGAGAATTAAATTTCTGAGCTTGTGTCATCCGATATAAGTAGAGTGAATAAGACATTCGCGTAATCGGTTCTCCTCCTCTCTCTGACAAATTTTCTCACAATCTCGTGAGAGCCTATACGTCATTCAACTACTGCTCCATAAAGTTGTTTAGTCTAAAACATGTGTGGTGCTGAATAGAGGTGCTGCATATACACTAAGCTATTTTTGAGGTTGTTGCTCTGTGCCACGCTCTCTTCTCCCTCCATCTCTTCGAAAAATCACTACCACTCTCCTTGCTGCTTCAAGTGTCGCTCTCATTACTTCCTCTTTGGCATTGGCTCAGGAGAACGCCGTGACGATTGAGCAGGTTGGAGATGAAAATTCGTCCTCTCTTGAACAGACCGGAGGAGCGAACGCAGCAGAGCTCAAGCAAACCGGTAATGGTCTTAAGATCACAGCCACTCAAGCGGGACAGGCAAACAGTCTGCGGGTTAATCAGTCGGACGAAGACGCAGGTTCAGATTCTGGCATTGTTACAGTGGGACAGGAGGGGGATTCCAATAGCATCGAACTTGATCAGGAAGGAAGGAGCACGGCGACATTCGGGCAAATCGGAAATGAGAATACAATTACGGCTAAACAGATCGGAGGAGGACACGAAGCGACGGTAGGACAGGAGGGAAACAGTAACACATTCAGTCTGAGTCAGGAGGGAGAGACTCATAAGTTCGACCTCGCGCAAACGGGAGATACGAATACAGTGACAGCAAACCAAGTAGGAACTATGCATTCAGCGACGCTTACACAGACCGGTAATGGCAATACGGTAGAATTGTCACAAGCTGATTAAGGGTTTCTAGGAGTAATGTAGGAGTCAGGAGAGAGTCTGCGGGTAGAACCGTCGGCCCTCTCATCGGAGGATGAATAGTTTGACCGTTGATGTAGAGGACTCGGAGATTAGGTATGAGTAGGGTCGATGAATGTAGTGCTCTTTGCGATACAAGGAAGAGAGCTCCCAATGTGATTAAGTGCGTTGTTGGGAGAACCATCGGGATTCTCTCAATAATGATTGGAGGAGCGCAGTACGGCTATGCTGAACCTCGTATTCCCTCGCTTAAAGTATTTACGCCTGCCTATCCTGGCCATGAAGCGGGGCAATGGAATCGTACCCCAAGTGACGCCTATAAGAAAAAGCTCGCGTGTTATGAAATCACTACTCCTACCTGTACCACTGAAGACGGTGTAACTCAGCCAGGCAAGAAAGAACTGATTTGCGGGTATGGCATCGTAAAGCCTCCTGCTGGATTCCCCAAGAACGAAAGTCGCGATCACCCTTGTAACGAGTATCAGGGCGCACCATTCACCTATATCGACACGTCGGCTGGCACCTGGGGCCCTAACTACACCGTTGGGAAGGTGGTTCAGCATCCCTATGGATGGATCCCTCCACAGTCCGTTATAAATGAGGTGGTCGCCACCGCCGGAGGCTGGGTACCTTCGTTGCAGTGCCCATGTGCAAGCTGTCCTGAGGAGAAACCTGTCGTCGGGGGAGACGGGAAGTGCCAGGAGTGCCCGGATGGAGAAATGCTCCCCTTTCCAGAAATAAAACCTCCTCACCAACAGTGTGTACGGATATGTGATCCCGGTGATACAAAGTGCGAGGAGTGCGTCAAATTTGGCGGGGGCGCAGCTTGTAAAGAGAAGAAGAAGTGCACCGATCCTAAGCTTCCCAACCTGTGGGAAAGCGATGGTCAATGTCACGAATGTCCCGAAGGCGTGTACTACTGCAAATGCGGTACCGAACCAACCGTAAGCGGAAACGAAGTAATTAACGTGGGTTCTGTCTGCAAAGACGGTGCTTCGTCCGCCGCGTTTAAAACTGCTTGGAAGAAAAAGACTGTCACATCACCCGGAAGAACTTTGGTCTTTCAGAAGAGAGCGCATCTCGCATGGCATCCCCAGGTCTATAGGGGCGTGACTAAGGATACAAACGGCTGGAACTACCAAAAGTTTACGAAGATGTTCAATCCGACTGACAGCAAGGGGAATGTGCCGGTTCTCTTTGAGCACTATCTTCTAGTCAATGACAAAAGGTACTACTTCAAGATGTTCCCAAGTGACAGGGTAAGATTCGGTAGTTGTAGTGAGTCGGGCGATTTCCTGACGTTCACGTTCTCAGACGTACCGGTGTATATGGAAGAGGCTCAGTGTGGCAAGGATCAGCTCCGGAACATCACCGACCTCTCTAAACTTAAGTGCACGGTCACCCGGACGGCAAAGAGGGAGGCGAATAGCGGATTGTCTGTTGTGGTAGAGCTGAAAACCGTGACTCGCGCAGCGACATCAATCAAAGTGTTAGGGGCGCTCGACGGTATGCAGTATGACGTAAACTCGGCTACTATCACTTTGGGCTCTGGTGTGGATAACTTCATGGCCGAGGCCTCTAATCTGATTGTGGCTTCAATGATGCGAGAGACGACTACCTTCGATGTCGCAAAGAACACCTATAATGTGGTCAGACGAACTAATCATCTTAAAAAAGCGGTAGCGGTCCAGAAGGACGTTATTGCAGCCCTCTCTAATATTCGTAACTATCCTCCTGGAGGGGTGAAGAAGACAACGAAGATGCCGGCTTTTGGTTTGCCGACCTTAGTTAAAATAATGACTAGCGGAGCTGAAGGTGGGACTTGGGGCTCGGAAGGAAGCGAGGAGACCGCGTTAACTTGGCCCTATGAGGCGAAACTGATGAAAACTCTCGAATACCTTGCTAACGATCCCCAGTGCAAAAAGATCACCAATGGTGACTTCGCACGAGCGGCGATAAAGGTAACAGAGGGTGATCTTGCTCTGACTTTCTTTCTGATGCGGAATGCTTCAGTCAATATCAGCGCTGGCCTTCGAGATTTTGTAAATCCGGCAAGTGAAGTGTTTGAGTATCGGCGGAATTTACTCCCAGGCACTGAGCGTGGTGGCAACTTCACTTACTACGCTCCGGCGACGCTGGCGAAGGTTGGCAAAAAGCTCTCCTTGATGGAAGACTATCCTATTCAACGCCTGGACGACCCCATGGGCCCTTGGTACCACTTCTATGGTGCTCTTTTCGCTACAACCCATAAGGCTGGATTCCTCGGCACTGAGCTCGAGATCTTACTATTCGACGATGGCGGAATCAAAGGATCGAGAAATCCAAATGCCTTGCAGAACGCGAGCGGGCGTCTTGGCTATAAGAAGGGCTTCTCAGATGTCCAAAAAGCCCTCGGAGTGAAGTAAATTGAAGATTTGGCATTAAGGATGAGGCGATGGCCTCATCTGGTGTGTCAGCAGACGTTTGTTAGTAGCCAAGGGCCAGGGTATCTATCAGGTGGAACGTCAGGAAAGCCTGAATCTATTTCTTGCCCTTCCTACTAAACCCGACACCACAGCACACCGGGTAAGGAGGGGGGAAGGGCACTTGCAGAGCTTGCTTGATTCCTCCTGCTTACGGGAGACTCCCTTGAACGAATGAAAGAGCTCTTTTCAGATGCGCAGTTCGTGTCTGAAGCCGAAATGGCCCAGTACCGTAAGAGGGGAACTTAAAATCCAAACCCCATCCCTCGTCCTCTTTTCTGCGCTTGCTGAAGCTTCTGAGCCTTCTCTACTGCCTCCTCAAAGGCTCTCTTATCCCGAGGGGGTCAGGGCCTTTACTCCCTCCACCTTGTATTCGGTAACAGAAACGGTGAAAGACTTGTCTTTGACGAGTTCAAACTTCTGGCACAGGTCCTCAAGTCGCCGAGCAGTGTCAGATACCACTTCGTGCTTGTCTGAAAGCTCCTTACGGGTGCTGTGGGAACAGGCATACCTTGCTAAAAGCTCCACCTGCTTCCAGCTAGTTACACGAAAAAAACAAGCATACGTTGCTGAGGAAACAGGCATACGTTGCTAAAAACCGCCAAAAACAGGCATACCTTGCAAAAATCCTCCAGCCATTTCCGATAGCATCAATGTCCTTCTCCTCAGACCTTCGGTGGCAGACCTGCCATCTGGAATTACGATGGCAGGCTCCTTTGAGCTCGTCTCCGCCTCACCAAAGCCCCTCCCCAAATATCGCTCGTTAGCAACGTATGCCTGTTTTTTTAGCAGGGTATGGTTGTTTTTTTGCAACGTATGCCTGTTCCCACAGGTGCGTTCTCGAGCTCGGTTTTCCTCATAGATCCTTACCTCCGCCCGGAGAGCACTACACTTCCCGATAACAGATACTTATCGGAAGCCTCCGCTCTTTCACTACGATTTTTCCCGTAGCCGCTACGCTTTTTACTTGTCAAACTACGTAGCCCGTTCTACGTTGTTCGTAGAACGTTTACTGTAAACCATAGTATGGCAATCACCAAAGACGAGATTTTTAGAGCTGCCAACGAGCTCACCGAAGCCGGGCACGCACCGACTTACCTGGCGGTGAGGGCAAAGCTTGGCAGCGGGAGTTTTGGCACCCTTCAGAAGTACCTGCGCGCCTGGCGAGAGGAGCGTGAACGAAGTCGAGAAGCCGGATCTGAAGAACAGTCAGGGGGAGGACCGCAAGAAGAGATCCCAGAACGCTTTCAAGCCTTGGCGACTCGCCTTGCACGAGAAACATGGGGGCTTGCCAAGGGAGAGATAGAAGGCCAGGTGCAAGCACTCCGCACTCAAGCGGAGGAGGAGATTCTCGAAGCGAAGCGCGACGCTGAGGCGGCAGGACAGACCGTCGATGCGCTCCAAGGAACACTTGAAGAGACAAGAGCTGAGCTTGCGCAAACCAAGAAGGAGGTGTCAGCCGCACGCGAAGAAGCAGCTCGCTCAGAGGGAGAACGAGCACGCCTTACCCTTATCACGGACTCTCAGACCGAGAAGCTAGGAGCCCTCGACGAGGAGCTAGCACTCGCACGAGAGATCCTTGTCAGAAAGGACGCGGCGCTTGAATTCACTGCACGGGAACTTCAAAGCACCCAGGAACGAGTGCAGGAACTCAAACGTGAGCGAGACGAAGCCCGAGAAGAGCTGAGCAACGTAAGAGCCGAGCATGAGCAATTGAAGGAACGTGCTGCTTCCCTCACTGGCGAACTCAAAGAAGCGCAGGCCGAAGGGAAAAGACTTCATGAGCAGCTCGAGACAGCAGCCAAGGAGAAGGAGGCCCTGCGGGAGAACCTTGAACAGGAAAAGGACGCCCACCGTGGGACACGACGAGATCTTGAGGGACAGAGTGCAGACCTCCAGAGCCAAGTGAAGACCATGAGGGAGTTGAGAGCACAAGATCGAGAGGCCCTAGAACGAGCACGGTCCGAGATTCAAGAGCTGTCCGAGCGAGTAGACGGACTAAACAGGGAGCTCAGAGAGACAATAGCGGATAGAGCCACACTCACTGAACGGCTTCGTCTACTTCAGGAGGGGGCGACAAAGGAGGAAACCGGAAGAAGAGGGAAGCCTTGACTAGTAGGAGCTTGAGCAGAGAGGGAGAAACGATGGCAATGACAACATTAGCAGCTCACAACAATACGCTTATGAAAGCCGCCCGACGACCGGTGGAGTGGCTTCATTCTTTTCCGGTGCGGTCAGACCTACGACTCTGGATTGGCTATAACGAAAAGCAAGCTACTGAAGCCTTTGAGCTCTGGGCGCATCAACTCGCACAAGCATCGGAAGAAGTGGCCAGCTACTTCACGAGTGACGAGTGGCACGAGCTTGCTAAGTACGCCTGTCCCTCCCTCTCCGCTCTCGACATCTCTGATCCTCTGAGTACGATTGTCAACAATCTCGAGACATGCCCGAACGAGGAACTCCAAAAGAAGGCACAGACTCTCTCCTATGTGTCCACCTGTGCTCTAATAAGCACGCTACACTTCTGGGAGGACTACAAAGACTTGATCCAACCTTACGATCAATGGTGGACTCCTTCGTTTCGAGTTCAGCGTACGCCAGTTTTCCGAAGGCTCTTGCAACGAGAGGAAGGCGCATCTTGGCTCAAACTCCCGCCCTTCGACGAATTTAAGCTTATTCTCGTCTTGTCGCTTCTACTCTGGGCGATTGGAGCGCTATGGGTGGTGTGGATAAATAAGCTTTAAGCCGTGGAGACGCACCTGCCGCCTCCGCTGTGCGTGTTTGGCCTTGGGGGGCATTTTCGTTTTATTGTGTTCGCTCTGCGGCAGAAACGAGCTTGATCATAAACAGATCCAGTAGGAATTTTACGATGACACACTCTTCTCAAAGCTCCCTCCGGTGGATCCGTGATCACTGGATGAGACATTTCGGCCCCATCACCGGGCCATTGGTACTCTTCGGTATCCTTCTTTTTCTCATGTGGGGCTTGGCCGCGATAAACTGCAGAGTCTTGCCTGGTCCCTCCCCCTTTACACCTCCATGTCCTCGAGACGGGCTTGTGACGACTCTGTCAATGGGAGCTCTATTGACCCTATTCGGCCTTACGTGGCTTGCAGTGCCCTATTTAATTTTCGGCCGCACCGTACGGGGGGGCATCGGTGTACTATTTGCCGCTTGGATGCTGGCAGTAACAATAAATCACGTCCTCGTTGTAAGACGCTCGATTGGTTCCGTAGGCAGTTCGTATTTCAAAGAAGCCGGCATCGACTGTGCTTCCGACAACAGCGCCTGGATCCTTCCCGGCGCGAAAGCCGATCGGTACACGTATAGGTGTGGTTTCACCGCTCTGTTCCCTCGTTTAGACGACGGGGAGACTAAGCCAGGGTGGACTTTGAGGAACTAGAGGCGCCTCACAATAAACGAACCGCGACGTCGTCGTGATATGAAACACGACGACGCTACCTTGTAGCTACATCCCGAGTACCCGAAGATTCCAGACCCTTTCAGCTATCCATGACAGCAGCTGGGTTATCTTATATGCTACCCCCTCTTTTACCTGCGGCGGCAGCCTAGGAGTATATGCGATCACTGCAGCCACTCTTTGATGTTGCATCCGGTCATTAGCGGCTGTCCAACTCAGCTTGACTTGGGTTCCGTTGATAAGCTCTACCTTGACCTCTTGCACTCTTGAGAGGAGCTTGAAATAGACACAGGCGCGGCCCTCTGGTGCTGTCGGACCCGAGACACTCTCCTGGCACAACTCCGAGTACGCGTCATCCGGAACGCAGTCGTCTTCCAGAGGTCGGCACTTGCGGGTAATTCTGTTTTCGCCGACCCATACCTCACCGATGATTCCTCCTGCTAATTTCAAGTCAGCTATGCTGCTGTACCGATTTGGGTAGCTGCCGGGACCCTCATACGTAATCTGGGCAAATTCCGTCTGGGGAATTGAAGCAATACGAGGAGAAAACCAATTGTCCGTCAGCGTCAGGAGTGTGGCACAGCCGGTCAATGCAACGATGGCTGCAGAGATGGTTCTTCCCGCCAGGGTGAAGCTCCATGTTGTCTTCATACTCTCAATAGTATGACTTTTTTCTACAATGACATTGTAATCAGCTTTACTCACACCTCTACCTCATCGGTTACCAATCAGTTCTGCGTATTGTGCTGCCTTTGCTCGTCTTGAACAAGAACGCTCTCAAGCCGCCGTGGCTCCATTGAAGCGAAAGGTAATCAAAGCAACCTTCTGGTCCTCCTCACAAGAAGTACTCGTACCTTCTTCGACGGGTTGCTATCGAAGAGCCAGAATCATGTCTCCTACTGCTGCTGCCGAAGCTTCGAGCACTCCTTGTAGGTAGTCCCTCGCTGCCTCCGTATCTCTGGCTTCTTGACGTAGCGCTCGTATCCTTTGATCTAAAGCATCGAGCAATCCGCTGTTGGTAGTCCCTTCTTTCATACCACCTAATCGTCGGGTACTGAAAAGAGTTGCGCTGCTCTCCTCCAAACACCCCGATAAGGGGCGGCTTAACGTTAGATCGCACAATTCTCGAATCCTTCCTCATCCCGCTCGATCTTTCCGAGATGGTGAAGAGTAAGAGAGGTTTGAGTGTGGAAGGTTGTGGGGGGACTAATGAGTGGAATGCGTAGTACGTCCGAAACAACAAGGGGCAAACACCGAAACCTGGAATAGCGCTGGCACTGGGAGTACACTGGCCCCCGAACTTTTTTCTAGCGGTGCCCTTCTCTATGGTCAAACTACTATTCGCCATCTTGGCTTTACTGACTACTTCAACCAGTTATGCAGACAGCTCTCTAGCTGACTTCGTATTCCCCAAGCAACGGGGTTGTTGCTCTTGGCACGGTGGGGTGGGGTATTGTGACCGTGGGCACCTCATCTGCGCGGATGGGTGGACAGGTTCCAGTTGCTCTTGTAGCGGAGGATCGACCGGTTCAGGCGGTGGGTCTACACGACCCCCCTCCTATACCAACCTTTCGGGAACTTACTCTGGCAGGATTAAAGTAGATAGGTATGACAGTAATGATCCGGTAGATCAGGGAGAAGACCCTTGGGGCTATCGGCATCGGTTTGACCTAAAGGTGAAACACACGGCGCCGACCAAGCTCATTCTGATCGGAGAGAAGAGACATTCCTTCAAAGGGTCCCACATAACAAAGACCTCATTCAGAGCCAAAGAGGAATTCGTCAGGGACGATGACCCAGAGGGAGAGGAGTGCGTCCTGGAAATCAGCTATAGCCTCTCATCGATAGAGAGAGACAAGGCGATTCTGTCCACGACCTACGACCTAAATTGTCCACCGAAGGGAACTAGAACCATACTCCGCTTCCGGGGGCGTGTAACACGAAGACGATAACCTCTCCCCTGCAGCAAACGGCACTTGGGGAGCTCCCTCGGTCTATGCAATAGACGAGAACCTTCGGGAATTGTAAGATTCCCGCGGCGATCAGGATGACGGACGGCCTCACCTAAAGTGTAGAAGTTTTCGGCTCCCGATGGCGCGTTGATTCTCTCGCTCGCAATTCGAGGTGGCGCGCCACGACCCGTGCTTTGTCGAAGCTGTCCTGCCGTTGGCTTTTTCGCAGATACCTCCAGAAGGCGTTTCCAAGGAGGATCCGCAGGGGAGCGGCCTACTTTGGCCTTGCTGATGTTACTTGGGTTACCTGGCCGCCGGTAAATCTAATTTGCAAGGCCCATTTCTCATTAGGATTCTCCTCTATCCACACTAGATTGGGGTATACCCAGAGGTCGATTAGGTTCTCGGAGCCGCTTCCCCTGCGATACTAAGGTGGTCGGCCCATAACTTTGGACACGAAATCCTTAGACTTGCCGCCGAATGCGTGCTCGAAGTCCGCTAGTGTTGCTTCACCAGAACGGAGATGCCGAAAGTCCTCTATGCTCGGGCCCGCCTGACTGCCCGTGCCAGCACGGGTCACCCCCTCCGGAGCCAACCCTTTTTGCTGCATTGCGTCGTGCAATTTTCGGGACAGCCGTTCCACATCTTTTTCCAGCCCGACCTGTCTCTGCCCTCCCGTCAAGCTTCACTACTGATTGAAATCCTCTAGCGTGCGAAAGCCTGGAGTTTTGTTATCTAGGATGAACAGGGGCCAGCGTTTTGGCCTCGGGGACCTCGGCTGCGCGGTTCGACAACTACAGGCTAGAAAGGTGCATATCCTCTCTACGGCCGCGAGGCGGGCCTTCGCTAAGCAAGAAAGAAAAAAGGAGCCTGTTGCTTGATACTGGATACCGCGGGACGGCGATAAGCGGTCCCTTCTCGGAATGTCTAGAGGAGACCAGCGCAACTCTTTTTAGCACCGACGATTAGGTGGTATGAAAGAAGGGACCACCAATAGAGAGCTGCTCGATGCCTTAGATCATAGGATACGAGCGCTACGGCAGAGGCCAGAGATACGGAGGCAGCAAAGGTCTCCAGAGACCTCATCTTCGATTGGCGTTGCTCAAGGGGATCTTGCCGTTGGGAGGAACTGTCAGGAAACCCATGGGACAATCCCTCTTAGTCAGAGCAAAAATTTCCCAGTCTGCTTTCAGTGGTACAAGTTCAGTTTCAGTCCGGTGGCCTTTATCTTGGACTACTAACACTCCACTGAAATGCGTCACGATCTTAGCGTCCTCGTCGTCTTCAGTGGGAAAGTCTTTATAGGTCAAGGTAAATCGATTTCTGGTATCGTGGTTTTCTTCCACCTCTAATTCCAACTTATTATCCACCCAGGATAAGATCCGGACCTCGCTTCCCGTTCTCGTCCTTGAGATAGGAATAAAGAAACTAGGGGTGGTTGGCGTACATTTACTTAAACTCAGCGAACGGACGATGCAAATTTCATCAGCGCACGTAACCCCAAGTTGGGTGGGCCAATCATCCTCGCCTTTCGGAGCATAAGAAACTTGCGTGCTCAATCTTCGTCCTTTTCCACGTTCATTGAGGGGCGGCGAGACATATACAGGGGAGGTTGGCTGTGGGGGAGGACCAATCCTTCTATATCCCTCTGGCATGTTCTTGCTACCGGGTTCCCCCGTGTAGGGGTTGACGTTTCCCCGTGTAGACCAATTGTCGAGTGTTGAACCATTGGGCGAACTTCTCCAATGGGGATCAACGTAGGTCCCGTCACGACGAACATATCCCTTTACATGTGTATCAGCGAAGGCTAGAGCAAGGAACAAGAAGGGGAGAGCCGCCCCGATTATTAGCCCGAAACGAGGCATTATTCTATTCATATTTCTCAACCTCCCATACCGTACGCCACCTCCGAGTGAATCGTTCAGCTGTTCTCAAAGAAGGAGATCGTCTCTTGGTCTCAGAGGCTTAACGATAGGTCGCTCAAACTCAGTCATCCTCTCACTGGGTCGAATCCAGAAGGAGATTGGGATCAAAGAGAGATGCAATGCCATGTGGGACTAAACCGGAGGCGTAAGCGCTAAAAGGTAATTTAGCGCAGTGTTTTTGTAGCTAGGGAGGAGGTGAAAATGCCCTTGTGTTGTCTCTTTGCGGTCGTAATCTTCTCCAGCACCTTTTCGAGACCTTGAATTCCTGTCACCACCACTTCCTTCATCTTTGTTAGCCCTCTCTAGGGTGCCTAAGAGCGAGGAACTACATAGAAGGAGTGCTCGAAGCTTCGCCGAATGGCAAAATGCCCGGGAGATGGGTCTCGAATGATGACTTCATTACGATAGATTCCATGGGCGAGGGAGTTTCAAGCCTCGTAGGTCTCATCGTCATGCTGATTCAAGCAAAGGACAAGAGCCAGAGAATGACTTGCACCCAAAAGGGTTGAAGGCCCTGTGGAAGACTGAGCGTGGTTCCAATTGCGTGGACCTAAGCGCTGCAGAGATACCATCGCTCCGATGCTCTTAAACCCGAGACAAGTAAATCAGTCGGCTCCGCTCACTACACCGTCAGTGCCTCCGAGTTTGAAGCTACCGTCAATCCGCGACCACTGGGGGACACTCAACTCGACTCCTGAGCTCGACTTAGACATGATGTTCGGTGATTAGTCGTCCTCAAATTCAACTCCCTTGCTTCAAGGAGTTATCGTTAACTCATAGTTGGCTCCCAACAAACCTCGCTGTAAAGTCAAATGAAAAGAATATTATCGCTTTCCGTTTTTCTCGTGGTCTCCTATTCATTCCCTGCTTCTGCTGAATCATTTCATGACTTCATGACCTTAAAACATAGCGGGTGCTGTTCAAGTCACGGAGGACTCAGCAATCAATGCCAGTCTAATGGAAGAGCAATATGTAACGACGGGTGGCTGGGATCCAGCTGTGCGTGTCACCCGCACGATGAAGGCTCTAACAACAGTGCCTCGACGTCTCCCAAGGACGGAGACTACGTGGACCTGTCTGGAGTCTACACCGGAAATGTTCTTGTTTCACATGTTGAGACCAACGATCCGGCGACCCAGGCAGCGCTCAGTGCCGGGATAGACCGCCGCCCATTTAAAATACGCGTGAAACATTTGGCTAAGAAAACGCTGCGTGTCACCGATCATCTAGGTGCTGTCTTCCGTGGGCGTCGAATAGGAAGAAATTCATTCGAGGCAGCAGACTCCTTCGATAGTGAAACCGGCGATTGTACATTGAGTATTCACTACAAGCTGAGCCGCATAGAGAGTAGGAAAGCGATACTGAGCGCTGTTTTTGACGAGGTATGCAGTACAGGCGTCACCCATCATCTTGAGTTTAAGGGCCGGGTAAGACGCCACTAAATCGAATTCCTTCAATAGAGCGGATAAAGGGCTTGGCCAATGTTGCCGACCTTCTGTTCGGCTCCCCACCCCTCCTTTTGGGTGACGATCTTATCGGTATCGACAGCAAAAGCCTGAGACTATAAGCCTGTAGGGAACGTTGAAAGCTGGAATAGTTTCCACTGAAACCCCAGCAGGAAAGCCATCTCCATTAGTAAACTGGTCGCTCTCTAGAATCGTCCCATATGAGCCATCCACGTCACCGGGTGCGGGGTTCTGTAGCGGTGTCTTGATGCTGTAGGACATCATCATTTCTTTGGTTCCACGGCACCCGAGATAAACCATAGCTCCGTAGCGGGGAGCCACCATGTTTTCCCCACCGAGGTATGGATCAGAGTAGGAATCTCCTCTCGCCTCGATTCGATAGCAGCCTTTTAATTTTAAGGCCCCTTTATACTCACTCGGGAAGACTTGCTGAGCTTGTGCAGAGGCTGCAAAGAGAGTGGCAGCACCGACGGCTAGTAGTTTTTTCATTCTGTGTTTCTCTGTTAATTCGTAAGGTGCTTATTTATAGCAGTAGATGGCGCCGCTTACCATGAGCGTGTGAGCGCGTGCGAGAGGACTGTCCCAACATAGATCCCGTTGGGCAGGGGGTCAGGCTACTGCTTCTGCCGAAGCTTCGAGCACTCCTTGTACGAAGTTCCTCGCTGCCTCCGTATCTACTCGGGTGCTAAAAAGAGTTGCGCTGCTCTCCTCTAAACATTCCGATAAGGGGCCGCTTATCGCCGTCCCCCGGCATCCAGTATCGAGCAACAGGCTCCTTTTTTCTTTCTTGCTTGGCGAAGGCCCGCGCCGTGGCCATAGAGAGGATATGCACCTTTCTGCTCCCCTACCCCTTTCCTATAGCTGTCCAACCCCGCAAGCAAGGCCCCAGGGGCCATGCCGCCGCCAACCCCTTGTCCATACAGGCCTCACTTCCGATTCGTTGCCATATCGGGGAGTGTAGCGACGGTAGGGCAGATTACGGGAAAAGAGAGGTACGGACGAAGGTTTTGTAGTAGGTGCTCTCACTGGCGATTCTTTAGAGCGATTGGCTGTGGGAACAGGCATACCCTGCTAAAAAACAGACACCTCCCTGATGAACGATGATCTCCGCAGAGCTCGAAAGAGGGTGAAGACGTTGCTGGAACCTAGCATCGTGTTTCTGAAGTTCAGACTGACACAAAAAATGTCAGGAGAAGAGGGCCGATCCTAGTAGAAATGGTTGGAGGATTTGCAAGGTCGGTTTTCAGCACTGTATGCCTGTTTTCTTAGCAACGGTATGCTTGTTTTTTTCCGTGTATCAAATGAAAGCAGGTAGAGTTTTTAGCAAGGTATGCTTGTTCCCACAGGTCAGATAGAAGGGGCATGAGGACAAGAATCACTGTGGTGGTAATAAAGGCTTTTTAGTAATGAACCGCGATATAAGACGATTTCAGCTAAAAGATCAGGCGAGGCTTAAGGCCCTGGCTGAGTATAGCATAATAGACACTCCCGCCGAACCCGAGTTGTATGACCTCGTCCAGTTGGCAACGCAAGTCTGCAACACGCCTGTCGCGTTTCTCTCGTTTATCGACGGCGAACGAGAATGGTTCAAGAGTGTTGGAGGGGCAGAGTGGAAAGACATACCCCTTGAACTTTCGCTGAGTCGATTTATTCCAAGCGATAAAGACATATTTGCTCTCGACGACCTCACTCTTCAAGACGGTTTCAACGGGAAGGAGTCGAGTGCTCTAGGATTGGACGTGAAGTTTTTTGCGGGAGCCGTTCTCCTCTCTCGGGAAGGCTATCCGATCGGAACCCTGGGCGTACTCGATAGGTGTGCTAGGACACTTACGTCCGAGCAACTAGTGGGGTTAGAGGTGCTAGGTCGCCAGGTGATGAAGGAGCTGGAGCTGCGGCGTAGAGCTCTCCATGCACATCCGACCGACACGGGACTCAATGTGGTAGTAAGCCCAGTAACTGAAGATCTCGTTCTCACCGAAGAACGTCTACGGTTAGGACTTCAGGCAGGTGATTCAGGCATCTGGGACTGGGACATTGTGAACAATAAGGTTCAATGGTCTGAACAGATCTATCAGTTCCACGGTGTGAGATGCGGGGAATTCGGAGGCACCCTAGAGGACTTCGCCAAGCTCGTTCATCCCGACGACAAAGAGCGCGTCTTTCAAGCAATTCAGGAAGCGATCAAAAACGGTACACGTTACCGAGAGGAGTTTCGAGCAGTCGATGCCGAGACCGGAGATACACGTTGGCTTTCGACAAGTGGAATCGTCCACTATGATTCCGACGGCCGGCCGCTTCGCATGCTGGGTGCCACGACCGATGTAACTATGCGTCGAAGGGGCGAACGACTTCTTGCGGAACAGAAGCGGGTGCTAGAGATTATTGCAGCATCGACCCCTCTTGCAGAGGTCCTGGACGCGATTGCTAGGCTGGTTGAAGAGCAGTCGAGCGGCTGCCTCTGTTCTGTACTGATCCTCAACAGCGGGACACGAACACTGCACGTGGGAGCAGCTCCTAGCATGCCAGATACGTACAGAGCTCGCATAGACGGGGTGAAAATTAGCGACGACGCTAGTGGGTTCGGGGCTGCTGCCCACCGCGGATGCCGTATTGTCACCGCGGACATCGAACACGACCCACTCTGGGGAGATTTCCGACTAGTGGCGCTCCAACATGGACTGCGAGCGTGCTGGTCCGAGCCAATTTATGGGCGAGACGGCCGAGTTCTCGGCACAGTGGCAACCTATTCACTCGTTCCCGGCGAGCCTCGCGAGCTCGACCTGCAGGTACTATCTGCAGCGGCACACCTGGCCGGTATAGCTCTCGAACGGGACCAAGCTGCTGCCGACGCTCAAACGCTCCTAGATCTCAGTCTAACGGTCTCTGGCGAGACTGACGTTCGTACCATTGTCCAAGCCATTACAGATGCCGGCACTAAACTGAGCCGAGCCCAGTTCGGCGCCTTTTTCTATAACGTGAAAGACGAAGACGGCGAAGCATACACTTTATACACGATCTCGGGCGTATCTTCTGAACATTTCTCAAAGTTCCCTATGCCAAGAGCTACGCATCTCTTTGGCCCGACCTTCAGAGGCGAGGGAATAATCCGTCTCGCCGACGTGACGCGAGACCCACGGTATGGACTGAACCCGCCGTACCACGGGATGCCAGAAGGGCATCTTCCTGTCCGAAGCTATCTGTCCATTCCGGTCCGCTCACGGTCAGGGGAGATTCTCGGGGGCTTATTCTTCGGGCACGAGGTTCCCGGGGTTTTTACACCTGAATGTGAATCGGTGATCTCGAATCTCGCAGCCCAAGCAGGAATCGTCCTGGACAATGCTGACCTTCTGCGCCGCTCTCGGGAGAGCGAAGAGAAATTCAGATTGATGGCGAATGCCATCCCCCAGCTCGCATGGATGGCACGACCAGATGGTCATATCTTTTGGTACAACGAACAGTGGTATCGGTACACCGGTACAACCCTTCGAGACATGGAAGGTTGGGGGTGGCAGAGGGTTCATGACCCTGCAGTATTACCAAGAGTGTTGGAAGGTTGGAGGATTGCAATCGACAGTGGTGTGCCCTTTGAAATGGAGTTCCCTCTCCGATCTGCTAGCGGAGAATTCCGTTCGTTTCTCACTCAAGTGAACCCTCTCTTCGGGGAGGATGGAACGATTCAATACTGGTTTGGTACTAACACTGACGTCACGGAATGGCGACGCCAGCAGGAGGCACTCGCGGTTAGTGAGGCTCGACTGAGGGCGGTTGTTCAAGCAACCCCCGAATGCGTCAAAATAGTAATGCCAGACGGCTCGCTTGACTACATGAACCCGGCGGGTATCTGCATGATCGAAAGCGATGACGGATTAGATAACGTTAGAGGCTCAAGTGTCCCAGAGATTATAGCGCGGGAATACCGAGAGAAGTGGGAGGAGAACCATCGACGGGTGTGCGCAGGTGAAAGACTCTCTTGGGAATTCGAGATTATCGGTTTCCGCGGAACTCGTCGATGGATGGAAACCCACGCCGTGCCTCTCACTTTGCCGGACGGCAGTACAGCCCAACTCGCCGTGACACGAGACGTATCCGAGCGAAAGGCAGCAGAGCAGCAACGGGAGGCGCTCCTCGAGAGTGAACGGGCAGCCCGTTCTGAAGCAGAGAGAGTTAGCCGTATGAAGGACGAGTTTCTTGCTACTCTCTCCCATGAGCTACGAACGCCTCTACAATCTATCTTGGGCTTTTCTCAATTGCTGAAACGCAAGAAGGCAGAGGATCCAACGGTCTCTTATGGACTGTCTGCCATTGCACGAAATGCTCGTGCACAGGCCCAGCTCATAGAAGATCTCCTTGACATGAGTCGAATTACGACCGGAAAGCTCCTCTTGAACCTCGAGACGACGAGCATCGCTAATGTTGTCGATGCTGCCATTGATATCGTTGCACCGATGGCTCATGCCAAGGATATCATAATCAGGAAAAGCGTTGATCCTACGGCAACAAGTTTGATTCTCGGCGACCGAGCCCGACTGCAGCAAGTCATCTGGAATCTTCTTACGAACGCTGTCAAGTTCACGCCTAGCGGGGGTTCTATAGATGTACGGCTAAAGCAAAGCTCCTTTTGTGTAGAGATTGAGGTGAGCGATACGGGACAAGGGATCGACCCAGCATTCCTTCCGTTCATGTTCGAACGTTTTCGACAGGCGGATTCCTCTACTACCCGAAAGTACGGTGGACTGGGACTAGGACTCTCTCTTGTCAAACAACTCGTTGAGCTTCATGGAGGGACCGTGAGAGCCGAAAGTAAGGGGATAGGAAAAGGAGCGACGTTCACACTCTCGCTCCCCGTAGCCCGCGCCTGTGAAGTACCCAGAGTGGGGGACGAATTGAATTTTTCCGCCGTCATTAATGATTATCCCACGACTGAGCTTGACCTTTCGGACGTCACCATCCTCATTGTTGACGACGAGCGGGACATCCGTGAAATCGCATGTCGAATTCTCGAAGACGCTGGTGCCACTGTTGTGACTGCAGAAACGGTCGCCGAGGCACTGGAACTATTTCAGCTTGTGCGTCCAGACGTGCTGCTAAGTGACATCGGAATGCCCGGAGAGGATGGATACGAGCTCATTCGTAGAATTCGCTCCCTTCCCGCGGAGCAGGGCGGCCGGGTGCCTGCAGCAGCCCTTACTGCATATGCTCGGTCTGAAGATCGGCGAAAGGCGCTCCTGGCAGGCTATCAATCACACGTTGTAAAGCCGGTTGAGCCCGCTGAGCTCGTCACCGTAGTTGCAAGCATCGCCGGCCGCACCGGTCAGGTGAGATAACGGGGTAGAGTTCTTCGATGAACTCCGTAGTAATCTTGCCTGTTTATCACTTGATCAAGCGCTGGCCCTTCTAATCTTGATTCACTCGGTTGCTGTGTAGCTTAAGCATACGCCTGAGGTGTAAAGCAAGGTATGCCTGTTCCTAGAATCGGGACTGCCAGGAACAAAGACCTACTCAAAGAAAATCAGCAGAGGAGCCTTTTGTTCGGCCAAAAGGAGAAGAGAGAATGGAACACAGCTGAGAGGACTCTGGAAGATTCCAATACATGTGCTTGCGAGAAGTGGTCAGTGCGAAAGGCTTCAACGAGGTCCACGAGCCGTTTCGTGGTTCGAAGCGGCTTCATTCAAAACAAATCGCAAGCCCGAGACAGGGCCTAGCCGAATGGATAGACTCCGCTGTCTCAGAGCGGAGAGCAGGCTATTTATCGTTCTCCGTCCTTGCACGAACTACACAGAAACAATAGTTGGAGAAAGGGCATGGAAAACGCGGCGCTAGTTAGTTCTATCTTAGCGCATGCGCCGATCGGACTCGCCTTTTTCGATAGGGAGCACAGATTTGTGCGCATAAATCAGTTTCTGGCCGAGATGAATGGGATTTCCGTGGAGGACCATCTTGGGCGGCGCCTCGGGGATATTCTTCCCGAGAACGCGGAGGTGGTCGTCCCACTGCTCGAAAAGGTGATTCGCACAGGAGAGTCCATCCCGGAGACCATTGTGACGGGCCAGACGCCGAGACTCCCGGGAGTTCCGCGGTCATGGGTCACCGGATACTTCCCCGTGAAGTCCCCTCAGAATGATGTCCTGTTTGTGGGGGTCTTCGCTATCGAGATCTCGGACCGGGTTCGCGCGCAACAGAACGCAGAGGAGAGTGTTCGACGTCTCGAAACTGTTCTCTCCGCAATGAGTGAAGGGGTAGTGACCTCAGACCCAGAAGGCAACATCTTCGACTGGAACCAAGCCGCACTTCGGATGCACGGCTTCGACAACCCGGAACAAGGGAGGCGCCATCTCAGTGAGTTCTATAAGCTCTTTGAACTTCGTACGTTAGATGGCACCCTAGTGCCGGGGGACCAGTGGCCGCTTGCACGAGTACTGCGAGGGGAAACTTTTTTCGGTAGAGAGCTTCAGGTCCGAAGACTCGATACTAATCATGAGCTGGTCGTCAGCTATAGCGGTTCGCCAGTTCGGGACTCGAGCGGCGCTATGACCTTGGCCGTTTTAACCCTTCAAGACGTTACCGAACGTATACAACGAGAAGCAATGCTGCGAGAGAGTGAGGCACAGTTCCGACAGCTCGCGAACTCGATTCCGCAACTCGCATGGATGGCCGAGCCCGATGGAGCGATCTTTTGGTACAACGACCGTTGGTACTCGTACACTGGAACGACACCGGAGGAGATGGCTGGTTGGGGCTGGGAGAAAGTGCATGATCCAGAGATACTTCCCGAGGTGAAAGAGAGGTGGCTTGAGTCGCTTACATCGGGCAAGCCTTTCGAGATGGAATTTCCTCTTCGGGGAGACGACGGCACTTTTCGGTGGTTTCTTACTCGAGTCGAACCTGTTTTTGACTCCTCAGGAAAGATCGTTCTTTGGTTTGGAACCAACACTGACATCGAAGCGAAGCGAAACATCGCTCATGAGAAGCAACAACTCCTCGAGAGCGAGATGGCGGCACGCGTGGAGGCGGAACGCGTGAGTCGGATGAAAGATGAGTTCCTTGCAACACTCTCCCACGAACTTCGTACGCCTCTGAATGCAATTCTTGGATGGTCGCAGATCCTCGAACGGACGAGGAACAATGAGACAAGACTGAGGGAAGGATTGTCTGCAATTGTCAGAAATACGAGGGCCCAGGCACAGCTTATTGACGACCTTTTAGACATGAGTAGCATCACGACGGGAAAGCTCCGACTAAACCTCCAGGAGGTTCAAATTGCTGATGTTGTCGACGCTGCAGTTGAGTCGGTAATGCCGATGGCTGATGCTAAGGAGATTCATGTTATAAAGATTCTCGATCCCAGTGCGGGACCCGTTTCCGGTGATCCAGCTCGCCTTCAGCAGGTCGTCTGGAACCTTCTTACAAATGCCGTGAAGTTTACCCCTAAACAAGGCCGAATTGAGGTTCTCCTCGAGCGAGTAAACTCTTCTGTTGAGATCCACGTGAGCGACACAGGACAAGGGATAGACCCGGCATTTCTGCCGTTTATCTTCGAGCGTTTTCGTCAGGCCGACTCCTCGATTACTCGGAAGTTCGGAGGGCTCGGGCTGGGGCTGTCGCTCGTCAAGCAACTTGCCGAGCTCCACGGCGGAACCGTAAGAGCAAAGAGTAGAGGACTTGGAGAAGGAGCGACCTTTACACTCTCGCTCCCCGTCTCGGTAGCACGGATTGCTGCACTCAGAGACGAACGAGATGCTATTCAAAGGGAAAACGGCTCTCTTGATATCGAAGTCGATCTTGCCGGTATCACCGTTCTTGTCGTCGATGACGAAAAGGATGTGCGGGACATCGCGCGCCGCATTCTCGAGGAGGCACATGCCACTGTAGTGACTGCCGGCTCGGCCCGAGATGCACTTGAACTACTGGAGAGGGTGCGGCCGGACGTTCTCCTTAGCGATATCGGGATGCCCGACGAGGATGGATACCAGCTCATACGCCGCATTCGTGCCCTTCCCTCAGAGCAATGTAGCCGAATACCTGCAGCTGCCCTTACTGCCTATGCTCGCTCTGAGGACAGAAGGCGAGCGCTTCTTGCCGGCTACAATTCGCACATTGTGAAGCCAATAGAGCCAGCAGAACTTGTAGCCGTCATTGGAAGTATCACCGGACGGACCGGAACTTCGGGATAATACTCATCGCAGAGAGAGACGGTCGCTCATTTCAATGATTGGAGACTTCTTCGGGCAAGCTAGCGGAGTGAGTTAAGGCTAGTGTTTTGACGAAGAATTCCCGCGCGTGGCCCTGATGAAGCGCATCACGGTATCATCTGGACTGGATATTTTGTCTTGGAATAAGGCAATCCCGATCCAATCTTCCATTGAAATGAGGGGCCTCCTTCTTCAGGAGATATAAAGCAAATCCCTGCGATGTGATAGTTAGTGAATAGCGCCCTGCCGAAACGGTCTCTAAAGTGAGTTACTAGGAGTACCAGACTATCCTAGTAACGGAAAATGACCATCGTTCTCATTGCTGACGACACCCCCACTGCTCTTATTCTTCTGACTCTCGTTATCGAAAGCTTGGGCTGTACAGTATTAGCTGCAAGAGATGGGGTCGAGGCACTCGGGCTAGTAGAGACGATGAAGCCGGATATAGCTTTCGTTGACCTCTCAATGCCCAATATGGATGGCTTCGATACCATCAAAGAGCTCCGTCGGCTGTACGGTAGTGCCTTTCCAGTGTACGCAGTATCGGCCCATTGCAAGCAGGAGGATCTCAAGAAGAAAGCTCTCGCTATGGGGGCAAATGAGTGTATCTGTAAACCGCTCGAGATTGACACTATTGAGGCAACCCTTCAGCGCCATCACCTACTTTAGTTTTGTCGTTTAGTCGAGCGGTCTCAGACTTGCGGTTCAGCCAGTAGAGAGGAGCGTGAGTAAGGCATCTTGATCAAGTGGCTTCGTAAAGGTGATGATCGATGCCCGCCCTTTTTGAGCGGCTCCGGTCTTCCGCTTGTCCATAGCCAGAGATGGCGATGATGACCGAGTCCTTACCGCACTCCTCTTGCCTGAGTCGTGAAGCCACCTCGTAGCCGTCCATTCCAGGCAGGCCAATGTCAAGCAGCACGAAATCCGGCTGACGTCTCCTCGCCGTATCGATAGCCTCAGAGCCATCATGGGCAACTGTCACCTCATGACCGAGGAGCTTCAGAAGAAGGCTAAGGCCTCGTGCAGCGTCTACATTGTCGTCTACGACGAGGATCCGAAGCGATTCGATCTCTTCTTGGGTTGGAGAAATGTCTCCGCGTGCCGGAGTGATAGGTCCCTCCGCCAGGGGGAGTCGGACGGTGAACTCGCTTCCCTTGCCGGGTCCTTCGCTTGTCGCCTCGACCGACCCGCCGTGCATCTCAACGAGCTTCCTAACGACAGTCAGTCCGATGCCCAATCCGCCCTCGCTCCTGGCAAGGGAGCGGTCTCCTTGAGCAAAGAGCTCGAATATTTGCGAGAGCTTTTCAGGAGGGATTCCAACACCCTCGTCAGCGACAGTCAGGACTATTTCGAATTTCGCCTGTCGCTAGGACGGTATCAACGGGGTTGGGGGCGGGAGCTCGGGTCGCCTCGTTAATGACGACAAACACCGCGTCGAGAAGCTTCCCTCTCGCCTGATGGGCAGTCCATTGGGTCAAGCCCTCGGCCACCGCGTTCATGAAAACGATTCGGCCAGAGAAATCTGTCGCGATGACTGCATCTCCGATGCTGTTGAGGGTCGTCGAGAACCACTCGGAAGAGGTCCTTAGAGTAGCCTCCACCTGCTTCTGCTCGAAGCCCTCTCTTCGTAGCCGGACGACCTCGGTCACATCTTCGACGTGATGAAGGATATGAGTGACTTCGCCTTCGGGGGACAGAACAGGGGTATTAAGTGGGCTCCAGTGCCGCTCCTCAAAGCCACCCCCGGGCCTACGGATATCGTACCTCTGGATGGGCATACGATCTGCTGCCCGATTCTCTA
>Ga0256855_1000001_pt1 | contig 50127 bp, 65 predicted proteins | sample BONnt9_FD_181174 | JGI IMG/M metagenome (GOLD analysis project Ga0256855, IMG submission 181174) | Terrestrial sediment cell enrichment communities from Utah, United States - BONCAT_SYTO_Terrestrial_sediment - 9 | ecosystem: Environmental > Terrestrial > Deep subsurface > Rock core/Sediment... | reverse complement strand
GCTGAAGCTGGCTGACCAGCTTCAGCAGCAGATTGAAGAAGCGATGGCAGCAGAGCAGGAGCAGCAACCGCAGCTTGATCCGAAGCTGGTTGCAGCTCTGGCGAAGGTTCAGGGCGAGCTGGAAATCAAGCGGGCCAAGATGGAAGGCGACATGCAGCTGAAGGCTGACAAGCAGGAGTTCACGCAGCGCATCAAGGACTTGAGCACGGCGCACAGCATCCGGCTGAAGGATCGTAACCAAGCCAGCGAGATGATGCGGAAGCTGTCTGATGCGCCTGTGCCCCAAGGAGCGACTGCTTGACCTTCGCTGAATTTCGTAGCGACAGCAGCCGCGTGGCCAAGCTGCGTCAAATCTTGGAGCTACCGGAGATGCGCGAAGCATTGGCCGTGCTGATCGAGAATGGGCCAGAGAAGAACATTGTGCCGATGGATGTAACGCCGCATGGGGCGCACATCCTGTTAGGCCACTCGCGGGGATATGCAGAGTATCACACGAACCTGACGATGCTGACGACGCATCCAAGCCCGCCCAAGCAGATTCCCGCAACCTACGATCCCGCAGAGGAGTAACCTATGGCAGACGAAGCAACAGCAACAATCGAACGGCCTGAAGCAACGGGCGCAGTAAACCCGAAACTCCAAAGCGTCTTCGACCGGACATGGGGGCCGAAGGCTGAGACGACCTCAGACGGCGACACCACGACAACGGAGCAGCAAGTTGCCGATACCCCAGCCGCGCCTGCCAAGCCTGTTGTCGAAAAGAAACCTGTCATCCAGCACGCCGAGCTTCCGCCTGACGACCTGTTGGGAGATGTGCTTGGCGATGCTGGCGACAAGGCCAAGCCCGAAGCCAAGGCGAGTGACGAGATTCCAATTCCAGAGGAGCCGCCTGCGTCCATCAAGACGGAGAAGGGCAAGGCAGACTGGAAGCAGTGGCGCAAGCAGTGGGCCGAAATGCAGGCCAAGGTGAAGCAGTACGAAAGTGGCCAACAGCAGGCTGTGCCAAGCGAGGAAGTCAACAACCTCAAGGCGCAGAACCAGCAGTTGATGGAACGACTGCAACAGTTGTCGCCGGTCGTGGAGCGGGCCAACATCGAACTGCACCCGGCCTTTCAGGCGCAGTTTATCCAGCCACGGCAGCAGATGGTGGCAGAAGGGCGCGAAGCCTTGGAGACGGCTGGCGCTGATCCAGCCATGCTGGAGCGGGCGATGTCATTGACCGGCAAGGCGCGCATCGAAGCGCTGGACGAAATCTTTGAAACCGTCACGTCGCCGACTTTGCGCGCCAAGCTGGAGCAGGTCGCATGGCACATCGACAGCATCGACAAGCAGAAGGCTCAGGTGCTGGCAGACCTGCCCAAAGCGCATGAACGGCTCCAGCAGGAGGAGCGGATTCGCAACCAGCAGCAGATGGAACAGCAGGAGAAGCATTTCCTCGCCGTACTGGACGACAGCGTAGGCAAGCTGGCAGAGACGTTCCCGCTGCTCCGCGAGATTCCCGGCAATGACGAATGGAATGCGACTCGACAGCGGGAGATTCAAAGCGCCCGTGAACTACTGACCCGCACAACCGATCCGGCACAGTTGGCAGCAGCAGCCGTCATGGCCACACAAGCGCCACGTTTGCAGCAGTGGGCCTTGAATGAGCGCAAGCTGCGACTGGCTGCCGAGAAGGAACTGGCTGAACTACGGGGCGCAGAGCCATCGCTGGGACGGCGCAGCAACGGCAGCGGCGAGCACGAAGATGTTAAGACGGGCGCGGCTGCGGTGCTGGCGAGAAGCTGGGCTGCGAGGACGTAGAGATGATTGAGATACAGAAATCACAAACGGCGGATACGCGCACATGCGACTTTGCCAATACCACCAAGGAAACCCTTCTTGCGTCCAGCCAGCAGCACATTGGAGATGTGGTTAAGGCGCTCGCCTTCTTTTCGGGGAGGATCATAGAGGCGGCTGGAAGCCACGACTACGACAAGTTGACGGCAATAGATTGGTTTCATGCCGACTTCGTGACGGGCTTCACGCAGACTGGCTGGTGGGACAATCATCGCAAGATTCATCGCCATCATCTCGCGCAATCCGATGGCGTTCCGCCTGACGTGAATCTGCTCGATGTGCTGGAATACATCGCGGATTGCGTGATGGCTGGTATGGCGCGCAGTGGGAGCGTCTACGACATCTCCTTGCCAGATGAAGTGTTGAAGGCTGCGCTCAACAACACTGTTGAACTGCTCAAGTCTCAGGTCGTCGTGGCGGAAGCCACAACCACCAGCACAACTTAGTGCTTGACAGTTTTCGCCTAGTCTGCGAAAACGCGAATGGCGATTAATTGACGTAACGCCGCGTCACCAATTTCTGTCGGGAGCCGCAAGGCGAACGAAAAGGAACGTCGGGAAGTCAGCAACCCCGCAAAGTTACCGAGAACTCGTCTCGGGGATTCGGCCAGTGCCTCGTGCTTAAGCATGGGGAGTTTCACTAGCCGCTCACAACTTTGCAGAAAGAGAGGGTTAGCTATATCGACTACACCTGTGACGAAGTGACCAATGCGTTTATCGCGCAAGAAGGTCTACTCAACGACAAAATCTATTCCAAGGCGGCACCGACCGGCCCTTGGATCGCATCAACGCCCCGCGCCGAATGGAAAGACGGTATGGGCCTCATCCAGAACAACCTCATGTGGGAACGCACTGTTCCTACCGATGACGGTGACGAATGGATCGACGCCGTTCTCTCGGACGGTGCCAACGACGCCTGCGAACTCACACCTGAGCTGGTTGAGTTCGGCCAGACCGAGCGTGAAATGCGCCTCCAGCGCCGCAACATCCAGACGCAGGAGTTCTGCGTGGAAGATTTGCGCAATGACTTCGCTATCGAAAAGGTGGCGCAGGGCATCGACAAGAACCTCACGTTCATTACGCAGTTCGTGTGGGAGTCGCGCAATCGTCGCGAATACATCCGCCTGTCGGAGCACAAGGTAACTGAGCGCGGCAGCGTTGACCTCAACGCGACCTCGTTCAGCGGCGCAAACCCGCCGACCTCGCGCCTGACGTGGGGAACGCTGGAGGAGATTTACAACTATCTCCTCGCAGACGGTGCCGGTGTGGCTGGCATGGGCAAGACCGCCAACGGTCGCCCCGTGTTCGACCTTTACACCGACATGAACACCGCGCGTGACCTGATGCGCCAAGACCCTGAACTGCGTGAGGACTTCCGGTTTGCCTACCAAGGCGACGGCATCAACTCGCCGCTTCTGGCAACGCTCGGCGCAGGCTACGTCTACAACGGCTTCCGCATCGTTATCGACCCGTTCCCTGTCCGTCAGGACGTGGTAGGTGGCACGATTACGAACCGCGCGCCGTATGCCGATCCCGTGGCAACGACCAAGGGCAAGAAGCAGAACGTCAACCCGCAGTATCTGTACGCGCAGACGCAGATCAGCGTCATCCATATCCCGACTGTCTACACGCAGCGGGTGCCGCGCCCGATCAACAACATCGGTTCGATGAAGTTCGATCCGGTCAGCTACATGGGTGACTTCAAGTTCTTAAACATAAAAGATAAAAAGTGTAACCCACGCGGCACGAAGGGCTTCTTCGACGCCGTGTTCGCGAGCGCTTCCGACCCCGGCGACACACATTTGGGCTATGCGATTTGGCACGCCAACTGTGCGCCATTCCGCCGCACCCGCACCTGCAACGATTACTCGTAGGTCGTAGGGCGCTTCAGACAAGTGTAGCGGGTTGCAAAACCTGCTACACTACTGAGATGCCATACAAAGATCCCGAGAAAGAACGGGAGCGAAGGATTCGCGACCGACCAAAACGTAGGGAGTATATGCGCAAGTATCGCTTGGAGCATCTTGAGCAAGAGCGTGCTCGTACTCGTGCGTGGCTGGCTGTTCCAGAAAACAGGGAACGCAACAATGCATTGGTTCGCGCGCGCCACAGGGCCAACAGGTCCGAACGAGCGGCTTATGAACTCGCATGGAAGAACCGACAGCGCGAGACGAATGAATGTTTCCGAATCACCGAGCGACTAAGGCAGCGCTTGCGCGGGGCGCTCAAATCGAAGGGTGTTCGGAAGTGTTCGGCTACGATGGAACTCCTTGGCTGCGACATCCAGTTCTTCCGTGGCTGGCTTCAGGCCCACTTCCAGCCGGGAATGACATGGGAAAACATCGGCGAGTGGCACATCGACCACCACATTCCCTGTGCTGAGTTCGACCTACGCGATCCAGAACAACAAAAACAATGCTTTCACTACACCAACCTGAAGCCGTTGTGGGGAGTGGACAATATGCGCAAGGGAGCGAAGCGCCCTGTCGCAGCCAGTTTCCCATGAACCTTCAAGGGCTAGACAACATCATCCACGGCAAGAGCATTGTTCTGGCTCCGATCTTTGCTGCCGCGATGGGCGGCGCGTCGCGAACACTTGCTGCGATTGGCGAACAGACACCAGCGGGAATTGCCTTGTGGGTGATGGCCTGCGGAGCATCCGGAGCCGTGTTCGCCGGAGCGGCGAAGCTCGCGTCAACATGGTTCACTGCCAAGCACAATCAGCGCGCGCTGATCGACACTGAAACCAAAGACCTCATCGAGCGCCTGCACAACGACTACAGGGCAATGATTAAAGAGGCGCAGTTTCAGAAGAATCAGCAGAAGCGTATCGCAGCATTAGAACGCCGCGCCAAGCACAACGTCCTAAACGCCTATGGCGCGCTCGGCATGTATGCCAACGACCTTGTGCATGAACTGGAAAGACTAGGCGCAAAGCCGGAGGAGCCGTGCCGGGTTGTTCCATACAGTGAACTTGTCGGGGCTGAGGACGAGAAGATCGAGAAGATACTAGCGGAGCACGACGAAAATGAAGCCGAATAAGGCAGTCGTTTACATGGTGGTCGGGTCGCTCGCGACAGCGCTGCTGGCGGGGATGTATTCCACGCACACGCTCATCGTGATGAAGGCTGACGCAGCGCTCATCGCCATCATGTCGGGCTTCAGCGGCACGGCCCTTGGCCTGCTTGGCTCCATTCTTAGCCGCACTGGCAGCACGCCGGATAACCTCGAACCAACCAAAACAGAAGCAACCATCGTCGGGCAAACCAAGACGCTCGAAACCAAGGACGTAAAATAATCATGCTTACCATTCACAACCTCCTCTTACTCATCGCTATCGTCGTCTTTGCGCTTGCCGCAGTCGGCGTAGCTACTCGTGTAAACCTCGTAGCGCTGGGCCTTGCCCTGTTCGCTGCGGCATTCCTAACCCGCTAGAAAGACAACAACCATCATGGCTACAAAGAAACCACAGCTCAAATCAGACTTCCCTCGCATTACCGGCCAAGGCGTGCCGGTGGATGATCGCGGCAAACCAATCGGCGCAGCAGGCAGCTTCCCTGAGACGCAGCGGGGCGGCCCCGGCGCTAATGATGAGAAGCACGACCGCGACGAAACCGTGACGCAGCCGCACGCGCTCGACCACGACGCGGACGGCAAGAAGGGCGGCAGCCTCTCCGGCGACAAGGCGACAGCCAAGAAGAAGTCGTAAGTGGATCGCGCCGCCATAGCGCAGCAAATCGTCGAGTGGGAGCGCCGGAACGACTCGCAAGGTCGCATCCGGCTCTACCCGCTCCCGAAGAATGATGGCGGCGGGCGGTACGAATACGCGGGCATCAACGAGCGGTGGCACCCCAAGGCGCTGCACGCCATCGAGAAGTTGGTCAATGCGGGCAACCACGAAGCTGCGGAGACATACGCGCGCAAATACATCGACAACTACGTTCACAAAGCCGCTGAGCTAAGCAGCCTTCCCGCTGTGGATTTGTTTTTGTGCGACACCGCATTTAATCGCGGACCGACTGGAGCAAAGAAAGTGGCCCAGATGGCGATTGGCGCGAAGCCTGATGGGCAATGGGGGCCAATCAGCAGGGCTGCAATGGACTTGGCAGAGCGCGATCCGAGCCTGCTGCTGGCGAAGCTGCGGCGAGCGCGGGAGCACTACGAGAACATTGTCGCGCCGGGGCGGGCCAATCTCCGCAAGGGAATGATTAACCGCTGGGACAAGGTATTTGCCGCAGCCAGTGCGGTACAGGCACAGGCCGCTTAACCAACTACTACGATGCCAACACGTTGCCGGACCATTCAAATCTTGGAGCCTGATCCGCAGCCACCTTATGAGGTAACGGAGAACTACCAGAACTCCCTCGCTGTCGAAGAAGGCGGCGCAATGTTCCTGCCAATCGGGCAGTTGGAGGTTCCGATTCTGTTCAGCCAAGCCAAGCTGTCGCCGGAGTATGACATCATCGAGCACGACCTGACGAACGAACTCGATACCGACCCGATGCAGATTGACTACAACTTCACGGAGCGAACCACGACTGGCTTCCGGCTGGTTCTCGATTCATCTCCCGACACAGCAAACTTCCGTTTCCGTTGGAAGGTTCGTGTTCCCACGGTATAGCCAATGCGCAAGGGACTCGAAAACGCTTTCCTCAAGAACGACCTGAACGGTGCTGGGCGCAGGCTCCACACTGTCAAGCAGGTTAAGTTCATGCGGCAAACCGTTGTCTACGCCTCACAAGCCGCAGGAGTGGCCCTGAATGCCAGCCTGAGCGGTGAGTCAGGCACGGACGACACGGCAGCGCTACAGACCATCCTGAACACAGCACCGGCCCTTTCTGGCGGGCTGAAGCTCATCATGGACGCGCCTGCGCTCGTGTCGGGGCTGGATGTCTACTCCAACACCGAAATCGAATGCCTTCCCGGTGCTGGCTTTTTTCTCAAGACCGGCAGCAATCGTCCGATCATTCGGAACAAGAATCCCAGCCGCACGACGCGGACCGACAAATACATCAAGCTGATTGGCGGCGTCTATAACGGCAATCAGGCGGGGCAGATTCACCATACCGAAGACGGGACGTGGGTTGTTCCTATTGGACTGTACGGCGTGGAGGATGTTGTCATTCACGACATCACGCTGCTGAATCCGCGCACGTTCGGAATCCACATCGGGCAGTGGCGTAATGTCCGAATCACCGATTGCCGCCAAGACCTGCCAAGGCCGGGAACTACCCCGGAGTCGCTCAACCAAGATTTCATTCACTTCAATGGGCCGGGGCGGCAGGCTTACCTGTCGAACATCAGTGGCGGTTCGTGGGATGACTTCATTGCTTTCAACGCAGACGACGGCATTGGCATCAACTCCGAGACGAATGAGCTAGGGCCGTGGATTGGCGAGGGCGACATTACCGATGTCACGATTGACGGCGTTCGGATGAACGAATCGCTGTTTGGGATTCGCCTACTGTCGAAGACGAGCCGCATTGATCGCGTCACCATCCGTGACGTTAAAGGCACGACACGCGGGCATTACCTCCTACTCGACACCTTCCCTGACGGCAGCGCCTACAACGCGGCGCAGACTGGCAACTTCGGCAAGATCACGATTGAAGACGTGGACGTGCAACCGCACGACCAAATCTTTACCGACTTGGCGATACAGATTGGCGGGCGGTTCGACCAGCTGATTGTCCGTAACCTTCGCAAGACAAACCTCAACATCGTCAACCCGAACTACGGGTTCATTGTCATCAACACCTTGGCCGATGTGGGGCAGCTTACCATCGACGGGTTGATGATCCGTGACACGGGGCAGCTGAACCGGCAAGGGACTGCCGAGATTATTGTGCAGGGCAAAGTCGCGCGGATGCAGATTAACAACGTCGACTGGCTGCGCGACGAGGAAGTGAACTACAACGGCACACTTGTAGCCGTGAAGGATGCATCAAGTGATGTCGGGTGCCTGACACTCAACGATGTGTCTGTGAACCATATCATCAACCTGCTGGCAGTTCTGGCAGGCGGCACGCTGCGGAAGATTCGGGCAATCAACGTCACGGTGGATGATGTCGGACCTGACGGCGGCTTGCTCTACACGGTAGCTGGATTGCCGGTAGCGCCAGAGTTGTTCACGACTGGCTACAGCGGCCCCAAGCTCCTATCAGGACCGGGAGACTTCCAGCCGGTCTGTTCTTCTGCTGACACCGACAGGCTGATTATCCTGACCGACATCGTGACAGGGACGTTCACAACGCCCACAGCTACAGGCGTCATGGGGCGGGCAACAGTTACTCGCACGGGGCCGGGTGCCTTTCATGTGGAGTTCGGGGAATACGTCGCCCGCTACACGACAAACATCATCGCGTCGAACGACAACACCAGTCAGAAGCTAGCGTCGCTCGCGGGCAATCTTTCGGCAGTCACAACAGGCGGCTTCTACTTCGCCATCTCGGACGTGAACGGCGATCCCGTGGATGCCGCTGTCATCATGGTTTCGCTCAACCGCTAATCACCCATGCCACGCTACAGCGCCAGCGGAACAAGTGTCCGAAACTCACTCGCCACATGGGATGGTGACGCGAGCGCTGAGTTCCTGCGGGATTTCGGCACCAATCCGCCGACAGGACTTCAGGCATATCCCGGCTTTCCGCCGCAAGACACGGGAGCGCCAGCACCAAGTCCAACACCTTCACGCGGTAATGTCAGCACGACGCCGCGCGTCAGCGGAATGGCTGGCCTTGCTGGACTGAGCAGCAGATTGCAGGGCGCAAGCGCACAAGCCTACGGGCAAATGCCCGGTCGTGCGCCGTCCGCATCAGCATCTGATCCGAACATCGCACCAGCCGGTTATACGCAGGCGCAGTGGGATGCCATGCCCATGACGGAGCGTATCACGGTAATTGGCCGTCCCGTCATTGGCAGCATGGCGGGACAAACCGGAACGGCTACATGGGGGCTGACACCGGGGCAGGGCAGCACGCAGGTTCGGGACGCTGCCAGCCGCTTCACCACGTCGCCGGAGATGAGCGACTTCTACGGCAGCCGCACGCTTGCTTACAGCCAGCCTGACGAACTGTTTGCGCCATCAAAGCAGGTTCCGTGGCATGACACCAAGGCACTGACTGATTGGGCAAGCCGCACGTCGTCAGCCTATCCGGCTTGGAAAGGTTTGGGTCGCCGATGATCCCTGACCAGAACAGAATCTATGATGGGTTCGACAACCTTGCCGGTGGGCAAGACGCAGGCCGGAGTCCAGACCTCATCGGGGAGAATCAGTGCGCAGGTGCCGAGAATGTCATCTTTCGTGGCGGCAAACCAAGAACGCGCCCCGGCTTTCGCGACCTGAAGCACAAGCACCTGTCGTCCCTGCGTTACTCGCCAAGTGGCGCACGCACAACTGTTGCCAACGCCAGTAATCCAACCAGCAAGACAGCTTTCGAGACAGGCGTGTTTCAGTCAGTCCATTACTACTCCGCGCAGGGACAGCCGGAATGTCTCGTAGCGATGATTGGCGGGCGCATGTTCCGTATTGACCCCAAGCCGCAGGGACAGATGGATATTACAGAAGTGGCGCTGCCCAAGCGTAACGCCAAGGATAAACCCATCGCCTACATGGTTCAGGCTGACCGCTTCCTGATCGCGCAGGACGGCGAGAGCAGGGCCATCATTTACGACGGCGTAACAGCGCGGCGCAGCGGGGTAAACGAAGTCATTACCGGCACCATCATGGCCTACGGCATGGGTCGTTTGGTCGTGGTGCGCGGGCAGGACATCTACTTTGGCGACCTCTACGGCAGCCACGAAGGCAAGCCGGGAGACGCAGTGCTGAAGTTCACTGAAACAACTTTCCTGAACGAAGGCGGTCCAGCTGCCATCACGCCATCAATGGGCGCAATCAAGGGACTGACCTTTGCGCCGCAGCAGGACAGCAGTACGGGAGACGGCGAGCTGCTGGCCTTTGCCGAGCGTGGCGTGACATCCTTCTTTCTCTCGACGCCAAGAGAGCAGTGGAAAGAATCCGCCTTTCAGCGCGTCACCCTTATCAACGTCGGCGCACGCGGACACCGTGCAATGGTTTCGATCAATGGCGACGTGTGGTTTCGCGCCAATGACGGTGTGCGTTCCTACCGCCAAGCCCGCGCCGAAATGCAGGGCTGGGCGCATCTGCCAATGAGCACAGAAGTTCGGCCCTATTTGGATGCCGACACGCCAGCGTTTCTCGATTACGCCAGTGCCATTCGTTTTGACAACCGACTGCACATGACTTGCACGCCACGTCCCAATAATGGGCGTGTGTATAACAATGGGTCAGTGGCTCTCGACTTCGATGTTCTGTCCTCATTCGGTAACGCAGCGAAACCCGCATGGGACGGGCATTGGACTAAGCTGAAACTCACACAGCTTGTTGAAGGCATGTTCCATGGGGAACATCGAGCCTTTGCTTTCGCCATTGACAAGAATGGTAAGAATCACATCTACGAGCTTACCAAGCGCCAGCGCAGAGACTTCGACGCAGGTATTGAGTGCGAGCTAGTAGGCCGCTCGATGACCTTTATGAATGAACGCGGGACGCCAATGCCCTTCAACGAGAAGGAGCTTTATGGTGGGGATGTCTGGATTGACGACGTGACCGACAAGGTTTCGATGACGCTCGACTACCGCCCCGACCAGCATCCTGAATGGACGGAGTGGGCAACCCTGCCGCAGATCGCTCCAGTAGGTTTCTGTCAGCGCATAACCTGCGGCGGCGTGCCGACCGTACGCAAGAACTTCTCGCCACGGAAGCGCATCAAGAAGCCGTCTGACGAGTGCGATACACACTTCACCAAGCGCAACAAGCGGCGCGGCTTTGAGTTTCAGGTGCGTCTGAAGTGGACAGGCCACGCCAGCATCAAGCGGTTCCGTGCTCACGCCAAGAACCTGACGGAAAACGCCAAGGGGGATTGCGAGTAATATGCCAACGGTAGCCATCTCCATCGCGAATCCCGACCCCAACGACTGTCCAAAAGACTTTCCTGAGCTGGTCGCGCTTCTGCGCCAGCTCATCACGTCAACAGTTGAGGGAGCCAGCACGCCCTACGTCGTTCAATCTGCCGAGCCGGGTGTGGACGACCAGAACTACATCTGGTTCAAGATTGACGGCACGGGACGACCGCTTGGCATCTTTAAGTTCTACGATGGCAACTGGCGGCGCGTGGACAATGGCCGCACAGGCGAAGTCCGCGTGTTCAACGGCAATCCTGCGGGGGTCTTCGACGAAACCGGCAAGGGCATTCTCGGCAGCGCGTGGGATGGCTGGGCCTTGATGAACGGACAGAATGGAACGCCTGACGTTTCCGACCGTTTCATCATCGCGGGCCACAGCTATTCAGGCGGCTGGCGTACCGACGTAGGCGACAGCCCACTGGCTACGACAGGCGGCAATGCCAGCATCACGCTGAGCGACAGCAACACCTACCGTCCTGCGCGGCCTGAAGTGAAGCGCTACAAGTGGAGCGCTGACGGCAACACAGGCCGCAACGGAGGCAACATGCTGGGCGACTTCAGCGCTCCCGGTGTGTCGGAGGTTATCCTGCCGGGAGATGCTGGTAACACCGACCCTGATCCAATCTCGATTGTGAATCCCTACTACGCCTTCGCCTTGGTGGCGTTCATTGGCTACGACTAAATGAACCTGCTCGGAGCACGTCTATACGATCCGGTAACGCCTGTGGCTAAAGCTACGAGCGCGCTGCTGGCTATGACTGTGCTCGATGCGACCAACTTGCGCGTCACGGCCACGGTTCCTGCGCATGGCCTGCTGATGTTCAGGATGCGTTGCGTCGTCACGGGCGCGACCACGCCTCCGACAATCCTGCTGGGAGTCATGAACGGAACTACAGTGCTCGGACGTGTCACGCCGCTCTACACGCCAGTTACCGCACCATTGGCAACAGCCGCCTTCGTGTGTGTCGCGGAGTTTGTAGTGCCGGGATTGACGCCCGGTGTGACCAACTTCGATGCTGCCTACGGTGTTGAGGTTCTTGTCGCCGCAACCAACATCCGCTACGGCGGGCCGAACAATGCCGTAACCGCTGACGCTTGGGGTGCTTTCAGCTTTGAGGTTTGGGACCCGCAGCCGCAATCAACCGGCACACAGCTAACCGTTGATACCTCCGGTCGTGTTGATGTCGGCAGAGTGGCTGGCACGACGCAAACCGCGCGTGATCTTGGCGCAAATCTCGATGTCGCTGTTTCGACGCGCAGCACGTTTGCTGGTGGCGCAGTCGCTTCAGTCACAGCCGGAGTAACCGTTGCCACGAACAACGACAAAACAGGCTACTCGCTTGCGACCACTCCTCCGACAGCGACACAGATTCGGACAGAGATGGACACGAACAGCACCAAGCTGGCGAATCTTGATGCCACCGTCAGCAGCCGCTCCACTTACACGGGTGCCGATACCGCAGGCACGACAACGCTGCTGGCCCGCCTCACCGCAACACGCTCCACCAACCTAGACAATCTTGATGCAGCCGTGAGCAGCCGCTCGACGCTAACAGCGGTAGATGTATGGGCCAGCGCTACGCGAACGTTGACTGCCATTGCGGATTCATCCGGCGTCACCACGCTGCTGTCGCGACTGACCGGAACAAGGGCGGCCCTGCTGGATAACTTGGACACCACTGTTAGCAGTCGCTCCACATACGCAGGAGCAGATACGGCTGGCACAACAACATTGCTGGGACGGCTGACCGGAACGCGCGCAACCGCTCTCGACAACCTTGATGCGACAGTAAGCAGCCGGTCCACACTAACAGCAGCCGACGTGTGGAACGCGGCGACTCGCACGCTTTCCGACTTTGGCACGCTGGTCAGCGACATCTGGAGCAACGGCACACGAACACTCACGTCAGCTCCGGCTGCCGGAGACTCTACGGGGGTGACTACACTGCTCTCTCGCTTGACTGGGCCGCGTGCGAACAATCTCGACAATCTGGATGCCGCTGTGTCCAGTCGTTCCGCCCATGCAGCAGCAGATGTATGGACAGAGCCGACCCGTACGCTAACCGCCACAGATGACCCAACAGGCGTCACGTCTCTGTTGTCACGATTGACAAGCGCTCGCGCCGATAATCTCGACTATCTGGACGCATCGGTAGCCACGCGCAGCACATACACGGGCCTTGATACGGTCGGCACATCCACTCTGCTTGCGCGGCTAACATCCACTCGTGCTGCGCTGATGGACAATCTCGCGCGCCTCGATGTGAATGTGTCCTCCGTAAGCGGTGGAGGCGGCGGCGCAGATGTGAGCGCCATTCAGGCTGTCACCGACAAGCTGGATGCCATGATCACAGGCGCGGCTCCGAACTATGCTTTCGATGCGGCGGCGATGGCGAATGTAGCTGGCATTATGAACAATGTTACCCTTCGTGAATACCTGACCGGAACGGCAGCGGATGTCGCTGTGCCGGATTATTTCGAGCACACGCCACCAAGCGCGAAGCCGACTGTTCCAGACCCCAGCGCTCTGAGTCCGTCAGAGATGGCAGAGGTAAATGCGTGGATCGACGGACTGACAATGCCAACGCTGCCAGCCGCTATTGCTTACGTGTCCGACTATGAAGCGTATCTGGCAGAACGAAACGCATGGAACTTTGCCAACAAAGAGGCGCGCATTGCGCAATATCTCATCTCGCGCGGTGACTCTCTAATCCTGAACAAACCTACCACGTCACGTTCAGCCGACATGAGCGGCGAGGGCAGTGTGCCGCCACCATCTGTTGTGATTCGTAACGACCCGTAGCCATGCCGCGCAAAGCATATTTCTTCTGGAAGGCGAAACCATCCGCTCCTGCCGCGGGAATCACCTATATCCGTGCAGATGGTTCTAGTTCCTTATTTCGTTCTGATGGAGTGAGTTTGTTTTTCCGCCCTTAATACCATGCCCAATCTAACAGTTTCATCCGATGTAGACGCAATGTTGTCTGCCGCCAATAAGGCGGGCATTAGGACGGCTATCGGAATAGGAGGGGACCCCCTGACCTTTGAGGATGGTGGCAGGATAAGCCTTGTCCATGACCGACATTCAGACGCCTATCTGTCATTCCTTCCCGGCGTGGAAGATGGCGTGCTGGCGGGCCATGCGATTGACTTTCGGCAACCGTACGGAGGCCCGTATGGACTTGCTGCCTACTTCCTACCGAACGGTGTCTACAACACCGGAACTCACATCACCATATCCAACAAGCGGGTCAACGCACAGGGCGACATTCAAGGCGTGGGTGCTCTGGCAGATGGCTCCGAGCCGACAATGCTCGCGGTTAGCCCCGACATCAACGGCCCCGCAGTAGGCATCGAGGCTGACGGCGCAATGGGCGTCGGCAAGACGAACGCTCTGGCGCTCGCGATCTACGATCTAGGCGACTCGGTGGGTGGCGCCACGCCATACAGCAGTGGTTACGGTCGGAAGCGTTTCGCTATCGGCGGGCGAGGCCAGATGTTTTGGGGCGCAGACCTTGGCGTTACTCCGCTGACAAGTTCCGACATCCGGCTAAGCAGGAGCGGTACGGGCCGCCTGCTCTTTGAGGGTTCACTGTTGCAGTTCGGCGGAACCACGTCGGGCGATCCTGCTCTAAAGAAAGTGTCGGGCAGTCTTGCGGTCGTGTACGCGGACGACAGCAATTACGCTCCAGCCGCAGCAGACAGCTTTCTCTCAGGAAACGTTAGTTCCTTCCTGATGGGGTCTAACGGTCTTGTGGAGTGGAGCAATAGCGCCTACACACCGGGAGGAGCCAAAGACCTGAAACTCGCGCGATCCGCTGCAAGCACGCTCAAGGTAACGAACGGCAGCACTGGCACAGGAACAATAATTGCCAAGCTGCCAACTTCCAGCGCGGGCCTAGAGACGGGAACGCTTTGGAATAATGGCGGCACTCCAGCCATCGCCTAGCCGATATATGAAATCTCCTAAACCATCGGGGCTTGACGTTCTGATCGAACAAAAGCAGCAGGAACTGCACGCGTGCGCGAAGGCGCAGTCAGAACTGCATAGCGCCATTCAATCAGCGAACCATAAACTCATGCAGGAAGAACTTCGCGCTGCCTTTATCAAGGGTGGAATTGCGGTTCTGGCAGAATTATCCAAGTGACCGGAGGACTTACATTCGGCGCAGCTCGCCCCGCCTTGAGCAGGGTAGTTGAAAACGGCACATGCGATGACGACCCGCGCGTGTTGTCGCGGCTCAACGAGGCTACGCACATTGCGCTGAACCTGCGCGATCCATCAACAGGCGCGACTGTGATTCCAGTGGGTGCAATGGCGACCTACGACATCACTGCTGACGGCACGGAGCTATTGCTTCCGCCTGAATTGGAGAACGCCATCGAAGTCGAAGTGCTAGACGATGGCCGTGTGAACAGACAGCGCGACGTGCGGCAGGGCTTCTACGACTTGGTGAATCCAGCCACCTACGTTGACCCGCTCTACGCCAACGATAATCCCTTGCAGGATTTGTTTCTGCATCCTGACCCCGACGACTCGACGGTTCTGCGCCGGAAGTATAACTATCCCGGCCTGAGCGCCAATGCGACCGTCCGCGTGACAGGCAAGAAACGCTACCGGCCTATCACGTCTGATGATGACTACCTGATTGTCCAGAACCTGCGCGCCTTGAAGCTGATCATTCAGGGTGTGGAGCGCGAGGAGAACGGCAACATGGCTGAGTCAGATGCTCTGTTTGCGCGGGCGACTGAAGCGCTGCTGGCTGAAATCAAGGGCCACCAGCTCGACCCGCTCAATTCCATGAAGCGCAAGGCGGCTTACGATGCCGACCTTGTGAACTTCAGTGAAGGAACATTCGGTTACACCCGCGCACGGCTGGCGTTTGAAGTGCCGGGAGCGCTCAGCCAAGGCAAGAGCGAACTGACGCGTCTGCTGGAGCAGGCAGAGATGCGCCTGATGGACAAGGGTATGTGGGTTGGGGCGATTGAGGAGTTTGAAGCGCAGGTTGTGGCAGGGCGAATCCTTTGTCCGACTCGTGTGAAGACGATTCTTGGTGCCACTTTGTGCGGCAACCCGCTCGATATCCGGTCCATCTTCTTCAAGTACCAGAGCAACGGTCCCGGCATGAATCATTGCGCCAGCATCCTGCATGATGAGGGCGAAGTTTACTTCAAGGCCAACGGCACCAAGCGTCGCATGTATCGGCTTGGTGGCTCTACTAATGAACGCATCTCAGACGGGCCGGATTCCATTACGCTCTCGCCGGGAACAACAACGATTTACAAAGCCCTCTACATCGGGACCGACAATCGCTTCGTGCCGGTAGAAGGCGGCGGCATTGCCTTGGAAATCAAGCAGAATGGCGTGTGGGTGCGCCAATGGATTCAAAGCGAGCTATAGTCTTATGAGCAGACAAGAACTACGTCCAGTTATCTTTGACGAAGGCTCAGCACTTACCATCAAGGATGGGGTGGAGGTTGATTTTGAGCCGGGTGCCGAGGTTGATTTTACAGGCGCGACTGTCACAGGGCTTCCGACTGGAGGCGTGACTGATGGGGACAAGGGGGATGTAACTGTTTCTGGCTCTGGCGCAATGTTCACTATCGACAATGGCGCGATAACAAGCGCGAAGCTCGCGCCCAACCTAGCACTCACTACGCCAAATATCGGCGTTGCCAGCGGGGAGCGCATTTCCCTTGCGGTGCCTGATGATGCTGACCTGTCGCGGCGCTTTTTAGAACTGAACGCAGCCAGTACGGGCGAGGGTATTCCCTTTGGTTTTGTCTTTAATACCGGAGTTTTTGTGGACGGCCTGCCGGGTGGGGGTGACTACAGTAACGATGTCGTCGGATGGGGATGGAATGTCGGCTCCACAATCGCGGTGCCAGCAGTGCCGGGTAAGGCAATGACTTGGTGGGCGATAGAAAATCTCTACAACAACGGCGGCACAATGGGTGCTGAGGTTCATCTGGAGCACGTTGGCACGGATAACGTGCGCCGCCGACCGTGGACGATGTTCTTCTACGAAAACGGCGCTGGCGGCGACCACGTAGTCTCCACTGACCGGATGCTTATCAATAACTGGGAGGGAGAAACGCGGTGGGATTTGCAGTTAAAGGACAACCGCATCCTCGCAGGAACGCCGTCCGATCCTTTTACGATCATCTTTAACGGCAACAACTTCGCGCCAATCCAGCAATACAACGCCGCAGGGAATGCGTTGCTGAAATTGCCCTATTACGACGGATTGAACCGGCTCGTGTTTGACCAGCCGATCTACGGCAGTGGCGAGTTTGTCCGGTTTCACGCGTCAGACGCTCGGTTCTCGAATAACTACGGCATTACCGGATACAAGGCGGACGGGACGACAGTGGCAAACGTGCTGCGAGTGCAAAGCGATAATGTCATTGCGCTCAATTCAGGGGGTGCAGCGGGCGGTGTGCAGATCAATGCAGGAAATGGCGGCGTGTTCTCAGTCATCGACCATAACTTCTCGACGTGGCTGATGTATATGGCCGCCTCAAACGGCAACCTTTGCCTTGGGGCAGCTGATCCTGCGGCAAAGCTTGACGTGCGCGGTACCCTTCGAGCGACTGGCCTCCCTACTTCTGACCCTGCTGTTTCCGGCATGTTCTGGAATGATGGCGGTACCGTGAAGGTGAGCGCGGGATAATCATTATGGCGCTAGAGGAAAACCAAATCAGGGATCAGATCACAGCACACGAGAGCGAACTGCGTCAACTGATCGCGTCCTCCAAATCGAGACAAGCCGCTCTACAACAGCATATTCGGCACGAGCAACAGGCGCTCATGGAGATGGAGATGAGCGGACGGGAACTGAAGGGCGCTATCGGGGCATTGAAAGCGATTATGGAGCCAGCCACATGAACGCCGCCAATAACCTCACCTTCGTCGCCAAGCTGCGCTGGGAGCCAAAGAAGCCAGAGCAGGCCATGACCATCCGTAACTACGAAGCGGTGCGGCTCATGGCCAATGCCATCATCAACGAGATGAACGGCAAGCTGGCAGAGGCGCAGGCTTTTGAAGCGAAGGCCATCAATGAAATGGAGAAGGAACTGCGCGACTACCTTGGCGGCATCAAGCATGTGATTGCCAGAGACAGGTCGGAAGCGTATGTAGGAAGCGAGCTATAACTATGGGATTTGGATTCGCAGGACTTGGCGCATTAATGACTGGCGGCAGTGTCGCCGACGCGACCACTAAGGCTAGTGGCGGCAATGCCAAGGTTCATGGCAAGAAGGCTCAGGTGGCAGCCTACACCCCGTTAGACCTGACAGAAGAACAGCGCAAAGCCCTTGAGGGCAATATGTCCAATGCCGACAGCATTGAGGCATTGCTGAACCGTATGGTTCCCGGCTGGTCTGAGATGCTCAAGCAGGGAACAGGCAATGCTGCCTCGCTCCTGCGTGGTGAGATTCCCAAGGACGTGCAGCAACAGGTGCTGCGCTCCAATGCCTTTCAGGCTTTGCAGGGCGGCTACGCTGGCAGCGGCATGAGCAAGGCACTAACTGCCCGCGATCTTGGGCGCACGAGCTTGGACATGCAGGGGCTTGGAAACAATGCAGCCCAACAGTGGAGTAAGCTCGCACAGACAAGCTACTCGCCGTTCATGATTGATACAGCGATGCAGGCCAACACCACGGCTGCCAACAACGCCGGGATTCAGCAGCAAAAACAACGGGAGTTCAACGTCGAGGCAGCTCCAGACCCCGCAGCAGCAGCCAAGTTCGCCATCGACAGCGCCATTGGAATGCAGCTGCTCAGCTTCGGCATGGGCGCAGCAGGCGGCGCAATGGCTGGCGGCGGCGGGGCTGCGATGGGTGCTCGCGGTGGAGGCGGCAGCTACAATGCCAACACTCCATACCAATACGACCCGCAGACAAATTCCTTCATGCCGATTCAGCAGGCCCGTCCTGTGTGGGGAGGGTAACCAATGGTCACAGTTCCTGAACCATACGTTCCCGCTCCTGACCACACGGTAGCGCGCATCGTCGCGCAGGGAGACTTAGCGGGTGCATTCACGCGGGGATTTGCGGCTGTCTCGCAGGTCAATGCGCAGCGGCAGGCGCATGAATTGCAGGCACGTCAGCTGGTTCAGAGAGCAGCAGTGGACGAACAGAACTTCATGCTCGCCAAGCAGAAGCAGGATCACGAGCTGCGGATTGAAACATCTCTGCATCCTTACCGCCAAGCTGCCCTAAAAGCACAGGCTGCGTCGTACGGGACCGGCCTTGCCTCACGCGCCAAGGTGGCAAGCATGGCTGCGCAGTACGAAGCCGACTTCAATGCACGGGTGGAGAAATACAACCTGCTCGACCCGAACCCCAAGAACCCGATTGAGTGGGCAGCAAATGTTCGGAAGCTGGATGACGAGTTTCGGTACGCCAACGTTCCGACCATCAAGAACAGCCTGAAGCAGTTCCACATGCAGGCGGAATCTTTCGCCGTGCCGCTAAAGGTGGGCGGCAAGACGGTCCCGATGCCCGCTATTCAGATTGTGGAGAATCTCCAAGACCCCGACAAAGCAGAGGAGATGAAGGGGATTCTGGCGCAGAACAAACTTGCTACCGCCAAGACCGTTAAGGCCCCCATCGCGCCGGAGAAAGTGCCGTGGCACCGCAAGGACTTCGTGCAGGAGTGGATCACCGGCAAGCAGCCGACACGCTACGACAGCACCAAGACAGCCGAGCCTGCGCCGCAGATCAGTCGCTGGGTGGAGCAGAGCAAGGGTGTTGACCTTTCGCGCAGCAAGCCACGCACGCCTGTTGCTGGACTGCGCGGCGATGTGAATGAGGATGCGCCACTTCCGCAGTCGGAAAGTCTCGTGCGCCCGACAGAGATTGACGGCATACGCGCAATGGCGCAGAAGGCGATTGCCGCAGGCCGCGATCCTGAAGCAGTGCGGTCCATCTTCAAAGAGCAGACAGGTCAGGATTTGTAGGCGATGCCCGCTGGCCTTGAAGAAGATTTAGGCATCTTCGCATCGGCACCGGCACGCGCTGTTGCGCCCGTGGCTGATGACGATTTCGGGATGTTCAATGCAGCTCCACTGAAGGAGCGGCTTGCCCCGGCCACAGCAGTTGCGGCCAAGGTGCCGGATGAGCCGGAGGATTACGGCATCTTCTCGTCAGCACCAAAGCTGCCACAACGGGCTGTGGTGCAGTCCACGGAAGCGGTTGTTGCGCAATCGCCAGAGCCGGTCAAGCGCGACGCGGGTGTTGGCGAGTCGCTATGGCGCGGGTTTAACCAGATGGGCGCACAGCTTGGCGAGTGGGGCTTGCTGGCTCTTGGTGCAGGCAATCCGGTCGTGCTTGGAGACGCGGTTGCAAAGGAGTTGGGCGTACCATTCGCGGGCAAGGTTGCGGATTGGTGGATGAAAAACGCTGTAGAGCCACAGCGAAAAGCGGCAGAGGCATATCAGATCAACCCCGACACAGAGCAGCAATCGACTGCGGCGCAGATTGCCTCAACGGTCGGGCCATTAGTCCGCGACATCGGCCTGACGATGGCGACGGTGGGCGCTTCTGAGGTTCCCGTAATCGCCACACAGACGGCGAATGTTTTCAAATCCCTGATGCCGTCCATTCGTCAAGGCATTATCGGCATGACTGCGCCTGCCTCCATCGCAGCAACAGATGCGCAGAATGCTGCGCGCAAAGCAGGCAAGAGCGAAACAGATGCAGTGATAGACGGCGTGATGGCCCAAGCCAAGCTAACGGCAATGGGCGCTATCCCGCTCGCTACAGCCAGCGGTGCGAACTCAGCCGTGCAGCGGTTTGTGGAGCGCACAGCCAAGGCTTTGCCGATGGTCGCTGGCCAGAACGAAGCCATGCACGCAGCCGAAGCACTGGCGCGGGGTGAGCAGTATCAGTTCGACCCTGAGCGGATGCTCGTTGAGTCACTGCCGATGGCGATTATTGCTGGGACGAGCGGGCGACGGGATTCAGAAACTTCAACGGCGTCCCGCCAATCTGAAGCAGTTCCAGCAGACCCTCTAGCTCCTGATAGTCCTTCAAACCCCGAACCAATTCAGGGTCAACGTCCAGTCGCTGAATCTCCTGAGTCCACCCTTCCTCCGGTAGATGAGAGAATACAATCACCGGCGCAGCATGACCAACAGACCAATTCTCAGCCACAACCGCAGCCTAATGACCCAGCATCCACGCCGCAAGGTGAAACAGCGCGAACCTTAACCGTTGACGAGGCTCCGTCGATTGAGCCAAAAGCACCGCTTCCAAGCGAGGCGCAAACTGGCGTTGAGTGGACAGGTGAACTGATGCGGGGCAGAACCCCAAGCCGTCAAAAGACAGATGCGGGTGACTACGGGCGCGGGGAATACTGGACAGGAGACGGCAATTTGGCAGCAGCGTATGCCAAGCCCGTCATTGGGACAGAGGGTGAAGTCGGTAACGTTGTTCTCCAAAAGGTAACGCTCAAGAATCCGCTCGTATTCAAGACGCGCGCGGAGGCGAGAGCATATCGCAAGTCATTAGTAGGCGAGAAGCTGCTTGACCAACCGCAATCAGAAGAAGCGGCGAACATCATCGACGCAGACCTTCGCGCCAAAGGCCATGACGGCGTAGTTGTCTACGACACTGAAGGCACAGCAACTGCTTTCGACCAGCGCCCGTTTGAAGTGTCTGTGCTGAAGGATGCCGCCCCGCCTGAATCCGGCCTACCCGCAGGCTTCACTTCCGTAGGCGCATCAACCGGCGCAGACATTCCGGCTGGCAAAGTCACCGGCACCAAGAACGCCGTCACTGATCAGGAGCGCATTACGCGCGGCTTGCAGCCTATCATGCGTGAGGCTCGCCAGTCGAATCCTGAGACGTTTGAGATGGCTGAGTCGCGGCTGGCAGAGAATGCCGACCTTGGCCGACAGATTGCGAAGGACTTGGCCGAAGGGCGCAAGCGGGAAGTCTCGGAAGTGGATGAGGCGATTCTGCTGCACGAGAAAATCACGGTCCAGAACGAGCGCGAAGCAGCAGCCATCCGTGCATTGGATGAAAGCCTGCCAGCCGAAGAACGGGCGCAGTGGAAGCAGCGGTATGCCGACATGGAAGCGCGGGCCAACGAGATTGACCAAGCCACACACAGGGCTGGCACGGTTTGGGGCCGCTTGGGCCAGTTCCGCCAGCGGCTAATGGCCGACGACTACACCTTTGCTGCGATGGAACGGAAGGCGCGCATCGCCAAGGGCGGGCCGCTGACACCGGAGGAAACCACGCTCATCAAGAAGACCAGCGAACAACTGGAGAGCACGCAGCGGCAGGCGGGCGAGAAGATTGCCAAGGCAGAAGAAGATGCGGCAGGCGCAGCAGCAGAGGCTGAGATTCGCAAGATCAAGGTCCGTGCCGACAACGACGCGCGGAAGGAGCGCAAGACCGGCACAGAGCGCGACCTAGACGGCGAGCGGGCCAGCATTCTCGATGGCATCCGTGCACGAGTGGAGCAGGGCGACAAGCCTGCGGACCTGCGCAGCTGGGTTCAGAAGCTGGCAGAGAACATCGTGCGGAAGGAGCCGAAGATCGAGCGGGAGGCCATGATGGACCGGCTCCACGGCGAAGTGTCCAAGGTTGCGCCCGACCTGACGCGGCGGCAGACGATGGACATTCTGAGCGGCTACGGCGACTCACGCCTGCCAAGCCAAGAAGCGGCCAAGGTTCGGCTGCGCCAGATCAAGAGCGAGCTGCAATCCCTTGCCAAGATTCAGGACATGGAGAGCGGACAGCCGCCGAAGCGGTCAGGCCCGCAGCGTGACAACCCGACTGACGAGAAGCGGCGGCTGGAGAAGATCGCCAACGAGCTGAAAAAGAAAGGCGGCTTTGTTGTCACAGACCCCGCCAAGCAGCTTAAAAGCGCGCTGGACGCGATCAAGACGCGCCTGAACCATCAGATAGCGGACCTTGAGCATCAGATCGCTACACGGGCGCGTATCGTCAAGACGCGCACAGCTACGCCAAGGGATGCAGAGGCAACAGCATTGGAGCAGCGCCGGGATGAACTGAAGCAGCAGTTCACGGAGATTTTCGGCAAGAAGGAATTGACCGATGCGGAGCGACTGCGGATTGCGACGAAGGCTGTTGAGCGAAGCATTGCCGACTACGAAGCACGGCTGAAGACGGGCAACTTCGACCAGAAGTCTCGCCGCGCCGCGCCGGAGACACCGGAATTGACCGCGCTGCGCGCACAACGCGACCTGCTGCGGACTGAATACAAAGCGCTGGAATCCGCAGCGCATCCTGAGCGGGCGCTGGAGACACAGCTGCGCGTCTACAAGGCCATGCTGAAGCGGCAGACAGCGGAACTGGAGGGCCGGATTGAGCGGGGAGACTTCGCACCCAAGCCGCCGAAGGTGAAGCCGGAACTAGACAGCGAGGCTTTGAACCTGAAGCGGGAGAACGCCAAGGCCAAGGAGCAATTCACACGCAAGCTCTTTGAATGGCAGATGGCGAATCGGTCATGGCAAAAGAAGGCTGTTGATACAGGGCGTGAGTCCATTGCCGTCAGTCGCGCTATGCTGACGAGCGCGGACGTGTCGGCGGTGCTCCGTCAGGGTGCGTTCATCGGGTTTGGTCATCCTGTCCGGGCCATGAAGAACATCCCCGTGATGTTGAAAGCCTTCGCATCGGAGAAAGTCCAGTTCGATACGATGCAGGAGATTCTGTCGCGCGATAATGCTCGCTACTACGAGCAAGGCAAACTGTTCCTCGCAGACAACGCCGCAATCGACCTCTCCAGAATGGAGGAGATGTACATGACTCGGTTGCTGGACAAGATTCCTCGCTGGCTTGGTGGCGGAGTCGTTCGCGGTTCGGCTCGTGCGTACACGACATTCCTGAACAAGCTGCGCGCTGATTCGTTTGATGCGATGGCAAAGACGCTTTCGATTGATGGTGGACCGCCAACGCCAGCGCAGATTCGCGACATCGCACGCTTTATCAATGAAGCAACAGGCCGCGCAGAAGCGGAGGGCAAGGCAGGGCAATGGATGGTGGGCCTTAATTCCGTGCTGTTTGCTCCGCGCTTTGCCGTCAGTCGGTTTCAGATGCTGGCCCTGCATCCGATTTTGAAAGCAGGGGATGCGCAGTCGCGGAAGCTGATTGCGATGGAGTACGGGCGCTTTCTCGTCGGTATCGGAACAACCTACGCCTTGGCGCAGGCGGCAGGGTGGGAAGTTGAGTTTGACCCGCGCTCCTCTGACTTCGGGAAGATCAAGATTGGCAACACGCGGCTCGATCCTCTTGGTGGATTGGCGCAAGCAAGCGTCTTTGTTTCCCGCGTAGCAACAGGCGAGTTCAAGAGCGCAAACAGCGGGGAGGTGCGCGGACTACGGCCTGATTTGCGCCCGCTTAATCTGATTCGCGATGAGCCGATGAACGATGAGCCGCGTTACGGTCAGTCAGATACGTCGGGCGTGATGTGGAATTTCCTGCGAAGCAAGCTCAGTCCACAACTCGGCACGTTTATTGACGTGAGCACGGGCAAGAACATGGTGGGCGAAAAGGTGACGCCGACCGACGCCGCCGTTGGCATGGTGATACCGCTCAGCTTCCGCGATGTGCTCGTGACAATGGAGGAGCAGGGAGTACCAGCCGGAACAGCGATGTTCCTTGTGTCACTGCTTGGAGCGGGAATGCAGACTCATACTCCGAAAGAGGACGACGAGGATGAAGTGAAGGAAGCGCCTCCCGTGCTGATTGGCTACCCGCGTCGCTAGACCCGCTCGTTCCAGAATCCGGCGAGGGCGATAAACCCTGCGATCATCAGGCCCGCCAATCCGGCGTCGGTCGCGAGTGCAAACACGGCGACAACTGCGCCGATAATGGCGAAGGCTGGGCTGTATTTAACGCCGCGCTTGTTGGACACCATCCCCGCTTGTGGCGCTGTTGAGCCGGGGCGTCAAGCGGATTTAGTAATGTACCAGCCGCCCAAACGGGATGTTGGCGCGTGCTCGTTGCGTTCGCCGCGTCCTCGTGCGGCAGCGCGATTTAGTCTTCGCGCCGCGCTGTTTGGCCCGACGCAATAGCGGCGCGTGAGCGGCAAGCAGACGCAATGTTCTAGCCGCCAAGGTGCGAACATCACCAACACGAGAGAGTTGCCCGTGTTTGATTAGATACTCCGCGAGCTTGTGATGTGTTTCGCAAAGCGGCATCAGGTCCGTCATGTTTTCGTTGAAGATGCGAGCGTATGTCAGGTGATGAACGTGAACCGCTCTAGCATCGGCACATGCGGAGCATCTGTGACCTGACAGCGCGAGTCGCTTCTGGCGTTTAGCTTGCCATTGCGGACTGATGAGATATGCCGCGTATTCCGCGTTCATTTTATAACGCGCTCCTCCCGAAGAATCTCCCTTACTTGAGCCGTGAGCCGTGGCGCTCCACAGAAAGCCCGTAATTCCATCGCCAACGAGCGGATATACTCCAAGCTCTCTCCCTTCGACTTCCACGGCTCGACGCGCTCCACGGGGCGTACAGGCTCAGCAATGGGCTGTTCTGCACCAAGGGTGTCCAGTGCAACGCCTGCCGCAAACTCTCGGTCCGAGTCTGCGATTATTTCGTCAAGCTTGCCGTCTCTGTGTGCAGCCATCAGTTCATCCATAAATGGCGTCGTTGGCGCAGCCAGAATCTGCTCGAAATGCGCCCGTACTTCATCGGTCAAGCCGCCCCAGCTCCAGCGCTGGTCAACCGTCAGCAGCGGCCATTCGCTCTCCGGCGCTTCCGCTGTGTTGATCCAGTGGAATTTGTCGTAGTGGAAGCGGTAGAGGAAAGCGCCCATCGCGTTGTATTCACTGAAGGCGCGGAGCGGTTGCCTGGCAATGTAGTCGCCGATGTGGCAGCCGTGCGTGCGCTGGCAGAATGATTCCAGTTCGGCATAGGCCCATCGCGGCAGCATGAACGGCTGTCGGCGCATGAACTCAAATTCCACCGGCTCGCCCATGAACTTCTCTGTCGGTTCACGCCACGGGACCGTCAGTCCGGTGGAGTAGGGGGTATGGAGCCAAGCAGGACGCACGGTGAAAATGGAGTGAAAGAACCCATTCGGGCCATTCTCAACAACTTTGTCTTCGTGCAGTTCCAGATACGTCTCTGGCGTGACAACCTGCACAAACACGCAATCGCTGTCGATATGGCAAATGTAGTCGGCATCGCTGAACTGATGCGCCGCCAGCTTGTAGAGCTGCTGCCCAAGGTAGCCGTCCTGAATCGGCTCCGGCAGCGTCAGCACTTCCACCGGCACATGCTGCATGGCTGGCGGGGTGAACGGGTCGGGCGAAATGACGACAACCCTGCGGAATCCACGGCAGAACTTGTCGATACTACGCAGACAATACGAAGCCCATTCGTGGTCGGCTCCGTAGGTTTTCAGGAACAGGTCGGAAATGAATTGAGCGGGGCCGTTTACATTATGCCCAGACTCACGGCGCGTTGACGATGGCTGTTCAGTGTTTCCTACGGGGTAGTTAGCCCCACTTCCACCTTCTGCCATCGTGCCGCCCGTTGGAGCAACTACGTCCGTCAGGGCAGCCCCGTGTTTACCTGCGGTGACTCCACCGCCGCTCAAATTGTTTTGAGCGGGCGGCGCGCTACTGCTGCCTTCGACGAAGGGATCGCCCACAACGCCGCTGCATTGCGGCACGGAACCAATCGGGGCCGAAGCCTTGTTTGTCGCTCCCGTGTCGCCGCTCAAATTCATTCTGGCACGCAATAGCGGATAGAGCGAGCCGCTCTTGTCTGCGTGGAACAGTACACACTCCGGCTTGAATGCGAAAATCTGCTTCTCGACTTCATCCCACGAAGTGAAAGCGGGATGCTTCCATGCGTGCAGAAGGTGCTTGCTGGTGTGGAGTTGTGGCAGAATCTGGCCAGCAGCCACGATGTCGAAAGCCACGTCGCCTGCGATCAGCGCATGACCGGCGTATTTGGTCATTCTGCCGGGGTAGATCGCCACACCGCTGCAATGAATGGGGATGTTCTTGCCGGGAATCTTAACGTCTACGTAGTCTCCAAGGAACGGTTTCCGCGCCGTGATGTATTCATTCCACAGCACATCCAGCCAGTCTGGACGTAGCGGCACGGTGTCCGGTTCAAGCCACAACCACGGCTGCGGTTTCGCAGAATACTCGATGTGACGGGCAGCTGTGGCGAATGCGTGGTTTGCAGAATCTGGCCACGCACGGAAGTGATCCGGCACATCCAAGACTTCGACAGAATCAAAGATGCGCTGCGCCGTTGCGGCGATGTCGGTCTTGTATTGTGAGTCGGAGGTTGGGTCTTGCAGCAACAGCAGCGAATGTCCCTTGCAGCCGCCCATTTCTTCGGCCCACTGGAACAGCCGTAAGGCTTGATCCTGATCGCCGGGGTGAAATGACAGCGCTACGAGCATGACTCCTCCATGCCGGACAATCGGGCCTTAAGACGTGCGATTTTTCCGAGCAGCTCCGCGTAGTGCCGAATAAAATAGCTGTTGGTTTCACCTACGCCTTCAACAGTGGCTCGCCACACATGCTCTTGCGCTTCAAGGTCTGTAATTTGCTCCCGCAACAGCCTGATTCGATATTGTCTCAGCCAGTTCATAATACAGCCCTCCACACTGCGGCACTTCGCCCGCTTATGTTACTCTGACGCCTTCCAGTGTCCTGTATCTGTCCTAGCCGCAACAGCTCGCTCACCCTTGGGCGAATCGAAAGCACAGACTCGCCAAGCCCCTGCGCGATGCCGTCCGCTGTATTGTCCCTCCGGCGCAATTCCGCGAGCACAGCGGCCCGCAGCGTGCGCGCATCGGTCGCTTCTGCGGCTTGTCGGCTTGTCTCCGGCTGTTCTGTCTTGAATCCGGCTGCGTGCGGATACGCCAAGCCGGTCGGGAATATGTCGGGAGTGGCGTAGGTGTTCATTTCTGCGCCACATCAACCGCGCTATGCATCCGAGCCTTGTACGCCGCATGAATGGCGTCCTGCTGTCCCGGCAGCCACTCGGCGCTAATCAGCAGCCCCGTGGCGATCAGGAGCGCCACAACGCCAGCCGTGAGCAGCGCCAGAGCCTTTTCTGTGCGATCCATTGGCCGATGCTTGGCGTTGGCTGCCGTGCAGCTGCTGTGGAAGGCTTGCCAGCGCTGCCAATCGGTCAGGGTGTCGAAATCGGAGGGTTTCACTGGCGGCCCTCCAGTAGTTCATTCAGATAGGCATTGGCCTCCTCCCATTTGGCGCGGTCGTCTTTGTACCCTTGCCAAATTTCGCGGCGTGTTTGTCCTGACTGGCCGTGTTGCTTGTCCAGTTCGGCATCTGGCAGATTGCCGAAAGCGTAGTTTGCGCGCTCAAGGTTGTCACCCTTGGCGTTCTGCATGGCGCGGCGAATGATGGCCGCCTTGTCGTTGTTTGTCATCTTGGTTACTCTTTCTATTTTTGGTTTGCGCCGGGCGGTTTTGCACTCCGTTTTTACCGGCTGTTTTTATGAGATGCGGGAAGCACTACTCACAGCACAACTAGCAGGGCAGCAGCCATCCACGCAAGGTTTTTCTTTAGGGTTTGTTTTGGATGCTGTTTTGCAGCCGTTCCAAGATCAGCTTTTGCACATGCGGCGCAGGGGTGCGGTAGCCGTACCACCAGTCCTGGAAGGTGCGCGGCCTAACTTCACAGGCACGGCCTGCCGCTGCGATGCTGAGGCCAGCCGTAGTGACGATGCGGTGGAGCGAATGCGCGAAGGGCATTGCTGTTTCTGGACTGTGAATGTGGCAGGTCGGACGGACTATCCATTTGCCGTCGCGCTGATCGCATTGGCAACTTTGCCTGCTTATGTGGGTTTGAGTGGGTGACATGGGGCGTTAGTCGCTCTCGTCCGACGCGAAAACGGCCCCCACTTCTCCCGCTAGCCACTGCCAACATTCCGCCAGCTCGGCATCCGAGAAGGGGAACAACAGAGGATCGGCGCGAAATTCGGCGTCGCTCCCTTCCACAATCGAGCCGTGCAACACGCCGACAAAGTGGCGCGAAGCATAAGCGATTGTGTCTTGGTGTGGCGTGAGGTTGGCTGACGGTATTGTTGAGCCGTCTGCAAGAACAAACGCAGTCCACACGCCGCATTCTGTGCGGTCGTATGCCTCCTGCGCGTATTCGGTCGGGGTTGCTGCTCCGTGCTCGCTGAAAAGCTGACTCGGAAATTCGTAGTATACGTCTGTGTGTTTCATGTGGTTACTCTGCCTGCTTATGTCTATTTGCTTTGGTTTAGTGGGCTGTTTGGCGCTGCTTTTGGTGCGGCGTCTCTCAGGCTCCCGGCTGCGCTCGGCGGATTGAACGCGAAGCGCAGGTAGGGAGCAGAGAGGCTATTCCTCGCTTTCCTCCACATCCTCCAAAAGTGATTCGGCAATCTCGTGCCAATTCACTTCCGACATGGCCGCGCCAATTAGATCTGCGATGAAACCCGAAACCGGAACCGTCTCGCTCACGATTTCCTCGTGCTGTTCGCGCAGCTGGTTCATCAAATCGAGCGCAGCGCGTTCCCTTTTTGTGAATGTGTCGTCGGCTTCTGCGCTGTTCCATGCGGCCTCTGCTTCACCGTTCCAGAAAAGCTGGTCGGCTTCGCTGTTGTCAATCCACAGCTTGACCAGCCACGTCTCGTAATTTGTCCAGCCGTTATATGTTGTCTGTGTCGTCATTTTGGTTACTCTCCTCATTGGCCGTCCCAAACCCGTTGCACCGGGCGCTCTGTTTTTCGGTTACTCGGAGCAGAGCAGGGACGGCTCTTTTGTTGCTCCGAGGATTGGCTGCATCTGCATCCATCAGACAGCCGCCCGGCTTGCGAGCGGCTGAAGTTGGAGGCTTAAGAACGCGGGGTTTGTGCGAATTGGTGCGCCCAAGTGACGAAGTGCCTGCGTGCCAGTTCCGCTGCCTTTTCTTCTGGCTTAAATGCGCGGGACTGCTCCAGCTCATCTGCGGGCGTGATTCGCAGCAGTTGCGCGCGTTCTTCTGCTGTTGACTTGCGTGACAACTTGCGAGCGTGCGCGCGGTTGATTTGTTCACCGTAGCTTACTACCGCGTTCCGGATTACGGCTGCCGTTTGGGTTGTTTGGGTTGTTGTTGGCATTAGCGGCTGTTCCCTTCCATTGCTGCAATGAGGGCCACAGCTGCGCCATGCTCAACTTTCGCGAGCCAGCGCTCCGGATCGCGTGAGCTGAACGGGTCAACCGTGATGCTGATGGCTTCGCGCTCCATGCCGTAAACCACAACCGGCGTCGTTAAGCTGACCTGATAGACGATTTCTCCGGCATTCATCGTATGCGGGCGGCCATGCGTGACAGTTCCAGTAAAAGGAACGCCGTAGTATGCGCCGTGAACTTGATCACCCGCGCGTGGGATTTGGTTACTTAATTTGATCGTTTGCACATCATCCTTATACGCAATGCGTGCGGAGGAGTCCACAACTATTTGCATAATTCTGCAACTTTTTCGGGGAGCCGCACAACAACAGCAATGCCAAACGGGGAACATAACCGCACGCTTGACAAATATTGCGACCGCTGGCACAAACGTTGCGTGGATTCGCTTCTCTCTGACTGCTGCTCTGCGCCTTGCGTGGATGCGGTGAAACCGGATGCAGTCGGCATCTGCTCAGGTTGCCAGAGCGCAGCGCGATTCACAGACACCACATCCCCGGCAGTAGAAGCGCATTACTCGGCTCTCGAACACTCCGAGCGTTAGAAGCTACGTCGGCCCAAACTTCACAGCATGACGACAAAATCAGCTGTGTTTTTTGCAGAGGTGGACTGTCTATTAATATCTGCTACGTGAGTACAGCCGATATGAGCGTAAGCGACGACAGCGGTAGCCCAGACAAGTCAAAGCCGGATTGGCCTGCGATCAGACGCGAATACGAGACGACAACAATTCCTCAGCGCGAGCTGGCCAAAAAGCACAACGTCTCTCCGTCTACGTTGATGAAACGGGCAATGCGGGAGAAGTGGAAGCAGGGAGCAAAACTGGTCCGCGCAACGGCTGCCAAGCTGGAAGCAGTAGCAACGGAGATAGCGGAAAAACGGTTACAGGAGGAATTGCAGCCGTGGATACAGCAGATGCAGGAGCGCACACAGAGACGCGGCTTTGCCCTTGGCGAGAAAGGAATGAGCCGAATTGAGAAGGTGCTGGACACCACAAATCCGGTAGATGCGAAAGAGGAAGCAAACTGGGCTAGAGCGGCGCAGACCTTCGTCACCATCGCGCGTACAAGCCTCGGAATGTCCGACAGCAGCGCAACAGCCGGGCCGTTAAATCTCCAAATCCTCACCAACCAAGCGGCAATTCAGGTCAATTCAGGAAGCAGCGCGGCCTAGCCTGCTTCCGTGCTTCCTGTCTCAGCACTGAGACGTACAGCCGCAGATTCTCACCTTATCATGACCTTCATTGTCTGATGTTATGAGGCTACGCCGGGCAGGATTCGCAGCGCAGTCGCAGTTCTCAGAACTGCTCCCGAATGTTCCACAGGATATTACAGTAATTACAGCTCTGGCGTCTCAGCTGTGAGAAACTGGCGGGAGCGTGCCAAGGCTGGGCAAGGGCTAAGGAATCCCTTATTTGCTCTGGCCGGAGGGTAGGCGGCTGCCACCCGGTATGGCCCGCTGCTATTAGGGCGCGACGGGGGGTAGGCACTCGCGTAGAAATTTCTGCCTCACACGACTCTAGCCGCCGAGCGGAACATGCACGCCGACGTATTCGATCCGTGGGTATATAGCCGCAAAGTGCTCAACCTTCCCGCATTTGGGACAGGCATGAGGATACTGTGGAGGAAGGCTCATCAATGCAGCTCCTGTTGCCTTCATCGACTGCTCACACTGCTCGCAGTATTTCTGGACGTACACCGGACGGGCCTCGTCTCTGACTTCGTAGCTCATTCCTGACCGTAATCCTCTGGATACCACCGGCTCAAGACCCGCCTGATGGAGCGTGCAGCGGCCCGTTCTGAGCGCGGCAGGGTAGATGGTGGTGTTTGCTTGGCCTTCTGCAATTCAGCCCGTAGCGAGGCAATCTGAGCCTCCAGTCGGGCAATGCGGGTGTCCTTGTCGATCAGTTCGTATTCCATACGGTCGAATCTGGCTCGCCATCTTGGAGTCAGTTCGCTTGGCGGCATGGCGCAGGTGCAGTCTCGTAGCCGCCAGTTGCAGTGTTCGCAGTAGAAATGGCGATCCATCAGGCCGCTTCCCATTTCAGCTTCTGCTGTAGTGGGTGCTCATCGAAGCGTTGTCGTCCTTGTCGGCTCCATTTGCCGCCTCCTGCTGAGCCAAGTAGTTTAAATCCTGCTCCGCGCAGAGATGCCCCGCCTTCAGTGGGCAGGGTGTATGTGATAAGCCTCTTGTAGCCAAGGGCGAAACAGGCGCGTCTGGCAGCTCCATAGAGCGCAGAGCAGGCATTTGGAGTGCCGTCTGTCGCCACGCGATTCACTTCAAGCGTATAGCCGTCGTCCTGCATCCTTGCGACGGGGCGGCCAACAATTGCCACTCCGGCCAATTCCGTGCCTGCCAATACGCCAAGGGAGAACTTATGCCCGACTGCGGGCTTGTGGTGTCGGTGATGCTTAGCAACGAACGCATTGGCTTCGCTCAAGTCCAGTGGGATGATTTCCAGCCGTTTCACATCACACTCCGCAACAGCCACAAAATCACCCAAGACACAGCACAGGTGATGAGATTGAGCCACATGACAAAGGGTTCGTCAGCAATGACGGCGCAGGCCACAAAGGCGCAGGACTGAAGCAGTCCCAGCTTGATCCACGGGGGCATGTCAGACTCCGCACATTCCTTCGCAGTCAGCGGAGAACATGGACAACTGGCCCTTGTCCTCTGGAGTGCTGAAATCGACTTCGGAGAGTGGCTTCAGGCTGCGGTGGACATAGACGCTCCCTTGAATGTTGGCGGCTTCCTTGTCGTGATTAGACCGCAGTGCGTTGTCGTACCGAACAGCCCGCTCAAATTCCTCGGGGTGGTTGATCTTCAAGTCGCGCCATCGGGCGTCGCTGGTGTAAGGGCAGAAGTAGCAGGCTGATTTGGGAGGAAGCGGGTATTTGTGCTCCTTCATCCACATCAGGCACTGCTCTCGCGTCAGTCGCTTCTCCATGAGTGGATAGCGGTTCGTAATGTATTTGACGCCTGATTCACGACCTGCCCGATGCCATTCGTCCCACGAAATGCCGATCCACTGGACGACGTGTTTGGCTCCGGCATCTTCCATCAGCTTGCGTGTTTCCCGGCGCAACGGATTGAGCTTGTAGTCCTTAGTGCATTGCCTCCACAGCATTCCTGATTCGCCCTGCTTGTCTGTGAAGAATGGCGGCTGTCCGCAGCGGGATTCGCCTCGCAGCGCCGCCAGAAAGTCAGCGCCCAAGTCTCCCGCAGTTGTTGTCACGACAGGGAAGGGGAGCAGTTCCCGCAATTTCTCCAGCCACAGATACACATGGTCGGGCTCCCGCTGTGTATCGGCGAAAATTGCCACGGTTGGCATTGGTGTTAGCTCTCCATGCGCAGCCATCAGAGCCATCGCGCTTGATTGCACTCCGGCTCCGAGGCTGATGACGTGGATTACCTTTTCGGTTTCGGTCCGCATTTCTTCTTTTTCTTCTTCAAGTGGTTTCACCTCCTTGTTCATTTCTGTCTTGGCCTTTCCTTCATCAGATTCTCGTAAAGTCGCAGCAGGGTGATGGCAGGGTCTTCATGCCCGCGCCATTCGGCATCCCGTTCGTGCTGGCGCTTCATGTCTGCGCCATGTGTTGGGCAGTTGTAGGGCGTATGTAGGGCCGAGCAGGAGCAGTTGGGTGTAGGCGGGAGATAGAAGCTCATGTTGTGAAGCAGGTTGTGCAGCCCGTAATGCAGTGTATGGGTTGGCCCATGCAAACGTTTATGCAGTGGTTCATGTCGATTCTGCTGGGGTTGCCGTTTTAGGCTCCCTCCTTCGGTGCGGGTGACGGCGAGGACATGGCGGCGTCCGCTGTTTCAAAAATCCATTCAGTAATCTCCATCATTTCAGACGCACTCACGCCTGAGGCTTTCAGGCCGGGCTGACAGAGCCTTTCGGCGAGTTCAATGATTCGGAGCGGAACCGTAATCGCCCGCGTGTCGTCTGACGGCGAAGGACTCTGCGATGATGCGGCGAGGGCACGACGTTGCTTCTCGATAACCGGGATCACGCCGATGATCGCGGACTTAGCCATGCGTGCCTCAACGTCCTGTGGCATCACGAGATAACTGAGTGCCTGTTGCAGCACCCGTTGGCATTGATCTAGCACCTGCTGAATCTCCTCCACGCTCACGGCTGCCTCCTTGCGGCGTCTATGGCGGCGCGAGCCGTGTCATGAATCGCATTATTAACTCCGATAGCCCACTTGTGGGTGAACTTGTCGCACCCAATTTCTAGCAGGCATCCGTTCGCGCCGCGTGATTCAATCCAATCCAGCCGCGCCGTATCCTCGTTCTGCTGCCGCGCTTCTGTGCCTCTGGCGGCATTAAGCGCATTCACCTTGTCGGCATTAGCGAATAGTGCGTCGAGTCCGGGCGCGTCACTTGTTAAGCCCTTTTCCCAATTCCGCTTCCGTGCTTCTGCGAAACTGTCGTGCTGTTCCTGCTGTGTAGGCATCTGCGCTTCTGCGTATTCTCTGGCTTCGTCGTCAGTCATTTGAGCACCACTTTCTTAAACGGTTTGGTTACTGCTTTGCCTCGGAGGCGTGAAGTTCAGCACTACAAATTCGCCGTGCAGTTCGACTGCTGCCGCATCACGGGCGCGCGCTGCGGCTTCTTCTGTGTCGTGGTGTCCGAGCCAGACCTTTTTCCCATGAACGGTCAGTGTCGCGGCCCACTTCCCGTATCGTTGATGGACGCCCTTGTATATGCTCGTCGGCGGCTTGCCGTTCGTCCCACGGACAGGCTTGCGGCGGTTCGTGTTATTTTGAACACGATTGCAGGGACGCAGGTTCGTCCTGCGATTGTCGAGCGGGTCGTGGTTCGCGTGATCAACAAGCCCGTCGATACCCATGCGCTTCGCGACATCGCGGTGCATGTAGATCGTTTTGTGATTCTCTGACCGTGCGGCCCTGCCGTGCGAAGTCAGGTGCCATTGGAATTGCTTGAGAAACTTGTAGTCAAGTAGATCAACTTTAGCCGTTGCTCCACGAGACAGCGGAATTATCCCTGCTGCTTCCCGCGCAATCTCGGCGTCGCTCTTGTGCTCTGGATTCGCTATGATGTGTTTTGTCATGTGTTCAGTCCTTCCGGTTCGCTACTGCCGCTGATCCGCACTTGGCTGGAGCCGTAGCGGTAGCTGGCTTTGTTGATTGCTTCTGCGGCATCCTTGGCGACGACCGTGCCCACGTAGCGCCATCTGGCTGGAGAATTGAGATGGCTCCCCGGCCTGCCGCCGTAGGCCCAGCCGTGTTGCAGCTTCTCGATGGCGTAGCGGTAGGTGCCTGTTTTCATTCCTTCGGCACTCCAGCCTCCACCCGCTCCTTGCGCCACTTCTGCCAGTCGCCGCGCAGCCCTGTCGGAATCTGGTCAGTGGTCTTCCATCCCGCGATCTGCTCTCGCTTGTCGGGGTACTCCACCAGCAACCACGTCTTAAACGCGTCAGGAACGTCCTGTTTCTGCACGGGAGCGACTCCCTGCGGTGTTGACCCATTTCGGGCCTTCTGGCTCGGCAGGTAGCCTGCACGCTGCCATGCACGAATCGTCGCTTTCCAGTCACGGATTGGCTCACCGTTGTTTGTCCACCCGTTGCCGTGCCACTTCCAGAACAGGAAATCGGCATCCGCCTCGCGTACTCCTATCTCTTTACAGAACTCTCTGACCTTCCGAAGACCTTCATTGTCAGTGTCATAGTCAGGCACTTGTTCACGACTTGCTTGTGCTTGGCTACCACCCTTGCTGCCCGCAACTGCGCGTTTCTCCCTCGTAGCCGCTTCTCTTTTCATCCTACGATTTGCTATCACCCAGCTACTGTTTCGCTCTTGCACTTCGGCTGCTCCGGTGGTCTGGAGTTCGGTCAGTGCTTGGATAAGCTCGGCGGTTGAGCAACGGGCGAGACGAGCGATTTGTTCGGTCGTCCCGCGCAGTTCTCCCAAGCGGCCTAGCTCGTGCATGGCACAGAGCAGATCAATCCAGACGCCGCGAGTAGCGGGCGTGCAGAGGGAAACGGCTGGGTCTTTCATCCAGTCCCCGGTGTAAAAGGGTATGTGAGGGAGTTTCTTCATTGTGTCTCCACCGCTACCTGAGACTGCATTCTCCCTCGTTCCCGTATTGCTTCGGTGAAGATGTCCGCAATATCGCCAAGTCCTTCCCTCTGGGCGTAATCGACTGAGCACTCCACGTCCTCCCACTTCAAGGGGCCGATGGCAGCTATGAGCCACTCCCAATTGTCGTAGAATGCTCCCGGTTCTGCGGAATGCCGCTCGGTGTGGCACTCATTACACAAAACCATCATCACGCCCTGTGGATACATCCACGGGCTGCGGTCTTTGACGTAGTACGGATGATGGACGTGCAACTCTCTCGTGGTTGCTCCACAGTCTATGCATGTCCAGTTCGCAGCGTTCAGGCATTCTAGCCGAAACTTCTGCCAAAGTGGGTTTCTGAATTGCTCGGAATATTTGTTCATTCGCCGTCGTTTTCCGTATTCAGCCCCAGCGCATGAAGCGCACAGCGCCTCTGCACTTCACACAGGCAGCGAAACACCGGCACAGTGGCGGCGCTGGTTGGCGGCGGCTCAGGTGGGGTGCCGGATGTGGATGGCTCCGGCATCAGGCGCGCAGTTGGGCTGATTCGCGGTCCAGAGCTTTGCAGGAGTCCTGATATGCCGCGTGCCATACGGGCGGTTCAGATTCGTCCGTCGTATCACGAATGTTGAGTATTTCGTCATTTCGATTCGCCAGCTCGTGCTTGGCTCCGGCGAGAATGGCGCTTTCCTCCAGCGTCGTCGGGGTGCCATACTGTCGGCACAACTGTTCAAGGTCGGAAGTGGGGCATGTTTTGATTGTCAGCATATTTTCCTCTCTAGGCAGTCGTGAGGCGCATGGTCCACACGACGGCCATCAGGTTCGGCTCCTCAATCACGACAGGTGCGAGAGAGCTTTTGGCCTGAATTTCTGCTTGGGGTTGGTCGCAGATGCGCAGGGCGTCTGCGAGATAGCGGGGGTTGACCGCGAAGGTGAAGGGATTCCCAGCATTCCGGCGTGGGATGGAGGCGCGAGTGTTGCCGATGTCGGCGCTTTCTGTCTCGAAAGAGACTTCGCCATTCTCAGCTGTCACCAGCACGCGCGGCATGGTGGCGAACTCCGTCACGCTGTTGAGCGCCACAGCCTTGATGGCATCGTCGCGATCCACGAGAATGAAGTGCTCCCGCGAATCCGGCACGACCTGCTTCCAGTTCGGATAGGTGGCGTCGATCAGTTGTGAAACCAGCGTCCATCCCGCCGACGACACTTCCACCCGGTTGGCCGAGAAGCGCAGCTTCACATTCTCTGCGTCCAAGCCGTTGATGGCCTTAACGGCAGCAGCAGGAACGATGGCTGACAATTCGCCAACAGGAACGCCGGGAGTCACCTTGAGCAGCCGGTGTCCGTCACAGGCCACCATCAGCAGCTGTTCTTCCTCGCTCGTGAAATAGACGCCGCAAAGCATGTAGCGGGTATCGTCCTGCGACATATAGGGCGACAGCTTCCCAAGCCACTTCGCCAATTCCCAAAACGGCATCGTGATTTCCGTTGTTGCCTCAATGGCTTCCGTTGGCGGGTATTCATCCGCCGCCATGCCCAAGAGCCGGATGTTGGCATTAGCTGCGCTCAGTGTGGTCGCGTGCTTGTCGTTGGCGAAGATGGCTACGTTGTCGCGCAGATGGCTTGCCGCCAGCATCAGCCTGCCATGCGGCAGTGTCGTCTCTCCCGGCTCGTGCACGGCGCACTGCACGTGCACGGTCAGCATCTGCTCCATGTTGCTTGCCGTGACCGACAGGATGTTGTCCTTGGCCCGCAGCAGCACATTGCTGAGAATTGGCAGGGGCGAGCGGGCATTGATGACGGAGCGGACCTGCTGAAGCGCAGTGGCTAGGTCTTTGGCGAGGATGGTTAGTTTCATGTTTAGGGGTCTTCATATCCGCGAGCGATGCGCTGGGCGGCGTCTCGCATGTGACATCGACTCTCGAAAATTCGGTTGTTATCCCTGCGGCTTACATAGCGGCAGTTCCGTGCGGACCATTTGTCTAGTTCGCGCATTATCCGTAGTAGACGAGCCGCAGACTGCCTGCGCTCTACTTCATCAGAAGGTCGTCGAACCATCCGGTAAAGCCGTCGCGGTCCAGTCGGGTGCTCCATGCTTTTAGGAGTAGCCATTGCATTAAGGGCGGCAGAATTGGTCGAACTCAGGATTGGATAGAAGCGACCTGACGCGCTTGGAAGTGTCGTGGGTAAGTGGAATGACATTCCCGCGCAGGCTCCACTCAGTCAGCTTGCGGTGGAACTTGTCGTGGTCGATGCCAACCCGCTCGATGAACTTGCCCTTTGGTTCCCACTTGCTATTAGGCGGGACCACATGATAGCCGAGCGAGCGCAGGAACGGCACGCAGTAAGCCTCAAGGACTTCTGATGATTCGGCGGTTACGTCCAGCGTGACCTTGATGAGTGGCTCAGTCATATCGAATCCTCGTGTTGGTTAAGCCATTCGCTGAAACATGTCGTCACAACGGCGTCGTTGTTCTGTTCCAGCCATTCGGAGAAGCTCATCAGGCTGCTTTCTCCTGCATGAGTTGTTGGTAAAATCCGCAGTATGGAGCTACACTACAGAAATGCTCGCATCGGACATTCTCGCCGGGGCGCGGCTCGACAAACTGCGCAGGGCCGACAACCGCGTTTAAGGCTTCCGCTTCTGTATCGTAGAGCTTGATGGCTCGCTTTTGGCCCTTCTTCATCAGGGCGAACTTTGAAGGCTTTTCCCATCGCTCCTCTGGCGTGCATTCGGGCAGCTCAGTCTTGGCGGCTTCGTGCAGGGCGATGCGCTCCAGCACGTATTCCTCTGTCTTATCCAGCGGCCATAGGGTGACAGGCAGAATCTGGACTTGGCGCGGCGGATAGTCGACAGTGCGACCAGCTGCCATCTTGCTCCAGTCCCTGAAGATCGCGACTATCTGCGCCTTGCTGACATTAATGCCGTTGCGGCGCATCAGCAGCCGGTTGACCGATGCCTGCGCAACCCACTCAGGCTTCACACCATCGTTGGTGACGTAGCGCGAACAGAGCTTGTAGTCCGACAGCATGGCAGTCTGTAGGTCGAACACATCTATCTGCCCGCCAATGGTGATGTCTCCGAACTTGGCGAAGTAACGCTTCTCCACGATGTAGCGCGCATCAGCGGCTCGCTCTAGAACCGTATGGATAGCCTGCCCGACAAGGGCAAAGATGCGGTCGGAAGCATCCTCAGTGATGTGCTTTCCGTATTTGCGGCGCAGGGCCACAATTCGCGGAGGCGAAATCAGCGTGGTCGTGGAGTAGTCCGATTCACCAGCGGAGTAGTTGTCGTTGCGAATCGCATTTACGATTGGCTCAGGCAGGTTCAGTTCGTTGGTAAGCGTCATAGCAGGCCGATCTTGGCGCGTTCGCAACTCAGGATTGAGCGAGCGGATTCAAACTTCACCTTTAGCGCATCGTGTGCTTCGATAACCCGAAGGGCTGACTTGTATTGCTCCTGCAAGTCGTGCAGATGCACGCCGTAGTTGGTAGATGCGCGGGCTTTGTGCTCGGCAGCTACACCGGAATCGCCTGCTTCAAGGAACTCCGATACAACCACGCTGAAAGCTCGCTTGAGCCTATCGCTGGAAAACTCCTTTACCGTGCGGGCGTCAGCCACGTCGGCAGAAATCTTCTCCAGTTCAAGTGCGCAGCGTTGCATCTGTGCTTGTGCTCGCGTGATTGTGTCGGAATCAGGCATGGCCTAGAAAGGGATGTCGTCGTTTTCCTCGACAGCAGCGGCGCGGCGTGATGGAGCTTCAGCAGCAGGTTGCTTGACCTGCTTCAGCTTGACGCGGATGGACTCAACCATTTCGTCGCCGAACTGGACTTCAGTGGCGTAGAGCAGGATCGTCTTGCCTTCCCAATCGTCGGTGTCGCGGCTGCCGAGCGCCTTGGCAATGGTGTTGCAGTTGGTCTTGTTGGCAACAAAGGTTTTCTCCTGTCCCTTGAAGCGGATGACGGGCTTTACCTGTCGGTCCTTGCCGATTTCTTCGGTGGTTACTTCTGCGATGGTGAATGGCACGGCCACGCCGTCTTCTGGCAGGTCGGAGGCTTTGAGGTATTTGGATGGGAATGCTTGGTCGATGTTCATTGTATGTTGGTGTTAGTTGCGTTGTGTTTCTGTCAGGAAGGTGGCGATGGCGAAGGCAGCCCAAAGGTGGGACTTCAGCCCGTAAGTGACTCCCGGCTGCTTCTTGGTTCCCGGTGCGCCGTATTTGTCGATTAGCGCTTGCCGAATGTTGGCATCCTTGGCCTTGGCGGAATTGCAGTGGTGCAGCTTAACGTCGCGGCGATAGATCAGCTGCGGTGTCTGAGTGCAGCGCTCAACGAAGCGACCTATCCAAACGCACGTCTCAAAGACTTCCTTGCCCACGGCCATCCCGTAACAGGCAACCATCTCAATCCCGATGGTGTCTGCTTCCACGCCAAGCATGACTGTCGCCAGCATCTCGTCGTTGGGCAGGATGCCAGCAGCCATAATCCTTCCGCCGTCAGCATCGCTCCAATGCACGTAGGCGGATTCGTGGGTGCCGGGGTCTAAGGCTAAAACCGTCATACCCAAAAGCTCCTAATGACGAGATAGACCAGATACCAAAGCCCGCCCGTGATAAGCAGGACGAATAGGCAGCCGAAGCGCTCGCTGGTGGCAGGGCGTATTGCGGCAGGGCATTCTGGTGCATCCTCGTCTGCGCATCGCTGCTCCTCGCTCATAGCCGCACCTTTCTTGGCTGGACGGAATTGTTATCCACGGCAGCATCCAGCCATGCCTTGCGAAACCGCTTCTCACCGCCTAGCAGCGTGAACTGAATCTTGGGCTGCTTGCCGCTGGCCCAAGCCTGCAACGTGCGAGGCTGGTAGCCGAGATAGGCCGCAGCTTCCGTAAGTGTCAGCAGCCGATCCTGTGGCACGAATGCCTCCAGTCGCTCAACTGCGTTGTGCTGTGCTGTCTCGATAGCTTCAAAGGCTTCTTCGGCACGGCGAGCCATCAGCTTCGTGAGATGGTCGATGGCGTCGGCTATCTCGCTTTTCAGCAGGCGCTGCGGAACGATGCCGCTCTGGACGACGCTGGCGTTCATTGTTTCTCGCAACGGAGGAGGGCTGCTGCTTCAGGCATTCCAATCGACTCCAGCACTGACGCGGTGGAGATGTACTGCTCATCGAGAAGATGCCCGCCCGTCACGCCGATGATGTAACCAAGAGCGCCGCCAGAAGCAGGACTGTCCGTAAAGGCCCGGACCGCTGAGCCTGCTACCTCCAATGGCTCAAGTCGAGCATCGGAAACAACAGCGGCCTGCCAGCCTGCACTCATCACGACGTAGCAGTATTTGGCTATGTGAGTCGTCACTTCCGACCTCCGCGCAGATTCTTCTTCGCCATCTCAATCGCGGCGTCGCGTGTGCCGCCGTAGCCGTAGAGCCGATACAGGTTCACAGTGGCGTCGAACCGCTCCATCATGCCTTGGCCCTTGTAGGTGCGGCGCTCGGACTCGATCAGCCCGGCCTGCCAGCGCAGGTAGTGACAAGTGGCGTCCTCGACGTAGCGGATGGCAAACCCGTCTGACTCCTCGCTGATCTGCTTGGCTGCGTCGCCGCTGATGCTTTCTCCGTCCAGCCTGCGGAGCCGCTGCATTATCGCGACTGCTCTGTTGTTCTCTTGCACGAGAACTTTCTACATCCGGTTTTTTGCGGAACGGGTGCTGTCGCCGGTTTGTCGGGGGTTGGTCAGTGGTTCGTCAGGGGTTTCTACGGGTTTTTCGATTTGACCTACTCTAGTTTGAGCACCTTTTCGGGGTGCCTCGCCATCCACTCGATGAGCAGGCGTGGATGTGACTTGCGGGCGATGAATGGAGCGCCCCAAGACTGGAGAGCGCGGATGGCTGTCACCGACAGGTTCATTTCTGCGGCGAGCTGTTCGCTGTTTAGGAAGCGAAACGCAGATTCTTGTGGCGGCGCGCTCTTTGATTTCCGCATCATCACGCGCAACCTTTTTTGCGGCCTGCGATTCCCCAGCCGAGTTCAATGTGTCGCTGCCGATGGCACTTCGCGCACAAAAACCGGACGGTTAATGGTTTCGAGTAGTCGTCGTGATGCCGGTGCTCGGCTTGTAGGCCGCATTTTTCACACGGCATTTCCGACGCACGCGGCAGGATGCCACGTCGCGTTGCGCGCGCCATGAGCGAGTACCGGCGAACAAACTCGCTTCGGCCATCAAGAAGCGGCTGTTGATCTTCAAACGCTTCACGAAATTTTTCGAGGCGTTTGAGTTTTTCTTTGACTTCTGGAGAGCAGAGCGGTAGCGTGCCCTCATCGACTGAGGTTTTAACGGGTCTCATAGATGATTTTCTGAGCCGTGATGGAGCGCCAACTCTGTCACGGCTCTTTTCTTTAGGGTGGTTTACATGATGGATTAACTGTCGGATTGACACTCCGCTATGACTCCGCTACTGTCAAGGTTGAAGTGAGTTACGCCGCCTGCTCTACTGCCGTCGTGGGACAGCCCGAAAAGATGGACGAGGAACTGCGAATCAAGGTGCCTCCTTCGTGGAAGCGCCACCTTGAGAGTCAGCAGACGCCGACGAAGAATGTCAGCGATCTTGTCCGCGAAGCGCTGGAGCGCCGGTTTCCGAGCATCAACGATCAGTCTCGAAACGAAGCAGAGTAAGCCGTCCATTTCCCCATATTAGCGGACGGGGGAGGACATTGAATGTCCGAGGGTCTGAAATTGTTTGGTCGGTAGCGAACAGAGCCATACTTTCCATTACGGAAAGCAATAGCCACAATCCCCGCAATTTTCTGTGCAGCCGCTCAGGAGCGGTAGAGCTCCGCAATCCCCAGCAGGAGCGCAAACGCGCCCATTACCAGAAAGAACATCCACAGCGGCAGCAGCCACGCTGCGAGCATTCCAGCCAGCGGGAACACTGGCGTTGGCGCTTGTGTGACTGATTCGTAAATGCTGGCGAGGATTGTCCTCATGCCATGCTGATAATCTTGCGCCCAGCCTGTGGCGGCATCATCCCGAAAAACTCAGCAGCCTCCGCAGCAGTGACCTGCGAAAGGTAGCTCTCGTAGATAATTTGGCGGCTGTTGCCCGCCCATAGCGCCACCTGATCGACATTGCCGGTCAGGGCGACGGCGTAGGAAATGCCGCTGTGCCGCATGATGTCGTGGTGCCAAGTGATTTTGAGCTTCTTCGCCAGTTCCCGCACAAACACGGGCGTTTTCTGCATCACAAGAGGCTTCTCTGCGTCGGGCGGGTATGCCTCCAGCCAAGCCCGCAGATTTGGCTGCATTGGCACAAGGCGACGGTGTCCGCTCTTTTTGCGGGTTTGTTTGGCCTGCGCGTCCTCGACCTCGATGTCGTTGTGCTGGAATCGGACGTTCCGCCCTGTCATGCGCAGCATTTCGTTGGGCCGGATGAATGCGAAGGTGCCGACTGTCAGATATGTCAGGCAGCGCGGGTCGTGCTCGACTGCGCCGTAGAGCATCTTGCGGAAGTCCTCGATGCGGAAGATGTGGATATTCGTCCGCGTCTTCACGCGCTTGAGGGAATCTGCCTCTGTCGTAATATCGCGGCGCAGATAGTTCTGATCCTGCGCCCAATGGCTAAAGGCGGCGATGCGCTCCACGAAGTTGTTGCGGGTGCGTGGCGCGATGTCCAGTGACCGCAGCCAGTTCTGTATCTCTGCCGCTGTTACATCCGCGAGCGGACAGCGGAACTGTTCGGCAAACCGGCGCAACCGGCTGCGACTGTCCTGCAAATGCCGCTGCGACAAAGAGCCGACTTTCACATCATGCTCCATTTGCGACAGGTATTCCTCCACGGCATCGCCCACAGTGATAACGCGGGTTTGGCCGGGACGGCTCCGCACGAAGTAATCTACGGCGTCTGAGAGCGTGCCATGCCCCTTCAGTTGGTCGCGGGCGGCGGCGTACTCACGGGCGGCGGCATCGACGGAGATGTTGAGATGCGACAGCGCATCCTCTGCGGCTTTCAGAACATGCGTGCCTGTCCCAATCTCAGAGATGTGTGCGGCCCGATTGTTGTAGATCGCGGACGCGACTTCGTGAGCGATGGCGCGAGCGCGTTTCTCGTCAGCCGCTGACTTTCGGCGCACCAACTTGAGCTTCGGCTTTCCGGCCCAATGGTATTTGATGAAAACGTAATCTTCGCCCCTGTTCTGGAGCAGATACATCCGCACTTCGACATTCCCAACCCTGACGGTATCAAGCAGTGCCATCGGCCTGATTCCTACCGCATGGTGCGGTTATGTGACACAACTTTCTGTGGATATTTTGCCCCTCGGAGGTTATGCCACGGTTGTGCAAGAACTGCTCGTTAGGCTGTTTTCCCTCGTGGAATGGATCAAAGTCCTTAGGGGCTCGAACCCGCAACCTCCGCCGTGACAGGGCGGCGCTCTAACCGATTGAGCTAAGACTCCCTACAGAGGGAAACGTGTGTTTCAGAGGCAAAAGCGGAACGAACCGCACAACCGCGCGTTGCAGTATCAATACTGCATCCTGACATGGTGTTCAGGTTATGTGCGGTTATGCAATTTGCTTGCGGGTTAGTCACGAACACGCAATGCTCTGGATGCCGCTGAATCACGCCCACGACGTAAGGCATCGGCGCAAAGTGGTCAACTATCGAATGTCCGAAGACGAGCAGGAGCACGATGACATGCGGCGCATTCGCGAGGCGTGCGAAGTCCTCAGTGAACATTTCGATTCCGTGCAGATATTTGCCACACGTCACGAGATGGGAACGGACGACGGCACGGTAAATGTCAGCTATGGCGTCGGAAACTGGTTCGCCCGCTACGGTCAAATTCATCAGTGGATGAATGACCTGATGTTCGATTGAAGCCGCCCACACTCGCGCAGCACTACGGCATCACCGTCCAAGACGGGACCAGCGACGCCACGATTGAGTTGATGATGGCGTTCAATGCCCGTCTTGCTGCGGCATCGGGCTTCCTTGGGCGCTACCAACATCTGCGCAACGCCATTGACCTGCTCTGGAATGAGCCGCGCAGGCGCGAGGCCGTGCGGCGAGGGCAGCAGGCGAACTACGACGTTCGCATTCACGACGCCTACATTTGGAACGACTGGAGCGAGCTGATGATGGAGACGTTCATGGAGTGGCATTGGGCCACTACCGTTTGGGCGGGAAATGCGAGCTGGAAGACAACGAGCGGGGCGCTGTATGCGCTCAATGCGTGGTACGCCTCTCCAGCCGACACGGTAATTGTCCTCACGTCTACGACCCTGCCCGGCCTCAGAAAGCGCATCTGGAAGGAGGTCGTGAAGTTTTACCGCCTCTGCCCTGCGTTCGGCCACATGCACGCCAGCGACTTCGCGATCCGGCTGCAAAAAGGGTCGGATGAGTCGGGCATCTTCGGCATCGCGACAGGGCAGGACGACGGCGATGTACAGAAAGCCGTGGACAAAATCATCGGTTTCCACGCTACCAACGTCATCGCCATTGTGGATGAAATGCAGGCCACAAACGAAGCGATTGTGAAAGCCTGTGCATCATTGGAAGCAGGCGCACAGCGGTTCCAGTTCATCGGCCTCGGCAACCCTGACAACGAACTGGACGCGCTTGGGCAAATGTCGGAGCCGGTTGGTGGGTGGTCATCCATCACGCCGGAGTTTGAACGGTGGGAAACGCAGCGTGGCGTCTGTATTCACTTGGACGGGCTGGAGTCTCCCCGTGTCAAAGAGGGCGACCAGTATTACCCCGGCTTGCTCAAGGCATCAGACATTGAATCGGTGCGGAAAGCCTACGGCGAAGATTCGCCTGAGTTCTGGCGCACCCGTCGCGGATTCATTGCTCCGCAGGGCGTCACCAAAACCGTCCTGACCCCTGCCGATGTGAACCAATTCCGCGCCAAGGAAAAGGCGATATGGGCGGGGCGGTTCAAGTTGGGCGCTGGACTTGATCCGGCCTTTGAAGGCGGCGACCGATGCACGCTCCGGTTCGGCAGGGAAGGCGAATTTGACGACGGCATCACGGGCTTGGAGTTGACCGAAACCGTCATCATTAAGGTCAAAGCCAGTGACCCGCTGCCGATCCATTACCAGATTGCCCATGCGGTGAAGGCTGAATGTGAGCAGCGCAATGTGCCGCCCGACATGTTCGGCATGGACACGACGGGCGAGGGTGGCGGCTTGGCGTCCATCATCATGCAGGAATGGAGCCGGGCAATCTTGCATGTGGAGTTCGGCGGCAAGGCCAGTGACAGCCCGATCAGTCCCGACGACAAGAAGCCAGCGCGGGAGGAGTATCTGAATCGCGTCTCGGAATTGTGGTTTTGGTTCCGCGTGCTGGTTCGTCGCGGCATGGTTCGCGGATTGGACGCGGACACCATGCGCGAGTTCTGCCAGCGACGATGGGAGATGCGCGGCTTGCTCAAGATGGTTGAGCCAAAGTCGCAGATGAAGGTGCGAACCAAGCGCAGCCCCGACTTGGCGGATGGCGCGGTTGTGCTGGCGGAAGTGTTCCGTAAGCGCGGCAATCTCAGCGTCGCAACGAGCGGTGGAAGCAACGAAGATTTGCGCGAACAATGGACGAAACTGGCACGCCGACTTAATAACGTGGACAGCGGCTATCTTGTGGAGGCTTGACTTTATTCGGTGCGGGGTGCACAACAGAGAGCACAACCCCCATGAACGAAAAGACGCTGCACAATTCGGATGTTTCGGGCGCGCGGCAAAATGTGCCTGACATCAAAATCGTAGGAAATGGCGACACGTTTCAGCTTCTCTGCAAAGCCTCGTCACAGAATGAAGGCTGGATGAAAAGCACGAAGGCGATGGAGGTTGGCAGCGGCTGCGTGGTTCAAGTGACCACCCAGCAAAAGAATCCCGATGGCAGTTACGTAGTTGCAGAGGCTCTTACTTTTGTCCCACGCGCAACAATCGTTGATGACGAGAATGGTGGGCGCAAGCTGGTGTCCAATTAACTCCCTTGCCGCAGCGTCTCAAAGATAACGGAGTAGTTCCGCCTGACGGCTATCGCTGGCGCTGTCGTGAAACGGGCTACACCGTCCGCGCCCGCACCCGATGGACATGGGTAAAGAGCGCAAGGGAACATTTGGAAGCCAATGGCATTCCTGTTCCTGCCGATCTTGAGGAGCAAATGCACGACCAGCTGTGCGGCCAACTTCCACCGGAATATTGTGAGCGCCCTGAAGGCAAAGGCTGGATCAATCCACGCCTGAAGTGGAACGACATCGTGGACGGTACGAAAGCGTTCATAGCCTTGGCGACAGGCGGATTCAATTTCGTGGATGAAGTCGAAGCCGAGCGGCGGGCGTGGATTTGCTCTGGATGTCCGAACGATATAGCGCTGTCGGGCTGCGGTACGTGCCGGAAGATGGCGTCACTCGTTACGGGTGAATTAGCGCAGCGTAAAACCGTTTATGATGCTGACCTGAAGGCATGTGCGGTGTGTCGCTGCTCAATTCAGGCAATGGTGCATTTCCCGATGGAAGCGCTCGAAAAGAGCGACTCTCCAGAACGGCAGGAACTCTACCCCGAATGGTGCTGGAAGAAACGCGGCGGCGAGAACTACGAGCCGAAAACAGAGGCGATGGCCACGGCATGAGCGTCTTTAATCTCCGCATAGCCTACGATGCCGACACTGAGGAGCAAAAGCGGTGGGATGTCACCATTGAATCTCAAGGCCAGCTTAACCGATTCCAGCGCGCATCACTCCATCTCGCCATGAAGGAACTGGAGAAGCGTATAGCCAAGCGGGAGAAACAGACCCGCGCGTTTCCGCTTTCACCCATCCTTGGGCCAAATGGGGCGCTGCTGCGGATTGGCGCGAGCACAGGATATGGTGGCTAATAATGGTCGCTGACAACACAATGCTTGGCGCTGGCGGCTTGCTGACGCTGGACGAAGACGACTACGAGCCGCCCAAGTCTCGCGTCGGCTCAACATCTTCGGTGCTGGAGCGCATCGCGGAGATGCGACAGAACGAAGGCACCCGCTCCAAGAAACGCGCCAAGATTCAGGGACTGATCGACGGCAACCGCCCTTACAACCAAGCCACCCTCGATAACAACGGGCAGGGCGACCGGACCAACCTGAACCTGCGCGAAGGCGAGGGCATGGCTGATGCAGCTAAGACGCCGTACTACTCGCTCATCTTCCGTGTCCAGCGCTTTGCCAATCTCCTTTGCGACTATGGCGACCAGCCACAGCGCCGGATGGAGTGGAGCGAGAAGATGTCAGCAGGTTTTCATGCCATGCTGGACGGCTGGCGCGGGCATGATTTCAATGTCCAGCTGAAGCAATGGCAGATGGTCGTGTTCGGCTGTGGTCTTGCCGTGTGGGAAGACGCTGAGAATCCTTTCTGGAAAGCCCGCAAGGTTGGCGAAGTGCTGGTGCCGGATGGCACGGAAGCAGACATCGAACAACTGGAGGAGTGCGCTATTCCTCGCAAGTTGAGCGCTGTTGACCTTTATCAGCTTGTCGCCAGCGAGAAAGCAGCCAAAACGGCGGGATGGTTCCCTGACCGCGTTAAGGCAGCCATCATCAAAGCCGCGCCTGAAAAGGTTCGTGAGCGCAATGGCGACCTGTGGAGCGAGGAATACCAATCATCCCTGCGCCGGGGCGACGTGGCATGGAATGGTGCAAAGAGCCGCATCGCCATTGTCGATTACTTGGTGAAGGAGTTTGATGGCACGGTGACGCACTGCATTGTGCTCGATGACGGTGGTGTTTCCAACAGCCTGAACAATGATGAGGATGAGCGCCTGCTGTTCAAGAAGCAGGGCCGCTTCAAATCCTTCATGGAAGTGGTGTGTCCGTTCTTTTTTGATATTGGGACGGGGGAATGGCATTCCGTCAAAGGACTTGGCCCGAAGATTTATGACTTTGCGGAAGTCTCCAACCGGCTGACTGGCGACATGATCGACGGGGCGCGGAATGGTGCCGCGCTGTTGATGAGCGCAGCCGACGCCAATGCGCTGCAAGTCTCGCAGCTAGTCAACTTCGGCCCCGGCGTTCGGGTGATTCCGCCCGGCCTGACCGTCCAGCAGAACCGCATCGCTGACTCCCTGCAAGGCCCGCTGGCAATCAAGCGCGACCTTCAGAACACACTGCAATCCAATGTCGGAATGTATCGGCAGCGGGTGAGTGCCGAGAATCAGGAGCCGACGCTTGGACAAGCGCAGCTTAACTACCAGACGCAGGGTCAGCTGAACGAAGCGGCGGTAGACCGCTACATGAAAACGCTGGATCAACTCTACCTTGAGATGGTCAGGCGCACACTAGCCTGCGGCAAAAAACTCTACTCCCGCTACGGCGACAAGAACAACGACAGCCTGCCGTGGTGGAAGCAGTTGGTGCTGAAGTTCTATCAGGACTGCATTGCGGACGGCGTGCCGGAGGAAGCGCTGGACTTCAAGAACATTTGCAGCGTCAAGGCTGTGCGCGGTGTCGGCAACGGCTCTCCGGTCAGTAGTGAGATTGCCACCCGCGCTGTGATGGATTTGATCCCGATGATGGACGAGCGGGGCAGGCGTCATGCGCTCCGCATCCGCACAGCATTTCTGGTGGGGCAGGGGAATGTCGATGCGTTCTTCCCGCCGTTCGATGAGCAACAGTTGCCCGACGACCACGTAGCCCTTGCCACGCTGGAGAACAACATGCTCCGGCTGCCGGATGGCGATGTCATCGTGACGCCCCGGCAAGACCATTCCATTCATTTCCAAGTCCACTTCTCCGACGCAATGGAAGACGTGCAGGCGCTAAAGCAGGGCGCAGGACGCGAGCCAATGGCCGTGTTGATTCATTTGCACAAGGCAGGCCCGCACATGAGGGAACATCTGGACCTGATGAGCGGCGACCCGACACGGCAGCAGCAGATTGCGCCGATGCAAGAAGGCTGGCTGATGCTCTCCAAGCTGGCTGACCAGCTTCAGCAGCAGATTGAAGAAGCGATGGCAGCAGAGCAGGAGCAGCAACCGCAGCTTGATCCGAAGCTGGTTGCAGCTCTGGCGAAGGTTCAGGGCGAGCTGGAAATCAAG